>OGCI01000148.1_pt1 | contig 89520 bp, 72 predicted proteins | sample 1570021 | NCBI WGS metagenome assembly OGCI01 (sample SAMN06264664, study PRJEB24512) | hot springs metagenome | isolation source: Hot spring water | place: South Africa: Tshipise | collected 2015-06-21
ACGGTCATGCGCATGGCGCACAACGCCAGAATGAAAATACTTGTTCTTGGGAGGGCGGAGCCCTCCCAAACCCTCCCCGCGGGCGGGTTGGTTCCTGGGAGGGCTGCGCCCTCCCAAACCCTCCCCTCAGGGAGGGGAATCGCCGCTCCCCACCTCCACCCGCCTCAGGCGCTCTCCTGCCGCTGTAGTTGCTCCACCCGCTGCTGTTGAACGTAGAGCGGGGGCACCCCGTAGAAGGCCCGCTCCAGGTCGCTGACCGTGGGATCCACAGCGCCCAGCGACCAGCGTCCGTGCTGTTTGAGGATCTGGGTGCCAAAGCGTTGCGGCTTGCCGGTCGCCACCAGCCAGCGATCCCACGCCATCGCCTCCAACGTCCACGCCCGCGCTTCGCCCAGCTCCGCTGCGCGCCGGGCAAACATACGCGCCAGTTTGAAGTGCACCGCGGTTTCTCCGCAGAGCAGCACCCACGCGGCGTGGAAGTTGTCACTGGCGTCAATGATACGGCCCTGCGCGTAGAGATCGATCACACGCTGGCACCGCCGACGCATCCCGTCCAGGTCAGACAGATCGGACTGGGCCTCGAGGCTCTCGCGGGCCAGGCGCTCGAGTTCTTCGCCCGGGCTTTCGAGGTTCGGCTGTTCCAGCGCGTCATCACCGTCATTCATTGGCGACCTCCCGGTGAGCGGTTGTGCCTTGCTCGTGGAGGTAGTGTACCACAGGGTTGGCCGTCTGTGCCGGATGCCGCTTGCTCACAGTCATGGCTCGGCGCCCGCAGGCCCGGCAGAGCGCCAGGTAACGCTTTGTTCCAGCGTGGGCGCAGCGGTAGACGGCCAGGCGCGCGCCACGCCGCCCGCAGGCCTGGCAGGCCCCGCCAGCGCGCAGCCGGGCCTGGACGCGCCACGGCAGGTCCACGTGATCGAGCGCCAGGTGCAGGCTCAGGCCCAGGGCCAGCGGGCGCGCTTCCGGGCGCACACTGGCCCAGACCCAGGCTAGCGGCAGGGCCAGCCAGGGGTTATGCAGCCACGAGCGGAGTGACCCGTAGCGTGGGCGCGTATCGCCCGCAGTGTAGCGCCGGCCACGGTAGCGGTGGTAGCGCAGTGCTCCCACCACGCTCCAGTCGCCCGTGCGCAGCCCGTAGAGCACCAGGTGGTCGAGGTCAATCAAGGTGCCGGCTGCCACCAGGGCCGCCAGGCATTCCAGACGGCGTGGGTACAGCGCCAGGCCCAGGGCCGACGACGTGAGCAAGTGGGTGCGTAGACGCATGCCGGGGCCTCGCCTGTGCCTGGTGGGCGCTAATCTTCGTCGTCGTCCTCGTCCTCGAAATCTTCGTCGAGGTCGGAGGCCAGGAATGGGCCGTTCTGGTCGTAGCGCTCAAAGAGACCGACGTTAACACTTGTCAGCGTGGGCCGTCCGCCGCCAAGCAGGAGCTGTCGCGCGGTCGCTGCCTGCGCCACCGTCTGATCGACACGCCCCGACCGGTATGCGGCCATCACCAGCGGATAACTGTCGCTGTCCCCCAGGTCGCTCAAGGCCATCACGGCGCCCGTGCTGATCGGCGCCGGCTGGTCGGCTTCCAGGCGGCGGCGCGCCTCGGCGATCACCGTGTCGCGCAGTTCCGGCGCGCGGGTCGCCACGTGCGCGAGGCAGCTTATAGCAAAGGTGCGCGCCAGCGGCGGATGGGTTTCATCGTCGGCGTAGCTCAGCAGCACGGGCAGGGCCGGCGACCCGATCCGCCCGATAATTTCCAGCGCCTCCTGGTTATACAACTCTGATGGCACGTCGTCTCTGCTCAACACCGGCGCCGGCAGCCGTTCCAGCAGCGGCACGATGATCGACTCGTCAGGGAGTTCGCCGAGCAGACGCAGGGCATGCAGCGGGCCGAGCGTCTCCGGCAAGGGTTGATGCAGGTCGGCAATGCTGGTCGCCAGTTTGAGCAGTTCACTGCGCGCCTCTGCACCGAAGGCGAGGATCTGCTCCACGAGACGTTCGGACGGGCGCAGCCCTGCCCGACGCAACTGGCGCATCAGATCGGCGAGCGTTGGTTTTCCGGGCATGGCACGGTTCCTCCTCAGCGATCATAGCGCGGCTTCCGTGCCCGGTTCGACGACGTGGAGCAGGGGGGCAAAGCTGCGCCGGTGGAGCGGACAGGGGCCATAGCGGGCCAGAGCGCGCCGGTGGGCGTCCGTGCCATAGCCCTTGTGCGCCGCGAAACCGTAGACCGGATAGGCCCGGTCAGCGGTATCCATCAGCCGATCGCGCGTCACCTTGGCCACGATCGAGGCTGCGGCAATGACCAGGCTGCGGCTGTCGCCCCTGACCAGCGCCTCCTGGGGCAGCGCCACTTCGGGGAGACGCACGGCGTCGATCAGCAGAGCGTCGGGAAGCAAGGGCAGGTGCAGCAGCGCCGTGAGCATCGCCAGGCGGGTGGCCGGCACAATGCCAAAGGCGTCAATGACGTAGGCCGGCACAATCCCGACACCCACCCCCAGCGCCGCAGCGCGCACCTGCTCATAGCCCCTGACGCGCATGGCGGCCGTAAGTTGTTTCGAGTCATCAACGCCGGCGAGCAGTTCGGGCTGGAGCAACGCCGCATCGCGCAGCACCACCGCTGCCGCCACCACCGGCCCGGCCCAGCAACCGCGTCCGGCCTCATCAAGACCGGCGATGCGCGTGTATCCCTGCGCCTGCAGTGCGCGTTCGTGCTCAGTGGTGGGCGGCATGGCCAGCAGGGTGATCCACCGGCGCCCCGTCCCGCTCGCCAAGCAGGACCAGCGCCTGGCTCGGCCCGACCCGTGTCCACTGCTGCGTCAGGCGCATCCCGTCGATCCGCAGCGGCACGACTGGCGGCTCGGCTCGTGGATCGCGATAGACCGGCGCGAGCAGAGCCAGGCGGTACACCACATCGATCACGCGAGCGTAGATGCCGGGATCAATCTGGGCCAGCGGCACGACCACCAGGCGACCGCCGGGGGCGAGCACGCGGTGAATTTCCCGGTGCGTTACCGGATCGAGGATGTACTCCGACGGAAAGGTAGCGACCACGGTATCAAAAGACGCCGCGGGAAACGGCAGCGCCTGGGCATGCCCACGGGCCAGGCGCGGCGCGTGCCCGTGGCGGCGCAGGCGCCGGGCGGCGATGCGCGCCATCTGCGGAGAAGCGTCAACCCCCACGACATAGGGACGGGCAGCCAGAGCCAGTTGCAGGTGCCCGGTGCCAAAGCCCAGTTCCAGCACGCGCCCGCGCAGCTCGGGCAGCGCAGCCCGCACCCAGCCGAACCACAGCCCCCCCGACACCGCCCAGGCCACGGGATCGAACGTCCACGCGAACTCGCGGTAAAAATGATGAAAGACGCGCTCGATGAAGCGGCGGTAGAGGGCGCTCATCGCAAATCACTTCGTAGCAGGGGCTGTGGGCAACCAGACTGCCGCGCCGGAGCGGCTCCCGGGAGGGCTGCGCCCTCCCGAACCCTCCAGCGCGGCAAGGGGCGAGACACTAACTCCGCCGTTCTTTGATACGGGCAGCCTTACCCGACCGTCCACGCAGGTAGTAGAGCTTGGCCCGGCGCACCTTGCCGCGGCGAATGACCTTGATCGAGTCCAGGCGCGGGGCGTGCAGCAGGAACGTCCGTTCGACGCCGATACCGTGCGAGGCGATACGGCGCACCGTAAAATTCTCGTTGATCCCGCCGCTGCGGCGGCGGATCACCACCCCTTCAAACTCCTGCACGCGCTCGCGGTTCCCTTCCACCACCTTGACGCCCACGCGCACCGTGTCACCAACCCGAAAGTCGGGGATGTCTTGCCTCATCTGGCGCTGGGCCAGTTCCATCAAAATCTGATCCGACATCGCCGGACGCTCCTTACCTTCGTACAGGGCCGGCGCCAGGCGCCCGCACGCGCGCGGGACTGGCGGGCCACGCCGTGACACAAGAAATCTGGCAGGCGCGCATGCCACCTGCCAGACCAGCTACCGCTCCAGATTATAGCACAGCCGATCATAGCCGGCAAGCGGCGTGTGTGCGTATTCACTTCTCCCGGGTGCGCGGGCATCGTGCCCGCATCCAGGCCATTGCGGGCGGGACGCCCGCGCACCCGGGGTGACGCCTTACCTCAAATCTGAACACGTGCGGGCGTGTCTGCGGCGCCATGTTCAAAGGCGTGCTGATCACCGGGCCGGGCGCCTGCTCCCCTGGCTCATGTATCCAAAACAGCAAGGGGTGAGATTGTGCAAGATTACCGTAGCCGGGACCGGGGACTGAGATTAAGATAGTATGAAAGGTTCCGCTGGAGTTTAACTCGCCTGATCCCACGCAGGAGATCTTCGCATCGTGGCGCTCACGGCACACGATGTGTCCGACTTTGCGACGGCGCACCGAGTCGACACGATCGGTACACCTCACGTTCCCCCATCACAGCCGGCCAGCGCAGCCGCCTCCCCGGCGGCTGGTCGGCGTTTACGCGTTGTTCCAGTCATTCATTTTGCTGACACGTTGCGGCGCGGTGCTGCATTGCGCGCGTCCGTAGGACCACGTTCGCCTGCAGCGACAAGGAGACCAGTGTTATGAGCATGACCCCGAAGGACGTCCTGAAACTCATCAAAGACAACGGCATTCAGATCGTTGACACGCGCTTTACCGACCTGTTCGGCGGATGGCAGCACTACTCGATCCCCGCGTCGCGCCTGACCGAGGATATGTTTGAGGACGGGCTGGGTTTCGACGGCTCGTCAATCAAGGGCTTCCAGGTGATCAATGAGAGCGACATGCTCATGGTCCCTGACCCCAACTCAGCATTCATCGATCCGACGCTGAAGGTACCGACCCTGGTGTTGATCTGCGACATCATTGACCCGATTACGCGGCAGCCCTACTCGCGCGACCCGCGCACCGTCGCGCGCAAGGCCGAGGCGTACCTGAAGAGCAGCGGGATCGCCGACACGGCCTACTTCGGCCCCGAAGCCGAGTTCTTCCTCTTCAGCGACGTGCGCTTCAGCCAGGCCGCCGACCACGGTTTCTACTTCCTCGACAGCCCCGAGGCGGTCTGGAACACCGGCGCCGAGGTTGAGGGCGGCAATAAGGCCTATCGCATCCGCCACAAGGAAGGCTACTTCCCCGTGCCGCCGACCGACACCTTGCAGGACATCCGCTCGGAGATGATCCTGAAGATGATGGAGATCGGCATTGACATCGAGTTGCACCACCACGAAGTAGCCACGGCCGGCCAGTGCGAGATCGACATGCGCTTCGACTCGCTGGTGAACATGGCCGATAAGCTGCAGAAGTACAAGTACATCGTGCGGAACGTGGCCCGCGCCCACGGCCTGACCGCCACCTTCATGCCCAAGCCGATCTTCGGCGACAACGGCTCAGGGATGCACACCCACCAGAGCCTGTGGAAGGACGGCGAGCCGTTGTTCTTCGACGAGGCGCGCTATGCGCTGCTCTCCGAAATGGCCGAGTACTACATCGGCGGCGTTCTGCACCACGCCCCGGCGCTCCTGGCAATCTGCGCGCCGACCACCAACAGCTACCGCCGCCTGGTGCCGGGCTTCGAGGCGCCAATCAATCTAGTCTACTCGGTGCGTAACCGGTCGGCGGCCATCCGCATTCCGACTTACTCCTCATCGCCCAGGTCGCGCCGGATCGAGTTCCGCGCCCCCGACGCTATGTGCAACCCCTACCTGGCCTTCGCAGCGATGCTCATGGCCGGCCTTGACGGCATCCAGAACAAGATCACCCCGCCCAGGCCGCTCGACGTGGACATCTACGAACTCTCTCCCGAGGAGAAGGCCGACATTCGCGGCACGCCCGGCTCGCTCAGCGAGGCCCTCGATGCCCTCGAGGCCGATCATGCTTTCCTGCTGAAGGGGAACGTCTTTACTGAGGATGTGATCGCCAACTATATCGAAGGGAAGCGCAAAGAAGCGGTCGCTATCGCGCTGCGCCCGCACCCCTACGAGTTCATGATGTACTACGACGCCTGATTCGGAAGGGTAGGGGAACCCGGGTCGCTCCACGTCCCTGGAAGCGGGGAGGGGTTGGGAGGCATGCGCCTGCCCAACCCCTCCCCCTCTTTATGGCCTCCGCGCCGACATGCATGATCGTCAGCACGGCTCCCGCTGCGCCTGCCAGGGCTACGGGCGGGTGCGCGGGGGGCGGGCGCGAGCGCCAGCGAGAACGAAGAGCGACAGCAACATGGTTGTCAAGCCAACATACAGGGCAGCCGTGTCGGTCGCCATCAGACCGGCGAGCACAAAGCTGCCAAAGCCCGGCGTCATCCACGCCACCCAGCTACAAATCATCATGCCACGGCGCTCGTTGACACTCAGGCGAGGGGAGTCCTGCAGCAGGAGAATGGTGGCGGCCCATCCCATCAGCGCCAGAAAGAACCCCGGAACTTGCAAGAGGATTTCCATTGCACGCCTCCACATGCTTCGTTGCAGTGTCGTTGGCCTTATCCTAGCAAAGCTCCTGTGCATTTTCAACAACTTGAAAGTTGCAATTTATGTACTTTTTGCACAAATCGTGACGGATAATGGCGCGCCCTCGCCGGGACGGGGCGGCGCCCTGCCCTCCTGCCCCCGCCTTTCAGTGGGAGGGCTGCGCCCTCCCAAACCCTCCCACCAGGGAGGGGGTTGGGGAAACCCGGGTTCCCCATCTCCCAACCGCGGTTGGGAGCGGCTGGCGCCCCCACAGGCAGGGGGTTGGGGAAACCCGGGTTCCCCATCTCCCAACCGCGGTTGGGAGCGGCTGGCGCCCCCACAGGCAGGGGGTTGGGGAAACCCGGGTTCCCCGTATTTTCATGGTAGGACATGTGTGCTATACTATCCACAGGCACACAGCAACGGGGGCCAGGCGCATGGTGCAGGTTGAACCCGACATCCAGCAGAAGCTGGCTATTCTCGGCAGTGAGGCAGCCGACGAAGTGACGGACGTGCCTGCAACGCAGAGTATCCGGCAGGGTATCAGGCACGCCACCGGCTTTATCTACAACGCCCGGCAGGAAGGCGGCGGCACGACCCGCCTCTTCAAGGTGCTGCAGACGAACGCCTGCCGTTTTGCCTGCACCTACTGCTTCACGTCGTGCGCCATTCGCCGCCGGCGCACGACCTTCAAGCCCGATGAGCTAGCGACGACCTTTGTCGTCCTGCGACAGCAGCAACGGGTTGATGGTCTCTTCCTCTCTTCCGGGATCGTGCCTGACGCCGACACGACGATGGAGAAGATGCTCGCTACCGTCGAGCGACTGCGGTTGAAAGAGGGCTACAACGGCTACATCCACCTCAAGCTCATTCCGGGGGCCTCCTTCGAGTACATTGAGCGCGCCGTGGAACTGGCCGACCGGGTCAGCCTGAACCTGGAAGCGCCCAACCCCGAGCGCCTGGCCACGCTTGCGCCCGATAAGGAGTTTACCGACAGCATGTGGGGCCGTATGCGCTGGGCCAGCCAGGTGATGCGGCGGGCGCGCCAGGAAGGCCGCCGCGCCGCCCGGAGCCTTACCACCCAGTTTGTGGTGGGGGCTGCGGGCGAAAGCGACCGCGAACTGCTCGAGACTGTCCAGCGCGCTCATCACGAGCTTGGACTCTGGCGCGCCTATTTCTCAGCCTTCCACCCTATCGAGCACTCGCCACTGGCCGATCGGCCCGCCGAGGACCCGGTGCGCGCCCTGCGTCTGTACCAGGCCGACTTTATGCTGCGCGATTATGGCTTCAGCTACGACGAACTGCCCTTCGATGCCCGGGGCCTGCTGCCGCGCGATACGACGCCCAAAGCGGCCTGGGCCGAGCGCAACCTGCACGAGCCAATCGAAATCAACCGCGCCCCGCGCCAGCTCCTCCTGCGCGTGCCCGGCATCGGCCCCGGGAGCGCCGACCGCATCATCGCTGCCCGGCGCGCGGCAAAGCTGCGCGATCTGAGCCAGCTCAAAGCCCTCGGTGTAACCACCGGCTGGGCTGCCCCCTATGTGCTGCTCGATGGGCGTCGCCCGGCCCTGCAACTCCGGCTGTGGTAGCCGGTTCTGCGGCAGGCGTCCGGCCCACCCGGGACTCCACACTCCCCCGCGCCCCGTTCAGGGGCAGACAGAACATACAGGCGCCGACGGGCGTTATGGCGCTAGGATGCGCTGGTTGGTCCTCACCCCCGGCCCCTCTCCGGCTTCGCTGGGAGACCGGAGCCGCGCGCGTGGGCGTTCCAATGCGGTACGAGCCACGCTGGCTCGGTGTTCTGCCCGCCCTTAAACCGCGCCCCGAGAGGGTCCTTCAGGATCAGGAACAACTATCCTTTTAGCCATTCCATTTCCTGACGTTCCATCGCACAATGACGTACACGTGAGCAGTTAGACCCGTCGGGCGCCTTGAAGGGGTCGCGTCCCCCAGGGTTTTCTTCTGGTGGGTCGCGTGGGTCTGTGCTCCAGGCCCGAGGGAGCGTGAGGAAACCGGGTTTCCTCCCCTGCCCGCCGGCAGTGGCAGGCCCCCCGCACCGTTCAGGGGCGGACAGAACGTATGAGCGCCGACGGGCGTTATGGCGTTGGGATGCGCTGCCTGGCTCCCGCCCCCTCCCCCGCTCCAGCTTCGCTGGAGCGCCTGCGCTGAGCCTGTCGAAGCGGGGAGACCAGAGCCATGCGCGGGGGCGTTCCAATGCGGTACAAGCCACGTTAGCCCGGATGTTCTGTCCGCCCTTAAACCCCGCGCCGGGAGGGTTCGGGAGAGCTGCGCCCTCGCAGAAAGAAACCCGATGTTCATCCTGTCAGTGCGCGGCGCAGCCGCATGGACATCTAACGGAGGGGCAGGTGAAAAGGCATGGTTGAGTTTATACGGATCATGTGGGTGGGGATCAACGAGGCTATGCGCCTCAACCCGCGCGCCTTCGAGATCGTCGAGTCCCGTCCAGACACCGCCTGGGTGGTGCTCGCGGTGGCGATCCTCGGCGGAGCCTCTCTGTTACTGGGCCAGAGCGTTATCCTGTTCGTCAACCGGGTGCGTCCGGCGCGCTTCGTAGTGAGTTTGCTGCTGAACGGCGTTATCTTCGCGCTGAGCCTGATGGTCTGGGGGGCGGCGATCTGGCTGACGAGCCGGGTGCTCTACCCCAATGAAATCCCCCTGACGAAGGCCCTGCGCCTCACAGGTATGGGCGCGGCGCCCTATGTCTTCGGCTTTCTGGTCCTCTTGCCCTACGCGGGGAATTTTATCGGCAAGGTTCTGGCAGTCTGGAGCTTCCTGGTGGTGCTGGCGGCAATGACCACTCTGGCCAACGGGAACTTCGGCCCGGCGCTGGTGTGCACCGTGGTGGGCTGGCTGGTCGTGATGGTGATGAGCGCGACGATCGGGCGACCGGTGATCTACGTGCGCAATGCGCTGTGGAGACGCCTTACCGGTGCGGACATGGATGCGAGTGTGCAGGATATTCTTGGCCAGTTCGCCGCTCCACCCGAGGATGCCGCCACCAAGAGCCGGAGAGGTGCGCCATGATTCTCTCCACATTGAGCCTGTTGCTCACCGGCCTGATCCTGCTGATCATCCTGGGGGCGCTGCTGGCGCCCTTCGAGAGCCTGGGATGGTGGGCGGGCTGGTTCGGCGAGAAGCCGGCGCTGCCCTCCCGCACTGCGACGCCGGAGGCCGGCCAGGCCCCGGAGGAACATCCGGCGACTTCGGCAGTGGTGTACCTGTCGGGGATCGGTGCGATTGACGCCGCCTCGATCCCGCAGGAAGAGATCGACTGGGGACTGATGGCGATCAAGCGCCTGCCGGGGGTGCTGGTGGTGCCGGATGTGTACCCCTACTCGGTAACCAATGCCGGCTTGACCGCCGATCGTAGCTTTGCGCGATTCTATCGCTGGATCGAGCGGCGCCGCCTGGAGAACCCCTACGACCTGCTGCAATTTGTGGTCAATCTGCGCAACCTGTTCCAGGTGGCCGTCTCAGCCGACCGGCGCTACGGGCCGATCTACAACCTGGGGGTGGCCGCTGAGATTATACGGGCCCTGGAGCAGCGGGGCTATCGCGTGGGCAGCGGCAAGCCGGTAACGCTGGCCGGCTTCAGCGGGGGGGCGCAGATCTCGCTGGGAGCGGCCACCTACCTGGCCCCGGCGCTGAAGGCGCCGATCCGCGTCATTTCGATTGGCGGGGTTATGGCCGATGATCCGGGGCTGAACGTTACCACCAAGCTCTACCATCTCTACGGCGAGGCCGACCCGGTGCAGAAGCTGGGACACTGGCTCTACGCTGGCCGCTGGAAGTGGTTCCCCCAGAGTGACTGGAACCGGGCCATGGCCGCCGGCAAGATCGAGATGATTGATATGGGGGCCATGGCCCACAATGGCTCGAAGAACTACTTCGGCTGGACGGCGTTCACCCCCGAGGGGAAGTCGCACGCGATTGCCACCATTGATACCATCGGCGATCTGCTGGCGAAAGACGGCCTGATTAACCCGGCGGCTCTGCAGGCCGCCCGCGCAGCCAATGATCCCGAGGCCAGGGCCTATGAAGCTGCGCGCGCGGCCGAGGCTGCCCGCGCCAGGGACAAGCAACGTGAGGCAAAGACGACCTGGTGAGAGGGCAGCCCCCTCCCTGGCCTTCCCCTGCTGGGGGTTCAGGGGCGGTCAGAACGTATGGGCGCCGACGGGTGGTATGGCGTTGGGATGCGCTGGGTGGTCCTCACCCCCGGCCCCGCTCCAGCTTCGCTGGAGAGCCTGCGCTGAGCCCGTCGAAGCGGAGAGACCAGAGTCGTGCGCGGGGGCGCTCCAATGCGGTACAAGCCACGTTGCTCCGGATGTTCTGTCTGCCCTTAAACCCGCCAGGCAGGGGGTATGGGGAACCCGGTTTCCCCATCTATATTGCACAAGGATTGAGCCATGCGGCGCAAACATGAGCAGGTTCCTATCGAGAGCAACTACGCCCGCTACCGCGCGGCGGAGTTCAACCGCAGCGAAGATTACCCTATTGCCCAGAGCCTGGACCCGGCGCGCTTCCGCCCGCTGGGGACGTGGATGGGACGGCTGATCCTCCCCGCGATCCACGACCGGGCGCTGGTGCAGGGCGCCTGGCTGGAGGTGCGCCACGCGCCCGAGGCGCACCACGCCCTGCTAGGAACCCGGGTGCGCCTGCGTTGGATGTCAACCATCGATCTGAACGCCCGGCTCTGGGGCGCGTCGCGCACTGTCGTGCTCGATGAGGGCGCCTGGGAAGCGGTGGAGAAGGGCATTGTGGTTGGCGAACGCCTGCACGGCCTGACCAGCGTCAACCCGCTCGAGTCGCTGGCCGGCGCCCATCCCTACGACGACGTCCTGGTGCGGCTCGAGGGGGCGGTCGAAGTGGACATGGCGCCCCGCGATGGGGGCGCGCCGATTGTGGCCGTCAGCCGCATGCCGGTGGAGATCAGCGCGCCGTTCTATGCGCTGGCGCGCTTCCTCGGGCCGGGCGACGCGCCCGACACCTACCGCGTGGTCCACTACCAGGCTGCCGCCCACGACTTCAGCGGCCCTGAGGATGTGGTGTACATCCCCGAGGTGATCCCGGACATGAACGATACCTGCAACTTTACCGTCGCGGGCATCGAACACTCGCCCTGCAACGAGCAGGGCTGGTACCTCTACGGCGCCCAGGATCAGCAGGGGCGCTTTGCGGTACGCGCGGTTGCCGCGCGGCAGGTGGTGCGCCTCAACCCGGGCAGCGTGGTGGTGGGAGCGGGGGAGGCCATGGACTTCCTACGCCCGCGGCAGTGGCGACGGGCCGCGGTAAAGGGGCAGGCCACGCAGACCCTGCTGGTGCCCGATGGGATGCATCCTGACGCGGCCCGCGCCGAGTGGCGCGAGGGCGATCAGGCCCTGCTTATTCATATCTTCGGCGGCATCGGCGGCAAGAAGACCGAACCAGTGGCCCGCACGCCGCTGTACTGGGGCCACGTCGCCTTCGGTGTCGCCACGGTGGTACGTGAGCCGCTGGCCGACGAACTGAGCTTCGATATTGTCTACCACCAGATCTACGCTCACAACGCCGATGGTCTGATCGCGGGCGCGTTGCACTACAGCCGCTACAGCGGTGACCGGCAGTTCGGCTGGGCAGGTATCCGGCCCATCCAGGATCTGCTGGTGAAGATCGACGCCCTTAGCGGCGCGTTTACCATCTTTGGCGCCGAAGTCAGCGCCCTGGAGCAGATCCGCAAGTTCCTGGAGGTGATGGAGGCTCGCTATCGGATCGCCGATGGGCGCGGAGCAACCTTCGTCGGCGCGCTCAACAACTGCGCCCAGGACTCGGCCCAGGCGCTCTATGTGGCCGTGCGCGAAGTTGGACGGACGATCGCGGCGCGGGCCGATGTGCGCGCCGAAATGACCGATACGCCCGAAGAGGCCCGGCGCCTGGAGGCCCTCCAGACCCTTGGGGAAGAGATCCGGCGCGTGTTGCTGCCCTGGGGATCGGCGCGGAGCGATTGGGAGTACGAGGCCTCGGTGCTCGGCGGCGGAGGCAGTGGACTCCTCGGCTCGATTGGTGATGCCTTGAAAAGCTGGCGCACCATGCTGCCCCCGGTGATGGCCCGCGCCCTGGCCGAGGTCTTCATCGAGCAGGGCGCCACGATCTACGCGCTGCGAACGTACCAGGTCGGCGGCGATGACCCGGATGTCGAGCCGATTGTGCCCAATGTGTAAGTTTTGTCGTCATGGATGAGTGACTGGATGCAACCACAGAAGGGGTTCGCCGGGCGAGGACGGTTGCGCTCACTCCGCCCCCCCTTCCACCAGGACACTCATGAGGAGCGATCATGCAACTCCTGCTGCGCTGGTTGTTGACGGCGGTGGCTCTGGCGATTACCGCCTGGATCGTGCCGGGCATCACCGTGGAAGGTGAGACGGGGATTTTCGCCGTGCTGGTGATGGCGGCCGTCTTCGGGTTCGTGAATGCCTTCATCCGCCCGCTGCTCAAACTCCTGTCGTGCCCGTTGATCATTCTCACCCTGGGTTTGTTTATCCTGATCGTCAACGCGATCAGTTTTTCGCTGTCCTCATGGATCGCACAGAACGTCTTCGGGGCAAGGTTCATTGTTGATGGCTTCTGGCCGGCCTTCTGGGGGGCGATTGTCGTGTCAATCGTCTCGTTCGTGCTCTCGCTCTTATTACCCGACAAGGACTAGTGGTTTGTCAACCAGGTTATGATGGATAGTTTTTTGCGGGGAGGGCTTCGCCCTCCCACGCCCCCTCCCGCCACGTTCATCACAATTATCGTGGCAGACCACTAGTATTACAGTTGCAGGTTGTGCTCGGCTATCCTCAGATGTGCCGAACAAGAACACAACACGCACGAAAGACCGCCGCAATCCGCCCCACTGTGCGTCCATGTTGTTACGTTCTTTTGCGGCATAGATGCGGTTAAAACGCTCGCTGTCGCACCTGGCCTTTATGATGAAAGCCCTGCTCCAACTCGTCGAAGCCTACACCATCACCTCGCTCAACGACGCGGTACGCGAGCTGGAACGCCAGTTTCCCGAGGTGCTCTGGTCGGGCAATCGCCACTCGAACCAGGTGGCCCTGACCTTCGATGATGGGCCGCACGAGCGAGACACCCCAGCATTGCTGGCCGTGCTGGCGAAGCACGGTGTGACGGGCACCTTTTCCTGGCTTGGCGAGCGGGTCGAGCAGATGCCGGAACTGGTTAGCGCCGCGGCTGCCGCCGGACACCAGTTAATGCTCCACGGCTACCGGCACCGCTCGTTCCTGGTGGAGCAACCCGAGACGCTCCACGCTATGCTTGACCGGACGCGGGAATTGCTGGCGCGCCACAGTGGGCGCGATCCATTGACCATTACCAGCGTGCGCCCGCCCTTCGGCCACCTGACCCGCGCGCTGGCACGTCGGCTGCTGGCCTGGGGCTATCAGCCGGTCATTTGCAGTATCATGCCGGTACACTGGCTGCTGCCGGCGGAGTTGAGCGTGCGGCAGGTGGTGCGCCAGACCGAGAGCGGGTCGCTCATCGTCCTGCACGAGACCCTTGGCGGGCCGCCGGTGGCCCACCTGACCGATCAGATCCTCACGCGGCTGGCCGGTCGCGGCTTCAGCTACGTTACCGTTGACGCATTACGCGCGGGGCGCGCCACGGCGGGTGGCGCGCCGAGCTACACCAGGTAAGGAGAGCATAGCTATGTCCACCATGTTCGCTCCGCTTGAGGCGGTGATGACGCCGGAAATGTACGCGAGGGTTGGCGAGCGGTTTGGGATTCCGGGCGAGATGGTGCAGAAGGGGGTAAACATTGCCCTGCCGCTGCTGACCCGAGGCCTGTCGATGGCCGCCGACACCCCCGAGGGCCAGGTGAAGATTGCCGAGGCGGTGCAGCAGGCCGACGCGGGGGTGCTGGGCAATCTGACCGGTTTTCTGGGCGCGCTCAGCGGCGGCGATGCCGGAACAGACGTGTTGACCCGGCTCTTTGGTGACGAGAGCCGCGTGGTTGTGGACGGAATCAAAAATGCCACCGGTTATGATATCACTCCGATTGTGGGCATGGTTGGCCCCCTCATCCTCGGCTTCCTCAACAGCACCGTGCAGAAAGAGGGCATGGACACCAACGCGCTGATCAAGAAGCTCAAGACCGAGGCGCGCAGTGTGGAGCGCCGCAAGGGGGATGAGGCTGCGCTGGTGAATGAGGTGCTCGGGCAGGTCACGTCGGTGCGCGAGATGAAGGGACGCTTTTCGGCCCAGGAGTGGGCGCAGGTGCGGAACGGGCCAATGGCGGCCACGACGCTGGTGATCGCCGCCTCGCCCTCCAGCGCGCCCAAGACGGCCCAGGAGGTTGCCGCAGCCCTCAACTCGGTGCGCGAGTCGGTGAAAGATGCCGCCCCGACCAGCCTGCTCGCAGCGCTCTACCAGACCCGTGTGGATGACCTGACCGGCGAAGGTATCACCGACGCGCTGGAGGCGGCCAGGCAGGCGGCTGCGCTGGTAGAGAAGAACGTTCCCGAAGAGGCCCGGGCTTACAAGGAACTCCTGATCAATGCCGCCTACGCGGCCGCAGAGGCGGTCAAAGAGGGCGGCTTCCTGGGGATGGGCGGCAAGAAGGTTACCGCTGAGGAACAGGCGGCGATTGATGCGCTCGTCGCCGCCCTCGGCGTGTAGGATCGAGCCGGCGCCACGTGGGGGGTGCAGGGGCGTTCCAATGGCGTGGGGAAACCCGGGTTCCCCTTTTCCCAACCACTCTTGGGAGCGGCTGGCGCCCCAGCCGGCAGGGGGTCGGGGAAACCCGGCTTCCCCATTCTCCAACCGCTCCTGGGAGCGGCTGGCGCCCCAGCCGGCAGGGGGTCGGGGAAACCCGGTTTCCCCATTCCCCAACCGCTCCTGGGAGCGGCTGGCGCCCCAGCCGGCAGGGGGTGGGGAAACCCGGGTTCCCCTTTTCCCAACTGCTCTTGGGAGCGGCTGGCGCCCCCGTGAACAGGAGCGGCGGGAACCCCGGCTTCCCCTCAGGGAGGGGGTGGGGAAACCCGGTTTCCCCTTTTCCCAACCGCTCTTGGGAGCGGCTGGCGCCCCAGCCGGCAGGGGGTGGGGAAACCCGGGTTCCCCTTTTCCCAACTGCTCTTGGGAGCGGCTGGCGCCCCCGTGAACAGGAGCGGCGGGAACCCCGGCTTCCCCTCAGGGAGGGGGTGGGGAAACCCGGTTTCCCCTTTTCCCAACTGCTCTTGGGAGCGGCTGGCGCCCCAGCCGGCAGGGGGTGGGGAAACCCGGTTTCCCCTTTTCCCAACCACTCTTGGGAGCGGCTGGCGCCCCCGTGAACAGGAGCGGCGGGAACCCCGGCTTCCCCTTTTCCCAACTGCTCTTGGGAGCGGCTGGCGCCCCCGTGAACAGGAGCGGCGGGACCCCCGGGTTCCCTATGTTCACGCCAGGAAACATTGTGCGGCGCAGCCGCATCAGAGTTCTAATACAGCCACTCCTCGATATGGTAGAGCGCCACGCGGGGTCGCCCACCGGTGGCCGCGCGCGCCCCGGTTTTCAGTTCCTCGAGCTGGGCCGTGAGTTCGGCGGCTGAGAGGGGCGCCAGGCCAAGGGTGCGCGCGCGGCGCGCATAGTCGCTGTCATCGGGCACAAGCAGCGGCGAGATGTACACCAGGTCGCCCGTGCCAAGTTCCATGGCCGAGAGGGCCGCCAGCGACCGGGCCACGTGCCGACGCGCCAGATCGGCGCCGCCCGCCCCGGCGAGCAGAATGATGCCCACCTGCAAACCCACCGCCTTCAGTTGCGCCACCATTTCGACACCCTGCTGCGGCGAGCCGGGCTTGTTGAGCAAGCGGAACACCGCCTCATCGCCGCTCTCCAGGCCAATGTAGACGCGGCGCAGCCCGTAGTCGCGCAATTCGGCGTACTGCTCGGCGCTCTTCCGCGCGGCCCCGAAGATATCCAGAAAGGCGTACAGATCGGGGGAGGGACCTTCCGCACCGGCGGGGAACTCCTCGTGAATGACCGCGAACAGCTCGCGCAGACGCGGCTGTGGAACGATCAGCGCGTTGGCATCGCCGAGGAAGATCGAGCGCCGCAGACTGATCCCGCGCCCGAGGAAATCCTTGACCTGACGAATGTGCTCCCGCAGCGCCGCAGCGGTCTTAATCCGAAAGCGCCGGTCACGGTAAAAACTACAGAAGCTGCAACGGTTCCAGCTACAGCCCTCGGTAACCTGGAGCACCAGAGCGCGGTACTGATCGGGCGGAACAATACTGACCGGACGGTAGATACGCAGAAAGCGTTCGCGATCGACCCGCACGCGGGCCTCGTCCCAGGCCAGAACCTGCGCCAGCCAGGCTTGCAGCTCGTCCGATATGGCGCCAGCAATGCCGGCGGCAATGCGGGCCACCTCGTCGCGCACGGTGGCATGCAACTGCACACTCTCGTCGGCAGAGAGCAACCGGCGGAACCTGGGCGCGCCCGGACGGGAGACTTTCATCAGAACCTGCCCCGACAGCCCGAAGCGGTAGTTGCAGCCATTGAGGAAACAACTCACCGGGCGTCCCTCGCGGTCAAAGACGAAGGTGGCGCGCAGGTTATCGGAGAGTGTCAGCGACCACGGCTGCGCATTGACGAAGATGTTACCCGTCTGCGGAGTGTTGATCACCTGGGTTGCAGGTGCGACCGCCGTACCCTGATTGTTCATCGGCGATCTTCCTTCCGTGGTTCGTCAGATTGAGCCGGGGGAAACCCCGTTCCCCCCATGTTCACGTCGGGCCTCTGTGCGGCTGCGCCGCACCCTGCCGCGATGCGCCGCGCGGAGGCGGCGATGCGCCTCTACACCCACGCCCACTCCGCAGGGAGGGGCGTGGTTCGGCAAGCTCACCACAGGTGGGGGAACCCGGTTTCCCCATATGTTCACGCGAGCCTTGCGTATTATGATAGCGCACCGGCGCAGTGAGGGCAGTAACGAACTCTTTACGCCGGGTAGGAAAGTGTCAGATGTTCAGCAAGGAATGACCAGTATGCCCAGAATTGTCTTCATCGGCGCGGGGAGCACGGTCTTCGCGCGGAACCTGCTCGGCGACATCCTCAGCTTCCCCGAGCTGCGCGGGTCCACCATCAGTCTGTTCGACATTGACCCGGAGCGCCTGCGTGACTCAGAGCGTATGGCCCATCTGCTGGCGGCGAGTCTCGGCGCGCAACCGCGGATCGAGGCCACGACCAGCCGCGAGCGAGCCCTCGACGGCGCCGACTATGCAATCGCCATGTTCCAGGTCGGCGGCTACCGGCCCGCCACCGTCACCGACTTCGAGGTCCCCAAACGCTATGGCCTGCGCCAGACCATTGGCGACACGCTGGGCATCGGCGGGATCATGCGCGGGCTGCGCACCATTCCGGTGCTGCTGGAGATGTGTCGCGAGATGGAGCGACTCTGTCCTGAGGTGACCTTGCTCCAGTACGTTAACCCGATGGCCATGAATTGCTGGGCGATCAGCCGGGCGAGTCGCATCCGGACGGTGGGCCTCTGCCACAGTGTGCAGCACACCGTCAGCGAGCTGGCCTACGACCTGGGTGTGCCGGCGGAGGAGATTGACTACCTGTGTGCCGGGATCAACCACATGGCCTTCTATCTGCGCTTCTCGCACCGCGGCGTGGATCTCTACCCGCGCCTGCGCCAGGTGCTGGACGAGGGCCGCGTGCCGGCGTGGAACCGGGTGCGCTACGAGCTTTTCCGGCGCCTGGGCTACTTCGTGACCGAGTCGAGCGAACACATCAGCGAATACACGCCCTGGTTCATCAAGCGCGACCGGCCCGACCTGATCGAGCGCTTCAACATCCCCCTCGACGAGTATCCGGCCCGTTGCGAGCGACAGATTGCCGAATGGGAGGGAATGCGCCCGTTGCTCGAGCGCGGTGACGCGGAGGCGCTGGCCCGCTATGAGCGGGAGGTGCGCGAACGGCGCCTGGCCGAAATCGCCCCGCGCGATCCGAACCTGGCAGGCTACCTGCGGCAGCACTGGGAGCATCGCCAGGGCGCCAGCCGCTCTGGCGAGTACGGAGCGCTGATCATCCACGCCATGGAGACCGGTCAGCCGCAGGTGATCTACGGCAACGTCGCCAACCACGGGCTGATCGACAACCTCCCCCAGGGTTGCTGCGTAGAAGTGCCCTGTCTGGTGGACCGCAACGGCATACAGCCAACCCGGGTGGGCGCCCTGCCGCCGCACCTCGCCGCGTTGATGCAGACCAGCATCAATGTGCAGGCATTGACCGTCGAAGCCAGCCTCACCGGAAAACGTGACCACATCTACCACGCCGCCATGCTCGACCCCCACACCGCCGCCGAACTCGATCTCGACCAGATCTGGGCGCTGGTGGATGAGTTAATCGCGGCCCATCGCGACTGGCTTCCGGTGTACGCCTGAGGCGCGCGTCGGGGAAACCGGGGTTCCCCAGCCCCCTGCCTTTTAAGGGCGGACAGAACATCCGAGCCAACGTGGCTTGGAGCGCAGTAGGATTGCTGAGGTGAACATAGCCCGCGCGCGGGAGGGTTTGGGAGGGCTTCGCCCTCCCAAGAACAAATAATTAATATTTTCATTCTGGCGTTGTGCGCCCCGCGCATGGGGCCTGAGGTGAACATAGCCCGCGCGCGGGAGGGTTTGGGGAACCTGCTGTATCCGAGCCGGCGGCGCACCTTACATAGCCCGCGCGCGGGAGGGTTTGGGAGGGCTGCGCCCTCCCAAGAACAAATAATTAATATTTTCATTCTGGCGTTGTGCGCCCCGCGCATGGGGCCTGGCGCTCAGGGGTGGGCAGGTCCTCACCCCCCCATCCCCCCTCTCCACCTACGGTGGAGAGGGGGGCGGGAGCAGCCTGATCCCCCCGCTCCAGCTCGGCTAGAGCGGGGACAGGGGGGGGATGAGGACCGGCAGCCCATCAGAACCCCATCCGCCAAACATCCTCCACGTGAGAGCGCCCACGGGAGGTTTGCCGGGGCGCGGCCCCGCCAAACAACGGCGCAGGCACAATCGTGTGGTATAATGGCCCTATCACTGACCGACCGGTCGGTAACTACAGGAGGCAAACCATGGAACCCTCGATTGGGCGACAGCGCAATCAGGTACTCGGCCTGCTCTTCGTCGGTGTATTGATGGCGGCGCTGGACATCGCCATCGTCGGGCCGGCACTACCGGCGATCCAGGGCGACTTCCAGGTGACCGAGAAGGCGCTGGCGTGGGTCTTTTCGCTCTACGTGCTGGGCAACCTGGTCGGCACGCCGGTTATGGCAGCCCTGTCGGACCGGGCGGGACGTCGCTGGATCTACGCCCTGTGTGTGAGCGGCTTTGCGCTTGGCTCGCTGATCGTGGCGCTGGCGCCGACCTTCGCGATTCTGCTGGTGGGCCGGCTGATCCAGGGGTTCAGCGCGGGTGGTATCTTTCCAGTGGCGAGCGCGGTGGTGGGCGACACCTTTCCGCCCGAACAACGCGGTTCGGCGCTGGGGTTGCTGGGCGCCGTCTTCGGCATTGCGTTTCTGATCGGGCCGATCCTGGGGGGCGTGCTGTTACTGCTGGGCTGGCCGTGGCTGTTCCTGATCAATCTGCCCATCGCGCTGCTGGTGATCATCTTCAGCCTGCGCCTGCTGCCCACGGCTGGCGCGCGCGCCGGGGAGCCTTTCGATCTGGCCGGCACGCTGACCCTCGGCGCAGCGCTGGCTGCGCTGGCCTATGGCCTCACTGTGCTTGACCCGGCGCAGTTGAGCCAGGGGCAGATCGATCCCCTGGCCTTGCCGATGCTGGCAGCGGCGGCCCTGCTTCTGCCCGTATTTATCTGGATCGAACAACGCGCCGCTGCGCCTATCCTGCAACCGGCGCTCTTTCGCTCGCGCCCCGTTCGCCTCACGGCGGCGCTAGCCGTCGGCGCGGGCATCGCCGAAACCGCGGTGGTCTTTATCCCCGCACTGCTCACCGTAGCCTTTGGCATCAGCGCCTCCACGGCCAGTTTTATGCTCCTGGTGGTCGTGCTGGCCATGGCCGTCGGATCGCCCATTTCGGGGCGCATGCTCGACCGCTTCGGTTCGCGGCTGGTGATCACCGGCGGCACCCTGTTGAGCGCGGCAGGGTTGCTGCTCCTGGGCCTGTTTCCGAGCCACCTGGCGCTGTTCTACCTCGCCTCGGTATTGCTGGGGCTGGGGCTGGCGGTGCTCCTGGGCGCCGCGCTGCGCTACGTCCTCCTGAACGAGACCGCGGCAAGCGAGCGGGCCGCGGCGCAGGGCCTGCTGACGGTGACGATGGGCGTAGGGCAGCTACTGGGAGCGGTCCTGGTAGGACTGATCGCCGCGAGCGCCGCGCTGCCACTCGCCGGCTACGCGCGGGCCTTTCTGGCGATTGGCCTGCTGATGGCCGTCCTCACGCTGGCCGCGCTCGGCTTGCGCGACCGCGCCGCGGAGCGCGAGCGCGCGCTGGAGATGGCAACCGGGTAATACCATTTTGGATTTTAGATTTCGGATTGTGGATTGCCACGCTGGGCAGCACAACGCCTGAAATCGCTTCAGGCAATGCGGCATTATCAACGGTAATTGGTATAATACATTACCTTTCAGGCCCCATGCGCGGGGCGCACAACGCCAGAATGCACGTATTATATATAATTGTTCCTGGGAGGGCGAAGCCCTCCCAGACCCTCCCACGCGCGGGCTATGTTCACCTCAGTTATCCATGCGGCTGCGCCGCACAACGCCGGAATGAAAATAATTATTCTTGGGAGGGCGTAGCCCTCCCAAACCCTCCCCGCGGGCGGGTTGTTTCCTGGGAGGGCGTAGGGGCGCGGCGGCGCCGCGCCCCTACGCCCAGACCCTCCCGCGCGCGGGCTATGTTCGCATCAGACTGCGGCGAGCGGCAAGGAGCCGGCTATGAGTGGATCAACCGATACCGTCCGGGAAACCATCATCGCCGCGGCGGCGCGACTCATTGTGACCCAGGGCTACGACGGGGTGGCCATGCGCGAGATCGCCGAGGCAGCGGGGATCTCCAAGCCCGGCCTCTACTACCATTTCCGTGACAAGGAGGACCTGCTGGAGGCCGTGCTGACGCACTGGATCGCCGAGACCGAGGCGCTGGTGGCAGCGGCGCGCCAGGCCCCCGGCGCGCGCGCCCGCTTGACCATTCTGGTGCGCGGGCTATTCGCCCAGGCCCCGCTCCAGCGCGCGCTCATCCGCCTCGGCACGCAGGATCTCCCCCGCCTGGGTGACGCCACCCGCGAGCGTATCCGGGATTGCTACGCCAGTGGCTTTCTGGAGCCAATCGAGGCCATCTTCCGCGACGGGGTAGCGCAGGGTGAGCTGCGAGCGGTCAACCCCCATCTGACAACCTGGCTGCTACTGGGGATGCTCTACCCGTTCTTTCATACCGACCATCCCTGCGCCCGCCTGGCCGATGAGCATACCGCGACGCAGATCGTCGAGACGCTCCTCGATGGCATCGCAGCGCGCTGATGTGAAAATAGGGAACCCGGGGTTCCCCACGCCCCTGCCTGGGGGGAGGGTTTGGGAGGGCTGCGCCCTCCCAAGAAAAACCTATGTTCATCGTGTCGTTGTGCGGCGCAGCCGCATGGATGACTGAGGTGAAAATAGGGAACCCGGGGTTCCCCACGCCCCTGCCTGCTGGGGCGCCAGGCGCCCCCAACGGCGGTTGGGGTGTGGGGAAACCGGGTTTCCCCACACCCCCTCCCTGAGGGGAGGAGCCCGGTTCCCTCCCCCAGCGGGGGAGGGCCAGGGAGGGGGCGGCCCTCCCAAAGATACCCCATGTTCATCGCGGCGTTGTGCGCCATGCGCATAGGGCCTGAGGTGAACATATGGGGAAACCCGGTTTCCCCATCCCCCTGCCTGTGGGGGGTGCTAGCCGCTCCCAACAGCGGTTGGAGAATGGGGAAACCGGCTTTCCCCAACCCCCTCCCCAAAGGCAGGGAGATAGGGAAACCGGGTTTCCCCATATGCTCACATCAGGAGGATATTATGAGTGACTTTGACTGGCTGCGTCAGCGCCTGGAGAGCGCGTTTGGCCAGTTCCTCTCGCAGGCGCCCGAGCTGGCGCGGCTCTGGGGGCAATGGTTCGATGCCGTCGAGGGCGAGCCAGTGCCGCTGGCGGCGCTGGAGAAGCCACTGCGAGAGGTGCGGCTGGCCCTGGTAACGACCGGCGGCGTGCATCTGCGCGCCCAAACACCGTTCGACATGCGCGACTCGCACGGCGACCCCAGTTACCGGGTGATCCCTGCCGATACGCCCGTGAGCGAGCTCATGATCACCCACGACTACTACGACCACTCCGACGCCGAGCGCGACCTGAATATCCTGTTTCCGCTGGAACTCGCGCGCGAACTGGCCGCCCGCGGCGCTATCGGCAGCCTTGGAACCTGTTACAGCTTCATGGGGCACATTGAGCCGCCCCACGTCGAGACGCTGATCCTCCAGACCGCGCCCGAGGTGGCGGCGATGCTGCGGCAGGAGCAGGTTGACGCGGTGTTGCTCACCCCTGCCTGAGGTCTCTGTAATCAGTCCGTGGGACTGATCGCCCGTGTCATCGAGAGTGTCGGCATCCCGACCGTGTGCGTCATCGGGTTGCGCGAGATTGCCGAGCGAGTGCGCCCGCCACGCGCCATTCATCTGAAGTGGCCCTTCGGCCATCCGCTGGGAGAGCCGGGGAACCGGGCACAGCAACTCTGCGTGATCTACATCGCGTTGCAGGCCCTCTACACCGTGCGCGAGTCGGGGACGATCATCGATCCAGGCTGGCGCTGGCGCCGCGAGGAGTATGAGGAACCGGATCGCTGGGATCTTCCTTGAGGACGGCGCCGCGCCACGAAGTTCTCGCAGGAGGCGCAGGGAACCCGAGGCTGCCCCGCCCCCTCCACCCGCTTGCCAGGTAACCCAACAGCGGTTGAGGTGTGGAGAAACCAGGTTTCCCCACACCCCTGCTCAAGCGCGCCCGAACACCTTATCCTGGTGGTTTGTCAACCAGGTTGGGATGGGTAGTTTTTTGCCGGGAGGGCTTCGCCCTCCCACGCCCCCTCCCGCCACGTTCATCACAATTATCGTGGCAGACCACCAGGATCTGCAATCCCGAATCTACAATCTAAAATGGTATTACCCGCTCGCCGCCTGCATCCCCGCCTCCAGCGCGCGGCGGTTCAACTCGCGAAAGCGCGCTGGCACACTCTCAAGGGTGGCGGCCAGCAGCGCCTCCGGCGAGACCACGCCGGTCAGCGCGGTCAGCGCGCCGAGCATCACAATGTTTGCCACCACAGTGTTGCCCAGCTCCTCGGCGATCTTCGTGGCCCGCACCGGCACGACCGGCCGGGCCTCGTCACGCTGGAAGACCAGGTCGGGATCGATGATCAACGTCGCGCCTGGCTTGACCGCCCGGTGGTAGCGGCTGTAGGCCTCTTGAGACATCGCCACCAGCACGTCGGCAAGAGTAATGCCGGGGTAGCCGATGGGATGATCGGCGATGATCACCTCGGCCCGGGCCGCCCCACCACGCGCCTCGGGACCGTAGGACTGCACCTGCAGGGCCGTCAGCCCATCGTGGACCGCTGCCGCCTTGCCCAGAATAACCGCCGCGGTAATCACGCCTTGCCCGCCAAAGCCGCAGATGCGAATCTCGTGCTTCATAGTTTCACCCTTGCTACCAGCGCGGCCCAGCGGTCCTCAAACGTCTCGCGCTCGGTGTCCTGGAAGATGCCGATCTTCATCTTGCCCCGCAGCCGCTCACGCTCCTCCGGCGAACCGAACTGCTCGATCCACTCCCACTCATCGATCAGTACCGTCTGCTCACGGTACCAGCGCCAGATCTGCTCGAGCGCCTTCAGGCCATTGTATCGCCCGTAGGCCGTGGGACAGGGAGTAAGCATTTCGATCAGTGCGAAGCCACGTTTGCGGATGCCTTCGGCGATCGATTTAACCGGTTGCACCGGCGATACCACCGGCCAGCGGGCCACATAGGGCGCGCCCAGGGCCTTCGCCAGTTCGCACACGTCCATCGGGTGTTCGATGTTGCCGTAGGGCGTGGTGGTGGTGAAGCCCCCGTCAGGGGTGGTTGGGGCCGACTGGCCCCCGGTCATACCGTAGATGAAGTTGTTGACCAGGATCACGGTGATGTCCATGTTCCGGCGAATGGTGTGGAGCAGGTGATTGCCGCCAATGCCCGCTCCGTCGCCATCGCCGGTGAATACGATCACCGTCAGATCAGGATTGGCCGCCTTGACCCCCGAGGCGAAGGCCAGCGCCCGCCCGTGGGTCGTGTGCAGTCCATCGGCGTTAATGTAGCCTGGCAGGCGCGACGAGCAGCCAATCCCCGACACAAAGACCGTGCGGTCGAGGTCAAGCCCCACCTCGTCAATTGCCCAGAGGGTGTAGTTCAGCACATTGCCGATGCCGCACCCGTCGCAGAAGATGGTGGGGAACATCTCCTGCCGCAGATAGCTCGTCCGCAACTCGGCGGCAGTTTTGATCCTCAGGCCGGTTGCCATTGCAGTGCCTCCAGCGCTTCCAGCAGTTCGGCAGGGGTGTGCAACTCGCCGCCGATCCGCGAGTGCAGGACCACGGGGCAGCGCCCGGCCACCGCCTCGCGGATAGGGTGAACGATCTGCCCCAGGTTCATTTCGGGAACGAGCATGGCCCGCACCCGTTCGGCCCAGCGGGCGACGACGTGCTCTGGGAAGGGCCAGATGCTGATCAGGCGCAGTAGCCCGGCCTTGATGCCTCGCCGGCGGGCCTCTTCCACCACGTCGCGGCAGGTGCGGGCGGTAATGCCGTAGGTCACGATGGCGATCTCGCAATCATCGGCGTAGAACTCTTCGTAGCGCGTGATCAGGTCAAGATGGTTGGTAATCTTGGCGGCCAGCCGGCGCACCAACTGGTCGTGAATGGTGGCGCTGGAGGCCCGCGGCAGGCCCTCCTCGTTGTGGGTCAGCCCGGTCACGAAGGTGCGAAAGCCTGACCCGAAAGGAGCAAAGGGCGGCACCAGGTCCGGGCCGGGGGCGAAGGGGCGGTAGCCGGCGCGGTCGGTGGCCCGTGGGCGCTCCCACAGCTCGAACTCGTGGTCCTCAGGGATGACCAGGCGCTCGCGCATGTGCCCCAGCTCGCCATCAATGAACACGAGCACCGGGGTGCGTAAGCGCTCGGAAAGGTTGAAGGCCACGATGGTGAGTTCCAGGGACTCCTGCACCGAGGCCGGGCAGAGCATAATGATCTCGTGGTCGCCGTGCGTGCCCCAGCGCGCCTGCATCATGTCGCCATAGGCTCCCATGGTCGGCTGCCCCGTGGAGGGACCGGAACGCTGCACATTGACCACCACACAGGGCGTCTCGGTCATAATGGCGTAGCCCAGATTCTCCTGCATCAGCGAAAACCCCGGACCCGAGGTTGAGGTCATCACCTTCGCCCCGGTCCAGCTCGCGCCGATCAGCGCGCCCATGCTGGCGATCTCATCTTCCATCTGGATGTAGCAGCCGCCGATGCGCGGCAGGATCTCGGCCATACGCTCGGCAACCTCGGTAGCCGGGGTGATCGGGTAGCCGGCGAAGAAGGTGCAACCGGCCAGCACCGCCCCGTAGGCGCAGGCGTCGTCCCCCTGCACGAATTGCACCCTGGGGCCGAGCGCCCGCCGGATCAGCTCTCTATGCGTGGACACGGCTCTCCTCCGTCACCGTGATGGCGAAATCCGGACACAGCAACTCGCACAACCGGCAACCGTTGCAGCGCTCGACGCGGACGAGCTCCGGGGGATGCACGCCCCGCGGCGAAAAGCGCGCGGCTACCTCCAGCGCCCGGGTAGGGCAGTAGATAACACACAGGGCGCATCCCTTGCACCAGCGTTCGTCGATCTGAATTGTGTGCATATGGCGTTACCATCTGGTCGGAGGCGCCGGGGGCGCGGGCCTCCGCGTCCAGCCATTCCACCATCACCATTACACCGGCACGTCCAGGTAGCGCTCGAGAGCCTCTTTCCCGCGGTAATCGGGCAGGATGCGCGGGGCGGTGCGGGCGGTTTCGATGCCGGCCTCGCGCAGCATGCGCTCGTACTCGGCCACGTGGGCCAGGCTCAACCGCCCGGGGCGATGGGCGCGCGCGTAGTGCGCCGCGGCGATGCCTGCGCGGCGCCCAAACACATTGAAGTCGAGCAGCGAGTTGCCCATCAGCCGGTTCTTGCCGTGGATGCCGCCCATGACCTCACCGGCTACGAACAGGCCCGGTACAGAGGTCGCGCCGTGCTCGTCGGCAGCCACGCCTCCGTTCTGGTAGTGCAGGGTAGGGAAGACCAGGATGGGATCGCGGGTCATGTCAATGCCAAAGCGCGTGTACATGCGGTACATCGCCGGCAGCGCGTTGCGGATCGTTCCCGGCCCGTGGATCAGGTCAACCATCGGCGCATCGAGCCAGACTCCGCAGATGCCGTGGGGTGTGGGCACGCCCAGGCCACGCTCGCCGCACTCGCGGATGAAAGCCGCCGCCTCGACGTCACGCGGCTCGAGGGGAAAGACGAATTGTTCGCCCAGGCGGTTGAGCGGCTGAGCCCCCAGGCCGCGCACCTTTTCGGTGATCAGCAGTCCGGCCATCTGGGCGGGGAAGGCCGCCCCGGTGGGGTGGTACTGCACCGCGTCCAGGTCAACCAGTTCGGCGCCGACGCGGTAGGCCAGCACCAGCCCGTCGCCGGTGGCGCCGTAGTGGTTGGTCGTGGGGAAGCGCTGGATGTGCACCCGCCCCAGGCCGCCGGTGGTCAGGACGGTTGCCGCGGCTCGCACGATGTGGTAGCGCCGGGTCTCCAGGTTCAGCAGCACCGCCCCGGCCACCGCGCCGGTTTCGTCGCACACCAGTTCGATCGCCGGCGCGAACTCGACCACACGGATGCCCAGGTTGCGCGCCTCGTCGCGCAGCACGCGCATGATCTCCAGGCCGGTATAATCGCGGGCGGAGTGCATCCGGTTGCGCGAGGTGCCCCCGCCCGGGTTTTCCACAAAACGGCCCTGGCTATCTTTGTCGTACATCACGCCCAGGCGCTCGTGCCACTGGATGATCAACGGCGCGTCGCTCACCAGCGCCCGCACCAGGTCGGGCCGGTTGGTGAAGTGGCCCCCGCCCATCACATCCAGAAAGTGCTGCACCGGCGAGTCTTCGGGCCGGTCGGCAGCCTGAATGCCGCCCTGGGCCATGGTTGAGTTCGAGTCGCCATGGCGCAGTTTGGTGGCGATCAGCACCCGCGCCGGGTCCAACCCGCTCTGTACGGCCCAGATCGCCGCGACTGTGCCCGCCCCGCCGCCACCGATCACCAGCAGGTCCACATCGGCGTCAATCTTGCTCAGGTCCAGATTGGGGCGCACCAACGGCCGGGCCTCGAACAGATCGGCGAGTTCGTGATTGAGCAGCAAGCCCTTGCTCGGCCCGAAACTCAAGGGGCGCTTGGCGTCAGCCTGGTAGTCGGGGTGATGCCCGAGGAGCAGCGCCCGGCGCTCCTCCAGGCTCATGGCCGGGAAGGTCTGGCCCAGACGCGCAGGGCGGGTGCGCTCAACCATGGCGATGCTCTCGCGCATCGACGCCGGATAGCCGTCAATTAGCTCCATGCTGTTGCTCCTGAGGTGAACAGAGGGGAAAGCCGGTTTCCCCACACCCCTGCTGACCGGGGTGGCGCGCCCTCGCACCGCCTGGAGGGCGGGGAAACCGGGTTTCCCCATACCCTTCCCTGATGGGATGCACCTACACGCCCTCCAGTTCGTCCTGGTAATCCACCGGGTCCATCGGCGAGTTGTAGCGCCGGGTGGCGCTGTAGTCGCCGTTCTGGTCGGCCACTGCCTCGAAGCTACGCTGCTCGTAGCGCGCGCGCAACTCGGCGAGGGGCAGTTCCATCAACTCGCGCAACTCCGCGTCGTAGCGCCCGGATTCAATCGCGCTGACTCGCAAAGCCAGGTTCTCCGAGGACGGCACCAGGTACTTGCCGTAGATCCGCCGCGCCAGCAGGCCCACCGCGTAGTGCTTGATGTCGGCAGGACAGCGGCTCGAGCAGATCCCGCAGGCGATGCAGTCGAACGACAGCATCGCAACCCGCTCGATATCACCCCGCAGCGCGGCCTGGATGTAGTCCATCACCGGCAGGCCCTGCGGACAGGCGCGGGTGCAGGTGTTGCAGGCCACGCAGCCGGCAATTTCGGGAAAGAACCGCAGCAGCGTGGTTGGCTGCGGCGTGATGCTGTGGAGATCGTAGGGTTTGGTGGGCACCGGCACAAACGGCATCTGCACCAGGCACATGCCGTCTTCGACCAGGGTCTGGCAGGCCAGCGCGGTGAAGATGCGATGGCTGCCCTCGCGCCGGTAGAGGGTGGGGCAGGCCCCGCAAAAGCCGCCGCGGCAGCCGACGCCGCGCACCAGTTTGTAGCCGGCGTACTCTATCGCCGCCAGGATGGTCAGACCGCTCGGCACGCGGTACTCTTTGCCCATCAGTTCCATTGTGACCAGCGTGGCAGGTTCGCTCATGCCGATCCTCCTCTCGCGTGCGCGAGGTCATGTTGCCAGGGTTTCGGTGGTCGTAGCCGAATTGGATCGAACGAGCCGTATCCGCAACAGCCAGAGCGCACCAGAACCCTATGCGGCCATCCGCAATCCCCAATGTGCAAGTGTCGTTCAGCAAAGCGCCTGTGAGGTCACCGCTCTCCCCACGACCTCCACCTGCTGATCATCCAGCCCCAGCGCTGCCGGGTCGAGGTCAAACGCCAGACCGATCACCTGGGAGTAATACAGCACCGGCAGCGGCGCAGCGGTGCGCGGCTGGAGGGTTGCGAAGTTGAAGTGGCACAGGGGGCACGAAAGCACAATCGCCCCGGCCCCGGCGCTACGGGCCTGCTCCACCGTTGCGCTCACCCGCTCCATAACCAGCCCGGCACGGTCCACCGCCAGGTACGCGCCGCAGCACTGGGTCTGGAGCGATCCCTCGACCACCGTTGCGCCCAGGGCTTCCATCAGGTCGCGCAGCATGGTCGGCGTCTCGGGGTCATCGAGCGCGATCCCGGCGGGGCGCAGCAGCTTACAGCCGTAGTAGGGGTACACCGCCAGGTCGCGCAGGGGGCGCCGCACGCGCCCGCGGATCGCCGCCAGCCCTACCCGGTCGCGCAGGAGCTGTAGCAGGTGCAGCACCTCACCCGCGCCGTCGTAGCTCAGATCGCCGCCGCTGGTCGCGTTCAGGGCGTCCATCTGCTCCGGCTGCGTGCGCGCCAGATGGTTGGCCCGGGCCAGCGTGTTGAAGCACATATCGCAGAGCGTCACCACCTCGCGCTCACCTTGCTGCTGCAAACGCGCCAGCACGCGCAACGGCGCCATGTGGCGGATCAGGTTTTCGCCGGTGAGCGTATGCACCACGCCGCAGCAGTTCCACTCGGCCATCTCGCGCAGTTCGATACCCAGCTCCCTGAGTATCGCCAGCGTCGCTTGCTCGTGCTCACGCGCCGAGACTTTGATGGTGCATCCGGAGTAATACGCCAGTTGCATGCCAGGGCTTCTTTCCGTTAGATTCCCATGCGGCTGCGCCGCACAACGACAGGATGAAAATGAGTTTTTCTTGGGAGGGTTGCGCCCTCCCCAACCCTCCCGCGCGCGGGCTATGTCTGGGATACCTGTACCAGGTACCGGAGGCGCACCCCAAACCCTCCCGCGGGCGGGCTATGTTCACCTCAGAGTTAGACACGCCGCGCGCATTCGTTTATTCGTTTCCCATTCGTTGGCCCATTTCCCCCCGCGTCCCAGGAAGCCTATCCCGGAGCAGGTGAAACCCTTTGAAGGGCTGCGCCCTCCCAAACCCTCCCGCATGTGGGCTATGTTCACGTTAGGCATCCTTGCGGCTGCGCCGCACAACGACAAGATGAAAATGAGTTTTTCTTGGGAGGGCTGCGCCCTCCCCAACCCTCCCCGCTGGCGGGTTGTTTCCCGGGAGGGCTGCGCCCTCCCCAACCCTCCCCGCCAGGGGGTTGTTTTTCCCGGAAGGGCTGCCCCCTCAACCGGTCTGCCGGCGCAGGCTGGCAACCAGCGCAATCGGCGGCAGGTCCTCCAGCGCCGCAGCAGGGATCTGCGCCACCGGCAGTTGATCGCCGCGCGTGCGCAGGGCGATCAACCGCAGGGCCTCCATCACCCGTGGCACGTCCAACCCTCGAGGGCAACGTTGCGCGCACAGGTCGCAGCCCACGCACACCCACAGCGCTTCACGCTCCAGCACCCCCGGCACATCGAACAACAGGTGGCGGATCAGCCGGTCCGGGAGCACGTCCATAGCCTCCGCGAAGGGACACCCCGCCGCGCAGGTGCCGCACTGGTAGCATTGCGCCAGGCGCTGCCCGCTGAGCGCCTCCACCCGCCGCAGCAAAGCCCCCGACTGCCCGTTTGCGCCGATGGCTATGGTCATGACACCTCTCCTGCCACCTCTGAGGGCGCGGGGAAGGGCAGCGCAGCCACCCTGCTCGTCCCTTCGAGGCGATCCAGTTCCAGTTTGCGGCAGATCAGGCTCAGTGGAATATCTTCCGGGCAGACCCGCTCGCACTCATCGCAGCCGGTGCAGCGCTCGGCCAGGTGGAACGCGCGCATCAAGTGGTAGGCGAACACGCTGGCCGGCTCCCGGGCCAGCCGGCGCGGATCGTCGCGCTCCAGCGTCAGCGCGCATTCTTTGCAGAAGCACAGCGGGCAAACCGTCTGACATGCGTAGCAGAGGGTGCAACGGCTGAAGTGCTGGCGCCAGAAGGCCAGACGCTCAGCGGGAGCGAGGGCCTCCAGTGCCCGCACCGCCGCGAAGCGGTCACCGGCAGGTGGCGCCGGAGGCGCCTCGCCCAGCGTTTCGTCATACAGATCCGGAGGCGCAGCCGGGCAGCCAGCGCACTTCGCCAGCAGCAGGGCGGCGCGTGGGTGACGCAGCGTTTCGTTGCCAGCGCCGATCAACACCTCCGCCCCGTCCTCCACCAGGCTGGTGACCCGCCCTGCCGCCACCGCGACTACCCTGTCGGGGTCAACCATCCCCTGGCACGGAACGCCGATCAGGTACAGCCGTTCCCGGTCGAGCTGGTGCAGACGCAGCAACTCCACCACGGTGCACGCGTCGCAAGCCTTCAGCGCCACGCCGGCCCGTTGCCCGGCGTACTTGCGAAGGGTTCCGACCAGGTTCGGGCCGCACACCGGGTTCCAGACCAGCCTGTCTGCCTCCGCGGGCGTGCGGGCTGCAAACGGCGCTACCCGCAGCAGCGTCGCGCCTTGCCGGTAGCCCACAAACACATCGATCCACCCCTCGGCCAGCAGGGCGCTGGCCCGCGTCCGGATCTGCTGCTCGATCAGGCTTGCCATGCGTGTGCCTTCATCCTCAGGGGACCGAGGGCGCGGATCTCCTCGGTCATCTCGGTGACCACGGCGGCAAAGCGCGCCCCCTCCGAGGCCGAGACCCAGGCCAGTTTGAAGCGGCGACGGTCAATGCCGAAAAAGTCCAGTATGCTCCCGAAGCGTTCGAAGCGCTGCTCGGCGAAGACATTTCCGGTGGCGTAATGGCAATCGCCGGGGTGACAGCCGGCCACCAGCACTCCATCGGCGCCTTGCTCAAAGGCCCGCACGACGAAGAGCGGATCCACCCGCCCGCTACACATCACCCGCACGATGCGGATGTTGGGCGGATACTGCAGGCGGCTCACTCCAGCCGTGTCGGCGCCTCCGTAGGCGCACCAGCTACACAGCAGCCCCAGCAGGCGCGGCTCAAATGGCTCACTCATAGGCAGGCTCCTCCCAGGCTGCCCCGATCATCGCCAGCACCTGTGCGTCGGTGAAGCCCCGCTGTTGCAGCGCCCCCGATGGGCAGGCCGCCACACACGTGCCGCACCCCTTGCACTGCACTTCCTCCACCCATGCGACCTTGCGCTCACCGTCGAGGTGGAGCGCGCCGTAAGGACAGTGAGGCACACAGAGGCCACAGCCAGCACAGGCTTCCGCCGCCACCTCGGCGACGATTGGCTCAACGCTCACCTGGCCGCGCAGCAGCGGGATCGCCGCCCGCGACGCTGCCCCCGCCGCCTGGGCAATTGTGTCGGGCACGCTGCGCGGATAGTGATCAGCGCCGCACAGATAGATTCCATCGGTATTGAAATCCAGGGGTCGGATCTTGGCATGGGCCTCGCGGTAGAAGCCCCGGTCGTCGGTCGTGACTTTGAGCGCCTGCTTCAGCCGCAGCGTGTCGGCATCGCCGCGCAGCGCCGCCGTCAGCACCACCAGGTCGGCCTCGATCGCCAGTTCCTCGTTCAGCAACACATCGTGGACCAGCACCACCACCTGCTGGCTACGCGCGATTACCCGGGGCGGCCGGTCAGGGGTGTAGCGCACCCGTTGCGGGGCAACCGTGTCGAGCATATCGGTGAAAGCTTCTTCCTGACCCTTGCCGTACACCCGCATGTCCTGGTAAAGCATCACGATCCGCGCCTCTGGAGCCAGCCGGTGCAGCATCCGCGCATTCTTGACCGAAATACCACAGCCGATCCGGCAACAGGCAGGATTCTCCGCATCCATTGAACCGGCGCAGTTGATCATCACCACCGAGCGCGGGGCGCCCAGCGTTCCCTCGCGTAAACGGCGCTCCAGCTCCAGTTGCGTGATCACCCGCGGATCGGCGCCATAGCCAAAGCGTCCGCGCAGGTCCGCCTCCTGGAAGCCGGTGGCGACGATGATCGCGCCAACCTGCACCTCGTTGAGCATGCCGCCCGGCCCTTCGTCGAGGGTCACGCGGAAGTCGCCAATGTGGCCGCTCACCTCGCGCACCTCGGCGCCGAGGAACAGCCTGATCTGCGAGCGTCGCTGCACCTCGCGCACCAGGTGATCGCGCACCGCGCTGGCGGGCACATCGCCGGGGGCCAGGGTTGCCAGTGTGTTGAGCTTGCCGCCCAGGGTCGCCTCGCGCTCGACCAGCAAGGTGTCAATGCCCAGATCGGCCAGGGTTATCGCGGCGGTCATCCCCGCCACGCCGCCGCCGATCACCAGACAGCGCCGCGTCACCTCGATCGTCCGCAACGGCAACTCCTGCGACTGCCCGGCCCGCGCCACCGCCATACGCACCAGGTCCACCGCCTTTGCCGTCGCCGACGCGGGATCGGTAGAATGCACCCACGAACACTGGTTACGGATGTTGGCCATCTCGAACAGGCCGGGGTTCAGGCCAGCTTCGGCGCAGGTCTGCTGAAACACCGGCCCGTGGGTGATGGGCGAGCAGGCCGCCACCACCAGCCGGTTCAACCCATGGCCGGCGATTGCGGCGCGGATGCGGCGCTGCACGTCCTCAGAGCAGGCGAAGGTGCAGGCGTCGACGAAGGCCACCCCGGGCAAGTCACGGGCGGCTGCGGTGATCGCCGGCACATCAACGAACCCGCTAATGTTCTTGCCACATCCGCACACCACCACGCCCACCCGCGCCGTCTCAGCGTCCGCCGCGGGGCGCGCATCCTGAACACCGGATTCGCCCGCTTGCGCCCGGGGCGTCACGTTGGCGCCCACGGGCGGGCCAGACCCGTTGAGGGCCGGATGCGAACCTGTCTCGGCAGGCCGAACCGTGGCAGAAGAAGGCGCCACCGCGGGCTGCGCCTGCCGCAATCCGCCAACCCCCATCCGCGCCAGCGGCCCGACCGCGGCCAGGCCAGCAGCACCGCTGGCTTGAGCCACACAGTCGGAGATGTCGTTGGGGCCCTGTGCCCCGCCGGCCAGGAAGATGCCATCGCGGGTCGAGCGCAACGGGTCGAGCAGCGGGTCACGAGACACGAAGAAGCCGTATGAGTCAACCGCTATCCCCAGTACGCGGGCCAGGCGCTGGTTCTCCGGGGCGGGTACAATCGCCGTAGAAAGCACCAGCAGATCGAAGCGCTCGCGCCGTACCCTGCCACTGAGGGTATCCTCGTAGGTCACCACCAGGCTCCGGTCGCGGTCCTCTTCCACCGCAGCGGGCCGGCCACGCACATAGCGCACCCCGTGCCCGGCGGCCCGGCGGTAGAACTGCTGAAAGTCCTTGCCATAGGCCCGCAGATCCATGTAGAAGATCGTCGCCTCGGTGCCAGGAGCGTGCTCCAGGGTGATCAACGCCTCCTTGGTGGCATACATGCAGCAGATCTTCGAGCAGTAGGGGTACCCGCCCTGCACACTGCGCGAGCCAACGCACTGGATCCAGGCCACCCGCTCGGGATGGCGGCCATCGGAGGGCCGGGCCACCGTGCCCCCCGTCGGCCCCGAGGCCGAGAGCAGCCGCTCGTACTGGATCGCCGTCACAACATTGGGGTACCGGCCGTAGCCGTACTCCTTGCGCAACCCGGTCGGCTCGAGCGTCTCGAAGCCGGTAGCGACCACGATGCTGCTCACCGTCACGCTCACGGGCTGCGAGCGACGCAGAAAGGCAATTGCCCCGGCGGCGCAGGCCCGGTCGCAGGCCCCGCAGCCGACGCAACGGCTATAATCAATCGTGTAGATGGCAGGAACCGCCTGGGGGAACTGCAGGTAGATCGCCTTGCGGCGCGAAAGCCGCCCGTTGAACACATCGTCCACTTCAACCGGGCAAGCCTGGGCGCAGTCCCCGCAGCCGGTACACTTCTCAGGGTCTACGTAAGTCGCCTGGCGCCAGATCAGCACCTCGAAGGCGCCCGCCGAACCGCTGACCCGCTCAACCCGAGCCGAGGTCAGCAGGGTGATGTTCGGGTGCCGCGCCAGCTCGACCATTTTCGGCGCGGCGATGCAGATCGCGCAGTCGTTGGTGGGGAAGGTCTTGTCAAGTTTGACCATCGTGCCGCCGATGCTGGCCTGCCGTTCGACCACGAGCACCTTGAAGCCCTGATCCGCGAGATCCAGCGCAGCGTGCAAGCCACTGATCCCGGCGCCAATCACCAGCACATCGTAGGCGTGTCTTTCCATAGCCCTTTCGTCCCACCATTTCTGTAGATGCGACGCCGCTACCCCGGGTGCATCGAGGACCAGGCGCAGGCGCTGTGGCACGATGCTCAGGCCACACCACCCGAATCCGATCCAACGATATAAAAAAGCAGCGGCACACGTTCTGACACCGTGCGCCCCTGCAGCGTTGCAAGCCGTGCAACTACGATCCATTTTTCGGTCTTGATAGTCGCTACTGTACCATGCTTCGTTACGTTCGCGCGTAAAGAGAACGCCACTTTGGTATAGAAATGGCTTCTCGCGCCTGGCGGCCCCGCTCTGGATATGAATGGGGAAACCGGGTTTCCCCGCGCCCCTGCCCATCGGGGCGCCAGGCGCCTCCTACCGGTTCAAAGGGTATCACGAGACTGTCGCGTTCACGGCGTGCGCGGATCATGGCGCCCGTACTCGCGCCGCTGCCGGGTTGGCGCACATCCCTGGAACAGTCAGGTTCGGCGCGCCAGATTGACCAGCTTCCCCCTGATGCATACAATACCCAGAGAGAGCGCAGCTCTCCCACACCCTCCCCACAGGCAGGGGCATGGGGAAACCTGGTTTCCCCATATGTTTGCGCCAGGCCCCATGCGCGGAGCGCACAACGCCGCGATGAACATGGGGGTATCTCTGGGAGGGCCGCCCCCTCCCTGGCCCTCCCCCGCTGGGGGAGGGAACCGGGCTCCTCCCCACAGGGAGGGGGTTGGGGAAACCCGGTTTCCCCATGTCCCCACCGCTGTTGGGAGCGGCTGGCGCCCCCACAGGCAGGGGCATGGGGAAACCCGGTTTCCCCATGTCCCCACCGCTGTTGGGAGCGGCTGGCGCTCCACAGGCAGGAGTATGGGGAAACCCGGTTTCCCCATATGTTCACGTCAGTAGCCCCATTCACAAAACAGAGGAGCCAGTGAACATCCGCGACGCAATCATCACCGTGGCTGGGGGACGCGACCTGAGCCAGGCCGAGGCAGGCGCCGTCATGGAGCAAATCATGAGCGGCGAGGCCACACCGGCCCAGATCGCCGCGTTCCTCACCGCCCTGCACCTGAAGGGCGAGACCGATGCCGAGATCGCCGGTATGGCCGGGGTAATGCGCCTGAAGGCCACGCCGGTCCATTTCGATGAGCCGCTGGCTGACACCTGCGGCACCGGCGGCGACGGCTCGCGCACCTTCAACATCAGCACCGCCGCCGCCTTCGTCGCTGCCGGCGCCGGGCTGATCGTCGCCAAGCACGGCAATCGGGCTATGTCCAGTCTCTGTGGCAGCGCCGATGTGCTGGAAGGTCTCGGGGTGAAGATTGAACTTGACCCCGACGGCGTGGCCCGCTGCTTGCGCGAGGCGGGGATCGCCTTTATGTTCGCGCCGCGGTTCCATCCGGCGATGCGCTTCGCCGGCCCGGTACGACGCGAGATCGGCATCCGCACCGTCTTCAACCTCCTCGGTCCGCTCACCAACCCGGCCCGCGCGCGCTACCAGGTCCTCGGCGTCGCCTCGGAGTCCCTCGCCGAGAAGCTCGCCCGCGCCCTCAGCCGCCTCGAGGTCAGCCGCGCGCTGGTCGTCCACGGCGACGGCGGGATGGACGAGTTGAGCCTGAGCGGTCCCAATCTGGTCTACGAGGTCCGTGGCGGTCAACCGCCCCGGCGCTTCACCGTCAGCGCCGCTGAGCTTGGCCTCACACCTGCCGGCCCTGAGGCGCTGCGCGGTGGTGACGTGGCGACGAATGTGGCGATTGTGCGCGCCGTGCTCAGCGGGGCCGACACCGGCCCCCGCCGCGACGCGGTGCTCCTCAATGCCGCCGCGGCCCTGGTCGCCGGGGAGCGCGCCGCCGATCTGCGCGAGGGCCTGGCCCTGGCGCAGGCCAGCATTGCCGAGGGCCGCGCCCTGGAGCGCCTGGAACGTCTGATCGCCGTCTCAAACGCGATCTGAGGCGCACACAGCCCCGAAGGCGCGAACGTCATACAGTCAGCGCGGGTGTGGGGCGGCTGCAACCGCTCCCACCCGCCCGTCACGGGAGAGCAGAGAAGCGCAATGTCCGAAGAAACCATCCTGACCAGGATCCTCGCCCACAAGACCGAAGAGGTCGCCCGGCAAAAGCTCAAGGTGCCTCTTCGCGAGCTCGAGCGCCGCGCCGCCCGCGCCCCCGAGCCGCGCAACTTCGCTGCCGCCCTGCGCCGCCCTCCCGCCACCGCGCTGATTGCCGAGGTGAAAAAAGCTTCGCCCAGCCGGGGTGTACTGCGCGACCCCTTCGACCACCTGGCCCTGGCGCGCGCCTACATCGCCGCTGGCGCGGCCGCCATCTCGGTGCTCACCGATGTGCGCTTCTTTCAGGGCAGCCTCAAGTATCTCGAAGCGATCCGGCAAATACCCGACGCTCCCCCTCTGCTGCGTAAAGACTTCATCATTGACCCCTACCAGATCGTCGAGGCCCGGGCCTACGGCGCCGACGCCGTGCTGCTGATCGTCGCCGCCGTGCCCGATGATGAGCGCCTCGAAGATATGCTGCTCCTGACGCAGCACATGGGTATGGAAGCCCTTGTCGAGGTCCATACCGAGGCCGAGGTGCAACGCGCCCTCACTGTCGGCGCCGCTGTTCTCGGAGTCAATAACCGTGACCTGCACCGTTTCGAGACCAGTCTGGATACCACTGCGCGGCTGGCCCGGCTGCTGCCTGCGGGCAGCCGGCGTCCGGTGCTGGTGAGCGAGAGCGGCATCTTTACTCCCGAGCACGTGGCCCTGGTACGTAGCTACGGCGCCGACGCCGTGCTCGTCGGCGAGGCCCTCGTCACCGCGCCGGATGTTGAGGGCCTGGCCCGGGCACTGGCTCGGGCCTGACGCGTCGGTTTCCCGCAACTCTGGTACGCCTCCAGGCGTACAATACGTGCAGGTATGCGCTGATTGCCTGGTACTGGCGAGTGCAGTATTGCCGGCAGTCTTTCCTCTGCCCGCTCCGGTCCAGGCCATGGCTCGTCATCCATGCCTGCATCGTTATCGATCCCCAACCCAACTCGCGCGCGACGCCGTTCACAACACGGGGCTTCCGGGGAGCGCAGCGCCCGCCCAGCCCCTCCCGATCCTCGAGATCCGTATGCCTTCGTGGTGCATTCTCATCTCTGGGGAGGAGAAGCATGCTCTGTCCAAACTGTAATGCCGTGGTTACCCAGGGGCAGCGTTTCTGCGACAACTGCGGCCTGAGGCTGAGCGCCGACGTGGCGCCGGCTTCAGCCCCGACGTTGCAAGCGCCGATCAGCCAGCAATCGCCCCTGCCGCCGTCCGAGCAGTCTCAGCCAACCACCTATCAGGCCCAGCCGGGCATATACGCCCCTGCTGTCGTGCCGAACAGCAACATGGCGATCATCAGTCTGGTCGCCGGTATTCTGGCCTGGGCCTTATTGCCGGTGATCGGCGCGATAGTGGCCGTGGTGTGTGGCCACATTGCGCGCAAGGAGATTCGCGAGTCGGGCGGGCGGCTCTCTGGCCAGGGCCTGGCCCTGGCCGGTCTGATCCTGGGCTATACGCAACTTGCGCTGGCAGCCCTGTCCGCCTGCCTCCTGCTGATATTATTTGGTCTGGTCGCCGCCGGGACGGCATGATCGGAAACCTGCGGTTCACCATTGGAACACCCGCGCGCGGCTCTGGTCTCCCCGCTTCGACAGGCTCAGCGCAGGCTCTCCAGCTTCGCTGGAGAGGGAAGGGGGTAAGGACCAAACAGCGCATCCCAACGCCATAACGCCCGTCGGCGCTCATACGTTCTGTCCGCCCCTGAACCTGAGGGAAACCGCTGGTGGGAGCGGCTGGCGCCCCTACAGGCGGGGGCCTGGGGAAACCTGGTTTCCCCATATGTTCACGCCAGGCCCCATTCGCAGGGCGCACAACGCCAGAATGAAAATAGTATTGTTCTTGGGAGGGCTTCGCCCTCCCAAACCCTCCCGCGGGCGGGCTCTGTTCACCTCAGGGTCAGACACGCCGTTCGCATTCGTTTATTCGTTTCCCATTCGTTGGCCCATTTCCCCTCGGCGTCCCAGGAAGCCTATCCCAGAGCAGGTGAAACCCGTTGAAGGGCTACGCCCTCCCACACCTTCCCCGCTGGCGGGTTGTTTCCCGGGAGGGCTTCGCCCTCCCAAACCCTCCCGCGGGCGGGCTATTTTGACCTCAGAGTCAGCCACGCCGCGCGCATTCGTTTATTCGTTTCCCCCATTCGTTGGCCCATTTCCCCTCGGCGTCCCAGGAAGCCTATCGCAGAGCAGGTGAAACCCGTTGAAGGGCTAAGCCCTCTGTCGTGTCCGGCGGGGGCGGCCCCCTTACGAAAACAGGTAGATTGTCCGCCAACCCATCCCCCCCTAAGGAAGTGTCAGATGGACACCACAAATCCAGTCACCGGCAAACTCGGGAATGGCCTGCCGTAGCACCTCCGTACCATCGGCCAAGCGCCCGACGCAGACCCGTTCCGTCGGGTCATACTGCACCTGAACCACCTGACCGGCGTAGGCCGTACCGACCCGATAGTTGCGGTCAGCCAGCGAGATCTTGCCGGCACTGTCCACCGTGCGTTGCCAGCGCCATCCCGCCAGATAGGCGTCGACCCGGGTCAGGTCGAACAGGGTCGCTTCCTGCGTCGGGTCATACGGGCGGCGTGGGGTGCGCAGCTGGGGGAACGCGACACTGGGCGGGAGACCGCCACAGCGGGGGTTGCGCGTGGGCAGGGCGTCAATCCGGTCCGTGAAGGCCGCGTCGGCGGCCGCCTGCAGCGCCGCGACATCGGCATAGGATTGCGCCACGACCACGTGGGCCTTCCAGGTTTGATGATTCCGCTCCACAATCGCATTGTCGGTCGGACGGTACACCCGATTGATGTGCGGCTGCACGCCGAGGCCGATCAGCCACAGCAACAGAACGCCAGGCCATTCGCGCCGCGTGCTGCCAATGAACCGGCTGTCGTTATCCATCTGCAGGACATCGGGCAGGCCCCAGTGGGTAAAGACCGCGCGCAGATCGGCCTGGATTGGATGACGCGCGCGGTCAAGCCCTGCTGGTTCCCACGAGCGCGCACCGTATGGATGATCCCTGCCAGGGGCGCGCCGCTGGCAGTATCGCAGACCATGAGCGGGGCCACGCGCCCGATGCCCAGGACTGGCTCGTCACCCTTAACATCGATCTGCCAGCCCTGATGGGGCTGGGTCGCCACCGGTCGCGCGGGGTCGGGTGGGCGCCGTGTGGGGCGGCGACGCGGGCGATACAGGCGCGCGCGAAAGCCGGCCAGGTAGGCTGCCAGGGCGCTGCGCTGCGGAATGGGGATGCCCTGCAGGCTCGGACGACGGGTCAGTTCCAAGCGCAGCTTATCGACGCCCCACCCGGGATGCTGGCGCTTCAGTCGGAGCAGGACGTACTTGACCCGCGGATGGGCCTGGCCCAACGGACCCGTACCGGGTGGGCCGGTGCGCGGCGGCTGAATGGCCGTCCAGCCGTGCTTTCGGTGCCGGCGCCAGTAGGTGCGCACGGTGTACGCGCTCAGCTGCAGCGATGTGGCAATCTGTGCCAGGGTCTCACCGGCCTCGTGACGTTTCACCATTGCAACGCGCATCGCATGACTCGTTGGTTGGCCCATCAGCATGGCCCTCCTTCCGAGGATCATGCTGATGGGAAATCGGCCGCCGGACAAGGGGGCATGGGTTGACGGACGTTCTACACGGTAACGCAAAGGGGCCGCCCCCGCCGGACACGACACCCTCCCAAACCCTCCCCCGGGCGGGCTATTTTCACCTCAGGGTCAGACACGCCGCTCGCATTCGTTTATTCGTTTCCCATTCGTTGGCCCATTTCCCCTCGGCGTCCCAGGAAGCCTATCGCAGAGCAGGTGAAACCCGTTGAAGGGCTGCGCCCTCCCAAACCCTCCCGCGGGCGGGCTATTTTCACCTCAGCCCCATGCTACCGCGGCGCGCCGAACACCTGGGTCCAGTAGTGGTAATACGTATATTGCCCGCCGGGCAGCGGCGCGTCGTCGGCCTGGTAGACGTAGCCGATCCCGACGTGGACATACCGGCAGTTCAGGATGTTCTGGCGATGACCATCGCTACGCATCCATCCCGCCATTACCGCTTCCGGCGTGGCGTAGCCAGCAGCAACGTTTTCGGCAAGGGCCGACCAGGTGTAACCCGCGGCGTCGGCTCGCTGCGCCAGGGTCGATCCGTTACTGCCGGTATGGCCAAAGAAGTTGTTCATCGCCATATCTTCGCTGTGCTGCTGCGCCGCGCGCATCAGCCGCGAGTCGAGGCGCAGCGGCTGGCAGCCAGCGCGAGCGCGTTCGGCATTCAGCAACGCCAGCACCTGGTCAGAAATGCTTTCATTGACTGAAGACTGAGAACTGCCGGCTACCCTGATGACAGGGACGTACACCCGCAGCGCGGCAGCAACGTCCGCCTGGGTGGCAAGCTGCGCCTCTGGGGGCAGTTCGACGTGCGTGGACGACTCGGTGTAAGCGTAGGCTTCCGTCTGAGCGAATATGCCGGGGGTCAGGAGGGTACTTACCAGGAGGGCAAGAACGACCGCGGCAGCGATGAGGGTACGAGCGGTGGTGTGCTGCATAGGTTTTGGTGAAAAGCGGGTTAAGAATGCTCCTCTAACGCTGTGAGCATACCACGCTGATCGCGCCAGCTCCTATGCCCCAATGGTACTGTTCTATCCTGCTCCCTCGCGTATGCAGTTACAGGGCTTCGTTTTATTTGTTTCGGTCGTGGGCGACCGCGTCCAGATGCGCCACACCCAATCTACGATCGCCAATCTGCAATCAGCAATCGCGCCAGGGTGAACAAAGCCCGTGCGCCGGGAGGGTTGGGAGGGCTGCGCCCTCCCAGAAAGATCGCTCTTCATTGTGGCGTTGTGCGGCCTGGGGAATGGCGCCCGACTGATGCTGGAGAGCGTAGCGCCCGGGCGGGCAGGGGCGTGGGGAACTCCGGGTTCCCCACGTTAAGGTCAGGCGGTTTCGGGAACGATCACCCCGTACGCCCCATCGCGGCGGCGGTAGAGCACACAGATGCGCATGGTTTCGGCGTCCTGGAAGACAAAGAAGTTGTGGCCCAGCAGTTCCATCTGCTCAATGGCATCCTCGGTGAACATCGGGCGGAGCTTGAACTGCTTGGTGCGGATCACTGCCGGCGCAGGCGGCTCCTCGGCTGCAACGACCTCCGGCTCGGCCACGGCCACCACCGGCTCGGCCTCGACAACCGGTTCAACTACCGGCTCAACTGGCCGACGGGGTCGCCCCCGCCGCCAGTACTTCTCCTTGTAGCGCGTGATCTGCCGCTGAAGCACTTCCTGCACCGCATCAACTGCGGCGTACAGGTCAGGCGCCTGCTCCTCGGCGCGGAGGTAGACCCCGTGCTCGCCCACCAGGGTAACCTGTACCCGGTGCATTTCTCCGGCGTTTCGCTGCATTTCTGTGTGGACCTCGACGGTAGCGCTGGTGATCCCGTCCATGTAGCGCGCGAGCTTGCTCAGTTTCTCGTCAATGTGCTGGCGTTGGCGCTCGGTGATCTTACCATTGCGGGTCTTAACAGTCAGTTCCATCGTGGTCCTCCATCGGTTCGGTACGGGGGCGCGGCTGCGCCCGTGTCGTCAGAACACCAAAGCCCTCGGGCACACCGGGGCCGAGGGCTTCGACAACTGTCACCAGATCGTGCGGATTGAAGTGTTGGCGCGGTGTAGCTCCATCGCTTGCCACTTCCTGCCGCATCGCAACACGGCTCCGTGTTGCGTCAGGCCACCTGTGCCGACAGACCGATAAAGCCTGGCATCACTGGCCTGTCGGCGTGGGAACAAAATACTTCTTCTCTGAAATTGTACTACGCCGCAGACGGCGATTCAAGGGTGAAACGGTAATGCTCTCTTAACACAGCGAGGCCGACGGTTTGTCCGTCTCCCGGGTCTCTGCGACTGAGACATGGTTTGAGAAAGGCTATGCGGGGGGGAAACCGGGCTTCCTCACGCTCCTCCCTGAGGGGAGGGTTTGGGAGGGCGCAGCCCTCGCACGTCAACCACAGGGAGGGTTTGGGAGGGCGCAGCCCTCCCAGGAACAACTATTTCTGGCGTTGTGCGGCGCAGCCGCACGGACGACTAAGATCTGTGGCAGTGCCCACCTCCGGCACGCGGCAAGGGGGATTCTGGGATGCCAGGTACATTGTCGTTGCGCGCCGGCCCCGACGCGGTGCTCACTGCCACAAATCATCCCCCATCGCGAGAGCAACGGTACCATGCGCTTATGAAAAGGCTCTGACAAAGGCGTTGTCTGAGATGAGGGAAGCGTTATTCTTTGTGCGTACATGTTCACACTTCTCCTGGGAGCGCGGGCATCTTGCCCGCATCCAGACCCTTGCGGGCGGGACGCCCGCGCTCCCGGGGTGACGCCTTACCCCACATGTGAACACGCACCTTTGTGCAAACACTGGCCCAGGAGATCGAAGTAGAACTGGCGCGCGCGTGTGTAGGCGGCGTCCCAGGTGTACGTGCGGAGCACTTTGGCCTGACCCGCGGCGCCCAGTGCCCGTGCCGTGGCCCGGTCATGGATCAACCGGGCGATGGCCTCGGCAAGGGCTGCAGTGTCGCCAAAGGGTACCAGCAGCCCGTTGATGCCATCGTCAATCACTGCGGGCACACCACCCGCGCGCGCGCCGATCACCGGCACCTGGTAGCACCACGCCTCCAGATAGGCGATCCCGAAGCTGTCAGTGCGCGAGGGCTGCGCGTAGACATCGGCAGCCGCCAGGGCATCGCGCCGCACCGCGTCGCTCACGTAGCCCAGCACGCGCGTGCGGGCGCGCTCGTCGGCAGGCAGGCCGCGGTAGTGGTCCTCGAAGTGGCTCAACAGCGGGCCGCACTGAACCCAGGTGATCTCCTGGCCGGTGGCCCATAGCCGGCGCAACGCCTCCAGCACGTGCAGCGTGCCCTTGTCGAAGGCCGCCGCGCCCAGGCTCAACACCATCGGCCCCTTAATCGCGTGGGCCGCCCGGAACCGCGCTCCGTCGCCCCCGGCCACTTCCGCCGGATCGACCCCCGCCCCAACCACGCGCACCCGCTCCGCCGCGACGCCCTGCCGCACCAGGAAGTCGCGTTCCAGGCCAGTCATGGTCGCCACGCCATCACTCGCGCGCAGCAGGTCCAACTGGTGGGGCATGCTGTAGTAGCGCACGATCTGCCGGTTGTTCGGCTCGCCAAGGTGGACGAAAGGCGTGCAGAGGTGGGGAACGCCGCGCTGCCGCGCCCAGCGCGCCACCGGCAGGATCGCGAAGTCCAGGGTGATGTTGGTGGTGTGGACGAGGGCCACGTCGGCAAGTTCGGGGGCGCTGGCCAGGTAGCGTTCCAGGTCTGGCAGGCGTGGGGTCAGGGTGGCCATGCGCCGCAGCAGGGGAACCGTGGGCCGGCCAAGTCTCCCGATCTCCACCATCAGCCGGCGCAGGATGGGGTAGAGCAGCGCCGGGCCGGGCAGGCGGCGCACCGGGAAGCGCAGCACGCGCACTCCGCCGTACTCGGCTTCACGTTCGGCCAGCGTGGCTTTGCCGGGGGCCCAGAAGTGCTCCAGATCGAGCGCGTCGGTGCTCAATACCGTCACGCGGTGGCCTTCCTTTGCCAGCCGCTCGCCGATCTCGATGAAGTAGCGCGAGGCCCCCGAGGCGCGGGTGTAGAGTTGATTGATGTGGAGAAAGTGCATTGGCTGTGGCGCAAGGAGGCAGGCAGCGCCGGTCAGGGGGCGCGGTGGCATGGCCGGCCATCAGCGCAACTGCTCCGCCAGCGCCTCCGAGGTCTGCACCGGGAGCTGGCACACAAAGCCGGCGCAGACATAGGCGGTTGCCGCGCCATTGATAGCATCGCGTTGGGCCAGCAGCGGCGTCAGGGCCGCGGCGTCGCCGTCGCCGGGGCGGATGCGCGCCACCACGATGTGGGGCCGGTAGGGCCCGAGTGTCACTTCCAGCAGCGCCCGCGTATCCGCAGCCCGCGGTTCGCCGGCAATCACGACCTCCCTGACCGGCGCGGTAGCCAGGTCAGCCGCGCAGAGCAGCCGCCCGAAGCCGGCAGGGAAGCGGGTCAGCATCCCCGCCTGCCCGACGATCACCGCCTCGGCCCGCTGGCGGTAGTCATCGCGCCCGGCCAGGGCTGCCAGGCGCAGCAGCACCTCGGCAGCCACCGAGGCGCCGGCCGGTGTGGCGTTGTCGCCAACATCGCGCGGGCGCACCACCAGGGCCTGGTGGTCGCGCGCCGTGTCGTAGAAGCCGGCGATGGCGTCGTCCCAGAACAGATCGACCATCACCTCGGCGAGCGCGAAGCTCTCGGCGAGCCAGCGCGGGTCGCCATCGGCGGCGTGCAGGGCCAGCAGGCCATCAACCAGCAGGGCATAGTCCTCCAGAAAGGCCGGCGGACCGCTGCGGCCATCCTTCCACGAGCGCAACAGGCGCCCGTCGTCGCGGCGCAGGCGAGTGAGCAGAAACTGCGCGCAACCTCGCGCAACCTCCAGGTACCCATCGGCGCCGAGGGGAACGGCGGCTTCGGCAAAAGCCCGCAGGGCCATGCCGTTCCAACTGGTGATGATTTTTTCATCGCGGAAGGGCCGCGGGCGTCGCGCCCGCGCTGTGAAGAGCCGCTCCCGGCCCTCCCGGGCCACCTGCTCCAGCCGTTCGCCTGGCGCCCCGGTCACGCGGGCCACATCGCCAGGCTCGCGGGGCAGGTTGAGAACGTTCTTGCCCTCGAAGTTCCCCAGGCGGCTGATATCGTACAGGTGGCAGAACAGCGCCGCGTCTTCGCCCAACTGCTCGCGCACCTCATCGGGCGTCCAGACATAAAACGCGCCCTCCTCAGCGTGCGGGGCGCCAGGATAGGGCAAGCTGTCGGCGTCTTCGCTGCTGAAGAACCCGCCTTCGGGATGGCGCAGATCGCGCACCATATACCCAAGCGTCTCAACGGCGATCTGGCGATAGAGGGGCGCCCCGGTCACCTGAAAAGCCGCCAGGTAGATGCGGGCGAGCAGGGCGTTGTCGTAGAGCATTTTCTCGAAGTGCGGCACCAGCCAGCGGGCATCAACGCTGTAGCGATGGAAACCACCGCCAAGCTGGTCGTAGATCCCGCCTCGCGCCATCTTCTGCAGGGTCAACTCCAGCATCGGCAGAGCCTCGGGCACCCCTCGGAGATGGGCGCGCAGCAGGGCTTCGAGCACATTGGCCTGGGGGAACTTCGGCGCCCCGCCAAAGCCGCCCGCCTGCCGGTCAAACTGCCGGCTCAGAGCGGCAACCGCGCCCTGGAGCAGCGCGCCCCCATCAGGCAGGGCGGCGCTCTCGCTGGCGCCGGCGCTGGCAAGGCGGCTGATGTGGTTCACCAGATCCGCGCCCTGGGCCACCAGTTCGTCGCGGCGGGTGCGGTAGACCTGGGCTACCCGCTCGAGCACCTGTTTCCAACTGGACGCGCGGTAGCAGGCGGCCTTCTCATCGGGCGGGAAGTACGTGCCACCGTAGAAGGGCGTGCCATCGGGCAGACAGAAGACGTTCAGGGGCCAGCCGCCCTGGCCGGTCATCGCCTGGACGGCGGCCATGTACAGGCTATCGAGATCAGGCCGCTCCTCGCGATCAACCTTGATGTTGACAAACAGTTCGTTCTGGATAGCGGCAGTAGCCTCGTCATCGAAGCTCTCGTGCGCCATCACGTGGCACCAGTGGCACGCGGCGTAGCCGATGCTCACCAGAATGGGCTTATCCTCGCGCCGGGCGCGCTCGAGAGCCTCCTCGCTCCATTCATACCAATCCACCGGGTTGTGAGCGTGCTGCAACAGGTATGGACTGGCGGCGTGGATCAGGCGGTTGGTGTACTTCGGCTGGCCCTGCGCGTCACGATGCCTGGTGTGCATTTCTTTTCCACCTCAGACGGTCATGCGCATGGCGCACAACGCCGGAATGAAAATAATTATTCCTGGGAGGGCGTAGCCCTCCCACACCCTCCCCGCGGGCGGGTTGTTTCCTGGGAGGGCGTAGCCCTCCCACACCCTCCCGCTGGCGGGTTGTTTCCTGGGAGGGCGTAGCCCTCCCACACCCTCCCGGTGGGGAGGGCTTGCCGCCCGTCTGCACGCGCTCCTGGAGAATGGCCGGGGGAACCGGCTGGCTCCGGTCCTCTGCAACACGAGAGCCGTTGCGAGGCAACGGCTCGACAGGTACATCACTGGAATGGAGCGGGCGACGAGACTCGAACTCGCGACCTCAACCTTGGGAGGGTAGCGCTCTACCAACTGAGCTACGCCCGCGCTGCGGCCATGAGTATAGCACGCAGCAGAAGGGCTGTCAACTACGGCACGAGCCGGTACCCAACGCCCCATTCGGTAGTCAGGATCTTGGGGTTGCGGGGATCCTCTTCGATCTTGCGCCGCAGGTGCCAGATATAGACCTTGAGGTAATCGTTGTTATCTCTGGTGTACTCCTGGCCCCACACCGCCCGCAGCAAGGTATCGTGCTCAACGACCTTGCCCACCTTCTCGGCGAGAACGATCAGCAACTTATACTCAATGGGCGTCAGATCCACCAGTTCGCCGCGCACCCACACCTCGCGCTTCTGCTGGTCAATGCTCACCTGCCCTTCGCCGGCGCTGAGGGGCCGATTAGCAGGTGGCACGCGGCGCAGCAGGGCGCGGATCCGCGCCGAGAGTTCTTCCATATTGAAGGGCTTGGCCAGGTAATCGTCGGCGCCCCGATCCAGCCCGGTGATCACATCTTCGCTCTGGGTCTTGGCCGTGAGCATAAGGATAGGCACCTGCGAGAACTCGCGCACCTTGACGCAGGCCTCCAGCCCATCCATCTCAGGCATCATCACGTCGAGAATGACCATATCGGGCCGCTGTTCGCGCACACTCTGCACACACTCGACGCCATTGGCTGCCTGGATGACGGCGTAGCCCTCATACTCCAGATTAATACGAATCAGCTCGCGGAGACCGTCATCATCATCAACTACCAGAATGGTGCGCTGATCCATTTCCCTCGCCTCGTGCTCATGTCGGCGAACGGCCTGCCGTTTCGCCGCGCATCCGGATGAGTGTAGCCTGCACATCGGCGAGGGTCAGCTCACCGATATGCACATAGCGAATGGTACCCTCCGGGTCAATAAAGAAACTGGTGGGCAATGGAAACACCCGGTAATCGTTGGTAATCGAACCCTCCAGATCCAGCGCGATAGGGTACGTTACACCGAACTGGTTCAAAAAGGCTTGAATCTGGGCCTCGCTGCGGCCCTGGAGCTTCTCGTCATCGGTCAGATTGATGCCGATGACGGCAAGCCCGTCACGACTCAGTTGCTCATGGGCGGCTTGCAGCGCGGGCAGTTCGCGCTTGCACGGCTCGCACCAGGTGCCCCAGAAGTTCAGCAGCACCACCTGCCCGCGATAGTCTTCCAGGCGCACCGTGCCGCCATCGAGGGTCGGCGCCACGAACAGCGGCGCCGGTCGGTTCATCTCGCTCATCGCCTGGCCCTGTGGCGCGACGTTCTGACCGGTCAGCACCCAGAACAGGGCGATCAGCGCCACAGCAACCAGCGCGCCGGCAATGGCGAACCTGCGCTCGCGGGGCGTGAGCCCGCGCTGCGGCGCCTTTCCGGGCGCCTTTGCGGCCTTCAGGCTGCTGTCGTACTGACGGCGCCGCTCCGGATCGGCCAGGACGCGGTAGGCGCGCTCAAGCTCCGCGCTGCGCTCGGCTGCCACCCGTTGCAGCTCCGGGTCAAGTTCGGCCACTCGCTCCGGGGCGTAGCGCGCCCGCTGTTGAGCGTAGGCTCGTTCAATCGCTTCCTGGCTCGCGTCGGGTTCAACGCCCAGGAGCGCGTAGAGCGTGGACATGGCTGCGTTCTCTCAATCGTTCGTATTGTAGCACAGGTTTTAACTTTTTGAGTTAATAATGGTTAAAAGTTAAGGCGCGGTTCACGCCAACCCAATCGCCCGAAGGGGCGCGGCGACCCGGAGGGCGCGCCACTGCTACGCCCCTCCTCTCGTGCAGGGGCGTGCGTGGGCAAGCCCGGTGTCCCTACCATCCCTGGCCTCAGCGGGGACGTGGCCGGGCTTCGCCTTCCCAAATCTTCCCTTCCGGCAGGGGTATGGGCAAAGCTGGGTTCCCCATTTCCCAACCGCGGTTGGGGGCGGCTGGCGCCCCATAGGCAGGGGGATGGGGAAACCCGGTTTCCCCGTATGTTCACCTCAGCGCGAATACTCAGCCACCAACTGGCGCGCCTGTAGAACCAGCCCCGGTTCCGCGCCGGGCAGCACGATCAACTGCTGCCAGTGCTCCAGGGCCTGGGCGACCTGCGGCGGGTCGCTGAAAGCCAGGCAGAGGCCCTTGCTCAGCAGGGCGCGCCCTGCCTCGGGGTCGGCGCGCAGGGCGCGTTCGGCTTCGGCCAGCCCTTCGCGCACATAGCTCTGATCATTGGTATCTTTGCCATAGAAGCACAGACTTGCCGCCAGGTCCGCCCGGGCAACCGGGTCGCCGGGCGCCAGTTCGGTCGCTTTTCGGTAGGCGTCCGCCGCTTCGAGCCAGCGCGGCAGCCGTTCGATGTAGATGCTCTGCAGGTTCTGATCGCCGCTCGCTAACCGTTCGCGCACCACTACCACGCTGTCGTACAGGGCGTTGCCCAGTTCGATCCAGGCATTGGGGTTCTCCGGAACGCGCTGAGCCACCTGCCGCGCCGCCACGATCTGGCCTTCAAACTGGTTGATGATCGCCGCCATATCGGGTGTGGGCGCCGCGGCGCTCACCGGCTCGCCTGTAGCCGGTTGCTGCGGCCCGCCCACCGGAGCGGCGGTTGGGGGCAAGCCGTAGACCGTCGTCACCAGGGTGACCAGCACGATTGCAAAGACCGCCACGGCGACGATCAGCGTCGGGGCCAACCAGACCGGGAGCGCGCTCTGGCGGGTCCGTCGGCCGCTCCTGGGAGACGGGCTGCCCACGCGCAGCGTCGGCTGGGCGTTGAAGCCCGGTGGCCGCTCCTGTCCACGCGCAGGGGGCAGAGGGCGGTAGTCGAGCTCGTCTTCGCTCGCTAGCGCGCGCTCCTCGGCCAGCGCCGCCTGGCGGGCAGCCAGCTCCTGGTCGTAGCGCTGCCGCCGTTCCGGATCGCTCAGGACGAGGTAGGCGCGCTCGATCTCGTCACGGCGGCGCCGGGCCAGTTCCTGGAGTTCCTCGGCGCTGCCTTCGAGGCGGGCCGGATCGTACCGCTCGCGCAGGCGCGCGTAGGCCGCCTGGATCGTTTCTTCATCGGCGCGGGGATGTACCTGCAGGGTCTCGTAGTAGTCTTGCATGGCCCGGATCACTCAGTCGGGTTATGAGGCGGGGGAAGGGCGGGGCGTGAATACCATGTTCGATTTTGGACGAGCCGCGAGCAGCCGACCAGGCAACGGTGAGCTTGCACCACTGCGCTACCCACCGGCAGCGAGTGCGATTGCAGATTGCAGATGTGCGATTGCGCATCGGGCGTGACGCATCCGGGCGCGGTCGCCGTTGCGCTCATGGCCGAACAGGTTACCTGGAAGCACACCAGGGCGGGAGGAAGAGGCTGGGAGGGCAATGCCCTCCCAGGAAGCGCGTCTGGCGCTCGCCACGGCGCAGATGGCCCTTCAGCGTCCCGCGCCGCGCGAGCTTGCGCGCAGCCCGAACGCCGGCAGGCCCCTGGGCAGACGCGCGCGCAGGCCCGCCAGCGTGGCCCGGCTCTCCAGGTAGCGGCGAACCAGGGCGATGAACCCGCCCAGAATACCCACGGTGACGCCAACCCAGACCAGCACCACCAGCGGTTTGACACTCACCGCAATCACGCCCCTGGCCGGCACGACCGGCAAATCGTCGAGGCCAGGGCCGCTGCCCTGCAACAGCACGCGCCGCGTGTTGGGATCGAGCGACACCAGGGTAAGCTGCCGTCCCTCGGCGCCGGGCAGCGCTACCGACACGTACTCAAGCTGTTGCTGGCCGCTGTTCGGGTCGGTCACCACCCGCACATACGGCTCTACCTCGCTCTCCACACCTTCATAGAGCACCTTGACCCGCGCGCCTACCCGCAGGTCGCCGCTTCCTGACATCATGGCCTCGCGGTCAATATTGAAGCCGAGGAAGGTAAGCGTGTACGGCCCCATCGTTGCCGAGTCATTCTGGCTCAGGACGGGACGGGCCTCATCTCGCTCGGGGTCGTAGCCGGCAGGAGAAATGTAGAGGTCGTGCCAGAAGAAGCTATGAATGGATGGCGTGGTCATCGTTGCGCCCATGCGCTGGTTCTCGTAGAGGTAGGGCCGCGCGCTGAACGAAGTCCGGCCATCGCTCACCGTGAAGTCGAGCACGCCGTGCTGCTGTTCATCGAGTTTGTAGCCATTGAAGATAAACTCATAGCCGAAGAGCTTCGCGCTCTCGCCGGGAGCCAGGGTCAGGCGCGTCTCGGGGGTAGCATAGGCGCTGGAGGCGACCACGCCGATGAGCATGACGGCAAAGCCGACGTGGGCCAGATAGCCGCCGATGCGCAACCAGCCGCCTTTGAGCGTGCGGGCGATCATCACCAGATTGGTGCCCACGGCAAAGGTCCCGCCGGCTACGTAGAAGAGCGCCAGCGGATCGCGCACACTGATAAGCATCGCCGCGATGGTGGCCGCCACCGCCGCCACGGCAGGCCAGCGCAGCGCCCGCAGCAGATGGCGCATATTCGTGTCGCGCCAGCCCAGCAGCGGCCCGATGGTCATCAGGACCACAATCACCACCCCCAGGGGCGGGGTCGTCTGCTGATAGAAGCTGGGGGCCAGGCTAAAGCGCCCATCTTCGAAGGGCCGGGCCTGGGGGTTCATCAGCGTCCCATCATCAAGCTCAAACACCGAACCCATCCAGCCCTGGAGGGTGTGACCGACGCCCGGAATGGCCGAGATCACCGGCATCGAGGTGCCGATGCCCACCAGGAGCGCAATCACCGCCAGCGACAGCATCGCCAGCACGAAGAAACTATCGCGGGAGAAGAACTTATCGCTCAACGGGCGCGAGGGGATGTCGCGCCAGCGCCAGACCAGCACCCCGATCGCCCCGAAGGTGAGCAGCAGCAGGAAGGCCACCAGGCCCTCGAAGATCCCCTCGGCCACAAAGGAATGCACCGAAAAGTTCGCGTAGACCCCGCTGCGCGTGAGGAAGGTAGCATAGAAGACCAGCGGGTAGAGCGCCAGCGCCAGAAGCAGATTGGTTTTCCGCAGAGCGCCCTGCGAGCGCTGCAACACCATACCGTGCATCAATGCCGTCAGGATGAGCCAGGGCACCAGCGAGGAGTTCTCCACCGGGTCCCAACCCCAGTAGCCGCCCCAGCCCAGGGTTTCGTAGGCCCAGTAGCCGCCGAGTAACAGCGCCAGCCCCAGGAAGGCCCAGGCAGCGATGGTCCACGGCAGCGCGCGGGTCACCCAGGTATCGTAGTCGCGGCGGATCAGCCCGCTGACGCCAAAGGCGAAGGGCACGGTACTCAGGGCATAACCAACGAAGAGCACCGGCGGATGGATGATCATCCAGAAGTTGTGCAGCAGCGGGTTCAGGCCGCGTCCGTCGGTGGGGGCCAGGGGCAGGTTGGTGGAGGGGTCGAGCAGCGGCTTAAACGGATTGAGCGCCAGGACGAAGACCAGGAGCACCGCCTGCACAAACATGACCACGGCGAGCACATAGGGCTCGAAGTGGCGGGTGCGACGCACCAGCACAGTTGCGGCGATACTGCCCCACAGCACCCAGATCAAGAAGCTGCCGGGTTGCCCGGCCCAACTCGCCGCGATGCTGAAGAAGAAGTCCAGATCGCGGGAACTGTAGTTATTGACGTACTCGATATCGAAGCGTCGAGCCAGGAAGAGACTGATCAGCAGCGTCCAGGTCATCAGCACGGCCCCGAGGGTGGCATAGACGCCAAAGCGCCCGTAGTACAGGGCGGACCGATTGCCGCGGGGCACCACGGCGTAACTGCCGACGGCCAGCAGCGCCATCGCAATCGCGGTGACGATCAGAAACGTGCCAAGGAGGTACATGAGGCGCTTTCTAGTAACGGAACTCCGTTCAATGCTTCCCGATCCAGGCTCCACCAGGGCAGCCGGCTATGCGGCTGCGCCGCACAACGCCAGAATGAAAATAGTTGTTCCTGGGAGGGCTACGCCCTCCCAGACCCTCCCGCGGGTGGGCTATGTTCACCTCAGAGGCAGGCACACCTTGCGCATTCGTTTATTCGTTTCCCATTCGTTGGCCCATTTCCCCTTTGCGTCCCGGGAAGCCCTTTCCAGAGCCGGTGAAACCCGTTGAAGGGCTGCACCCTCCCCAACCCCAACCCTCCCCGCTGGTGGGTTGTTTCCTGGGAGGGCTGCGCCCTCCCCAACCCTCCCGCGGGCGGGCTAGGTTCACGTCGGGCCGGGGGGGGGTGGGGCAACCGGGTTTTCCCGAGCGTCGGGTACCTGTTCACACCTGGAGTAAGGCGCCACCCCGGGTGCGCGGGCGTCCTGCCCGCAATACCTTAGCGGTTCATCTGCTCCTGGTACTTCGACGGGCACTTCACCAGCAGATCGTCAGCCATAAAGGCGCCCTCGGTCGAATCGTAGCGGCCGATGGCAACAATGCTGATCGCCTGTTCGAAGTTGGCCGGGCGGGGGTCATCAGAGATGACCTTGATCATCTTCCCCCGCTCATCCTGGAGCAGAAACGTAAAGCGGCCCGCCGCGTCATACTCGCCGGTGCTGCCGAGAAAACCGGCCAGTTGCACGCTCCGTGTCGCGGCGATCGCCTCGTCCACACTCTGCGTATACGAGCGGAAGCCGCTCTGGAAGCCGAAGATCCCGTACACAACGGCGATCAGGATAATACCGAGGCCCACAATGTGCAGGGGCCTGATCGGCATCCCGCGCCGCGAGACTGAAGTTGCGGTCGCCATAGGCATACTTTCCACACCGGCAGAGCGCCGCGCTCCGCATGTTACTCCCGACTCGACCGTTCGACCGGCTCGCCCTCCGCCTGGCTCACCCGCGTGACACTGGCGCGGGGCGGCGCGTCACCCTCGCCCCGGGGCCACTGCTCGCGCTCGCGTTGTAATTCGCGCTTCAGGGCCCGCGCCTGCGTGTCGATCCGCCAGAGGTACACGAAGATGCCGATCCACACCGACAGGGCCACGGCCATGGCCACATAGATCGCCGTGCCCGCTTCAAGTAGACTATTCATAACCGAGACCCCTCGCGCTGGGCCAGGGCCCACTGCACATCGAGCAACGTCGCGCGCAGTGTGAGCAGCCAGAAGAACAACGCCGTAAAGCCGCCAATGGCCGCCAGGAAGGTAAACAGTGTTCGCCGGTTCTCCAGCAGGCCGGTACCCGGCGCCTCGATGTTCAACAGCGCTGTATTGGCCCGTAGATCAACTGCCTCCAGGCCAAGCTGATAGCGAAGACCGGGGAACTCCGGGCGAGCGACCATTTCTCCGGCGGCCAGATCGAAGCTCGGGCGCAGGACGGTCTCACTGGTCAGGCCGGGTTCGCTTACCTTCACTGCGGCAGTCACCACATCACCCTGGCGCTCCAGCGCCAGCAGTTGCACCTTGCGATCCCCCAGCAGCCCGATCGTGCCCACCTCGAGGGTGATCCCATCACATTTGCTGCCCTGGATAAAGGCGCAGTTGGGGTGCAGGGTGCTATCGGCGATCCGGGGGGCCACAAAGACCAGAAACGGAACCGTCACAAAGGCGAAGAGCGAGTACACCGCGCTGAGCTGACGGCGGCGCGCCGGGTCGTCAATCGCCGAGCGCAGGGCAAAGAGCGCCGCGTAGATCAGCAGCAGCACGAAGATCGACGTCTGCCGCGGGTCCCAGTTCCAGTAAATCCCCCAGACCACCTGGGAGAAGATCATGCCCGTCACGGTGGCCAGCGCCGTGAACAAAAAGCCGCTCTCCGCCGCCGCCAGGGCGTAGTGGTCATGCGCGGGACGGCGCTTCCACAGGTACAGCCCGCTGAACAGCGCCGACACCGCGAAGGCCAGGACGCTCACCCACGCCGTGGGCACGTGCATGATTATGATCCGTCCGGCGTTGCCGAGGCCTTCGTACTGCGGAATCACCAGGAACATCGCCACAGCGATGCCGGCGATCCAGACGCCGATCAGCAGTTTGCCGATCTGGCCCAGACGCTCTGTCACCGCCATCACCTTTCCAGGCCCCCCGTGGAGGCGCGCCATGATATGCGTATCATACTACAGCATGTGCTTTTAGAGAATGAGAGGATGGTAAGCATCACGATGCTTCTAGCCGATGAGGTATAATTGCTCGCTCATTGTATCACGAAGTCTTCCAGGCCGATGGGAGATTCATCACATGCTCCGAGATCGGCCGGCTATGGACGTGGGCTCAGAGCAAACCAGGTTTCCCCTCTTTGCGCCTCAGCCGTCCATGCGGCTACGCCGCGCAACACCAGCATGAACAGGGCTGCGCCCTCCCAAACTCTCCTCTCAGGCAGGGGCGTGGGGAAACCCGGTTTCCCCATATGTTCACTTCAGTCCTCCATGCGGCTGCGCCGCACAACGCCGGAATATTATTGTTCTTGGGAGGGCTTCGCCCTCCCAAACCCTCCCCGCTGGCGAGTTGTTTCCTGGGAGGACTGCGCCCTCTCAAACCCTCCCGTACATGGCCTATGTTCACCTCAGGCGCCCGTGCTACGCCTCCCACACAAAGCGAAAGAGCATCAACGACGCCACGAACGTCGCCACACTGTACGCCACAAGGAACTGCAAGGCGCCGAGAGCCGGGCCGAGGCCGGCGTTCTCCAGGCTCAGCGCGGTGCCCTGGATGGCGATGATCAGCGGCGGTACCAGCAAGGGGAAGGCCAGGACGGCAAAGAGGGCGCTCTTGAAGCTGGCCCTGGCGATGATCGCGGCCAGAATGGTCGTCGCGGCGGCCAGGCAGAGGCTGCCCGCTCCGATCAGCGCCACGAAGGCCAGCGGGCTGCCCACCTGCACACGCACCAGCACGATGAACAGCAAGCTGGTAATCGCCCCCAGCACTGCCAGCAGGGCCAGATTGAGCAGGAACTTGCCCAGGTAGACGGCCGCAGGCGGCGCGGCCAGACGCAGGGCGGCCATCGTGCGGGCCTCTTCTTCCTGCACAAAGCCGCGCGACAGGCCGGTGATCGCGGCGAAGAGAAAGGCCGCCCATAGCAGCGAGGACTGTATCAGCAGGGCCTCTTCGGTGCGACGCAACCCGATAAAGGTGGTGCCGACGCTGACCATAAGCGCCGTGCAGGCGGCAAACAGCACCATCGCGTTGAGGGCATAGCGGGTGCGCAACTCGATGCGTAGATCCTTGACAAACACCGCCCAGGCCGCAGCGAGCAGCGCCGGCATGGCTGCGTCGGTCCGCACCGGCCTCTCAACTGCGGGCGCCTCCGGGCCCGTATCCTTTGCCCTGTCCATGTCTGCTCCAGCCTGACGAGCCACCTTCAGCCGCCCAGACGCAGCACCAGATCAGCGTAGCGTAATTCGCGCGGGTCGTTGGTAGCAATAACCACCATCCCCGCGCGACGCTGCGCGGCGATCAGCGTATCAACCAGACCGGCGCCGCGTTCATCGAGAGTGACCGTCGGCTCATCGAGCAGCAGCACGGGGGGGCGATGGAGCAACGCATAAGCGTAACGGAGACGCTGGGCCATGCCCGAGGAATAGGTTGCCAGCCGATCATTGCCGCGCCCGCCCAGCCCGACCTGTTCGAGTAACAGGTCGAGCGCCTGGTCGTCGCAACGCAGCCCCCGCACCGCCGCGAAGAAGCGCAGGTTCTCGCGCGCGGTCAGATCGCGGTACAGCATCAGATCCGGGGCAACCCAGCCGATCAGGGGGAGGGCGTCACGCGGCGTACAGGCCCCTCCTGGCGCTTCGTAAACGATCACGCCCGCGTCGGGGCGTTGTAGACCCGCCAGCAGCCGCAAGAAGGTGCTCTTGCCGCTCCCGTTGGGGCCGCTCACCACCAGCGCTTCGCCCCCTCGCACTTCCAGCGAAACGTCGTGGAACACCAGCCGCGCGCCATAACGCGCGGCGACGCCTTCAACTGTTAGCCGTAGCTTCACGACCCTATTGTAGCACAGACGGGGTGGGGAGCCGGTCCTGAAGCGGGATGGGGCCAGGACCGTTGCAACGTCGGTGGGGCAAGCCCCCAGCTCCACCGCCGGAGGCGGGCGTTGCATTGGCTCCGGGATGGTCCACAAAGGCCCGAGGATCACGCGGGCAGCACGGTGTTGGGAGGGCTACGCCCTCTCAACCCTTCCCCGCAGGGAGGGGCGTGGGGATCCTGCCGCCGGATTTCCTGCCGGGTATTCCAACCCTCTCCGCAGGCAGGGGTGCGGTTCGACAGGCTCACCGCAGGTGGGGAAACCCGGTTTCCCCATATGTTCACCTCAGCCGTCCATGCGGCTGCGCCGCACAACGACGAGATGAACATGGGTTGTTCTTGGGAGGGCGTAGAGACGCGGCGGCGCCGCGTCTCTACGCCCAAACCCTCCCGCGGGCGGGTTGTTTCCTGGGAGGGCTTGCCGCTCCCACAGGCAGGGGTATGGGGAAACCCGCTTTCCCCATACGTTCACATCAGTGCCCCGGTAGCGACCGCACCTCGCGGGCGATACGGGGCGTAGCCTGTGGCGGAGCGACCGGGTCCGACTCCAGGAAATGCAGAAGCGCCTCATTGAAGGTGGGAGCTTCGTCGAGGAAGGGGAAGTGGCGACTGCGGGGCATCGTGAAGATGCTGGCCATGGGCACATTGGCGAACAGTTCGGTCTGATTGGGATTGACAATATCGTCTCGCCCGCCGTGGATGACCAGCGCGGGCACCCTCAGACGCGGGAGCTCAGGGCGCAAATCAGTGCGCCACATCGAACTGACGGCGTAGCGCAGGGTATCGGCGCTTGATTTGACGCTGTCGTCAATCACCTCATGCACCGCCGGATCGTTGGTCTGCCCGAGAAAGAAGCGGAAGAGGAACCGCCGCAGGAAGGGGGTATGGGCAAACACATCGGCAAGGAAGGGCCGGTCAGTCAGTTTGAGCAGCCACGACAACGAATCGCCATCAATCGGCGCACCGACCGTCACCACGCGCCGGATGCGCTCGGGGTGGTTGATCGCTGTCTTCAGAGCCACCATGCCGCCCATCGAATGCCCGACCAGCATCACCTGGTCAATGCCAAGAGCATCGAGAAAGCGAATAACCTGTTCGGAGTAGGCCTGGATGCTCTCCCGAGTGCGCTTGCGGCGCGAGTCGCCAAAACCCCAGAAATCGAAGGAATAGGTGCGAAAGCGTTCGGCAACCACTTCCATCGTTGGGAACCAGTAGCGCCAGCTACCGAGCCAGCCGTGGAGAAAGAGCACCGGTCTACCCCGACCGAAGACCTCGTAGTGAACCATCTGGTTGTCAATAACAACAATGCTCATTGGCGTTGTACCCGCAGTGAAGGCGAACCGAGGACGCGCCGTCCGGCGTTCTTCATATCAGGATGTGTTTCTTGCATGTATCATAACGCAGCGACCGGACCGAATTTGCTTATGAGAGGTTCTTGCGGCTGCGCCGCACCCTGACAAGATGAAAACAGGCGTATGTTTGGGAGGGCTGCGCCCTCCCACACCCTCCCGCTGGGGGAGGGAACATGCTTCCGCGCCATTAATCGGCGCTGCCACCCGCCCGGATGCGCAGACCAGAGTTGCCCCCCTCGCGCCCGCCGAGGGAGCGCTGCAGCCGCCAGCGCAGCGTCGCAATGTCGTTGGAAATGGCTCGCAGGTGCTCCAGTTCCTGCTCGAGATTCTCGAGCAACTCCCGTACCTGGGGGCCGCTCGAGGGGCCGGCGCGCTCGACCGAAAGCTGGCCGACGCGTTCCTGGATCGCCGCCAGCAGGCTCATCAGGTGCGCCCAGGCTTCGTTATCCTGCGCCTGCACGTGCCGCTGCGCCCGCGCGCGGGTGTCGAGCCAGTGCTGGATCTGGGCTTGCATCGCGCTGATGCGTTCCTCGATCTGACGCAGTGCTTCCGGATCAGGCGCGGGTGTCTGCCCTGCGCGGCCCTCCTCCTGAGTCGCGTTGATCACCTGTTCCAGTTGCTCCTGGAAGTAGGCGATCGAGGCGCTCAGTTGTGACTGGCGCATCGCAACGGCTTCCTGCTCGTTGAGCATATCGAGCAGCATATCGCGAAGCCTTGCTGCTTCGGTAGCATTGCGCACTGCCTGCTGGTGCAACAGGTGCGGAACGAACCAGAGCAACAGGGCAAGGAGGGTAATAATCGCAATGCCCAGTGCGACGAAGAGTGCAGCCATACCGCTTGTCTCCCCCTCACGAATATCTCTACATGCTTATACCAGTTTCAAGCGTTGCGTCAAAGCCCACCCGGACGCCTTGCGCGGCAATCTGCAATCCGAAATCTACAATCTGAAATGGTACGACACGCTGCGCTTGCGGCGCTACTTGCGGTAGAGCTTTTCAGCGAGAGCAGGCCCTCCCTCTGATCCTCCGCGCCTCAGCTTCGCGTTGGAAACGTTCCGATCAGGATTTCGCGCCGCTATGCCGCACGCCACAGGTGTGCAACAGGGATGATTTTGGGAGGGTTGTACCCTCCCAACCTTCCCATTCGCGGGTTATGTTCGCCTGAGAACTTGTTTGAAACGCCCCCACAAAACCCGGGGCCAACGATCAGGGGAAACCGGGTTTCCCCTGATTTTCACTTTAATTATACGCGAGGCGCCTTGACATTCCAGCGGCAGGGGATGACAGCCGGATTACACCCCGATCGGTCGTTCGGCAGCCTGACGCCCTGCGCGCCGCGCCACCACCACGCGGTCGCGCCCGGCCAGGTCCTGATGCACCTGCACCTCGGCGTCTGGCAGGGCGGCCCGCACCAGCTCGGCCACCGTATGACCCTGCCACGCCCCGATTTCCAGCAGCAGGGCGCCGTGGGGACGCAGGGCAGCAGGAACGGTAGCCAGCAGGCGTCGGTAGACCGCGGTGCCGTTCGGCCCGCCGTCGAGGGCCAGACGCGGCTCGTAGGCGCGCACGTCCGGGGCAATCTCTGCGTACACGGTGTAGGGGGGGTTACTGACGATCAGGTCTACCGGCTCGGGGAGGGGCGCGAGCAGGTCGCCGTGGAGCAGACGCACGCGCCCCTGGAGACCGTGCCGCGCGATGTTGCGCCCGGCCACTGCCAGGGCCTCGGCTGAGAGGTCCACGGCGTAGACCAGCGCTTCGGGCAGGTGCGTGGCCAGGGCAACGGCGATGGCGCCGCTGCCGGTGCCGATGTCAGCAAGAGTGAGCGCCGGCCAATCGGTCACCTGCCCTCTGGCGAGCAACAGGCGCCGGGCCTCGGCCAGGGCCAGTTCAACCAGAAGCTCGGTTTCGGGGCGGGGCACCAGGGTGGCGGGGGTCACCTCCAGGTCCAGGCCGTAGAACTCGCGGCGCCCGATCAAGTAGGCCACCGGTTCGCCCTGGCTGCGGCGCGCCACCAGTGCGGCAAAGGTAGCCGCCTGCTCGGACGAGGGATGATACTGCCGCTCGGCGAGCACCCGCGCCCGCGGCCAGTTGAGGGCGTGGGCCAGCAGCAACTCGGCGTCGAGCCGGGGGGTCTGGCTGGTTGCCTGGAGGCGGGCCGTGGCCTCACGGAGCAGTTCGGCGATGGAGGCCGTCATTGCCTGCGGTGGGTATGCGCCACAAAGGCGCGAGATCACGAAGATGGGAGGGTTGCGCCCTCCCGGGAAGGCCCATATGTGTCCTGGTGGGGCGCGGCGCCACCGCCGGGCGGCCCACCAGGGGCGCTTATTCAGTCAATCCGCCGTTCAGTAAAATCGCTGCCATCGAAGGAGAGCAGGCGTTTCTTTTCGTCAATCACCGTCTCGAGATGGACGGGACGGGTCCAGATCTTGTACAGGTTACGCATCGTGTCGCGGGCGTAGTCCATTTTGAGATCGACGCCTTCGTGGCGATGGCGCAAATACAACTCGCCGCGGTTGTTGTAATTGCCATCCTCAACGAAGATGAACGGCTGGCCGAAGTTGGTGAGGCGGAAGAGCAACTTCTCCTTGATCTCCTTGAACTCCCGCGAGGCGATCTCGTACACGTCGGTATCGCGATTATAGCGATAGGTGAAGAGCTTGTTCTCCAGCACGAACTCGGGCGTCAGAAACTCGTCAATGAACGTGACATCGTTGTAGAGCCGGCGAACCTCGAAGATCTTCTGCCGCCCCAGGCCGAGCTGTCGGTCCCAGGTGCGTTTGGCGGCAATGTCGTCGCACTCGTCGTACTCTTTGCCAAACTTGCCCTTGTTCCAGCGGTCCTCGATATCGCGGAGCAACTCCAGGCCGAGTTTGTAGGGATTGAGGCGCCCGCCGCCGGTCGCCACCACCCCCGAGTGCAGGTCGGCGAAGGAGATGATCTCGGCTGCCGAGGCGACCTTCTGGGTCATAATCGTCGAGTGCCAGTAAGAGGCCCAGCCCTCGTTGAGGATCTTGGTCATCCCCTGCGGGGCAAAGTAGTAGGCCTCGTCGCGCACAATTTCGAGGACCGTGTGCTGCCAGCGCTCCAGGGGCGCGTAATTCATCAAGAACAGCAGCACGTCCTTCTGGGGATTTTCGGGGAAGCGGCGTTGCCGGGCACGCTCAGCTTCCAGTTTCTGGCGCTGGGCCTCGAGGTACTCGGGCGGGTTGATAAACTCGCGCATATACTCGCGCTCAACCTTCAACCCTTCAACCACCTCCGGCTCTTCATCGCCCACAAGCGGTTTGAGACTCTGGGCCTCGGGCCGGCGAATGTAGGGCGAGTGGTAGTCGATCAGGTTCTCCAGCGAGAGGCAGGTGTCAATAAAATCTTCGACGGTGTCATACCCGATCCGGTCAATGATCCGCTGGATGCGGGTGGCGTGGTTGGCCATGGTGTCGAGCATCTTGCGGTTGGTGTGGGCAAACCACATGTTGTGCTTGAAGAAGTCCACGTGCCCGGTGACGTGGGCCATGACCATCTTCTGGGTCACGTCTTCGTTGCCTTCGAGCAGGTAAGCGTAGGAGGGATTGGTGTTGATGACCATCTCGTAGATGGTGCTCCCGGCCCAGACGTGCCCCTTGAGCAGTTGGTCAAACTCCATCCCGAAGCGCCAGTGCGGGTAGCGCGTCGGGAAGCCGCCGAAGGCGGCGGTCTCGTAGAGGGTGCGGTAATCCAGCACCTCGTAGATAATGGGGAAGAAGTCGAGGCCGTAGTCGCGAGCGATCCGCTCGATCTCCTCGCGGGCGGCTTCAAGTTGGGGCGGAAGGCGTGTGCTTTTCATAGTCTCTCCTACCAGGAAACGCGGAGGGCGGCGCGAAAGATGACACTGTGGGCGAAGAGTGCCAGCAAGGCCAGGGCCGCCAGGCTGCCGCGCCGGTCGTATTGTTCCATGATACCATCAGCGAGAACCGCTGCAATCAGGATGTGGCTGAAGAGCCACACGCGCTCGATCTCGCGGTAGAACAGGCCGGAGAAGAGCATCCCCAGCAGCAGGGCCACGAGGCCGAGAGCGAGCGCATCGGCGGGCCGGTCCACGCCGGCCCGGGTGCGCGCGATCCCGGCCTGTCCATCGCGGCCAAGCCGGTAGAGCAGCCATGGCCCGAGGAACCAGGCATAGGCGATGCTGTTGACGGCCAGAAAGTAGAGGTAGCTCGACAGGCCGAGGGGGGGCACGCGGGCCGCAACGTCGAGGCGGTTATTGGCCACGCCGCTGAAGAATGCCGCCAGGCTGTCGTAGCCGGTGGCGAGCCACAGCGCGCCCAGCAGCAGCAGCACGACACCGGCCAGCACCCCGCCTAGCGCGGCCCAGCGCAGCGCGTCTTCAGGTCGCCGCGGGCCAAGGACGAGGCGACGCGCGACCAGCGCCAGGACGACCAGCGCCAGCATGAGCGTGGTGAAGCTGAACAGCAGGCCCAGGGCGATCCAGACCCCTGCGATGAGGGCGGCGCGGAGCTGGGGCGCCAGCGACGCCGCGGGCTGCTCGAGGATCACCAGGGCGCGGTAGAGGCCATAGATCGCCCAGGCCAGCACCGTGGCATAGAGCGCGTCCATCGAGGTGACGCTGTAGATCATAAACGCCGGCAGCAGCGCGTAGATCGCCGCCGCCAGGATCGCCGCCCGCTGGCCAGCCAGCGCCGCCGTCAGCCGGTAGGTCGGCCAGACCCCCAGGGCCGCCAAGGCGACCACCACCCAGGTCGCCGGCTCAGGTCCCGGCCCGAAGAGACGCTCGACACCCCAGAGGAAGAGCGTGCTGCCGGGCGGGTGGGTCCGGTTATGCAGCACCAGATCGGGCATACTGGCCACGTAGCCCCGCAAAAAGCCGAGCGGATCGGCGCCGACGCGGGGCACGTCGTGGATGTAGCTACCGGTCTGTTCGGCGAAGTGCTGGAACAGTGACGGGTAGCCGCGCAGACCGGCTTTGAGGGTGACGGGCAGCAGGGCGGCAGCCAGGGCCGTCACGGTGATAACCAGCCAGGCTGCGGGTGGTTGTGGGGCGCGCAGCCAGGCGAGGATCAGCGCGGCGAAGGCGCCGAAAAGGACCACCGCGGGCAGCACGCCCCAGCCGAAGGCGCTACCGGCGCGGGCCATCAATGGGAAGGGCCACAGATAGCCCTCGCGGTGGGCCAGGACGTACCAGCCCGAGCTGATCAGGGCCAGGATGAGCAGCGTGCCCAGCGTCTCGCGCTGCCAGAGTATGAGGCGCGGCGCGGCCCACTGGTAAGCCGCCAGGGCGCCGAGGATCAGACCGAGGGCCACGGCGGTGAAGGCGCTCCAGTAGGGCAGATCCGGAGCCAGGCGGATCGCGCCGCCGATCAGGCCGGCGCCGAGAACCAGGGCCAGGCCAGCAACCAGCGTCAGGCTGGCAGCTTGAGGCACGGCAAGCCGGCGCAGCAGCCCGTAGCCGCCCACGGCCAACCCCAGGTTCACCAGCAATGCGCCGGGCGGCGGCAGAGCGCCGCCCTCCAGCGGGCGCGCGGCCACCGAACGCAGCCCCACTCCCACGACACGGCCATTGCCAGACGGATCCACCGTAGGGCTGAGGAGGGTCAGGCAGAGCGGCCCCCCCTGCGGGTCGGGCGGCAGCAGCAGGTGGTAGGCGCGGTGCTCGGGGGCGATGGCGAGGGGCAGGCTCAACGCGCCAACGCGCACATCGGCGCGGTCAATGGCCCGCCCGGCGCTCCCCGCGGTGACGGCGCTACCGAGGAGGCGGAGTTCGAGGGCCGCCAGGGGGCGCGCAAGCCCCATCGCCGGCAGGCACACCGTGCCGGCGCCTGTCGTCCAGCGATAGGGCATGCCCTGCGCTTCGCCTTCCAGGGACTGGAAGCCGGTGAAGAGGTCGCGGATGCGGTCATCGGCGCGGACGTGGGCCTGGTAGGCGCTGGCGTAGTAGATGGCCGTGAGCGCGAGGGCCAGCAGACCGAGGAGCAGGGCGGGGGCCAGTTCGCGCCAGCAGGCGGCGCGGCGCGCCTGCTGAGCCTGCGACACGGGCAGCGGGGCGAGGGCGGGCACAGCGTCTTTCAGCACCATAGGATCACGCGCGACCCTCGGTATGAGGGCCGCGCGCCGTGGGAACCCGATCCACCGGCCAGCCATGGCGGTGGCCTCACTTGCCTTTACCCAGGAAATCCCTGATCGTATCGTAGATATCGTCGCGCTCGGCGATCTCAGAGATCACGATCCGCTCATCACCGCCCAGGTACTCCTCGAGATCGTGGGCGAAGCGGCCGGAGCCGTAGAGCGAGCGCACCTGCCCGTAGCAGAACAGGTTGACCTTGGGCAGCAACTCTTTCTTGAGCAACTCAATACACTCGCGCGTATCGCCGCCGCCCCAGTTGTCGCCATCGGAGAAGTGGAAGGGGTAGATGTTCCACTCATCGGCGGGGTAACGTTCGTCAATCAGCCGGTTGCAGAGCTTGTACGCCGAAGAGATCTTCGTGCCGCCGCCCTCGCGAATATGGTAGAACGTCTCCTGGTCCACCTCCTTGGCCGCGGCATCGTGGACGATATAGCGAATATCGATCTCCTTGTACTGCGAGCGCAGCCAGGTTTCGATCCAGAAGGCGGTAATGCGCACCAGTTCCTTTTGCTCGGTGCCCATGGAGCCGGAGACATCCATCATATAGATGATCACCGCATTGCTCTCGGGGAGCATGGTCTCCTTCCAGGAGCGGTAGCGCATATCGTCGCGAATGGGCACCACAACCGGGTTGCCCTCGTCGTAGTCGCCTGCGGCGATCTGGCGGCGCAGGGCCTCACGGTAGGTGCGCTTGAAGTGGCGCAGCGAGTTGGGTCCGGTGCGGCGAATGCCGCTGTACTTATCCTTCTCGCTGACGATATTCTTCTTGCCCTTGGGTTGAATATTGGGCAGTTGCAGCTCTTCGCCCAGAATAGCGGCCAGTTCTTCCAGGGAGACGTCCACCTCAAGGACGTGCTGGCCGGGTTCGGATCCGGCCTGGCCCTGGCCAGTCTGGCCGTCGCCCTGGGCGATCGGGTCGCCGACATCGCCGTCGCCCTGGCCAACCCCGCCGCCCTGGCGGGCGCCATAGCGGAACTGGGGGATGTCGATCTGGGGCACAGGGATGCTGACGAAGCGTTTCCCCTGACGCCCGATCATCTCCCCTTGCGACATGTACTTGCGCAGGTCTTTTTTGATCTTCCCGCGAACGATCTGGCGAAAGCGCCCCAGGTCGCGGTCAACACGTTTCATGGACATAGGCATACGGCGCACGGTGGGAGCAATGAGGCGCGCGGCGTAAGGCATCTGGCAGACGAGCGGTCTCGCCCTGACCGGAATGCGCTCGCGCCGCGCGCCTTACGCCAGCCCTCACCCCTCCTAGTAGTTGCTCTTGGTATCCCCGCGGGCGAAAATCGAGGCCACGTAGTTCAGCACGTCGGTCGCGCTCTGCTCATTGTAGCCGAAGTCGCGAATCAGACGGGCCTTGACCACGTCAATCTTCTCCTGGGTATCCTTATCGATCACACGCGAGACGAGGGAGGTTAGCTTGATGCTATCCTTCTGATCCTCGAAGAGCTTGAGTTCCAGGGCCTTGTGCAGGCGCTCGTTAGTGCGGTAGTCGAAGGTCTTCCCCTCGATGGCCAGCGCGCCGATGTAGTTCATAATCTCGCGCCGGAAGTCGTCCTTGCGGCTCTCGGGGATATCGATCTTCTCCTCGATGCTGCGCATCAACCGCTCATCGGGTTCCTCGTACTGGCCGGTGTAGCGGTTGCGCACCTTCTCGCGCTGGGTGTAGGCCTTAATGTTGTCGATATAGTTGCCGCAGAGGCGCTTGATCGCCTCCTCGTCGGCGGAGATGGCCCGCTGCACTTCGTTCTTCACGATCTCGGTATACTCCTCGCGCACCACCGAGAGCAGATCGCGGTAGCGCTTGCGATCGTCTTCGGAGTTGATCAAGGCATGGTTCTTGAGGCCGCTTTCCAGCTCGTTGATCACCATGAAGGGGTTGATGTAGCCCTCTTCCTGGTTGGAGACCAGGGCGTTGGAGATCTTGTCCTGGATGTAGCGCGGCGAGATGCCCTCCATGCCCTCGCGCACGGCCTCCTTGCGCAGCTCCTTGATATTATCCTCGGTGAAGCCCGGGAGCGTCTTGCCGTTGTAGAGCTTGAGCTTCTGGAGCAGGGTGAGGTTCGGCTTCTTGGGATCTTCGAGGCGGGTGAGCACGGCCCACATCGCGGCCACTTCCAGGGTGTGCGGCGCGATATGGACACGCACCTTCTTCTTGTTGAAATCGCGCTCGTAGATCTTAACCTCATCGCGCAGACGGGTGACGTAGGGAATGTCGATCCGCACGGTCCGGTCCTTGAGCGCCTCCATGAACTCGTTGTTCTCGAGGCGGCGGTACTCCGGCTCGTTGGTGTGACCGATGATCACCTCGTCAATGTCGGTCTGCGCGAACTTCTTCGACTTGATGCGGTGCTCCTGGGAGGCGCCGAGCAGGTCGTAGAGGAAGGCCACGTCGAGTTTGAGCATCTCGACAAACTCGATAATCCCCCGGTTGGCGATGTTGAACTCGCCATCGAAGTTGAAGGCGCGAGGGTCGGAGTCGGAGCCGTAAATGGCGATCTTGCGATAGTTGATATCGCCGGTCAACTCGGTGGAGTCCTGGTTCTTCTCGTCCTTGGGCTGGAACGTGCCGATGCCCACCCGGTCCTGCTCGCTAAAGACCAGCCGGCGCACGCGCACATGGCGCATCACCTTTGCCCAGTCGCCATCGTAGCGGCGCATCAACTCGCGGAAGTGGAAGCGACACACGGGGCAGAGATCGCCCTCGATGCGCACGTGTTCCTCGGGGGAGCGGCCCTCGTTCACCTCGGCGAGGAAGCGCTCGCGGTACTCGGCGGGGACGAGGTGCAGCGGCTCCTCGTGCATGGGGCACTTTTCCCACTCGTGCTCAGGCACCTGCCGCCAGTCGAAGCTGGCGTGGTTCTCGATCGTGCCGAGGTACCAGTCGTAGGTGTAGAGCGCGCCGTCTTCGGTCTTGGAGTAGTGCTCGAGCCCCTTTTTCAGCCGGCGCACGATGGTTGACTTCGAGGAGCCGACCGGACCGTGGAGCAGCAGCACGCGCTTCTCGGTGCCGTAGCCCTTGGCCGCGCCCTTGAAGAAGTTCACCAGGCGCATCAACGGGATCTCCAACCCGAAGATCGCGTCATCGCCATCGAAGCTCGCATCGGCGAAGAACTTGTAGCGGATCAGGCGTTTCTTGGCATCAATAAACTCCTCTGTACCATACGACATGATCATGTCGTAGATACGCTGAAAGGCGTTGCGCGTCACCTTAGGTTTGCGCGCAACCATGTCCAGGTAATCCGCAAACGTTCCACGCCAGTTGAGCTGCTGGAACTGCTGGCGGTCCTGGATCTCGCTGAGAAGTTGCATCAGCGAGGCGCCGGTAGCTGTGGTCATGGACACTTTCCTCCTGCTGCGGGACGTTGCCTGGCCGGGAGCGATGCTAGCGGAACAGGCAAATAAGCTGCCGCGCGGCATGCGCCGTAAGCCTGGCGTACCATTGGGCGCTGGCCAGCGGGCAGAGTTGCTAATGTGCAGGTTTGCGATCTCAAGCTGTGGTGGTATCGTGTGGGCCGCGTATAGCGGTTGCCAGAGGCGACGCCAGGACTGCCTCTCCCCTTGCGACCACTATACAGCTTTGGATCTCTGGGAGTCTTCGTGAGGAGTGCCTGATAGTTCAGGTGCCTGCATTATAACAACGCAACGGATAGGCGTCAAGGATTTATGTCGCGTTACGCTGGTCCGGCGCTGGCGAAGCGATCACCGGGGCCGGCGCGCCAGGGCCGTTCCTCCCCCTTCGCAGGAATGAAAATGAGGTTCTCCTGAGAGGGCTGCGCCCTCCCACACCCCCCCACAGGCAGGGGGGATGGGGAAACCCGGTTTCTCCATATTTTAGATGGGTCATGCTACCGGCACGGCCAGTTGATCGGCCACCGCGGCGAGAAAGCGCCTGGCCACGTGCGACCAGTCGTAGCGTTGCACGTGTTCGCGTCCATACGCGCCGAAGGCGGCGCGCAGGGCAGGCCGCTCTAGCAGCTCGGCCAGGGCCACAGCCAGGGCCTGCACGTCACCGGGAGGCGCCAGGAGTCCGGCCTGACTGGCGGGAACCACCTCGGGCACGGCGGCGGCAGTCGTGGCGACGATCGGCAGGCCGGCGGCCATGGCCTCCAGAAAGACGATGCCAAAACCCTCCTGGACGCTCGGCAGGCAGAAGATGGCGGCGCGGCGGTACCAGGCCGCCAGGGCGGCAGCATCAGGAAGGGCGCCGGTGAACGTGGCCGCGGCGCCCAGTTGGAGTTCCGCGGCCAGGGCGCGCAGGCGGGCGTGTTCGGGACCATCGCCGACGATTACCAGCCGGGCGTCGGGAAAGGGGCGGCGCAGCAGGGCAAAGGCGCGCAGCAGATCGGCGATGTGCTTGCGGGGGTACTGCCGCGCCACGCAGAGGATCGTGCGCCCATCGGGTGCGGTATCGCCCGCGGCATCGAGCAGGCGGCGCCAGGAGGCCAGGTCAATGCCCTCGGGCACCAGACGCACCTTGCTGGCGGGCACGCCGTAGTGGTAGCCGATGCGGCTCCGGCAGTATTCGCTGGTTGTCAGCACCAGCGGGGCCCGGCGGGCATTGATACGCTCCAGGCGCGACAGCGACCAGAGCAGCCGGCGCACGGCGCCCCGTTCGTGCAGCAGTTCTTCGGCAATGACGCCCTTGACGCTGCACACATACGGCGCAGGGGCGCGATCGGCCACCAGGAAGCCGTCAATGTCGAAGCCGACGATCAGGTCGTAGGGCAGGGCCTTGAGCAGGGCCGGCAGGTGCAGGTTGAAAAGCAGGCGACGGGCGGTGAGCGCGGCCGGCCAGGGTTTCGGCGGGGCGATGCGCGTAACCTGGTGGCCCTGCGCGCGCAAGGCCCGGCCCAGGCCGCCAATCGCCGCTGCCGTGCCGCTCCCTTCCGCCACCTGCTGGAGCCATGAGTCGAGAAAGGCGATGCGAACCACGAAGGGGCACACTCCTTCAGATATGTTTCAGACCTGCTTGACAATCTGGTCTTCAGTTCCACAGCTCTACAGACCTGAGGTGAACATAGCCCGCCCGCGGGAGGGTTTGGGAGGGCGCAGCCCTCCCAAGAACAATACTATGTTCATTCTGGCGTTGTGCGCCCCGCGCATGGGGCCTGAGGTGAACATAGCCCGCCCGCGGGAGGGTTTGGGAGGGCGCAGCCCTCCCAAGAACAATACTATGTTCATTCTGGCGTTGTGCGCCCCGCGCATGGGGCCTGTCACGTGGAGCTGTGGAGCTGTAGAGCAACTGCCAAGCGGGAACGTCCGCCTCTGAAACATCCTTTAGACAGTGATGAACCTCTTTCTGGAACATACAGTATAGACGCAATTCAGTGAGCCGCGGAGAGGCAGCCTGGCGGGGCCAGGGCGAATGGGCAGTCGTCAGGTTTGCCGGAACCTCGCCCCCCCAAACCCCCTTACCGGTGTCGCGGGGGCGGCGCAGCGATCAATGTTGACTCAAACACCCCGCAAGCGGAGTTGCGTCAAAGCCCGCCGGGACGCCTCACCCCACAATCTGCAATCCGAAATCTACAATCTAAAATGGCAGCAACGGCCCGCCGGCTCGCCTTGCGCCCGCCAATCGCCCGGCGGTACAATGGCCCTATGAAGAAACGCATACTCCTCCTCAGCTTGCTGGCGCTCATCCTGGCGGCCTGCGCTCCCTTCAACGCGGCCGATCCCCCCGCGCCACCCTCCCCGACACCGCCCGCGACGGTTGCGGCCCGCCCGTCGCCGGCCATTCCCACCCCGGCAGCCCGTGATCCCAGCCCTGTAGCCATTGGCGGGAACGCCCCGCGCTCAACCCGCCCCCCCGCCACGCCTGCGCCTCCTGCCGACCCCATCGCGGCCCTCGATGCGGCCAGACGCGCGCCTCGCGACCCGGTGGCGCTCGCCCGCGCCCTGGGCGCCTGTCGCGCCGAGCCGCTGGCCTGCCCTACGATGAGCCGCACCACACCCCTGGAGGTGCAGGTCGGCGAGGTGCGCTCCTTCTACGTGAGCGACCTTTCCAGCAACCAGCAATTCGAGATCCAGGCCGAGTTGCGCTACGCCGGCCCCGTAGCGCTCATGTACGTCCAGCAGGGCCTGCCCTACGACCAGGGTGAGCTTGAGGCAGCGGCGCGAACTTTCGAGGAAGAGATCTATCCCCGCACCCGGGAGATTTTTGGCTCCGAAGTGCAACCGGGTGTGGACGGTGATCGGCGTATTACCATTCTCAACGCCAGTGATCCGAGCGGCCAGGTGCTCGGCTATTTCTCGGCGCAAGACCTGCTGCCGCGCCAGGTGAACCGCTTCAGCAATGAGCGCGAGATGTTCTTCATGAACCTGCAACTCCTCTCGTTTGGCGATGAGGATTACCTGGATGTGCTGGCGCACGAGTTTCAGCACATGATCCATCAGAACGAGCAACCCGGCAGTCCTACCTGGTTCAACGAGGGGGCCTCGCAGCTATCTGAGGACCTCAACGGCTACTTTGGCGACGGGTTCACGCCCTTCTACCTCTTCGAGCCGGATGTGCAGCTTACGGCCTGGTCCTCGGGGCTTGGCCAGTCGGGGGCGCATTACGGCGCTGCGCACCTCTTTATGCGCTACGTGTATGCACAGTACGCCGGGGAAGACCAGCTCCTGCCGCTCATCCGTTCTGATGCGGGCAATGACCCGCAGGCCTTCGTGGCCCTCGCGGCGCGCCGCCGGCCCGACATTGCCAGCTTCAGCGCGATGGTCGCCGATTGGGCCGTCGCCAACTTGATTGATGACCCCGCCGTGGGCGATGGCCGGTACACATACGCCACCGGCCACGAGTTGCCGCAACTGCTTCCCTTCACCGTTGAGCCAGTATCGGTTAGAGGGCCGCTTCAGAACGAAACGGTCGCGCAGTTTGGCGTAGATTACTACGCCCTGCCCGAGGGGGTGCGCGAGGTGCGTTTTCGTGGCGCGACCAGTGTGGGCATCGCCGCCGAGCCGACCCGCGGCGTGAGCTGGTGGAGCGGGCGAAGCGATGATAGCTACGCCACACTGACCCGTGCCTTCGACCTGAGCGGCCTCGATCGCGCGACATTGCAGTTTGCTACCTGGTACGAAATCGAGAATGACTATGACTACGCCTTCGTCAGCGTATCCACCGATGGCGGCGCGACCTGGGAAACGCTGCCCGGTTCGCTGACCACGACGACCGATCCGCAGGGGATGAACTACGGCCACGGGATTACGGGGGTGAGTGGCGCACCCGGCGCGAAGCTCGAGGATGGCGCCCGTGGCGTCTGGGTCGAAGAGACGATTGACCTCACGCCGTATGCCGGTCGGTCCATTCTGCTGCGTTTCTGGCAGATCAATGACCAGGGCTTCAACGCGCCGGGCATGCTGATCGACGACATTCGCATTCCCGAGCTGGGCTTCAGCGACGATGCGGAAAACGGTGAAGGGGGCTGGCAGGCCGAGGGCTTTGTGCGCACCGCCGGGGTGCTGCCGCAACGCTGGGAGTTGCGCCTGGTGCGCACCGCCAGCGGCCGCACCACCGTCGAGACCCTGCCCGTAGACGCCACCGGCGCGGCGCAGGCCAGGCTTATGCCCGGCGAGCGAGCCGTCCTGGTGATCCTCGCGACGACGCCCCACACCACTGAGCGCGCAACCTATGACCTGGATATGGAGTAGGGCGCCCTTGATCTCGCCCGGTTAAACTGACAAACATGTGCTAACATGGCACACAGGGTGTCAAAGCATTCTGATGGGGCTGTGTGTCGCCGCCGGTGGTTGCGGGTGTTTGCGCTATTTTTCCTTGTGGATGGGCAACAAGCGCATCGGCAAGCGTCGGAGCACCTGCACGCCCGCGGGGCGTCTTCACAACCCACCAGTATCGAACATCTGCCCCCCGGTTCTCCGGGCGACACGACAGGGAGTTGTGAACTGCCTTTTCTGATACCTGCCTGTATCTCTTCTCAGCCCTCCGCCGTTGGCAGAGGGAGCGGGACGCCCCCGGCGAGAGGAGGTTGCGGGGAGGCAGAAGGATCAGAAAACTCAGAGTACAGACTCCGCTAAGGGGCAGTGACGTAGCAGGTTGAACGATTGTGTTTTCGCCGTACCAGTCGCCACAACGGTGGGCTGCGCTTAGTGCGATCCTCTTCTTCTCGCTGCTCGTGCTGATGGTTGCCGGCCACACGCCGGCGCCACGGCCACGCATTGCGCCACCGTCGGCGGTGCAGCCGCTGATCGCCCCTGAGTGGCCGCTGGCCTCCGGGGTGGCGACGCCACCCCCTGCGCCGCTGGCCGGCGCGGTGGTTCAGGCTGGCCTGCTCAGGATCGCCATTGACGAGGGGGCGCTGCGCCCGGAGGAACAGCCGTCGGTCGTCGATGAGCTGGATCGCGCCCTGGCCTACGTCGTCGCGCGCTTCGGGAGCGCTCCGGCGGGCCCGATGGAGGTGCTGATCGGTCTGGAGCCAGCCTGCGGGCTGCACGGTCTCGCCTATACCGATATTCGCAACGTGCAGGTCTTCACCTGCGCCAGCCTCCCTGCCGCGCGCGCCGTCAGCATCATGGCCCACGAGTTCGTGCATCAGCTCTGCCAGGATCGGTATGGGGAGCGGCACTTCAGCGCCGATTTGGTCCTATCCGAGGGAGTAGCAACCTGGGGTGCGGGCGCGTACTGGCTGGGCGACGCGCCGAGCTTCCGCGCCTTTGTGCGCCCGTGGCTCGCCAACGGCACAGCCCTGCCGCTCGGCATCAGCTATGTTGGCCGACCCATCAGCGAGATGAACCAGCTCTACTACCAGTGGGCCAGCTTCGTCGAGTTCCTCATCGAGACCTATGGCCGCGAGGCCTTCGACCGCCTGTACGTGACCGGGCAGCATGCGCCCGCCTCAGCCGATTACTCCGGCGTCTACGGCAAGAGTTTTGAGACGCTGGAGGCCGAGTGGCGCAACTGGGTGCTCGGTGGGTGACGCGGCTGGGTGTCGCTGGCCCTCACTGGCCAACCAATCCGCCCCCGCCACGCCCGGCGCGCCGCAGGCGCTCGATGCTCGACCAGCGTGGCTCCACCGGCATGCGGGTGGGAATCAGCCCCTGGGGGATCAGGCGGGCGGCGTTGCGCCACCCTGCCGGCGCCGGTTGGCCGGCGGCGCCAGTGGCAAGCGCAGCCTCCTCTTCGAGCAGGCAGGTAATCGCCGCAATGGCCGCCGCGGCCTCTTCACTGTCGGGTGCGCCGCCGCTTATGGTGACTTGTGGCATGGTTGTCCTCGTTATGGTTGCAGCTCTGCTGATCTGAACATTGGGGAAACCGGGTTTCCCCATGCCCCTTCCTCCGGGGCGCCAGGCGATGAGGGGAGGGGGAAACCGGGTTTCCCCGCGCCCCTCCCTCTGGAGAGGGGGCGGTAGCGCGCAGCCCTCCCACGAGCATCTCCATTAAAAATGGAGAAACCGGGTTTCCCCGTGCCCCTTCCTCCGGGGCGCCCGGCGATGGGGGAGGGGGAAACCGGGTTCCCAATCCACGTGCCGGCGGGGCGGGCAGGCGAGTGTCGCCCTCTTCCAGGAAATTGCGGCACGCATCAGCTCGTCCAGCTTATACCAATTTCTATTGAACATTCCGCATAACCCGAGCTACGATAGCGCACGGCAATGCCCGGAATCGTAATCCGCAATCCAAAATCGGCAATCTAAAATGGTATTATAGCATTATACCAGCCGTTCAACCATGACCCGCTGGGCGTGCAGTTCGAGCGTGGCATCGAGCGGGGCCAGGGTAGCGTTGGGGCCGTAGCGCCGGCGCAGGGCCAGGCCGATCAGATGGTCGGTGAGCTGGGGATTTTTCGGCAGCAGCGCGCCGTGCAGGTAGCAGCCGAAGGTGTTACGGTACACCGCTCCACCCACGCCGTCTTCGCCGTTGTCGCCGTAACCGGCCAGCACCCGCCCCAGGGGTTGCACTCCAACCCCGTGGTAGGTGCGGCCACTGTGGTTCTCGAAACCGACCAGGCGCACCGGTGCGCCCGTACCGAGGCGAGCCTCGACGACGATATTGCCGATCAGGCGCCGCTTGCCGCCGATCGTGTAGACGTCCAGCGCGCCCAGGCCCGGCAACCGTTCGCCCGTATGGGTCAGAAAGTAGTGGCCGAGCAACTGGTAGCCGCCGCAGATCGCCAGCAGCACTAACCCTTCCTCAATCGCGGCCCGTAGCCCGATCCCCTGCCGCTCCAGCAGATCCCGTGCGATGAGGGCCTGGCCACTATCCTGGCCTCCGCCGAAGAACGCCAGGTCGAAACTGCCCCAGTCAGCCTCGGCCCCCGGCTCGATGGCCGTGACGCTCAACTCGATGCCGCGCCAGGCACAGCGCTGCTGCAGGGCGATCACATTGCCGCGATCGCCGTACACGTTCATGTGTGAACTATAGAGGTGAGCCAGGCGCAAGCGGTAGTTCACAGGCAGATGCGGAGCGCCGCTGGGCGGCACATCCGGCCATTTCAGATTCCATGCGTGGCCGGGAAAGACGGTTTCCAGGAGGGCGAAGCCCTCCCCGTGGCTGGCCAGGGCGATGATGAGGTGTGGAGCAGACCGAATAGGATGCTGTCACGCAGCATTGGCAGTACATCGCCCCCCTGCCGGTTCGGGGGCCGACAGAACGTATGGGCGCCAACGGGCGTGATGGCGTGGGGATGCACTGGATGGTCCTCACCCCCGGCTGCTCGGGGGCGTTCCAATGCGGTACACGCCACGTTGGCTCGGATGCTCTGTCCGCCCTTATACCAACTACCGTTGATGATGCCGCATTGCTTAAAGCGGTTTTAGGCGTTGTGCTGCCCAGTGTGGTAATCCACAATCCAAAATCTAAAACCAAAAATGGTATTAAACCCCTGCCGGCGGGCCTGAGCAGTCATTTGCGCGAAAGGTAATCACCTTCGCCGATCCACTTAAACGTCGTCAGCGCCTCAAGGCCCATAGGGCCGCGCCAGTGCAGCTTCTGCGTCGAGATCGCCACCTCGGCGCCGAGGCCGAACTGCCCGCCATCGTTAAAGCGCGTGCTGGCATTGACGAAGACGGCGCTGGCGTCAACCTCGGCCGTGAAGCGCGCCGCGGCGGCGCGATCCTCGGTCAGAATGGCCTCGGTGTGACCCGAGCCGTGGGCGGCAATGAAATCGAGCGCCTCATCGAGACCGCTCACAACCTTCACCGACAGGATCAGTCCCAGAAACTCGGTGCCATAATCACCAGGGCCGGCGGGAACCACGCGCCAGCTCTGGACCACGGGATGGTCGGCGAGTATGGCCAGGCTCTCCGGGTCACAGCGCAGTTCCACGCCTGCGGGGCAGAGGCTGGCAGCCACAGCGGGCAGCAGCGCCGGGGCGATCTCTCGCTGGACCAGCAGCGTATCAAGGGCATTGCAGACGCTCGGTCGCTGCACCTTGGCGTTGTAGATAAGCGGCACCGCCCGTTCCAGATTGGCGCTGCGTTCCACGAAGAGGTGCACCACACCGATGCCGCCGGTGATCACCGGAATCGTCGCGTTCTCCAGGCAGAAGCGGTGCAAACCGGCCCCGCCGCGGGGGATAATCATGTCCACATAGCGGTCGAGCCGCAACAGGCCGCGCACCACCTCGCGGTCAGGATCGGTGATGCTCTGCACCGCGGTGGCGGGCAACCCGGCCCGCGCAAGGGCCGCACCGATTGCCGCAGTAATCGCCGCTACGCTGCGCCCGATGTCGCTACCCCCTCGCAGAATGGTCGCGTTGCCGGTCTTCAGGCAGAGTGCGGCAATATCTACGGTGACATTCGGGCGGGCCTCGTAAATGGCACCCACCACACCGAGTGGCGTGCGGCGCTTGTGCAGGCGCAGGCCATTGGGCAGATCCACCGCATCGAAGACCGTGCCCACCGGGTCAGGCAAGGCGGCGACGTGGCGCGTATCGCTGGCAATGCTGGCCAGCCGGGCAGGGGTAAGGAGCATCCGATCGATCAGCGCCGCATCGGTGCCGCTGGCGCGCGCGACGGCCACATCCTCGGCGTTGGCGGCGAGAATGGCGTCCTGCTGCTCCAGCAGCGCATCGGCGATAGCCTGGAGCGCGGCGTCCTTCGCTGCGGTCGGCAAGGCCGCCAGCACCCGCGCCGCCCCCTTCGCCTGCCGACCCATCTGTTCGAGATCTGTGCTCATAGCGCCCTGCCTACTCGTCGGTTTCCATTCACATCGGGGAAACCGGGTTTCCCCATTCCCCTGCCCGGCGGGGTGTCAGGCGCCCCAGCACTGATTAGATGGTGGGGCAACCGGGTTTCCCCATTCCCCTGCCCGAGGGCGAGTGAGGCCCCATCCCACGCTCGCTTCAGAAGGCCCCCTTAACCGCCAGAGTGTTCCGAACCCTGGCCCTCCTTCTCGTCTCGCTGTTCGCGCCGCTTGCGTTCCATCTCCAGCAACTCGCGAGCCTCGCGCACCTGGGGGGCCATCTCACCCCCACGGTAGGCGGCCAGCAGCGCCAGCACCGACACCAGCACCAGCGCCAGGCCCAGGCCGGTGAGCGCCAGCACGAGCCAGGGAACGCTCACCGCGAGGAGCGGGAGCAGGTTGGCCACGGTGAACAGCGCGAAGGCCAGCGCGCCGGCGGCAAAGGCCAGACGTCGGCGCGTACCCCCGCCCGCCCGCGCTGCCTGTTGCGCCAGCAGGACCGCGAGCACCGCGGTTACGACGATCCGCAGAATGTCCGGCTGCATGGCTCCTCGCTTTGCGCGGGACTATCCCCTTGCGTATCTGCGGCTATTGTACCATCATTGTAGGTAGACACCTGATGGAAATACGGGGAAACGGGGGTTTCCCCACACTCCTCGCCGTGGGGAAGGTGTGGGAGGGCTGCGCCCTCCCAGGCCTCCCGCGCAGGGGGCATGGGGGAACCGGGTCTCCCCACGCCTCTGCCTGCCGGGGTGACAGGCCCTCCCAATAAGGTCATGCGCATGGCGCACAACGCCGGAATGAAAATAATTATTCTTGGGAGGGCGCAGCCCTCCCAAACCCTCCCGGTAGGGAGGGGGTTGGGGAAACCCGGTTTCCCCATTTCCCAACCGCTGTTGAGAGCGGCTGGCGCCCCACAGGCAGGGGGACGGGGAAACCCGGTTTCCCCGTATTTTCACCTCAGTTGCTCTCAGGCCGCCTTTGCCTTACAATAGGTTTTTATTGACCCGGATAGCATCGGTAGCTGCATGTATGACTTGATTGTCCGCGATGCGGACGTACTGCAATTCGACGGCGATACGCCGGTGCTGCTCCCGCGCCACAGCATCGCGGTGAGCCAGGGACGCATCGCGCGCATCGCACCGCAGACTATCCAGGAGCCAGCGCGGGAGACCATCCCCGCCCGGGGCATGCTGGCCATCCCCGGGCTGATCAACTGCCATGCGCACACAGCAATGAGCCTGTTTCGCGGTGTGGCTGAGGATGTTCCAATCGAGGCGTGGTTCAACGACTATATCTGGCCCATGGAGACCAACCTCACCGCCGAGGATGTGTACTGGGGCGCCCTGCTGGGCATCGCAGAGATGATTGAAGCGGGGGTGACCTGTGTGGCCGATCACTATTTTTCGATTGAGGCGGTCGCCCGTGCCGTCGAGGAGACCGGTCTGCGCGCCCATCTGGCGCCGACCATCTTCGGCGGGCCGGACGAGGAGGAGCACCTGGCGCAGGCCGTTGCTTTCGTGGCACGCTGGAACGGTGCAGCCGAAGGGCGCATCAGCGCCTGGCTCGGCCCCCACTCGCCCTACACCTGCACGCCCGACTTGCTGGCCCGTGTCGCCGCTGAGGCTCGCCGTCTCGGTGTGGGCATCCACATCCACCTCTCGGAGACGGCGGCCCAGGTAACGGAGAGCCGCGCCCTTTACGGAGAGACGCCCGTGGCCGTGGCCCGCGACGCCGGGATCTTCGAATCGCCAACCCTCGCGGCGCACGTGGCCCATGCCGACCCCGACGATGTGGCCATACTGGCGGCCCACGGCGTTGCCGTGGCCTGCACGCCCAAGACAGAGATGAAGCTGGGGATCGGTGTCGCGCCGGTCACGGCGTTACGGGCCGCCGGGATAGCAGTGGGCCTGGGGAGCGATGGCGCGGCGAGCAACAATGATTACGACATGCTGGAGGCCACTCGCCTCCTGTCCCTACTCGAAAAGCACCGTCACGGCGATGCGCGAGTTATGCCCCTCGGCGAGGCCCTGCGTCTCGCCACCAGCGATGGCGCGCGGGCCCTGGGCCTTGGGGGCGTAACCGGCGAGTTGCGCGAGGGCCTTGCCGCCGACATCGCTTTGCTCCGCCGCGACGCACCCCACACCCTGCCCGTGCACAACCCGGCGGCTACGCTGCTCTACAGCGCCCGCGCCGACGACGTGGATACGGTGATCGTCGCCGGGCGCGTGTTGATGCGCCGGCGCCGCCTGCTCACGATTGACCGGCGCCGGGTGCTGCGTGAGGCCACCCGCCGCGCCAGTCGGCTGATCCGCCGCTCCCCGGGGCGCATGGCTCTCTACCCGGCGCATCACGGGTGATGCCGTTATATACCGTTTTAACGGGGAAGCCGGGTTTCCCCACGCCCCGCCCTGTGGGGAGGATGTGGGCGGGCGCAGCTCTCCCAGGAACAAGCCGGTCTGCATCGCGTCAGAGGATGGGGAAACCGGGTTTCCCCATGCCCCGCCCTGCGGAGAGGGTGTGGGCGGGCGCAGCCCTCTTAATACCATTTTGGATTTTAGATTTTGGATTGTGGATTGCCATGCTGGGCAGCACAACGCCTGAAATCGCTTCAGGCAATGCGGCATCATCAACGGTAATTGGTATAATATCTAAAGGATAGGGGCGCAGCAGTGCTGCGCCCCGGGTGTGCATCCGGGCGGGGTGGGACATTGCCGCATGGACGGTCGGTGGCAACGCGGTTGGGCCGACCCTACATCCGCCCACGCAGCATACCGTTCCAGTACATCGCCGGAAGACCGTAGGCTTTCAGGGCGTACATACTGTAGCGCTCCTGGGCCTGGTCGAAGGGGAAGGTCTCTCTGGGCTCAAGGCCGTAGTCGAACTCGGCCAGGATCAGACTGCCGTAGCCGGTCACCAGCGGGCAGGAGGTATAGCCATCGTACACGGCCGTCATGGGCTGGCCGGCGATCAGGGCGCGAAGATTCTCGACCACCACCGGCGCCTGCTTGCGGATCGCCGCGCCTGTCTTTGAGGTGGGCAGGTTGGCGCAATCGCCCAGGCTGAAGACGTTGGCGTAACGCTGGTGCTGGAGGGTGTACTGATTCACATCCACCCAGCCAGTGCTGTGGGCCAGAGGGCTGACCTTGATCACATCAGGCGCGCTCATCGGTGGGGTCACGTGCAGCATGTCAAAGTGAACGGTGACGGGCTCACCGGTGACCAGGTTGGTGAAGATCGCCTCGCGGGCTTCGCCGCGCACCTCGACAAGTTCGTGCTGAAAGTGCAACTCGATGCCCTTGCGGTCAGCTACCTGCAACAGGGCGTCGGCGTATTTTTTGACGCTGAAGATCGAGGCCCCGGCGTGGTAGAACTGCACCGTACTGCGCTCGCGCACCCCGGACCGGCGGAAGTAGTCGTCGGCCAGGTAGGCGATCTTCTGCGGTGCGCCGCCGCATTTCACCGGGGTGCTGGGCTGGGTGAAGACGGCATTGCCGCCGCGGAAGGTGCGGATGCTCTGCCAGGTGCATTCAACAGTGTCGTAGGAGTAGTTGGAGCAGACGTTGTGCCGGCCCAGGGTCTCCTTCAAACCCTTGATCTTGTCCCAGTCAATTTGAATGCCCAGCGCCACCACCAGGTAATCGTAGGTAATACTGGCGCCGTTGCTCAAGGTCAGGCGGTTGGCCTCGGGGTCGAAACTGGCGACACCGGCCTGGAGCCAGGTTACACCGCGAGGGATGTAGTCGGCCTCGTCGCGCACCGACTGCTCGCGGGGAAAGACCCCGCCGCCGACCAGGGTCCAGAGGGGCTGGTAGTAGTGGCGGGTGGAAGGCTCGATCAGGGCCACCTGGGGCGGAGAGGGCAGTTCCATCAACTGGGCCGCCACCATGATGCCCGCCGTGCCACCGCCGGCAATGACGACCTGGTAGTGGGTTGTAGCCATTGCAGGTTCTCCTTTTCTATCCTGTTTAGCCTGCGCCTGAGGTGAAAATACGGGGAAACCGGGTTTCCCCACCTGCGGTGAGCCTGTCGAACCGCACCCCTCCCTGCGGGGGGCCAGCCGCTCCCAACCGCGGTTGGGACATCGGGAAACCGGGTTTCCCCATCCCCCTCCCTGGGGGGGCCAGCCGCTCCCAACCGCGGTTGAGACATGGGGAAACCAGGTTTCCCCATCCCCCTGCCTGTGGGTCAAGAACACATATCTTCATTCTGGCGTTGTGCGGCCCAGCCGCATAGACGGCTGCTCGGCGGGCGCAAGGGGAAGATTCCGGCCGAAGCGCGCGGCGAAGCCCAGCGCAAAGCCCAGGGAACGCTGGATGTCGCGGTCGAACAGCGCCCGCAGCAGGGTCAGCGGGCCGGCGCGGCGCGGCTCGCGTTGCGTCTGCACCAGGGCGTCGGCGGCTGCACCGATGACCTGCAATGTCCGCGGGTCAATGACGCCCGAGTCGAGCAAGGCGCGCACCTCGTCGGAGTGTAGCAGGGTGACGAAGTTGCGGAAGGCGATCAGCCCCTCTCTGGCGGTCTCCTCCAGATTAATGCCCTGGCGACCGATGGCGGCGTACAGTTCGTCGATCATATCCACGGTCATGGCCATGAACCCCGGCGCCTGGCGAGTGAACTGATCGAGGACCGCGAGCTGCTCAGCCAGCCCGGCGATCGCGCGCAGGTTTTCGGGGGTGGTCAGCCGCTCCAGGGCGATCAGGCCCAGCTTCAAGCGTTCGTCAACGTCCACGCCCGCCTGCGCCCCCTCGCGGTAGAGGCTGTCAAAGGTGTCGGTGGCCACCGCCAGAGCCATCGGGGCCTGGTCGGCCAGGGCCTCGACACGCGCCAGTTTCTGCTCGATGCGCTCCATGCGCTCGAGCAGCGCGTGCATCACGCCGGCGAGTTGAGCCGGGTCGGCGGGCGCTGCTTCCACCAGGGTTGCGCCATTGGTATGCATATGCGTCATAAGTTGCCCCATTGCCCATTGAGTATTCAAACAGAGCGCCGGGCATTGGCAGGCCGTTCCGCAGGTGACGAGCGCGCCTGCCGCAGCCATTCCGATGCCGGCGGTATCCGCTCCAGAGTTCAAGCCAGCGCCGCGGTTGCGACCAGTTCCTGCCAGCGGCCCTCGGGGTCAACCAGGGTGGCCACATTGGTGAAACCCAGCCGGCGGAGCAGGCTGGCGGCCACGTGGGAGCGGTAGCCCGAGGCGCAATGGACGATCACCTGCCGGTCGCGGGCAATCGCGTCGAGGTGGCGGGGCAGAAAGCCCAGGGGGATGTGCAGCGCGCCGGGGAGGTGGATCTCGTCGTACTCGGTCTGGCCGCGGACATCGAGGATCTGCGCAGCGTTGCGGCTCAGGGCCTCGGCCAGTTCGTCGAGGGTAACGGTTGGCAGCGTGGCCAGGGGCAGCGCAAGATTGGCGGCAGGGAGGTAGCCGGGGATATCATCCACGCCAATGGCGCGCAGCGCGGTCAGGATACTCGCCAGGTCGGCGCCCTCGGGCGCCACCAGGTAAGTGGGGCGGGCATAGTCAACGAACCAGCCTACGTAGGTGCTGTACATCGCGGTTGTGGCCGGAACGCTGAGGCTGCCGGGGATATGGCCGGCGACAAACTCCTCCTGGCTGCGCAGGTCTACCACCAGGGCGCCTTCGGCCAGAGCGCGGTCAATCGCCTCGCGGTCGACCGCAACCGGTTCGACAAGCTCGCTGAGCAGAGCCGGGCCGACCTTGTTAACGTGCTTCATGCGGGCGAAGTAGCGGGGCGGCTCGGGCTGCCCGCTGAGCAGCCAGCGCACGAATGCGTCTTCATCGCTGAACTGGAAGGCGGGATTGAAACGCTTCTCATAGCCCAGGGTGGTGGAAGGAATGGCCCCCAGGGCCTTACCGCAGGCGCTGCCGGCGCCGTGGGCCGGCCAGATCTGCAAATAGTCCGGCAGTTTTTTGAAGCGCTCGACAGAGTGAAACTGCATCCGCGCGCCAGGCTCTTTGGTGCCGACAAAGCCGGCGGCCTCTTCGAGCAGGTCGGGGCGGCCAATGTCACCGACAAAAAGAAAATCGCCGGTAAAAACGCCCATCGGCGCATCGGCAGCGGCGGTGTCGGTGATCATAAAGGCGATGTGTTCGAGGGTGTGGCCGGGGGTGGCAATGACCTCAACCTTGATGTTACCGACCATCCAGCTATCCCCGTCGCGCACCAGAATGGCGCGATCCACCTCGGGATAGGCATATTTCCACGCCGCGTCACCCATATCGCTGAGGTGCATCTGCGCGCCGGTGCGGGCGGCCAGTTCACGCACTCCGCTGACAAAATCAGCATGGATGTGGGTTTCGGTTACGTGCGTGATGCGCAGACCCTCTTTCGCCGCGACCTGGAGGTAAGGCTCCACGTTGCGCATCGGATCGATGACCATGGCTTCGCCGGTGCGGGCGCAACCGATGAGATAGGAGGCCTGGGCCAGGGTTTCGTCGTAGAAGTACTTCAACAGCATCGTTACTTTCCTTTCCATACCCGCGCACGGCCGGGCCGTTCCGGCAGGCGCGCAGCCACAACCAGCGCCGGGCGCGGCATGGGCCTGACACGCTGCTCGCAGGAGGCGGAACCGGTACCAGGGGGGCTTCCTCGTCCGGGCAGTGGATGCAGGGCGGTACGCTTCGGAGGAAACAATATCAGATCCAGGGGCTATACACAAGCCACGAATCACTTATACTATCTATAAGCTCTAGCTTATTGCTGCGATTAGCCTTCGTCCTGATGTGAACATATGGGGAAACCGGGGTTCCCCACCTGCGGTGAGCCTGTCGAACCGCACCCCTGCCGGGGCACCGAGCCCCCCAACACCGGTTGGGGGATGGGGAAACCGGGTTTCGCCGTCCCCCTTCCTGAGGGAAGGGTTCGGGAGGGCTGCGCCCGCTCTGCAGTCTTGCACCCGGGTGGTACAACTGAACGCTACCGAACGTCCCTCTTTACAGCGGAACAACGATGTTCATCCTGGATCTGTACAAACTGGAGATTTTCGTGCGAGTGGCCGAGGCGGGGAGTCTGAGCCAGGCGGCGGCGCAGTTGCGTATGACCCAATCGGGGGTGAGCCAGCATATCAAGGCGCTGGAGGATGGCCTGGGGACGCCGCTCTTCGAGCGTAGACGGCGCGGGGTGCGACTGACGCCCGCAGGACAGCGGCTCTACGATTACAGCGGGGCGATTTTTCGCCTGGTGGCCGAGGCCGAGCTGGCGGTGACCGATGTGCGCGGGTTGCGTGAAGGGCGTTTGACGATCGGCGCAACGCCCGGGGTGAGCGCCTACCTGCTGCCGGAATGGGTGCAGACCTTCGGAGAGCGCTACCCCAACCTCACCGTGATCGCGCAGACAGCGACAACACCGGTACTCATCGGCGAGCTGCGCGGCGGCCAGATGGATCTGGCGGTGATCGAAGGCGAGCTTGACGGTGAGGCGATCTTCGATCTGCGCGTGCGGGCGCTGCAAGAGTTCGACCAGTACGTGGTGCTGGGGCGGCAGCATCCCTGGTGGGAACGCCCGGTCATCGCGCTGGAGGAGCTGACGGGCCAGCCTATGGTAACGCGCCAGGCCGGCAGCCAGACGCGGGTCTGGCTCGACCAGACGCTGCGCGAGCATGCCCTTACGCCGCGCCTGATAGCTGAACTGGACAACCTTGAGTCGATCAAGCGCATGGTGATGTTAAGCGCGAGTCTGACCGTTCTGCCGCTCTACACGGTGCACGCCGAGGTGGAACTGGGCCTGCTCCGGGCCATTCCGCTTCAGGGGCGTCCGCTTCGGCGCACGCTGCGGCTGCTCTGGCACGCCGGGCGCCCGCTCGGGCCGGTGGCGCACACCTTTTTGCAGTTTCTGACCGAACAGTTCCAGGCCGGCCCCGGATCGACAGCCTGAAAGCTGGCGCGGGTGGCGCTGCGAGAGCCGGGCCTCTTCTCCCCCAGCCACCACCCGCGTTCGGCCCGAAAGATCAGGTATAATCCCCAACAGTGATGCAGTATCGGGGGTGGGGGGTAGCGCGCTCCACCTTGAGGAGTTGTCAACGAGCGATGCCCAGGCGCACGGATCTACACACCATCTTGATTATCGGCTCTGGCCCGATCGTGATCGGCCAGGCTTGCGAGTTCGACTATTCGGGAGCCCAGGCGTGCAAGGCCCTGCGCGAAGAGGGCTATCGCGTCGTCCTGGTCAACTCCAATCCCGCGACGATTATGACCGACCCCGGGCTTGCCGATGCCACCTACATCGAGCCGCTTACCGCGGCGAGCCTGGAGCGCGTCATCGCCAGAGAGCGCCCTGATGCGCTGCTCCCCACCGTCGGCGGGCAAACTGCCCTCAACCTGGCCGTGGAACTCCACGAGACCGGCGTGCTTGAGCGCTACGCCGTTGAACTGATCGGCGCCTCGGTTGAGGCGGTGCGGATCGCCGAGGATCGCCAGCGGTTCAAAGATAAAATGATCGAGATCGGCCTCCAGGTGCCCGCCTCAGGCACCGCCCGAACTGTCGAGGAGGCCCTGGCCATCGTGGCCCGGACCGGCTTTCCGGCGATTATTCGCCCCTCTTTCACCCTGGGCGGTATGGGCGGCGGCATCGCCTACAACCTGGAGGAGTTTAAAGAGATCGTCGAACGCGGTCTTGACGCCTCCCCGGTTACCCAGGTGCTGGTCGAAGAGAGCGTTCTGGGATGGAAGGAGTTTGAACTCGAAGTCATGCGCGACCGCGCCGACAACGGGGTGATCGTCTGCTCGATTGAAAACATTGACCCGATGGGCGTGCATACCGGCGAGTCGGTCACGGTGGCCCCGGCGATGACCCTCACCGACCGCGAGTACCAGCGTATGCGCGATATGGGCCTGGCCGTGCTGCGCGCCGTAGGTGTTGAGACCGGCGGCTCCAATGTGCAGTTCGCCGTCCATCCCGACGATGGGCGAATCTACGTGATCGAGATGAACCCCCGCGTCTCGCGCTCTTCGGCCCTGGCCTCCAAGGCCACCGGCTTCCCTATCGCCAAGATCGCCGCCAAACTGGCCGTTGGCTATACCCTCGACGAATTACCCAACGATATTACCCGCCAGACCCCGGCTAGCTTCGAGCCGACCCTCGACTACGTGGTGGTGAAGATCCCCCGCTGGGCCTTTGAGAAGTTCCCCCAGGCCGACCAGACCCTCACCACCAGCATGAAGTCGGTCGGCGAGGTGATGGCGATCGGGCGCACCTTCCCCGAAGCCTTTCAGAAAGCCTGGCGCTCCCTGGAACAGGGTCGCGCCGGCTGGGGCGCCGATGGCAAGGACCGGATCAACCCCGAGCGCCTGCGCGAGCGCCTGATCACCCCCAACCCCGAGCGCTACTTCTACATCCGCTACGCGCTGCAGAGCGGCATGGGCGTCGAACAGATCAACGCCCTGACGCGCATTGACCCCTGGTTCCTGCACCAGATGGAGCAGATCGTCAACCTGGAAGGGCGCCTGCGCGCCTTCACCCTGGAGAGCGTACCGGCCGATCTGCTGCGCCAGGCCAAGCGTATGGGCTTCTCCGACGCCCAGCTTGCCTTCCTGCTGCGCGTTGAGGCGAGCGCCGCCAGTGGCCCGCCCGAACTCCAGGTGCGCGCCCGACGCAAGGAGCTGGGCATCGTGCCCACGTTCCAGCGCGTGGACACCTGTGCAGCCGAGTTTCCGGCCTTCACCCCCTACCTCTACTCCAGCTACGAGAGCGAGGACGAGGCCGAGGTCAGCGATCGCCAGAAGGTCATCATTCTCGGCTCCGGCCCCAACCGGATCGGCCAGGGTATCGAGTTCGATTACTGCTGCGTCCACGCCGTGTTCGGCCTGCGCGCCATGGGTTACGAGACGATCATGATCAACTGCAACCCGGAGACCGTCTCGACCGATTATGATACCGCCGACCGGCTCTACTTCGAGCCGCTGACGCTCGAGGATGTGCTCAACATTGTCGATCTGGAGCGCCCCGATGGGGTGATCATCCAGTTTGGCGGCCAGACGCCGCTGAAGCTGGCCCGCGCCCTGGAGGCCGCCGGCGTGCCGATCTGGGGCACCCCACCCGAGGCGATTGACCTGGCTGAGGACCGCGACCGCTTTGGCGCCCTGCTCGACCGGCTCGGTATTCCCGCCCCGGCCCACGGCAGCGCCACCAGTTGGGAAGAGGCCCGCCGGGTCGCCGCCGCCATTGGCTACCCTGTCGTGGTGCGCCCCTCCTACGTGCTCGGTGGGCGGGCCATGGCCATCGTTTACGATGATGAGACTCTGGAACGCTACATGCGCGAGGCGGTGGACGCCTCGCCCGAGCATCCGGTGCTGATTGACCGCTTCCTGGAAGACGCCTTCGAGATGGATGTGGATTGTGTGGCAGACGGGCAGGAGGTGGTGATCGCCGGGATTATGGAGCAGATCGAACTGGCCGGGGTCCACTCCGGCGACAGTGCCTGCGTGATCCCCACCTACATGGTCGCGCCGCAGCACGTCGCTACCATGCGCGAGCATACCGTGCGCCTGGCGCGCGAACTGGGCGTGGTGGGCCTGATGAACGTCCAGTATGCGATGAAAGACGATGTGGTGTACGTGCTCGAAGTCAACCCGCGGGCCTCGCGCACGGTGCCCTTCGTGGCCAAGGCCACCGGTGTGCCCTGGGCGCAGATCGCCGTGCAGTGCGCCGCGGGCAAGCCGCTCAGCGCTTGGCGCGCGGTGATTGAAAAGGGCGAGGCGCAGATCTTTAATTCCCACGCCCGCCGCTATCACGTCAAAGAGGTCGTCCTGCCCTGGGCGCGCTTCCCCGGCGTGGACACGCTACTCGGTCCGGAAATGCGCTCCACCGGTGAGGCTATGGGCAGCGGGGCCACCTTCGGCGAGGCCTTCGCCAAGGCCCAGCTCGGCTGCGGGCAGCGCCTGCCGCTCAGCGGCCATGCCTTCCTCAGCGTCAACGACCGCGACAAAGCCACCCTGCTGCCCATTGCCCGCGACCTGGCCGCGCTCGGCTTCACCTTGCTGGCGACCGGGGGCACTGCAGCCTACCTGCGCGCCAGCGGCCTGGAGGTGACCACGATCTACAAGGTCAATGAAGGCCGCCCCAATGCGGTAGATTACATCAAGAACGGCCAGATCGCCCTGATCGTCAACACGCCGCTGGGCAAGGCCAGTTTCTTCGATGAGGCCGCCATCCGCCGCGCCGCGATTGTCCACGGCGTGCCCACCCTCACCACCCTCTCCGGAGCCGCCGCCGCCGTTGAGGCCATCCGCGCCCTGCGCGAGGGCGCCTGGACGGTGGAGAGCCTGCAGGAGCGCATTGCCTGAACCAGCGTCCTTCGATCACCACACCTCGTTCCGCAGCACGCCGATACGTTCGATCTCGCACTCCATCACGTCACCGGCTTGAAGCCAGCGCTGCGGATTCATACCCATGCCCACGCCGCTCGGCGTGCCGGTGGCAAAGATGTCGCCTGGCTCCAGCGTGATGCCGGTGCTGAAAGTGGCGATGCAGGTTGGAATATCGAAGATCATATCGCCGGTGTTGGAGTCCTGCATCGTCACGCCGTTGAGACGCAGACGAATGCGCAGATTGTGCGGGTTGGGGATCTCATCGGCTGTAACGATCCAGGGCCCCATGGGGGCCGCGCCATCGAGGCTCTTGCTGTAGAAGAACTGCTGATGGCGGGCTTGCAGGTCACGGGCCGAAACATCGTTCAGAATAGTGTACCCAAAGACGTGGTTCAAAGCCCGCTCGCGGGGGATGTTCCTGCCACCGGCGCCGATCACGACCGCAAGTTCCACCTCCCAGTCGCGCTGGGCCGACACCTCGGGCATGAGCGGCACTACGGCCCCGGGGTGGTTCACCGCCGTAAGGGCCTTGGAGAAGAAGACAGGGTATTCGGGCAGTTTTTCGGGGCGACCCCTGGCCCGTAGCGTTTCAATCGCATGAGCGGCGTAGTTCATCCCCAGGCAGATAATATTCTTGCGTGGCCGGGGAATAGGCGCCAGCAACGAGACCGCCTTGAACGGCACGGCGATCTCGGCGCGGGCAGCGACCGTGCGGGCACGGGCCAGCAATTCCGGCCCCCCGGCGATCAACTCCAGCATTGACGACGCAACGTCGCTCAGATCAACGATCGCCTCATCACGCACGGCGCCAATCCGCTCCACGCCCTTGTGGCGGTAGGTCACCAGTTTCATACCCTCGTTTCCTTTCTCCAGGACGGCTTCTCCAGTGATGCGGACTATGGTAGCATATTCTGCTGCGGTGAACATCGGGGAACCCGGGGTTCCCCAACGCCCCTCCCTGAGGGGAGGGTTTGGGAGGGCGTAGCCCTCCCAAGTAATGAATATGTTCATTCTGGCCTTGTGCGGCGCAGCCGCGTGGATGGCTGCGGTGAACATCGGGGAACCCGGGGTTCCCCAACGCCCCTCCCTGAGGGGAGGGTTTGGGAGGGCGTAGCCCTCCCA
>OGCI01000149.1_pt1 | contig 88653 bp, 57 predicted proteins | sample 1570021 | NCBI WGS metagenome assembly OGCI01 (sample SAMN06264664, study PRJEB24512) | hot springs metagenome | isolation source: Hot spring water | place: South Africa: Tshipise | collected 2015-06-21
CCATCAAGCACTCCTTACCCTCGGCTGCATCCTGATCTGCTATAAATGCCTGTGCGGCTCATTTTGTTAGAGGCTCTTAATCAATTTCGTTTGTCGTGAACAAACCAACCGAATATTCCACGCAGGAGTTGACGTATCGAAACCGACAACCGGTACTCACTGGAACCCAAAAGTAGCCTCTTCCGGCCCATCGCCCCTTCCCACTTTTACCCGTCTATTACGTTGTGCTTTCGCCCACAGGGTGATGATTCCACCGCCACTTAAATCGGAGCCTTAAAGCTTTAGTAAGACTTCCCCCACTATAGCTTTTTCACTCACTGACTTGAAAAGATTTCGTCGACTGCCGGACAAACCATCCCGGCCGAAGCCTTATCATGAGAATTAAGTCCCACGCAACGATCACTAACGAATTCACAAGCGAATTCTCCAGTCGAATGAAAAGTTGAAAAGCTCCCCTCAGGGTTATCCGCCCCCAATTGCTGAGCTTCGACCGCAATCTCCATCGTAGGTCCACCATTTACCGGACGGAGACGATAGAGGACAACCTTTTCGGCGGCCCGATCTGCTGCCGGGTAACGCTTACGGGCGGCGGCAACTGCAATGTCCCGTGCATTATCGTCGACACGATACTCCGCATGCAGCAGGCGATGTTCTTTTGCCTTCTCGGCCTCCCCCAACATGGCATAAAGAAGGGATAAGTTGTAATGAGCCGTGATGTTTTCCGGGTCCAGTTCAAGCGTTCGATGGAACCACTGCCGCGACTCTTCCAAAAGGAGTTTTCGTTTTTGGGCTTCCGCCTGCCGAATCCGTCGGGCCTGGTCGAATAAAGTTTCGCCGAGGAGATTCAGGACCTCGTAGTCTCTCCGAAAGTCGAAACCTCTCGCTGATAACTCCGGCGGGGGCGGTTGATCTACGATCTGTCGCAAGCTGGCCGCTGCTTCATCCAGATGCCCCTGCTGGCGGTTAATCACGGCCGATAACCAGCTTGCGGTCCACCACGGAAATTCCGGCGGCGGGGCACGCAAAGCCCTTTGAAGACACCGGGTCGCTTCGTCTAAGTCTCCCTCGATTTGATACACCCGGGCTAGGTTCAGCGGACCGTGATAACTTCCGAGCGATTCAACCTGCCGAAAAGCTTCAGCCGCCTGCCGCAGTTGAGCCTTACCTTTGAGCAGAAGACCGATGCCATAATCGTTCCATCGTTCCCAAGTGGGTATCTTCTCGATAGAGTCATCTGAACTGAGCCACTGCGTGGGGGCTTCCACGCCGGCCGCCGCTATGTCCCCAACAGCAAGGCTGACTGAATCGCTGCAAAGGACGGTTACCGGCAACTTGTTTCGATAGGGTTTGCCGGGCTCTAGACCGGGAAGGGGCTTTTCGCCGGGTTTCATCTGGCTCACTACAAAATTCATAAGCTCCCAATCGAACTTTCGGTAGCACACGGCGGCTTTGATTTCGAGAATGCCGCCCGCAGCGGCCTCGGGCACCGCAAGCAGGTAATGGATGGTGTTCGCGGCGCCGGGCGGGATTTGATGATCGTAAAGCGGTACGAAAATATCTTGAGGATTTCTCCGCGCAATCCGATTCCCATGTCGGTCCAGCATGAAAACGTTGATGAAATGCGCCTCAGGATCAACACGACCCCATTCGTCAATACCACCACTTTCCACCAAGGGCTTGCCGTTTAGGTCGACTCTCAAATGAACCCAAACCTCGTTCGAGTCGGTTGTGCCTTGTGTAAAATGATGACCAACACCAAGTGTACGTATGACCACTTCAAGCAAGTAGTGGCTCCCTGGGCGAAGCAGTGGGACTTGCGGACGCAAAGGGGCGAGCAAACGGCCGTCGATGTGACCCCCTTCTCTAAGCCCGAACAAATCGATTCGAAGCTGACCTTGAAGAAACTGCTGATGCAATTCCACCATAGTCGGATTGCCCCGGAAGAAAGGTAGCGCTGTGTTAGCGCCGAGGAACCAATGACTTCGCACGCTCAAACCTTCTATTTCCGGATAAGGCTTGGCGCCGAAATCGGCAGAACTAACCGGGGGCATATGGCAGGCAGCACAATTGCTTTTTGCTTGCTTCGGATAGTAAAAACTACGAGCCCCGTGTCCCGAAACACCGCTCAGCAAAAACGAATCATAATGGTTCTGCCCCCGCAGGAACTTGTAGTCGTTCACCGATTTCGGAATGTGCACTTTATGGCAAACGGAGCAAAACTCGGCCGTTCGATGGAAGGGCTTCAAAAAGGTCCTCTTATGGAACTCTGGCTTAGCCCGGATGAGCTGGTGGTTCACCCATTTCAAAATGGGGTTTTGGCTGAAGGCGAACGGGTAATGAAGCGGTTCCTCGATCGTATAGTCACCATTGCCTCGCACGGAATTGATGGCGACTATCGAGTGACAACTGCTGCAAGTAATCCCCGCATGGGCCAAGGGATCGTGAATATCATCAAAATCCGGATCGTCGAATGCTCCGCTAAATAGCGGAACTGGGTCGTGGCACCCCGCACACCATCGTGAGCGAAGCACATTGCCATCCCGCTGGAGCGAAACTTGCCGCGTCTCACGAACCGAGGCCAAGTAGACCGGATTATTCATGGAAGCGAATCGATGCGCACTTTCTGCCCATTGAGCGTGTACATCAGGATGGCAATCTTTGCAGTATTCGTTATCCAAAAGTAACTCGGGGCGAATATGCCGCCCGTGAGCAGTTCGTGCAAAAGATGGGGCAAAAATACTCCGCTCTTGCCCCGCATTCGCCGCGATCTGCCGACCGCGGGGGTCGAAACCATGTCCAATCACAAATAAGGCGCAAACGCCCACTACCGCGCCGATCCACGCGAACATCCGCAAGGGGCGGATTCCTCGACCGCTAACGCGATGCAGCCAATAAAGACCTAAAGCAAAAACGGGAGTCAACACGTGAACCCAATAGGCTATCGATCGAATCAACGGATGCTTTACCGCCAAAGGCTCCGGACGCCACAGGAGCAAACCACTGACCACCAAAGCAGTGGCCACCCCAACAAGCAAAAATCCCCAGCGTTTGGTTGCCGGGCGACGCACCCCCGCCATGGACCGCCAATGGAGCAACACATATGAGATAAGTAACCCAATGAAGAATAGACCACCAACCAGATGCACTAGAAAGAAGTATTGGTAGGCATAATTCTGAAGGACAAAACCGGTCACATGCTCCATGAAGGTTATGCCGGATAAATAAAGACCGTTTCCGGCCAGCAAGATTACACAGAGATTAGTGGCCCAAAAGAGCCACAAGCTCCATCCTCTCAAAACTCGCGATTTCATAGATTTGTGCGGCTCCGATATTAGCGAAAGCGCATCAAGTTAGTTGGCTAGCAAGGATCCAGAATTCCAAAACAAGACTTAGCAAAGATTAAGAATCAGCAAAAATAACGATCCGCGAGAGAAACGACCCTTTCGCACGCATTTCAAAAGGTTTATCCTCCCTGAGCTCTTTGGCTCCAAGCCCCCCTAATCAAGAATGTCCAGCCAAGAGGTCGGAGTAAATTGATACGTGCGTCCCCACCACGTCCATTGGTGGATATGGATTTCCCCCTAATCAATAACCACCTCAACTCCGCACGCGGCAATATGGCTTCCTAACAATCGGCGTACGGGAAACCATCCGCCCCCATTAGCGGGGGCTTGACTAGCTCAGGATGCGATCTACTCGGTGAGGATCCTCCACTGACCCTTATTAGGGGTCCGAACCCAAGGACCAACCGACCGTTGCCGTATCTCAGCCCGAGCAATTAATGATGGAGCCGCGCCGCGAAGAAGATTTGTTTTTAGCTCGTTAAAGTCTTGCCGACTTGTTAACTGCTGCAAAAACCGATGAATTTCGGCGCTACCGCCTTTGCCTCGTGATCCGGCCGCCGCATATCTCGCGACACAAAAGACGGGCGAAAGCATCATCAAGCCAGCGAACGCTTGCTACAGATCCCCCCTTTGAACGCCTTCAACCTCCCCCTAACGAAAACGCAAACATGAACTCACCCAAGCCGAGGTGATTAATCTCAAAGAGGTCCGACTTCCGCGGAAAAGGCCGCAGGTAAAAACCGGGCTGAAGCCGAACCAACTCGTCGATTTTCATGACACAATCCATCACAGATTTTCATCAGGTTTAACTGTCATTATAAACTAATGGAAACTGCCTGCAATCGTGTGTCCTTGAATAACGCTGAAAGCCGCAGGTTTGTTGTACGGTCACAAAGTAACCGCAAACCTGCACTTTTTGCGGCGATAAATCTTTAAATCTTTCGGGTGTCCGCCAATTCTCTGGGGTGCCCAACCCCAAAAGACTCTAGGGGGTCCAACCCCAATCCTCTTGTTGATAAAGACTTGCGAAAGACCGCGAGGGTCTCACGCTACGCCTCCAAACCCTAGATGGAACAACCGGAAAACAACATTGACCGGCCAAATCACCTCTGATACTTTGCGTGAGCTACTTGGGCCGGTAGCCTGATTTAGAAAACTACCCAACTTTTCCTCTTCGGGTAAAGATTTCGATTTTCCGTCTAGGGCGAGTGTCCCCCAAAATTCAACAGTTTCTTCATGACGTTTTAACCTATTATCGGGAAGTTATCTCGTACGCGGCATACGAGCAAAGAAACACCGTTTTACCAATGAAATGCACGCACGAATGATCTATTCCGCCCACCCGACACACCGAAAACTTATCACGATCATCATTGTAGTAATCTATCAAGTAATCTTTCTTAGGGAGAAACTGAGGATAAGTTTTAGAAGGGGGCCTTTTGATTCTTTAAGTCAGAGTTGCTTGAGTAATTGAATACATGCGCTTTGTCATTCAAGGATCGGCGAGAGCAAGGGGTAAGCCACCAAAGTGTATTACCGCCGCTGAACCTCGAGATTAAAGAGGTTTTTAGCGATTTTTGCGATCAGGAGTCGGTCAAAGGCGGTTTGTTTAGGCGCAGTAAACGGCACTGATTTCCGAAATGGCCATGGCTTTCGGCACCTCTTTCGACTTCTAAATTCATCATCTATTATCTTATTACTGACGTTAACTTGCCGCCCATAAGCTCATAGTCAAATCGGACAATTGCTTTCTCGTTTTTGCCACGGATTGGCTCCGGCAAATCACCCATGGAAGGTTTGTCAAGTTCTCTTCATGCGGTCCCGCATGCCTGGGGGAGTGCCCCGGATTTTCGCGGCAAAACCCCGCGTAGGTCTGTCTTGGGACATTATCGTGGGGGGCTCGCATTACTTTACACGCTGCTTCTACTCTCGACTTTCGGCTGTGCGACAACCAAGTATGCATCTCTTCGAGAAACACCCGACAATCCCCTCGTCGATCAGCTAAGATTAACCTCCCGAAAAGGGCCTCGCCCAAGTCCCCGAACTGAGCAGTTTCTCCGCGTTCATGATTTGACGGAAGCGTGGAAAGAAGAAGACCCCCGAAACTTCTTGGCACGTGTCCAACGCTTAATTCAGGAGGAACCAGGAGCCGAGAAGATTTATGCCGTGTCGGAACTTGCTTATCTTGCCGCCAAAAAGAGCGAATCTCATAACCCCCGTCTTGCTCTGGATCTTTATGGAGCGTCTGTATTGCACGCTTTTGAGTACTTATTCGACGAGCAATTCCGTGACCTTCGAAACCCCTACGATCCCCAATTTCGCGGAGCCTGCGATCTTTACAACAGCGCCCTGGAGGGAATGCTGCGGTTGGTCTGTCGTCGGCACGGACTTCGTCCCGGAGCTACCTATCGCTTGGAAACCGCCACGGGCTCTTGGCAGCTTAGTTGTCTGATTGGGGCGGGCCTATGGCGGCCGGAAGAATTTGAGCGATTCGAGTTCGTCAGTGATTACGAGATTCGTGGTCTAAAGAATCTTTATCGAACCTACGGTTTAGGCGTCCCGCTCATCGCGGTACGCCGCAACGATGCGAGGCACGGACCTGAAGCCACCTACTACCCTGACAATCTAAGTTTTCCGGTGACGGTCTTCCTACGGCCCCAATTTGGCCCGAATCCCGATGCCGACTGTGACCCTGCGGATCGTTTCGCCACCCTCGAGCTTTACGATCCCTTGGTAACCACGGACATCTACTGCGGTACGGTCGTCGTTCCCTTGCAAAGCGATCTGACCACGCCGCTAGCGTATTTTCTTTCTGATCCTCGGATGGCAAATCTGGCTACGCTCGGCCTCCTTCGCCCCGAAACTTTGCTGACGTTTCAACCCGGCCGTTCAAAGCCGATTATGGGACTCTATATGGCTCAGCCTTATGAGCCCGGAAAAATTCCGGTGGTGATGATTCACGGGCTTTGGTCCAGCCCCATGACTTGGATGGAAATGTTCAATGATTTGCGCAGTTCACCGGAGATTCGCCGTCATTACCAGTTTTGGTTTTATCTTTATCCGACAGCACAACCTTTCTGGGTAACGGCGGCACAACTGCGACATGACTTGGCCCAAGTGCGGGAGACCCTTGATCCATATCACCGCGAGCCCGCTCTGGACCAAATGGTTCTCATCGGGCACAGCATGGGGGGACTGGTCGCTCGACTCCAAACGATTGACAGTGGCGACGAATTCTGGCGGCTTATCAGTGACCGACCATTCGAAGAGGCACGCGGAAATTCAGAAGTTTTGGCGCGGGTTCAAACCGTCCTCTTCTTTCGTCCCAGCCCGCAGGTTCGGCGAGTCATCACCATCGGAACGCCGCATCGGGGGAGTCATTTTTCCAATTTGACCACTCAGTGGATCATGGATCGCCTCATCCGCCTTCCGGAGATTTTAATACGTACGCGGGATGCTTTCGTTCAACAGAATCGGGCGTTGATTCGCGACAGCCGGCTTTTGGAGATCGAAACCAGTATCGGAGCCTTGGACCCCGAGAGCCCATTTTTTGCCGCCATGCATCGATGTCCGAAGGCAACCTGGGTCAAATACCACAACATCATCGGGATCATTCCGCGACGCGGTTTACTAGGGAAGTGGGCGGCGGATAGCGACGGGGTCGTCAGTTATGTCAGCGCTCACATGGACGATGTGGAATCGGAGTTGATTGTTCCGGCCGATCACATGACGGTACATGCCCATCCGCGGGCTGTGCGAGAAGTTCGCTGCATTCTTCTCGAGCACTTAGCCGAGATTCAGTCTTTCAACGTGCTTCCCCCTCTGGTCTCCGAGGGACCACAACCCGTGGGAACTCCCAATCCATGTGGGTTGCCCTGGGCTACTAAGGATTATCGCCTTTTATGGAGCGAGCCTCCTTTCCCTCAAGCGATTCCTTGGCCCCATGGGGCCACGAGCCCACCGAATCTGCCGGTACCCGCGACAGTTTCACCTTGGTCAGGAGCCGACTATCTTAGTCAGCCTTCTATACTTAGTCAGCCTTTCATACGCGGCGATGACGATTGGCGAATCAACGATTGGAATGACCACCTGAACCCTTCCCAAGGTGCCCACGGGCAATTTGTGCCCACAAGGCCTTTTCCCCTCATGAATGAGCAACGGCCGTCGAATCCGATTTTGCCAACCTCGTTCGCAATTCAGAGCGGAACACCGGGCCAATATGAGGGCATACGGTCCGCGCCTCTTGCTGGAGCTACTTACCCGAAGGGGTCTACTCAAGCACACTATGCCCGACGATCGATCCCGTCTACGGTTAATCAACCGCCCCTGCATCTGCCAGAGGGGGAAAGCATTCCCTGGGCCATCGGCAAAGAACCCCTTCGTCGGTAATTCAAGCCCGTATTTCGTTGGCAAGCTCCTGCCGAGTTTGGGAGGTTCGGTTTTCTGTGACGGTGCAGGATTTTCGACAATTATTCCTCGGCCGGCCAACGCTTTCCAAGCAAGAGCGAATCATCATTACGCCGTAATTCAGGGCCTTATTCTTTGTAATTTAGGGCTTTATTCTTTCGTTAAACCTCCAATCTATCTACGCATTTTCTTTCCAAGAAGCTCGTTGCCCCGTTCCCGGCTACTCAACGTGCGAGCACTCTTCGTGACATTCTCTCGGGGTGTTTGAAAGTGTACGGATTTACACTTTCATTAATTGTCACCCGCAAGTGTCTTTTTCTTTGATCCGCGACGCCTAACTACTGAGGGGCACAACGTCATCCGAAAACGGATCCTTTCAGTAGATGAAGCTCTTCTAACTGCATTTGCGCCCGCGAGAATTCCCGACGCAGATACTGGGGACCTTGGCGGATTGTGGTGTGATCCCAAGGAAGTGGCTCATCGAGCTCATAGGGTTGGTGAAGCAAGCTATCGATATCCACCCCGCTTTCTTCAATAGCTTCCCTCCAAAGATCGCTACGGAAATGGTCGCTCCAACCGTCGAGCCGAGCCCCCTTTCGCCAGGCTCGCTCAATGACCGCTCCCAATCGCCGGTCGCCCCGGGCGAGTAAGCCTTCCAGGAGACTCGCTTCGACGTCGTGGTACTTGATTTCCACATGACGGGATCGTCTGTACCTGACGAGCCGCCGATGAACGTCCGCGAAATATCCGCGGGTCTGCATCCCGTGCCACTGATAGGGGGTGTGGGGCTTGGGGACGAAATTTGATACGTTCGCTATCACCGTGGCAGGCTTTCCGACCACTTGACGCCGCAATTCCGAAAGCGTCTCCGCCAACTCGACGATCCCTTTCAAATCTTCTTCTCGTTCCCCGGGCAGCCCGCACATGAAGTAAAGCTTGACCCGATCGAACCCCCTTTCAAAGGCACGGCGGCACCCAGATACAAGGTCCGCATTGCTAATGGGTTTGCCGATTTGTTGCCGCATGTCGTCGCGGGCCGCTTCAGGAGCAAGCGTCAGACCGCTTCGCCGGTCGGTTTCAAGCAACTCTCCGACCAATTTTAGTTGCTCATTGATCCGCAAACTTGGTACCGAAATACTTACATGTAAGGGCGCCAATCGCTCTTTTAGTTGGTGCATCAACTCCTCAAACGCCGGGTAGTCGCTCGTGGAAAGCGAAAGGAGCGAAACCTCGTTGTAGCCTGTGTTCTCGTAGGTTTCTAACACACCCTTAATAATGGTTTGCACCTTTCGCCAACGCAGTGGCCGCTTCAACGTCGTGCTTTGACAGAATCTGCATCGCCACGGGCAACCCCGCATGATCTCGATAGCGATTCGGTCCTGCACACACTCGATGTGTGGCACCAGCGGTCGGGTCGGTAAGGGCACAAGATCCAAGTTGGGCACAAAAGCAGGACGAATCTGTGCCGGCACCCCCGAAAACTTTGGCCGGGGAGCCATCATCCAGCCTTTGGGTCCCAATTGAACTTCATAGCACACCGGCACATAAGCGAACGGCAGACGTTCCGCCATGGCTCGCATGGCTGACAAGCGATCCGAATGAGCCTCGCGCACCTCTAGCCACAGCCGACAAACCTCAGGCAACGATTCCTCACCATCTCCCAAAACGAACAAATCGATAAAATCGGCCATCGGCTCCGGATTCTGGCAACACGGTCCTCCCGCAATGACCAGCGGGTCGCGCAGCGAACGATGCTCGCCCCGAAGTGGAATCTCTCCCAGATCCAGAATCGTCAATACGTTGATGTAGTTGAGCTCATGTTGGAGGCTGAAACCAATCACATCAAACCGATCGAGCGGCGTGAAGCTCTCCAAGCTGTAAAGCGGTAACCCGTGCTTTCGCAGTTGTTCTTCCATATCCGGCCACGGGGCAAAGACGCGTTCGCAAGCCCAGTCATCCAGCCGGTTTACCGCCGCATAAAGGACCTGCAAACCGTGATTACTCATGCCGATGGAGTAAACATCGGGAAACGCAAGGCAGAGTCGGCCACGGACAGCGGAAGCAGGCTTCCTCACCATATTCCATTCCCCACCCAGGTATTGGGCAGGTGTTTTGACATTTAGAAGAACGGAATGTTCGAGTTTTCGCTTTAGTTCTTGATTGAACATGTGACAAAATCGTCCCTTCCTAAACTGAAGTAATGCATTTTCCAATGCTACGATTCGGATCCGTGATTTGCTCGATTCCCGAAACAAGCTTTTGCGACATTGGGGGCGACGAGCCGAAACCTTACCTACATGAAGACCTTTCGCACAGCTTTTTTGCGGAGAATTCGAGCCCGCACGATCGAATCCATTACGATTCGATCCCGGGAAACCTCTACTGCGATCCCCAACAATTATTACCCGAGGGGCTGCGAGAATTTAGAGCGCAAAAATGCTTCGCTTGCTCATTGAGAGTTCAGATTAGGAACTTAAGGATGCGCCGGAAAAAAGCAATTTTTCCACGAAAAGCGATCAACCGCCCATAAGCGCAAACCAGCCTCGTAAGCGCGGCAGGGCATTCCTTTCACATGTTGACTTAAATTCCCGGTGACCAGGGAGCGTGCGGCGTCACCGGCATCTTTTATGCTCTATCGCCCCGCCTTCTTAGCGCTTTACCGCCATTTTTATTGAGGTTGGCGAGCCGGAAATCCAGCTCGCGCCGGTCCAGATCTACCCGGGCCACCACGACTTTTAGTCGGTCACCTAATCGAAAAGTATTGCCCGAGCGATGACCGCTGAGTGTGTGCGTCTTGCGATCGAACCGGTATACATCATCCCGTAGGGTGCTGACATGAATAAGCCCCTCGGCCGGCAATTCTACACCTTGCACAAAAAGTCCGTAGCGTTCCACGCCGGTCACCACCGCTTCCATCTCCAAACCGATCCGCTCTTGAAGGTAATTGAGAAGCTTGAGCTTAATCAGCTCACGTTCAGCCATCTCGGCCCGTTCTTCCCGTTCCGAGCAATGCTCCCCAATTGCCACAAGTTGATAGTAATCGGTCACCGGCTTACGCCCCTCCAGAACCGCGTCAAGCAACCGGTGCACCGTTAGGTCCGGATACCTCCGGATCGGCGCGGTAAAGTGGCAATAGGTATCCGTCGCCAAGGCAAAGTGCCCTTCAGGCCGCGGACTGTAAATAGCACGCTGAAGCGAGCGAAGAACTGCATAATGGATGGCATATTGCTCCGGTCGGCCCGCTACAGCGGTGAGCAGTTGTTGCAAAGCAAACCGGCTTTCCAAGCTCTCGGACCTGATGCCCAACCCCGCCACAAAATCGTTCAGCTCCCGTAGTTTCCGCAGCATGGGGTCCTTGTGAACCCGGCGGAGAAAGAATAGCCCCTTTTCCTGCAAGAAATCGGCAACCGCTTCATTGGCGGCGAGCATAAATTCTTCGATAATCTGATGACTTTCCGTATGTTCGATCAGCCGCGCTCCGCAAACTGCTCCCGAAGAATCCAATTCGACTTTTATTTCGGGCAAAATAAGTTCAAGCGCTCCCCGTTGTCGCCTCCTCCGCCGCAGAATCATGGCCAGGCGATGCATCCCGGCTAGCAGCCGACAAATCTCAGCCCCCCATTTGGTCTCAAAGTGGCCCGGGTCGGCCAAGAACGCATCGACCTCCTCGTAGGTGAGACGCTGCCGGCTGCGAATGACCGAACGATGAAACTCCCGATGCGTCACAATTCCGTCCGGGGTATAGTCCACAAATACCGTTTTTGTGAAGCGCAATCGCCCGGGCTGGAGGCTGGCCAGCCCGTTGGAAATAAGCTCCGGGAGCATCGGGATGACTCGATCCGGCAAGTACACGCTGGTGGCCCGGTTGTACGCTTCTCGGTCCAAAGCGGAGCGTGGAGGCACGAAATAAGCCACGTCGGCGATGTGCACGCCCAACCGCCATGAACCATCCGGGTGCTGCTCCAAAGAGACGGCATCATCGAAGTCGCGTGCATCCGGCGGGTCGATCGTAATACACAAAAGCCTCGTCAAATCGAGCCGATCAGGAGGGACCGCCTCTCGAAAAGCGCGGGTTTGCTCCCGGGCTTCCTCCAGGACATCTTCTGGGAACTCTTCCGGTAAATCAAACTCCCGCATGACCAGGTGGGTATCAAAACCCGGCTTGCCCCGGCGTCCCAACACCTCGACGATCACTCCCTCCCCCTCGTGGTAAGCGGTGGGGAAGCGGATCATTTCGATGACCACTTTGTCGTCCGGCTGTACCCCTTTTGCCCCTGGATCCCCGACGAAGATGGCAGCCGGAAAAAGCCCTCCATCCACCTCCACATAACCGAACCGGCCCGCCTCGAAATAGGTTCCAACAAACTGGAGGGTTTGTCGTTGAACCACTTCGACGATCTTCCCCCGCGGCCCCTCGCCGTTGACCCCCGCTGGCTCCGTCAGTTCCACACGCACGATATCACCGGTGGATGCGTCGCCCGTTCGAGACACAGGGATAAATACATCCCCTGAAGTCAGCGTGGCGAATTCGCCTTTGGGCCGTACGAAGCCGTAGCCCCCCTCAGATCGGCGAAAAGTGCCGACGATCTGTTTAACCGTTTCCCGCAGCGAAGACACCGGCCGAACCACGTGGCCCTTCCCAAAACTGATCAAACCCCGTTTGACCATGGACTTGATGAGCCGACGCAACTGCGGCACTTCTTCCCGCGGTACCCCAAGGCGTTGAGCAATCACCTTCGGCTTTACGGGGTGATAATTCGGACCATTGACCAGCTCTAAGATTGATTTTTCTAACGATTCTTGTCCCATCGTCAATCTTACCGATATCTTTGCCTGCCCTTAGAACGTGTCAGATGCCTTAACGTTCGTAAACTGAAATTACCCAACAGGCGACCTTTTATCGTTCGATAGTCAAAGACCGTCCCGCACATTCCCGGCTTAATCGATATTGAGCCATTGCTACGAAACAAATTCAAACGCAAGCCTCTTTTAGAGGTAAGGCTCTGACTTCCGTTTCCGCCTGCTGCCGTCGGATAACGCGGTGCCGAGCCATGCCCTACGGAGTGCCCTTACGGCGAAATCTACTTAATCATTGTATAGTATACGTGCCGTCCTGCCCGGGAGGTCTGCCAGATTGATGCGAAAGCCTGTTTCGCCGACACACCGAAGACGCTTCCGACATTCTGCGAGCCATACTTTTTCGGGGGGTAAAGCCGCGGTTTTGAGCTTTAAGGACCGGGTGTTCACCGATCAAGTACAGTTCAAAGGCGAGCATCTTCCTCGCGCGACAAGCCCCGGAATAATTTCCGCCCCACCACAGGATGATACCGAGACCAAGCCTCCTGAGGCCGAACACCTGCGGACAACATCTGGGCAAAGGCTCCGAGTTTCGAATCCAGGGTATCCAAATAATGTAAGGCCACCGCCTCCAGCGTCATCGGAAGCTTCGGGCTACCAAACTCGTAGTGCCCGTGGTGGCTGACGATCATATGCTCAAGCCGGAGAGCCAATTCAGCGGGAAACGGTTCACCGGTCAGAAGCTCCGCTTGCCGAATCTTTTCGCGAAGGATGTGGGTTCCCAAAACGATGTGACCGATCAGCTCGCCTTCATCGGTATAGGCGGCCTGAGTCTCCGGGGACATCTCGCGGAGCTTCCCGATATCGTGGAGGAGAATACCTGCCGCGAGCAAGTCCCGGTCAAGATAAGGGTAGCACGTCGCTGCTTTGTCCAACATTTCCAGCATCGTCACGAGGTGTTCCAAAAGGCCGCCGCGATATGCGTGATGATACGCCAAAGCCGCCGGCGCCTCCGCGAGTTGTTGCATCAAAGGTTCATCACTCAGAAAGCAGTCCACCAGCGCAATCAAAGCCGGGGTCTCTACCCGGCCAAGAAGCTCGCGGAGGCGGAGTTGCAAGCGAGCGATCGCGGCATCCGTTAGCGGAAAAAAATCATCCTCAATTACTTCCGTCGCTGAAACCCGTTCAATTCGCTTGGCGATGATTTGAAGTCCCCCTTGAAAAACCTGGGTGGTCCCCTCGACACGGACAAAGTCGCCGTCCTCGAAGGAACGATAAAGGGCCTCGGCTGAGTTCCAAGCCCGGGCCTCGATCGTGCCGCTTCGATCCGACAAAAGCAGTTGCAAGTACAACTGCCCATGGCGGTTCGGCCTTAAGGATTTTTTGCTGGCGCGATAAATCTCACCAACCGCTTCATTCTCGCCCAATTGAGCAATGAATCTTCGTCGCATATCGCCGGCTTTCACTCAGTGTTTTTCCACGTATTTCGCAGCCCCCAACCAAGCGTACGAATCTCTCGGTTCGAATGAAATTTTCGACCGTATCGAAATTTACGATCGTATTTCACCACGACTAACACCCCAAGGCAAATTGACATTCTTTTAAGGAAAACAAAGCCTTAATCGCGGCAGAGAAAGCTGCGCAGCAATCCGGCTCGAAGAGAGACCGTTTCTGAGATGCTTGCACAATTACCTGATGAGCTACACAACACTCTGGCAATTCGCCCCCAATGCGAGACCGAACTGAACCCCACCCACCGACAAAACGGACAATATAGGAGAAATCACTCGACCAACTCAGTTCTACTTCCGCCCCCAATTATCTCTCACCGAAGCCGCGGGAATGCCAGGGTTTTGTCGCTCAATTCCTTCGCAGCTCCCCGGGGCCGCATCCATCGGGCAAGCGCCACGGCACGCTTGCGCAACGGCGTCGATGAGCCTGCAACTCGCTCATCAGCTGGGAAAAAACCTCAGGTCGAGCAGTCGCACAATCCTTGGTTTCCCCGGGATCATCTTGAAGGTTGTAAAGCTTAAAAGGCTCCTCGGGCATATTTTGCAGAAGTTTCCACGGACCCTTTCGCACCGCATAAATCGCCCGACCGTTAAATTTACCCCCTTCCATTCGCACCCAAAAAAGTGTTCTTGTCTCCTCGTGCATTGAATTGCCGAGAAGAATCGGAAGTAAACTGCGACCATCGATCTCTCCCGGCGGCAGAACGCCTGCAAGCTCACAAATTGTCGGGAAAAGATCCATGCTCAAACCGACTGCATCAGTCTGGCTCTCCGGCGGGATATGTCCAGGCCAAATCGCCAGTGCCGGGACTCGTATTCCTCCCTCCAACATTTGCCCCTTTTCGCCCGCAAGCGGACCGTTATCCGACCCGAAAGCCTCCTGCCCTCCATTGTCGCTCGTAAAAAACACGAAAGTCCGCTCTGCCAATCCGAGCCGGTAAAGCGTCTCCAACACCCGGCCGACTGCCCGATCGAGATCTTCCACTAAAGCTGCCAGCTTGGCCCTGCGCTCTGAAACCTTGGGAAAACGCTGGCGATATCGCAGCAACGCATCCTCCGGCGGCTGTATCGGGCTATGGGGCGCATTATAAGCCAGGTATAGAAAGAAAGGTTCTCGGGCATGCTCTTCCAGGAAGCGGCACGCGAACTCCGTAAAAACCGACGTCGCATGACCGGGGGGATCGATCTCCCGCTCGCCCTCCCTCATGTAATTGATCCCGTGCCGGCGATGATTCCAATAATCGTCCATCATGTCCCCTATAAATCCCCAGAACAAATCGAAACCGCGCCTCGTGGGAATATTAGGGACATCTAACCCGAGATGCCATTTGCCCACCATCGCCGTTTGATAACCGGCCCGTTTTAGAAGCTCTGGCAACAATGTCGCTTCCGGGGAAAGAAATCCCCAGGAATTGTCGCAATGGGTGCGGATCACACCCGGCACGCCGACACGGTCCGGAAAACATCCCGTAAGCAAGGCGGCTCGCGTGGGGGAACACACGGGTGAATTAGCATAGAACTGGGAGAATCGCATTCCCTGCTTGGCCAAACCGTCAATATTTGGCGTGTGCAGATCCGTGGCCCCATAACACCCCAAATCCCCATACCCGAGGTCATCTGCCAAAATTAAGATCACGTTTGGCCTCGAGACGACAGCCCTCTCTTGGCCCACCGTACTACCGAGGAGACTGCAAGTGGCGAGGAATATCGCCGCCAAAGCGGCCAGCGCCCTGCTCGCTCCATTGCGCTCAAATATTTCGGAGCCACCCTCCGCCACATAAGGCCCCGAGTCCTTCGCAGGAGAATCGCGCCCAATAAACTGCGAGGCCTTTAACGCCGTGCAAGCACTAGTTAGGAACCATCCCGAAAGCGCAAAATGGGGAGCAGATGTCAAAAATATCATGCTTGTTACCCCCCTTCTTCGCTCGGATGGAGGACATCGGCAGTATCAACGTGATTGAAAAAGAGGGCACCGTTCTGCGCTCGGATGGAGGACCGGTTTTCAATCCCCGCAAAAAATCGGTTTCCGATCCCTCCAAAAAACAGGGAGAAAGATCACTTAGCGATACCCAAGCTGCAAGGTCAGGCCCAAACAAATTGTTTGTTACCGAGCTGCATCACCAATTTAGCGACGAATCCGCCGAAAAACAAATAAGCTTCACGATAAGCTTCTTGACATCTTCAGCTTTGTTACCGGCAATTCTTCTTGGCGAAAGCCGAGAACGTGGCGGCTTTTTTGTCCCCCGAAGCCTCTTGGCCCGTCAAATGAGACCCGAGGCTAGCTCCATCCTTCGCGGTTTCCGGTCGCGACCCCTCCAGAAACGTATAACGAATCACTAAGCCGAACAAAATGATGCCACCTCCCACAATCGTCCAAAACGCGGGGATCTCCGCCCAAACAAGCCAGACCCAAAGCGGCATGACCAATGGCTCGATTAGACCGATAAGAACCGCCTCTTGACTGGGAATGTCCTTTAACCCCTTAATCAGCAAGTAATAAGGAAGGGCCATCTGGAGACTTCCGAAGGCCATTAACACAACGAGTTGCCCAAGACTGGGAATCCTCCCCCAAACTGCCAGAAATGGAAAAAGGACGGCGACCACCAGCACGTGATTGAAGACGACAAGCCAGGCAGGATCCTCTCCCCGCAGTCGTCGCATAAAAACAAGCACTCCGGCGTATGCCAAACCGGAGATCAGGCCCAAAACAGTACCCCAAGGAACACCACCCGCACCGACTCCTACGCGGCGAAATTCAAAGAAAAGAATGACCACAACCCCCGCGATTGCGCAGGCAAGGGGCATAATATCCCGCTGGTCGGCCGACTCCCGGAAAAACAACCAAGACATAAAAAAGACCCAAGCCGGTGCCGTATATTGAAGCCAAATGGCATTGGCGGCTGTCCCCAACACCATGGCCGATAGATACGTAAGGTTCATTAGGACGAAGAATAGGCCAAGCGGAACCAGCAGCCAATTCAGTCGCCGCTGCCGGACGAAGGGACTGAGAATCAAAGCCGCGAAGACTGCTCGCCAAAACGCCAGCAAAAGACCTCGGATCTCCTCGGGCCACTCGGCAAATACCGGTGCCGCCTTGACAAAAAGCCCACTTGTGCTCCAAAGGAGTGCTGCCGCCACAACGAGCAACCTACCCCGCCAGCGACTGACGGAATCCCCTGTTCTTGACGCGTGTGAAAGCGGAGAATCTGCTGCTTCAGCAAGTAACGGTCCAGTTAATTCATTTCCGTCAGTTTTCACCGTGGGCTCCAATTTCCTGATTAACTCCGCTCGTGATCGCCGCAAATAAATCCGGCTTGCCACCTGTACTTGCCCATTCGAGCGTGCAGCTTTTCCCCCGCGTGCATTTGCCCTTTTGTAACCAGGAATAAGCCTTCGTTCACTCGTGCGATTCAAATACTATTATTTCTTTGCGGGAGTCCCTCCGTTCTCCGACCCGAGCCTAGTTACATCAAGTAGTTCCGCGCCGGACGTAATCAACTCGCTGGCTTTCAGCAAAGGAAGGGTCGACCATCGGGCAGAACGGTAGACCTCGTAGCCTCTGCTAATACCATCCAGTTGGCCAGGGTTGGATCGCGGACTTGATGAATCCGACTCCCGGTTCTTTGCTTCACGAATAAATTCCGCGGCACACCCCTCGATTCGGTCCACAAGTTTGAGCCCGGCCTCCGGACCAAGCACACTGACCGCAGAGGCCAACGCATCGGCCGTGGTACAATCGGGACCCACCACAGTCACCATGCTCCGTCCACGCATGGCCCAACCTGAACGCGGATCTATCAGGTGAGAGTAACGCTCGCCGTTTATCGTGATATGTTGAAAGCGGTCGCCACTCGTAGCAACGGCACAATTCGCAAGTATTAGGAATTGCTCCGGTTGCGCCGTGGGCTCAAACGGCTGAATGGCGATGACCCAACCGCTTCGCCCCGGCGGCGGCTCGCCAAGCCGGATGTCTCCCCCCGCGTCCACAAACGCGTGCCGGATTCCGCGCTCGCGGAGCAGTTCAATGCTTTGGTCGACGGCGTATCCCTTGGCAATCCCGCCAAAATCCAAAAGCATTCCCGGCCTATTTAACAACACACTTCGGGTTTCCGCGTTTGTCGATACGAAACGATAACCTACTGATTCCTTCGCCTGTTCCAGAGCGGAAACCGAAGGCAGTTCCCGCTGCCGCCGCGCTCTCCGCCACAAACGCACCACCGGACCGACTGTCACGTCGAATGCCCCCTCGGATTGCTCAGAAAACCATAGGGAACGATTCAACAATTCCCACAATTCCGGGCTAACTGGGAGCCAGCAGTTTGTTCCAGCAGAAGCGGCCAATCTTTTCACTTCACTGTCAGGCAGATAGTCGCTAAAAATCTCATTAAGTTGATTAAATCGATCCTCAATATTGCATATAGCTTCTTTAGCGTCGCAATCATCTTCTGCAAAAAAAACAACTTTTACCGGCACAGCCATCGCAACAAATTCGAATTCGAAACGCTGCAATCTGGGATTGGCGGCTTGCCCAGAACTCGGCGGGCACTTGGGTTCGCCCCCCAATAACAGTTGGCTCGAAAACATCAAGAGGAAAAGCAAGGTTACAGCAGGACTCATATTAGTAATGTTCACTTTTTGACAGCAGGCTACTCGCCGAAAGGATGCTCCGTGTAAACAGCTCCTGGTGAGCCTTTATGAAGCTTGACCGTGACCCCACCCGCACACGCATTAACCGGTCCTAACAGCAACATCTCTAAAAGTTTATACATGAGGGGCACACCAATTACGATTGGATATTTAACCCCTTAAAAACCACCAAGTAAGATACGATTTGGCAGACTGATGCTAATCTCCGTCACCTCACGCGACTAAAAAGCCAAATGATGCATTCATTTTTTGCTCTGTTTTGATTGGGCCGAGAAACAAGCACACAAAGTCCATGAACCAAGCACCCAAAATCGACTATTATTAGGGAACTGCGCAGGATTACTACTTTAAAAGTGTTTTAGGCGGCCCAGCGATCCAATTTCTCATTTAATGTATCCGATGCGTTCAAGGACTCCTGCTCATCCTCCTAATCCGAAACCGAGTTCTTCTAGTACTTATACTTGAACGTACACGGATAATTCATGGCCCACTACTTGAAGGTACACGGTTAATTCATGGCCCACCTTGCGAGTGGCTTGGCGAAGTGTCTTCTCTGCGTTAAAAAATTCTGCGTTAAAAAATTCGGCATTGGGGACGGCCTGGAACTTCGTCCCAGATTATCTTGCAAAGGGTAAAAAGAACAAAAGAATAGCCGACTCCCCAGTTCGCCGGTTCCTCCCAAGTACCGTGCGGCCCCCCGAAGGGCCCTTTATCTGGTCAAAAGTGCCTCCCAGAAATGCCTTGGCTTTGTCCCTGATTTGCGTCGGCGAGGCAGGTGTTTTAGAATGGGCGGAAGCGCATTCACCGAATAAGCTCGGTTTGCGCACTGAGTTGTTCCATATTCGTATTGTGGACAACGATGCATTAAAGATGGTCGGTTCGCGCACTGAGCCGTTGGATGTTGAGTCCTGTAGAAAGTACCATCGTGCAATCCGTTGAGGTGTGTAAAAGTGACGTGATCTGGTTGGAGGGATTAGACCGTGATCCCTCGGTTAGAGTGGTGATGCCTCGATTAGAGTTTTGAGAAGAGTTTTGAAGGAGCTTGATGTGAAACAGTTCGTAACGTGGAGATCAGATCGAATGCATGAATGCCGCCCCCTAAGCCGGGCACTCCGAGTGTGGGTTTGGATCCTCCTTTTGCCCATGCATTTTACAATCGCGGCTTTCGCGGGAGAAAGTTCCGATTTGCCGCAAGACTTCGACCCTAATGCCTTGATTTCTTTAGAGCTATTCCCCCATGTGAAACCGGTTCCCGAGGTTTCGATACCGGATGCTGAGGCCACCGACGAGGCCAGTATGAAGCCTTATACGGAGGTGGTTCCGGGGACCGAGGTAAAAATCGAAATGGTACCCATCCCAGGTGGGAAGTTTCTCATGGGAAGTCCGGAAGACGAGCCGGGCCGAAATGAGGACGAAGGACCTCAGCATGAAGTAGAAATCGAACCGTTTTGGATGGGTAAATACGAAATTACCTGGCAACAATACGATGCTTGGGCCCTGAAACTCGACTCGCAATGGCGACGTCTAAAACGGCAGGCGGAAAGCCGTGAGCCTACCGCATGGGAGCGCCTGGTGGATGCTATCGCTCGCCCCACCAACGCTTATACCGACATGACCTTCGGGATGGGCCGCGAGGGTTACCCGGCCATTTGCATGACGCAGTACGCTGCGAAGTTTTACTGTAAGTGGTTATCGGTGAATACAGGCCGTTTTTACCGATTACCGACCGAAGCAGAGTGGGAATATGCCTGCCGAGCTGGGACCACCACGGCTTACTCGTTCGGGGATGATCCGGAAAAGCTCGGCGAATACGCATGGTATTTCGATAACGCCGATGATGCCTACCAAAAAGTAGGGCGGAAAAAGCCGAATCCTTGGGGTCTTTACGATATGCACGGGAATGTGGCGGAATGGTGCTTAGATCAATATGTACCGGACTTTTACAAGCGTTTTGCCGGGAAGACAACTAAGAATCCTTGGGCAGTTCCGAAGGACGAATATCCGCGAGTGGTTCGAGGTGGATCTTGGGATGATGATCCGGAGGCTTGCCGGAGTGCCGCACGCCGGGGATCCCACCCCGATTGGAAAATGCAAGATCCCCAAATCCCGCAAAGTATCTGGTTTTTGACGGATGCGCCGTTTGTCGGCTTCCGGATTGTGCGGCCCTTGCGAACTCCATCGCCGGAAGAGGCAAAGCTGTATGAGCCAGAGGTGGAAATCCTTCGCGAGTACATCAAAGCTCAAGGGGGCAAGCAGTAGTTGCGGCGGAACTGAGTCGTGCAGTTGAACGTGTTTGTAAAAAAGAAATGTGCTCGTAAAAAAAGATAAAAAGAAGATTGGATCTGCTTTCAAAAAACCAGTCAAGCTCTTGCAAAATAAGGAGTAACCACGTTTAACTTCTTGAGACTTTTCCTGACGTAGCTTGGTATATCCCGGAGTGAACGATCCCCAAGGAGTATCGAACGATGCAGCGGGAAAAAACGACGAGGCGTGAGTTCTTGCAGACTTCCGTAGCCATTGCAACGGCTGCCGGCGCGGGAACCTCGGCATCAGTTGCCCGAGTGGCTCATGCTCAAGGCTCTGATGTGTTGAAAGTGGCCTTAATCGGCTGTGGGGGTCGCGGCCACGGTGCAGCGCAGGACTGCTTAACTGCCTCAAAGGGCGTGAGGCTTGTAGCGGTAGCGGATGCGTTCGAGGATCGGGCTCGCGGGGTCGCCGATGCCCTGCGGAACGATGCCAATTTCCGAGACCAAGTCGATCTTCCAAAAGATCGGGTTTTCGTCGGTTTGGACTCCTACAAGCACGCGACGGATTGTGGCGTGGATATCGTGCTATTGAACTCCCCGCCCGGGTTTCGACCTTGGCATTACCGGTACGCAATCGAGCGGGGGAAACATGTGTTCATGGAAAAACCCTGTTGCACAGACGCGCCCGGCTACCGCGTTTTGCTCCAAAGCAACGAAATGGCCGATAAGCAAAAGCTGAAAGTCGTGGTGGGATTGCAAAGGCGCCATGATCCACGGTATCGCGAGACCATTGCCCGAATCCATGACGGGGCGATTGGTAAACTGATGTATACCCGCGTTTATTGGAACGGCGGTGGAGTGTGGATTCGCGGACGAGAGCCCAATCAGACGGAGATGCAATATCAGGTACGCAACTGGTACTATTTTGTTTGGCTATCGGGCGACCACATCTGCGAACAACACATTCACAATTTGGACATCGGCAACTGGGTGCACGGAGGGCATCCGGTTGAAGCCAATGGGATGGGAGGAAGGCAGTTCCGGACGGGTGCCCGATTCAATAACAATGTCGGTCACATCTACGACCACCACTGTGTCGAGTTCACCTTTGCCGACGGAAGCAAGATGTTCAGTCAATGCCGCCACATCCCCAATTGCTGGGACAATGTCTCCGAGCATGCTCACGGCACCGAAGGATACTCGAATTGCAACGGCGTGATCGAGGGGAAGAATTCCTGGCGCTACCGAGGCCCCGGCGTCAATCCATATCGGCAGGAGCACGTCAATCTGATCCAAGCCATTCTCAAGGATGAACCTTTAAATGACGGTTGGCATGCGGCCACCAGCAGCTTCACCGCGATCCTGGGGCGGATGGCCACTTATTCCGGACAAGTGGTGCGTTGGGATGAAGCAGTGGAAAAAGGCCCGAAGGAAGTTCCGGATCCTGAAAAATGGGCTTGGGATGCAGAGCCGCCGGTAAAACCCGACGCAAGTGGAAGCTACGAACATCTGGTAGCCATTCCCGGGGTCTACAAGCCTTTTGCTTGATTAGCGCATGCTTGATCCGATCGGCGTGATTGTCGTTGGGTTCAAAGCCCTCGGAGTTCTACAGTCTTCGCTTGCGGCGTCGTGTTTTTGCATGAGCCACGTGGGGGTTCACCTACGGAAGAAACTTTGGTTCAAAGCCGAAGCGTGGTGGAGCTATGGCGGTATCGTTTTGCGACAGCCATCGCAACTCAGCGAAGGCTTGTGACCTTTGCAGGATCATAGCTGAGGAAAAATCAGCAGTTTTGGCGCAAGCGATCGATTGAGTGAAGCTCCATGCTTGGGCTATCCAGCGCGCCCTGAATTGACACGAAGTGATTGTCGCAGCCGCCGTGGGCCTATGCGGCCCACGGCGAGCTCATTATTCGGGCGAGTTCTTTTTCGCTTGATCCCTTTAGGGCTTTGTCCAAATCGGCTCGCTGTATCCGCTGCAGAAATTCTCCCATCTTGCCAGGACAAATAGTAAATCGCCCAAGCGGTTTAGATAGGCAACAAGGACTTGAGCAACTGAATGGGGGGGCTGCTGCATAAGAGCAACCACGCGACGTTCCGTCCGGCGGCAAATTGTCCGGGCAACGTGAAGGAGTGCCGCCGCCCGAGTACCTCCCGGTAAGATGAATTGACGCAGCTCCGGAAGGCGTGCCTCGAACCGGTCGATATCGCGTTCCAGCTCGCTGACGTGCTCCGCGCCGATCATTTTGAGGCCATGGTCTTCTGGGGAAGGGCACGCTAACTCGATACCCAGGCAGAAAAGCTCTTTTTGTATTCGAGATAATATGGCCTCGACCTCCTGTCGCAAAGGTTCGGTCCGCACGAGGCCCAACCAACAATTCAACTCATCGATGGAACCGGAAGCTTCGATCCGCGGGTGATCTTTGAAAACCCGTGAACCCGCAAAAAGCCCGGTTTCCCCGCCATCGCCGGTGCGTGTGTAAATACGCGGCATAGTTCTTCGCGATACCTGACGTTATTTGAAGGGTGAATTGATTTGCCACACCCATCGTCCCCTTAGCTATTGACGAAAGATGACAGGACGACGGATCAGGTTTTTATGCAAATGGGTCTTCAGCTTTATCCGAATTGGTCTTCGGCTCCATCAACACGGCTTTCAGCGCTCGAAAACTATCCGTTGACGGGCAATTATACACCGGACTGAACGGTTGGGGATTTCAATCGGAGTGCATGAATCGAACCAAAAGCTCGCATTTCTCAGTTGAGACCGCTGAATGGTGTTCAAGGTCCAAGTCTTTTCGCCGATCAACCTGAGACGGTGGCCCAGCAGGGTTAGGTTCCAGTTAGCGAATCACAATGTTGCGCTGGCGGTGTCTCGATAGCCCCGAGTCTCGTTCCGCCGCAAAGAGCCGCAAGTGGGCCTGATTCCGTATCGCTAAAGGGTAAAGACGGTGGCGCAAAGCGCCCCCACCCGGGTTGCCGCCATCGGGGCCGCTCTTCCAATCGTCTGGCACCGAGATTACTTCATGAGCATCCTTGAAGGTATGCGAAATTTGTGAGTTGAGCCTAAGATCAGTCTTTTCGACTTACCATGCAGCCAGGTTGGCTGCCCCCGGTACTCAGGCCAAACAAGATGCCTATCGGCAAGCTATCGCGGGGAATCAGAGAGTCCTCTGCCGACCGGGGATACCAAACGGTCATACGACCGAATGGCAATCGAGCTAGTCGGTGCCGTCATTTCCATGCGTTTGGCGAGAAAGTCGGAAGATGTTCCGCGATTTCTCAGGGGCAATGGTCTCCGCCCTTGCGGATTTGCACCAGGAATAACTAGTGCGTTCCAGGGAAATGACCGAAGTCTTTTTGGGACGGTCTTTTGCGGCCGGTGTGCCACTTGGGTTTCGTAGCGTCCATCGCGGCCCGGAGTTCCCACTGCCCACGCCACCTCCTTCCTTTTCTGCCGGTCCAGTGTGGGCCATAACCTCTTGAGAGTCTGACACCGTGGTCAAGCCCTCCACCGAACACCCGCCAATACCCCCGGAAACAGTGATAACCAATGCCTCCGCAAAACGGTATGTTGACTCCACCGAAAGGCTCGGCAAAAGCGGTGTTGGTGTTGCTTGGTCAGCAGTTACCGAATCCGATCGGTGTTGAGGCAGCTCGCAAGCTGCGGTGCATTCCGGCAATGATTCTTGGCATGCCTGAGTAACAGCGGCGAGTTGACTTTCCAAATCCGTGCCTTCCACGGGGCCAAGCCCTGTGCTGGATGCTCGTAAAGCTCCGCCGACATTCATTTCACCTAGCACATGCGAATTCGTGCCGTAACCGGCACAATGAACCCCCGCACTACCGGCACCGCCTGTGGGTCGCAACGGTATCTGCTCGGGCGGGGATTGCGCCCCGGTGCTATCGAGGGTTGGTCGCGGCCTGCTGAGGCAAATTTCACCAACGTCTCCGTTCCCCGCTGGGGCAGCGTCGGCTTTCGCGTTCTCATCGGCATAACTTAGCCTCGTTAACTCGCGCAGGCTAATCCGGGTACGCCAGTTTGCCCGGTCTTTCCCGCCGAAAAGGGATCCTTCTTGCCTGGTTTGCCGGCGGCGTGCCTCGGGACAAATAAACCACACGTGAGAGTGATTCAGACCGATCTCGGCATCGAATGGCTCTGCGAACGGGTCTTCCCAACAGCACGCGGTGCCGCGCTGTGCGACCACGTCCAGTGATCCCGAAGCCTTCCCATTTGCGGTACTGGAATCAAAGGCACCTTCGCGACGGTTCGCCTCGCCGGAAAGATCGGGTGTGCTTGCGGCACTCACCCCAGCAAAGGATGTGTCCGTTACAGCGTCTCGCTGCGAAATAGAAATCGCTTCAGATTCAGGCGCCCCTCTGGGGTCATTCAATGTGCTTAACGCTGCCTCGATTTCGGAGATTTTTTCGCATGGATCATGTGGCGCCTCGAGGACTGCCGCCGGCTGCGACCCATAACCCGCGTGAATGCTCCGCGAATGGCCAACGTCTACGTCAATTGCTGTGAATTCCGGCTGATTTGCAACCGGTCCCTCTTCCGCGGCTCCTGCGTTCGGAGTGCTCCCGAATTCGACGACCGTGCTCTTTTTGGCTCGAAGAGGTGACTCGTTCCAGGGACCGGGAAGTTGCTGAAGATCAGCCCAGGCTTCTTCAATCAATGCAGAGTCGAGGACATGCTGACCACGTGTGAATGCCAAAAAAAGTGCATGATCACAAACCTGATTGATCAAGCGCGGGATACCGGCCGTGGCTAAATGTACGGCTTCCAGAGTCTGAGGTGCCAAGATCGGATCCGGATTGGCGCCTGCCTTCTGAATCTGATAGCGCACAAACTGCTCGGTCTGAGTTTTCGAAAAGCTCTCGAGGTAACATCGCACCGTAATTCGTTGAGCAAAAGCCTCCAGTTTCGGACTGGTCAGCCGCTCTTCCAGGAGCAGACTCCCTGCCAAAACTATGGGGATTGCTGCTTGGCCAGGGAGGAGATTGCCGAGTGCGCGAATCTCTTCAAGCACCCGGAGCGGAAGCCCGTGGGCCTCATCGACGAGAAGGACGATCTGCCGTGCGATCTCTGCGGCAGAACGTTTCCCGAGATACTCGGCCAAGGCTAGGCGCAGTTCACCCTCGTCCAAACCGCGGTATGGCTGCCCCAAATGAAAAAGTATCCCCTGTAAAAGCGCCCGCGGAGTTTCATACCGGCCTGTGAAAAGCCCCACAACACTGAACTCGGACGACAACTGGTTTGCCAATACTCGCAAGACGAGGGTTTTGCCCGTCCCTGGCGGCCCTATGACCACGCCGATCCCCTCGCAGCGGCGGATCATGCGCAAGAGATTCTCCACCGCAGCTTGGGCTGGCGGCGTCGCGAAAAAGTACTCCGGATCGGCAGATGCCACGAATGGTCGTCGACATAAGCCAAAAAAGCTTTCATACATGGCGATACTCTGAGCCACCTGGGCTAAACCCTCTAGGAGTTCACACTCATACTCGGCAGGCGACGGTAGCAAGGGGATACGGCGTAAAAAGGTGTGTTTCGGTTTCGGAAACCGGCGGCGTAGCCGTTCCGCGGCCTTGTTGCACGAGCGACCGGATCCATGAGCTAATGAGTTGCCGATTTAGTAGAATCCCAGATTTATTACTACGCTCCAAAACTCAAAGGGGCCGCTCGAGACCAACGGGACACACACCTTCTGATTGGGGAGGCAAGTCCCTACTACCCATCGGCTAAAGCCGTTGGGCCGCTACAATGGTTTTAACCGTTGACCTCTACGGTTATTTACGCGCTATATGGCATCGGAGAGATTCACACAAAATACGAAGAACACTCGCTCTCCGAAGGCTTTGATGATTCCGTCAAAAGGAGAGGGTGATTGAAACGGAGAACCACCTACAATCTTTTAACTCGGCTGCACAAAGGGATATATCCCTTTAAACCGGGACTAGCGGAATTGCGAATCTTCCGGGGGAAATTCGTCAGGGCTATCGGTCAAATTTCGACTTTTAGTTGTGCAAGCTTTTTCCGCGCGACGAACCCTTCCTGCGCCTTTTGGTGAATCAACTCGTTCATGATGAGCAAAGACGGCAATATTCGGAATGCCCGGATAAGAATCGGATCGCCCGAGTAAGAAACCGACAAAAACCGGGTTAAGAAACCGGCAATAACGGTAGGGATATTTCAGAATAATCAGAATAACAAGAAGAAATAATAAGACGAATGCAGGCGGGGGCAAGATTGGGGCAATGATTATAATGATTACTCTGATGATTATTCTGAATCACCAACATTGAACCGGGTTTCACTGGAATGTTCCGGGTCAAGATCTGTGGGATAACTTCGATCCAAGATGCGGTGGTTGCTGCCCGGGAAGGTGCGGAGGCAATTGGGCTCAATTTTTTTCCCGGAAGCCCCCGTTTCGTATCCTTGGACCAAGCCACCCAAATCACTCGGGCGATTCAAACTTACTCCGACTTTAAGCCGGCGCTTGTGGGTATCTTTGTCAATGCTCCGGTTGAAGAAATGGTTTGTGCCGTTGAAAAAGTTGGTCTCGGGTGGGTGCAACTTCACGGGGACGAGCCGCCCGGGGAAATACTCCGGTTGCGGGAAACTTCAAACGCGGGCTTGCAGATCATTCGGGCCTTTCGGGTAGCACCGGGAGGTCTCCACACGGTACTTTGCTACCTCGAAGTTTGCGAGAACCGACGTTGTCTGCCAGATGCAATCCTGTTTGATGCAGCGGTCCAAGGTACGTTCGGCGGCTCTGGTCAGCGGACGGCCTGGGACGATGCGGCAGCATACGTAGACCAGACGGGGGCTGCACCGCTTGTGCTTGCAGGAGGTTTGAGGCCAGAAAACGTGGCGGAGGCTATCCGCACAGTCCGCCCGTGGGCCGTCGACACGGCAAGCGGCGTAGAGATCCAGCCCCGCAAGAAAGATCCTGAAAAGATTCGTGCCTTTGTAGCGGCCGCCAAATCTGCGTTTGCCTCAATATCCGGCGAGTCCTTATATCGATAAACCTAAAACCTTATCTCGTTAAAAATGAGCCGGTAGACCATTCGGCGAATGCTTTTTCACGCCCGGCTAATCCGACTAATTTTTTGCCTAATTTCCATTTTGGAGGCGTACTTTCCGGTTTCGCTCTCATTTCATGAGAAAACTCCGATTTTATGATGGAAATTTAACGCTGTCGTGAAGATTACGATTCTTGATTAACCTTAATGAACAACGAAACGTTGCAATTCTTCCGCGGAATTTAACCGATTACGCTTCCAAGTCGCCCTAGTTCATCAGTTTTGTGTTCATACCAGTTGATCGAGGTCGACGAAACGGCTGAATACTCTGAGCAAATGGCGTGCTGCGGGCTGAAAGCTTCATGTCTTCATGTCAGTATGATTCGGAATTTCTGTGGTCATACCTATTGGGGGAGACATTCAACGGCGATAGGAAAACGTCATTCCGAGACAGGATTGGGCAACCTTTCTCTGCCATTTCAGCTACAAAATTGCCATTTGCACTGCCAAAAAATCTTGCCTCAAATAGGGACACTTCGCTGCTTCTCGAAGGGAATTGAGCCAACAAAGCCTCTCCCCCTGCTATCCCCTGCTCTTTTCGTGCACATGCCGTTTGCCACTTTTGTCGGCAGAATTTCCCCGGGAGGTTTCTACCCGGATCAACAGTTTCCAACTCTCGCATTGGAACCTGCTTTTAATCACAAACTTTGGGGGCCAGTAAGTTTGCCCGGTGGAAAGTCCGCGGCAAAAAGTTATACTTTTTTCGTAATCGACGCGCTTTTTACCTTTCGCGTTTGCCGCTACATTGCGTCGATTGCGAAAATGGGATAGTTACCCCCGTCGTTTTCGCCGGGTCACGATTTGGAGTTCGGCGTCCCACGATTTGGAGGACCAGGCATTTGCACGAGCCATCTGCCTGTTAGTTCCTTGCCCAAAGGTGTGCAAGAAAACTGCAACGCGTAGAATTTGCTCTCGACCGTTATTGACTGATCTTGGCAGAGCAAGGGCGTGAGGGACGCGAACCAATTTGGCTGGTAATGGCTGCCTGCAAATTTAGAAAACTAGAAAACTTATAATAGGCATAACGGGCTGAAAGTCAAAGTTGCTTGAAGTTGCGAACGGGAATTTAACGTTGTAGGAATTTAACGTTGTAGCCAACTTCACGGTTGGAAAAGTCTCGCGAAACCGAGGCTTTATTTCAATTGAAGAACTTAGAGGCTAATCGCGCCGCGAAGGCAGTCTCCACGAGGTAAACATTCAAATTAGCAGTCGCGATTCGCTTTCGTCACCAACTCCGGAGGTAAAGCCGTGGCACAAATTGCGACAAAACTCCCGTACAAAGTAGCCGACATGAGTTTGGCGGAATGGGGCCGACGAGAAATCGAGTTGGCCGAAAATGAAATGCCGGGCCTCATGGCTTTAAGAGAGATGTATAGCAGAACTAAGCCGCTCAAAGGGGCGCGGATCGCCGGCTGTTTGCACATGACCATCGAAACAGCCGTGCTCATCGAAACTTTGGTTGAACTAGGTGCCCAGGTGCAGTGGAGTAGTTGCAACAAATTTTCGACGCAAGACCACGCCGCTGCCGCCATGGCTGCAAGAGGGATCCCCGTCTACGCATGGAAAGGGGAGACCGACGAAGAGTACGAATGGTGTATCGAGCAAACCCTCTTTTTCCCGGACGGTCAACCCCTCAACATGATCATTGACGATGGGGGCGACCTGACGGCAATGGTTCACAACGATAAGTACCGTTATTTGCTCTCGGGAATTCGGGGGATCTCGGAAGAAACCACCACGGGTGTGCATCGTCTCTACCAGATGCATGCCCGGGGTGAGCTCGGCGTTCCGGCGATCAATGTCAATGATTCGGTCACTAAAAGCAAGTTCGATAACTTGTATGGATGCCGGGAGTCGCTCATCGACGGGATCAAACGGGCTACCGACGTGATGATTGCCGGCAAGCTTGCCGTGGTCTGCGGTTATGGAGATGTGGGTAAAGGTTGCGCGCAAGCGCTGCGGGCATATGGGGCTCGGGTCATGGTCACCGAGATCGACCCGATCTGCGCCCTACAAGCCGCCATGGAGGGGTACGAGGTTGTCACCATGGAGGAGGCAGCTTCCCGGGCAAACATCTTTGTCACGGCTACTGGCTGCTGCAAAGTAATTCGTGTCGAACACATGGAGCGAATGCCCAATGATGCTATTGTTTGTAATATTGGGCATTTCGATGTGGAAATCGATGTTGCCGGTCTTAACAACTACCCGGGCATTCGTCGGACGAGAATTAAACCATTAGTCGATCGTTATACTTTTCCAGATGGTCACTCGATAATCCTGTTGGCGGAAGGGCGACTTGTCAATTTAGGTTGCGCGAGCGGACACCCCTCCTTCGTCATGTCTAACTCCTTTACAAATCAGGTCTTGGCTCAGATCGCCCTTTGGACGGAGCCTGAGAAATATCCGATCGGTGTGCACGTCCTGCCAAAGAAGCTTGATGAGCAGGTAGCTCGGCTTCATCTGCAAAAATTGGGATTCAAATTGGAAGAATTGACGCCGGAGCAAGCCGCGTATCTCGGCGTCCCGATAGATGGTCCGTACAAGCCTGACTATTATCGGTACTAAACGACAAGTGCCTCTCCGCACTTCCCCCGCAAAGCCGGCCCAATCGAGTCGCTCGCTTTAAGAGCTTTACGTGCTTGAGATTAAAGAGCGCCCGCAGAATTATCGCACTCGCAAGCGTCTTTCAAGCGGGTAGGGAAAAGGCGGTAGATTCCGTTCTTCGGGCGCCGGGGCGACCCCGTATGGTCCGGGCTTTTGACGTCTTAAAGGCTCCCTTTATCGCAGCGTGATTGGGAAGACTGAACCACTGAGTTTCGGGGGTGCGTTGGAACCAATATCCGCCCGAAGCCAGCGGGCTTCGGCTACCCCCCGCGCGAGAGTACTCCAGGTCCGAGTGAGAGTGCGACCCCCCAATTGTCTGAGGATTCAGAACGCCCCCTTCGAGGCTAGACACTTTTCCATTGTAGGGCTCGAGAAAGACGTCCATTCGTTTTCTGGTTGCCTCCTCGCTTGACCAAACTGCTAGGTGACCCTACCTTGACCGTACATGCAGAGCAAATACATCCCTGCGGCATTCAGGGAAAAGTCAATCACTTTTTGGTGGACGGTCGCAGCTAAATTATGCCGGAAATACAAGCGTTTCGCGGGATTCGATACAACTTGGGGCAAGTAGGGTCGCTCAGCGATGTGGTGGCTCCTCCCTACGATACGATTGGGAGCGAACTTCAGGAGGAGCTCTACAAGAAGCACCCCTGCAATATCGTTCGGTTAGAGCTTAATCGGCCTGAACCGGGCGACGATGAGGCGAATAACTCTTACATAAGGGCAGCGAAGTTTTTTAAGAGCTGGTTGAACCAAGGTGTTTTGGTACAAGAAGCGGTACCGTCTCTTTATGTCTACCATCAACACTTCAACTTGGAGGGCCGCGATCATATTCGCCGGGGCTTCATGGCCCGGATGCGGCTTCAGCGATTTGGCGAAGGCATGGTTTTCCCCCACGAGCAAACGCTCAGGGCACCCAAGATCGATCGACTGATGCTCACGGCGGTTTGTAAGGCGAATTTCAGCCAGATTTTCGCCTTGTATCCGGACCCGGCTGGCGAAGTACAGCCAATCCTAGAAGAAACCATTTCCGATAAAATCCCACTGGAGGCGACGGATCATCTCGGCGTGATTCATCGGCTATGGCCGGTAACTGATGTCGGCGTAATAGGTCGGGTATGCGCTTTGATGGGGCCGAAACCGGTCTTCATCGCTGACGGACACCACCGCTACGAAACCGCGTGCGACTACCGAGATCAGGTCTACGACAGTGGGGCATTGAGGCCGGATCATCCAGCCAATTACGTCTTGACCATGCTCGTGGCGCTGGAGGATCCAGGCCTCGTGATTATGCCGACGCATCGGTTATTTCGAGGATTGGGGGCTCTCAACGCACTTCGGCTACAAGAGAACTTGGAGCCGTATTTTTCCGTGCGACATGTTTTGACCGGGCTAGAAGAAGGAATCCGCGAGGTTTGGGAGGACATCAGCACCGCAAGTGTGCCGGTAGCCCTCGGTTTCTTCACACGCATCGATGAGACTTGGACGATCGCTGAGCTAACTGAACAGGGGCAGGCGAAAATGGATGAGGTGGCTGCGGACCACCACGAGCCGTGGCGTCGGCTCGCCGTGAGTGTGCTGCATCGTCTTGTCATCGAGCATTTGCTCGGAGGGAACAACCTGCCCTCACCAACTTTTGTCCACCGCCTAGAAGAGGTCGTGGAGGGATGTCGGAAGGGGGAATACGAGCTTGTGGCCTTGGTTCCGCCAGTCGGCATAGCTCAAGTGCGCGATGTCAGCCTCACGGGCGAGCGATTGCCCCCGAAAACCACATACTTTTACCCTAAGCTTTTGGCAGGCTTAGTCATCAATCCGCTGGAGTAAGGACTTTTTAATCAGGCCGCAAAAATTCCGGTAACCAACCATTTACGAGCGGGCATTTGAGCTCTTCTCAGTACGCTTTGAAGCTTGCGAGAACGGCTTGATTTACTCAATCCTTCCTCGTTGACGGATTTGTCCTTACCGTTTCGCGCGAAACAAAGCTTTTATCCGATAATCCTTCCGCCATACCATAGGCTTAACCACGGGGTTGGTTAAACGTTGTGTAACTGTGGGGGAGTTGGCTTTTTCACCGTGTGAGAGCGGATGTGAGAGCGGATGTGAGAGCGAATTCGTGTGCTCTGAAGAAGGGTGTGGAATCAGCCCAGGAAGTTGACAGAAGGTTGCTTTCGCGGGGGGAATGATCGCGATTGACCCGATATCGCTGTTCGGGGTTTAGGACTCGACTTCTGACCTCAGGTTTGCAGGTTAATTTAATTACAGACCGACGGCGGATCGCTCAGGAAAGATTGTGGTCTCCCATTTGCCTTGTTGGTGGAGCGTCCAAAACGGATTTTTCGCGTTTAATTCTTAGCACCCTTCCCAAGCGGTTTTCGCACCTCTTACCGTGCGGCATAGACCCAAAGACTTAGACTTGCTGAAATTAGACTTGCCGAAAAACGTCTCGGGGCGGGTTCGCTCGGTTTATTCCCACCAAATTGCCTGCTCTCGCAAATCCTGGGCACACACTCGGAAATCTTCCCTTAGCGCTACTCCCCCATACCCACCCTTCTGAAACGGCTTGCCCGCTTCGAATAAGCCGATTTTGAAGTCACCCTGCCGGATAATTTGCGCCCGCCTCTCGCCGATGAATTCCTTTCCGGGATGATTTTGGAGTCCTCTATGATTCTCTTTCGCTTGCTACCTATCCAGTTGATTCGGGTAAGCCACGCAAACTGCGGAAGATTTGAATTCGGTTTGTTTCGCGCGAAACATACCGTTTAGGGCCTCTATTAGCGCTCATGTGTGTGTTCTACACCACAGAATAAAACAAAATAAAAAGTTCACCTCTTTACCCACGCCGGTTTAAGGTTCCTGGAACTGTTTACAACGCTAAAGGGTGCGATATTGACGACCTGGCTCAGGTGGATAGGAAGCATCCGCGTGGTACCGGCGATTTAACCGCAGATCTTCCAAGCTCTTTCATCTGCAATTCCCACCGCACCCCTTTCGCCACTCTCCTCATTCCGCTCCTTCGATTCTGGTCCTAAATGCCCTCCACCATTTGATGCTTTCCGTGTCATGTTGCAAAACCTCAGCGACGAAGCTGTGCTGAAAGTCTCTCGTCGGCTCCCAAAGGTCAAACTACCGATTGCGCGTCTGCCTCAAAACCTCATGGTTCCGTCCGAGGCATTACAGAATCTTGAAGTGAATTATTCGGCTTGATTTCACTTCAAGTTCCCGTCCATGTTCGCCACCAACCTCACACCTTTGAAGACGCTCTTGCAAGCAGTTTGAAGAAGTGACGTTCCTCTGTTACAGACAAAGGCGGTACAATTCCCCCCGTTTCGGGCGTAATCTGCCTTGGGCAGGGCGATACCGATGGGACGAGTCTTGTGTGTAGCCAATCAAAAGGGGGGGGTGGGCAAAACCACCACCGCGATTAACTTAGCAGCCGCACTTGCCAAGTCTGGGGCCAGGACACTGCTAGTAGATTTGGATCCGCAGTGCAATGCCACCAGCGGCTTGGGATGCCGCCCGATTATTGAGCACCCTTTGGTCACCAACCGCCCGCTTTTTGAGGCCGTAATCGCCACTCATGTGCCGCGGCTGGATCTTTTACCGGGCACCCGTAGTTTTCGAGAGGTGGAGACGTTAGCTCGGCAAGAAGCCTCGGCCCTTCAGGTACGCCGCCAGCTCCAGTTGGGCTTGAATCGGTACGATTTCGCCCTCATTGATTGCCCTCCTTCGATTGGGCAATTGACGCGGACCGCACTGGCCAGCTCGACGGAAGTACTCATGCCCATTCAAAGCGAGTACTTTGCTATGGAGGGTCTGGCCCAAATGATCGAGGTTATCCGCGAAGTAATGGCGCACGATGCACCCGAGTTACAGTTCGCGGGAATCCTGCTGACGATGTACGATCATACCCTGGAATTAACCGCTGAGGTGGAGCAGGAAGTGCGAGAGTTTTTCGGAGAGATCGTGTTCCAGACGGTGGTTCCTCGGGATGTCGCGGTGGCAGAAGCCCCCAGTCATGGGAAATCGGTTCTTGATTATGCTCCGCGATCTCGAGGAAGCCGGGCCTATGTAGAACTTTGCTGGGAGGTCAAGGAACTTGGCTAAGGAAAGGCGACTTGGCAGAGGATTGGAAGCTTTACTCGGTCGAATTCCTACGGCTGCAGGGTCCGATCCGACCCCGGAAATAAATCGAGTGCAATCGCCGCCCCCTCCACCGGATAGTCAATTTGGAGAAGCTGGGAAAAGGGCACAAAATTGTGATTCGACTATCGGCTCGCCGAGTGAGCAAAATAGACCTCAAGCCGCAACGGTGGAAAGTGTCGGTGCTCCCTCGGGTGCCGGAGCACCCCACTTGCGTGCAGCGGCTGAGGCACGGATTTCCGGGGAGTTTTCCCCAATCGACCGAGGCATCCCAACAGTTCAAATCCACTCGGGAAGTCCATCTTTGCAAGCCCGGGAATCTGGTCAACACTCAGGCGGTGAACATTCAGGTGGTTCTCTGCCGGCAGGTCAAAACCAACCACAGGTTGCCATCACGCATCAAAGAGTGGAACGTGTAGAGGATCGCCCTCGACCCTCCACCGATTCAGCTCGGACGAAGGAATCGGGAGTCCTTTCAATCCAGGGTGCTCATGAGAATATCGCGCCCGGTCTAAACCCCCAGGTGCCGACAAGTGCAGATCTCGGGTCAGGGAACGGCGTAGCACTCTCCGGCAACCAAGTTGCGGAGATACCCGTCGATCAAGTTGAAACCAATCCTTTCCAACCGCGGAGTAACTTCGAGGATCCCGAACTGAATTCTTTGGTGGATAGTTTACGTGCCCACGGTTTACTCCAACCCATCGTGGTGCGGCGGTGCGGAAGCCGATACCAATTGGTGGCGGGCGAGCGTCGGCTGCGGGCGGCGATGAAGGCCGGATGGACTCGCGTTCCCGCGCAGATTATCGTGGCCAATGAGCGGGAATCGGCCGAGCTAGCCATTGTTGAGAATTTCCACCGAAAAGACCTGAATCCACTGGAAAAAGCCGCAGCTTTTCAGCGTTACTTACGCGATTTTGGAGCAACTCAAGAGGAATTGGCTAGCCGGCTAAAGATCGATCGATCGACGTTGGCAAACTTGATAAGACTCTTGGACCTCCCTCCAGAGGTTCAACAATCGCTACGATCGGGAAAGATCTCTCAAGCCCACGCTCGCGCCCTCCTACCGTTGGAAGACGAGGCCGAACAAGTAGGGTTTTGTCGCCGAATTCAAAAGGAGAATTTGACGGTTCGGCAAGTCGAATCGTTGGTGCAAGAAGCCATTCGTGCCTCCGAGTCGGATCGCCCTCGCCTGCTTGCTGCGGAAGCCCCTCCACGTGCAACCCGTTCTCGAAGCGAGCACCTCATGTCTCTTGAGCAAGAGTTCCGGGTCGCTCTCGGCACGAATGTGCAGATTACCCACAACAGTCGCGGGAGGGGAAAGCTAATCATTCACTTCCGGAATCATGAGGAATTTGAAAGGATCCGGCGGCAAATTTGCGATTCGCCCGGTTCAATCCGCCACGCTAAAGCCGGTTGAAGATGCGAATTGCGAACGGGATGCAGGTCCCCTCGTTCATGGGGGGATCATTAGCGCGGATTAAAGGAGATTAAAGGAAAAGACATTATTGATGTGCGATACGTTATTGATGTGCGATGTGCTGCTTTATTGACGTGCGATTCGCTACTTTGAAAAAAGGACTGATTATGGTCGAAGAATTGGCGCGCGACTTCGAGCGGAATCCCAATCATCTCCACTTATTTGCTTTGCGTCGTCCGCTTTTCCTATTCACCGTGTTGCAGTCGTGGTTCATCGAAAGCTTTGATCGTGTAAATACGTTACAAATCTTTTGAATGTATCGAACAAATCTATTGAATGTATCGATTTATACTTATTGCGGTACACTTACTTATAAATCACTAGGATACGGTGCGTCGGCAGTTGCCCGGCATAACGATTGCGATGAGCTCAGCCTAAAAGCCTGATCAAACGGCTGTCATTTTAGAGGTAACTGTTGCGCAGAGAAGAACGACCATTCATACGGTAGGAAAACGATGATTCCAACCGTTAGAATAGATGATTCCAACCGTTGGAATAATCGAACAAAATTTGCGACACCGTTGTCAAAAGGCTTCTTGAGCGTTAGCTTAATGAAATCGAGATGAAAAAATAACCCGCATGCAAGAGCTGCGTAAAACTCCAAGCCCTTTTCTCCCGTTCAGAGACAAAATGAGTCAAAAGGAAGAAATGGGACCTTTGGGATATTCGCTTAAAACAGAAAGTTTCGGGGCGTAGCGCAGCCTGGCTAGCGCATCTGCTTTGGGAGCAGAGGGTCGGCGGTTCGAATCCGCCCGCCCCGACTCACGCGGTTTTAGAGCGTCGAGAATGGTGTAGAAGCCCGTTAAGCCGTGCCTCGCCACCGTGCCGGGAATTGACCGAATGCTTGACCGAAAGCTACCCGCGGTAGCTTGCCATCGAATAGCAGAATGCGATTCACTGGCAAAACAATTCAATTTGGGTGAGGGCCTACCCCGAGTCGGCTGCACCGGTTTATTCCTTCTCATTGTCGGTTCAGGCCTTATCAATCATTGGAATTGGCACGGCCTATGTTCGACCGGAGCAGCCGCCCCATCGCCGCCTCCAAGACCTTTTCAGGGGTTGCCTCTTCAGCGGCGAGTTCGGCGGTCAGCGATCCCCGGTGTAAAACGAGAATTCGGTGACTGAGCGCCAAAAGCTCGGGTAACTCGGAGGTAGTAAGAACAATCGAAATCCCTTCGCGAGTCCATCGCCTTATCAACTCGTAGATCTCGTGCTTGGCTCCAACGTCAATTCCCCGAGTAGGTTCATCCAGGAGCAATACTCGGGGCGTAACCTTCAACCACTTTGCCAAGGCGACCTTTTGCTGATTTCCGCCCGATAGACTCGAAACCTCTGCATCGAGGCTAGGCGCCCGAATGCGGAGGGTCTGCACTAAACGCTCGGTTTCATGCCTTTCTAAATTGGGACGACGCCAGCCCCATCGAGCCAGGCTCGGCCAATCCGCCATCGTGGCATTCGCGATGACCGATAAAGAAAGCACTAGCCCCGTCGCCTTGCGGTCATTGGTAAGTAAAGCAATACCGCGGCGGATGGCCTCCCGCGGATTCTTGGTTCGGAGAAGCTCGCCATCCAACCAAACCGAACCCGTTGCCCCGGCAGTCATCGGGTCAAAAAGACCCTGTAAAACCCAGCTTGCCCCCGAGCCTTGCAGTCCGGCGATACCGACCACCTCTCCTGAGCGAGCGGTAAAACTCAAGCCGCGAACCGAAGGGTTGCCGCCTGGGCCACCCTTACGGACGACCAAATTATCGACCCTAAGCCGCTCTTTTTCACCGAGTGTGTCACGAGCGGGAAACTGTTGATTCAATTGTCGCCCCACCATCCAGCGGATCATCGTGGCTTCATCGAGCTGCTTAGCCAAAGCGGTGCCGATTACCCGCCCGTCACGTAAAACGGTAATTCGGTCCCCCAGTTTCTTGATTTCCTCAAGTTTATGTGTGATATAAACAATGGCGCAACCCTGCTGCTTCAATCGATCAATTACCAGAAATAACCTTTCAGCTTCGACGGCGTTAAGGGCGCTGGTTGGCTCATCCATGATGATCACCCGGGCATTCCGCCCGAGCGCCTTAGCAATTTCTACGAGCTGTTGGACCGCAATAGGTAGATCTGCGACGGTAGATCGGACGTCGATATTCAGGCCGACCTGCTCGAGCAATCGCATGGCGAATTTTTTCTGCCATCCTGGCCAAAGCCACCCGCCGGGTATTACGGGCAAACGGCCGACAAAAAGGTTTTCCGCCACGCTGAGATATGGCACGAGTGAAAGCTCCTGATAAATCATCGCGATGCCAAGCTTGGCGGATTCCTGGGGCGTAGTCGGACGGACGAATCGACCGCCTAATTGGATCGTTCCAGCATAGTCAGTAAAAACCCCCGCGAGCACCTTGACCAGCGTACTTTTCCCAGCCCCATTTTCTCCCAAAAGGATGTGGACTTCGCCCGGGTACAAATCTAAGTCGATGTCGAAGAGCACCTGGACGGGACCGAAGCTTTTGCAGATTCGGCGCATCTGAACTAATGGAAGCTTTTCGTCAGGATGCGACATATTGGGGCTACCCTAAATGTACCTTCGCCTTTGCTGAGCAAAATGCAGGATCGCTGCTAATCTCCGGCAAGACTTGCCCAAAACGCCCGATTTCGGCTTCCCTACTCTTTAATTCCCACCTGATTCCATACCAGCGGCAAAGGGGCTTCTAATACCAAGGGCTCTTGGCCAATCGGATGAGAAAGTTCCAGCCGCCGGGCATGTAATGCAAGCCCCACCGGGAACCGCTTGCGACTCCCGTATTTCCGATCTCCCCATATGGCTAACCCCCTGGCCGCAAGCTGCGCCCTCAGTTGATGCTTCCGCCCGGTAACCGGCTGAAGCTCCACTAGGACTTTGTCTGCCAAATACCGAAGTACCCGATATTGGGTAACGGCCTGCTTAGCTTCCGGGAATTCGGGCTCGACTAATCGAGCACGGCCATGTCGCCCACCGCTTACCAGCCAATCGCTCCACTGACCCTCGCGGGGGTCCGGACACTTTTCGATCACGGCCCAATAAGTCTTGAGCACTGAACCGGCTCGGAATTGCTCGTTCAACCGCCTTGCTGCTTTCGTCGTCTTAGCCAGAATAACTACTCCGGTCACGGGAGTATCCAGCCGGCTCACGACGCCCAAGAAAACATTGCCGGTTTTTTGGTCGCGAGTTTTGATATAATGTCGCAGCAAGCTCACAACGCTGCGTCGGTCCCCCCTTACACCCATCGTGGGTAGGCCGGCAGGTTTGTTCACGACGAGCAGATGATTGTCCTCATAAATAATCGCAAAAGGGGGACGAATCATGCAGTTTGTAGAATTTGTAGAATCAGGTGACTTTGAAATCGATTTGTCCTCGGCGGACTTGCCCGCCTCAATCAGTTCCTCAATTCGTTTTTCTTCCCGCCTCGCGCGAAATCCTTCAAAGTTCCTTAATCTGGGAAGCCGTCAGGCGTCAATCTCGGAAGCTACCCGGCGCTCGATCCGCCAAGTAACAGCTCCCAAAAGTTCTCTCGCCACCCGCGATTCGGGACAGCCTATTCACGCGTTGCGAGTTAACATACTCTACTGATAGGGCTTCACAAAATTCGGTGCTTGGGGGACTATTTTCTACTGCCGCCCCACGAGCAGGCTAAATCAACCGGTGTTGGAAACGTCACGTGTATTGAACATTACGTAAAAATTGATGAACGATTCTCATGGAGCGACCGCACCTTATCTTAGCTAGCCGTTCGCCCCGACGAAAGCAATTGCTCGCCGAAGCCGGCTACTCTTTCACAGCGATACCGCCGCACGATGACGAGCCAAAGCCCCTTCCCCATGAGTTGGCCGAAACCTATGTCATGCGCCTTGCCTATTTGAAGGCTGCGGACGTTGCGCGAAGTTTGCCGGCGGGGCTTGTGATTGGATGCGATACCGTCGTTGAGTGCGGCAGCTTAATCCTCGGCAAGCCCACCGATCGTCCAGACGCGAGGCGGATCCTTCACACATTAAGTGGCCGGGAGCACCGAGTCGTAAGCGGCCTTTGCCTCTGGGACATACAGGCAGGGCATGGACAGCTGCGGGCTGCCGAAACCAAACTTCGAATGGATCCACTCGACGAACAAGTTATTGAAGAATACCTCGACTCGGGGCAATGGGTGGGTAAAGCCGGGGCGTTCGGTTATCAAGACCGGATCGGCTGGGTTCACATTCTCGAAGGAAGTGAATCAAACGTTGTTGGTTTGCCGCTGGAACTGCTGGCGGAGATGCTTCAGGAATTCGCTTCTTCATAGCCGTGGCAATGCATTATGAAAACTTAGCTTTGCTTGGGCACCGGCGCTTTGCTGCGCTAATGGCGAGAGGCGATCGGCCCCATCAACCCCGCGAAGCAGAAAACCGGCCTCACCAATTTTACAAAGCAGAAAACCCGGTCCACCCGCGTTTTACTCCGGTATCGCCTCGTTCAAAACCTCCTCGTTGACGTAAATGGGAAGCGGTGGCCGGCAAGTTACGGCTACGGCGATTGCATCCGACGGGCGAGCGTCCACCTCAATAAGCTCCCCTTCCCGGCGAATTCGTAGCTTAGCGTAATAGGTGTGTTCGCGGAGTTCGCTGATGATCACATCCTGAGGTTCCCCACCCAGGAGCTCGATCACACTGAGAATCAAGTCATGGGTCATTGGCCGGGGGAATTGCTGCCCCTTGACCCGACGTTCGATACTTGTCGCTTCGAACAAACCGATCACGATCGGGAACGAGCGTTTCCCATCGACTTCCTTCAGCCAGATGATTTGCTGATCGTTGATTTCACTGATCAATATTCGCGACAACTCCATGCGAACCGGCATGGCTAGTAACCTTGATTCTTAAGTTTTGGTCCCAAATTCGCAGAGCTGCGGTACGAGAACCCACCGGTATAAACTCTCTTATCGAATGACCAAAGCAGGCAATCTTTCAATTCGCCTTTCAAACTGCGTGGTCAATCGGCTATATGAGCTTGTATCTGCACTTCGCGAGTGTCCACGCCACGCTGAACCGCGCACTCTACGATTTCCGACTCAATTGTAAACCAGTGGTCTCGATTCCACTTTTTCCGCCGGAGGGCTTGGGCCCTCGCTAAAGTTCAAGACAGTATTTAATCCGCTTTTATCGCGATCAGTGTGCAATTTTGCGGGGCATAATTCGATACTTTAGAGCCCTGCCGTGCATTATAACCGAAGGATCGTAGTCTTTGGTAGGGTCGAACGACCCCCACTTATTCATGATTGATCTCGGCGGCACGGCATGGGCAAACCGTTCCGCCAAGTCAATTAAAGCATGCGTGGTTCTCACCCAGAACGGCAAACGAAAGTTATTCCTAAAACCACCCCATCAAGTAAGTTAACCGCTGTTCGATTATCACTGGACATCTAGAAGCGCGAGTGGCCCCTCTGCAAGCAAGGCCGGCACATTCATCCCAGATTCCTTAGTGGTTCCGTTGGTGCGGTCCACCCATACGTATGGGCGGCCCTTTTTTAGTGGTGTTGGGGGATTCGACCTAGGAGCGGTCCATCCATACGTATGGGCGGCCCATCGCGGCCCTCCGACTTGTCCCCGTACTCATCAAGCAAAGGCACTAGATAGAGCTCGAAAACTTCCTCTTTTTGGCAAACGATTTCACATGCAACCGGCTGCAGATAAATCGAAAACAGGACTCACGGAGTGTTGTGCGCCATCCGATGATGCTCATCTGTATTCCACACGCGAGACCCCACACTGACTTAACACCAATGATAAATGAAACTGGATCACCGCATTAGAACTTGGAATTTCGCGGCAAAATGGCAGTTGCGATTCTTTACTTGGGATCTGTAAATTCCAAGGACGAGGACCCGCCTGCACTTGCCGCCTGAAGGAAGGGCCATGGGCGAGCATCCCACCCCGATGCCAAATTATGCCATTCCACATAAGCGGCCCAACGCTCAACCTCTGTTACTTCGAAAAGATATCGCTTCGCATAATGTTCTGACCAAACCGGACGCCTCCAATTCAAGGCTTTTTGAATGACGCCCTCCGAATGCCGACGCAATTGATCAATTGAGTATTCGACCGCAAGACACACGACGTGGAGATACCATGGCTGCACCGTGAGGGCCCGAACTCGTAGGCCCAATTCCCGGACCCAGCCCGCTCCCACCAACGCTCCGATACGATGAAGCTGGTCAGACGCGAAGATTAGCGGCGAATCCGCCGTCTCCGAAGGCGCGGCCTCCGCGCGAGCGGCCCTCCCAAAACTCCGCACCGGTGGCACTGCCGGCAGGATCAACTCACGGTCAATCCACTCAAGACTTTCTTCGTCGAGAAGGTGTCCATGAGTAATCAGGGTCAGCATGACGGCTTCCGCGTCAAACACGACTTGGCCCCATTCAAAAAACTCACCCGTCGAGCCGGTCGCCAATCTTTATGCCCAATTGCTCGTACCGAGACTTCATCGGACTACCCCGCCGATCAACGATCCCCGAAACCCCACCCAACTGTCACAAACACCTCGTGGCTTGTAAGCACTACAGTTTTCCCTCAGCGTTGCGGCCAGGGTGAGAAGGTGAATATCGATGACTCAGATCAATGGGCTACGTAAATTAGGGCTATTCGCAGTTTCAGCGCTTGTTTCGATTATCCTCTGTTAGTCTAATTGAAGATCGAGCCGAATAGCAATCAGGTGGCTAGAGTGGGCTGTCCCCACTTTTGGGCCGGTTTTTGGAATCGCAGACGGTGTGCCCGCCCCTCCGGCCGGCGAGGCTTCGTAGAGATAAGTAGAGATAATTTGGATCCAAACGGAGGTCTGCCACCCACTATTAGAGGAGCAACGTTTCCCGGCTCTGATTTTCAGGGAGCACAGAAGCGCAGCATTAGCGTAGTGAAACTGAAACCCCTAAAAAGCCAACGCCTATGGTTTGTGGTACGATCGCGGTAGGAATTGGCCGCATTCACAAAGTGTGACGGATGATAGTGCTTTATCGCTTGACGAGTGGATAACCCCCTGGCTTGCAGGGAATTTCTTGCCGAGGCTAGCTCAAATCTTGCTCCGCGCAGGATTTCTACCGACGCCTGAACCTTGGATTGGAGTGTTCCGGCAATCTGCTCCGGTGTGCAAAAAAGAGCCGTTGAGCAAGAGCATGCATCGTCAACAATTATCGACTTTCCTGCTGCTATTCCCCCCGTGCTTTACGGAGAAGAACTCGCAATATGACGACCAAGCCGATAACCCGACAGGACCTATTAGAGTGGGGCACGGCGTTCATGTCGGGCTGCATCTTGGGGGCTGCCGCAGAACTCGAACTTTTCGATGCCCTTGGCAAGCAGCAGCTCACGGGGGAAGAAATCGCGGCCAAGCTCGGTAGTGATCTTCGCGCCACACGGATTCTGCTTGACGCCTTAGCCGCCTTGGGGGTCTTGGAGAAAGTTGAAGATCGCTACAGCGTTCCGGCCAGTCTTCAACCAAGCTTGAGCCTCCATCACCCAGAAACCATTCTCCCGATGGTTTTACATCGCATGAACATTTTCCGTGCCTGGGCCCAGATGGCATGGACTGTGAAAGCCGGGATTCCCGCCCCACGGCCTGCCAGCATCCGAGGGTGGGAAGCCGACCGAGATGCCTTCGTCGCCGCGATGCACGTCGTATCGTCGCCGGTTGCCGACAGTTTAGTAGCCAAGCTGGGTCCCCCGCCCTTTCACCATCTTTTGGATGTAGGGGGTGCCTCCGGTACGTGGACGCTCGCTTTTTTGGGCGCTAGGCCGAACGCCGTGGCTACCATCTTCGACTTGCCGCATGCTATTGAGCAAGCAAAACGCCGGTTGGCCGATCATCCCCAGGCGAAACAAATTCACTTGGTAGCTGGGGATTTTTATCGGGATCCGCTTCCTGCCGGTGCCGACTTCGCCTGGGTCAGCGCCATTGCTCATCAACACGCTCGGGAAGATAACCGTGCCCTTTTCGCCAAAGTTTTCCAGGCCTTAGAGCCGGGCGGTAAAATCGCGATTCGCGATATCGTGATGGCGCCGGACCGCACACGCCCTCTGCAAGGGGCCTTATTTGCCGTCAATATGCTGGTTGCCACTGCCCGCGGAAACACATTCACTTTTGAGGAGTTTTGCGAGGATCTAATCAGTGCCGGGTTCAACTCCCCTGAGCTGGTGGTTCGCTCAGAAGATATGAATTCGGTGATCATGGCCACCAAGCCTTCAAGCTCCGCTTAGACCCCATTTGGGCACCCAACCACCGATTCCACAGCACGTCCGGCTGGCGGACACTATGCCCTTTTGTACTCCTGCTTGGCCATAAACATTTGTATTCTCGGTCGGCCATAAAAAGACGAGGGACCTCGTGCCACCGGGCGGACGCCAATAAGTGAAGATTTCTTTGCTCCGCTTCGGATTTCCTCCTCCGCAAGAGCGTCGGGGGCAAAAGATCGCGGTGTTGATCCCGGAGTTACGGGGGAAAGCTCGGTTTAAGACGCCTTGTATCCCCCCGATTAGAAACCGGTTGATCCGAGGCGGCTTTCATCCCAATAACTGGCCCCCGAGATTCCAAGCTTCTCGACCCGCGGCAATGGGCCACGAAAACCCCATGACTCCGGGAGTTTTTTCACTGAAGGCGGAGCTTGATTTCAAAAATCTCCAAAAACTCGGGTCGAGCGAAAATACCCGATAGACCGAATCTGCCTTTTCCGCCACCGCGTTTTCCAGTCCATGCCGATCAGGGAAATGCTGGAAACCGGTGCTTTGCGAAGCGACTAATTCGCAGGCTTCGGTTCCGAGCGGGTAAACATGGGGGCAAGCAATTCGATAGGTACCGGGAAGACGATTGTCGTGTTGTGCTCGGCACCAATTTCAACCAATGTCTGGAGGTATCGCATGACCAAAGCCTTCGGCTGTTCCTCGAGAATTTTGGCCGCATCGCGAAGCTTGGCTGCCGCCTGAAATTCGCCTTCCGCATGGATGATCTTGGCACGGCGTTCTCGTTCGCTTTCCGCCTGCTTGGCCATAGCGCGACGCATTTGGTCCGGCAAATCGACGTGTTTCAATTCCACCAGAGACACCTTGACGCCCCAAGGGCCAGAGTGCCGGTCGATCACTTCCTGCAAATGGAGGTTGATTTTCTCCCGCTCAGCCAAAAGTTCATCCAATTCGACTTGCCCCAATACGCTTCGCAAAGTGGTTTGCGATAACTGATACGTGGCGTAGCGGTAATCTTCCACTTCCAGGACGCTCTTGCTCGGATCGACGACGCGGAAATAAACCACGGCATTCACCGTAACCGACACATTATCCCGCGTGATCACATCCTGTGGCGGCACATCCTGCACATAGGTCCGAAGGCTTACCCTGACCAACCGATCGATCGGCCAAAAGAGCAAAATCAAGCCGGGCCCCTTCGCCCTTCCCAGGACGCGGCCCAAACGGAAGATTACACCCCTTTCATACTCGAACAGTACACGGATGCACGACAAGAAGTAAGCGATCACCACAGCCAGGAATAACCCTACCATTTGCACGGCGTTGACGTCCATCGCATGAATCTCCTCAAACTAAAGTAACAGTTCCCTCGTCGCAGCAAACTCCCCCCTGAACCAACGCGACCTTGCGCCACAGGCCTGCCCGGCGCACGTCCCCCTTTGATGTCCGTAACTACCACCGTGATTGCGGATGATTATCGTATTGTGGACCACCTCAAGCAAACAACCATTTGGACGCACAAATTTCTCCACGACAAACCGCATTTTCTCCCCGAGAAACTAGTAGTTGGAGCTGTTTCTAACGAAGAGGTTAAATCGCTCCGCACTTGCCGGCTTTTCGGCTGAGTACTACTCAGAACTACGCGGAACCGTTCGCAAACTCAAAACCCTGTAAGACGCCCAACTTACCGCCAAACGCAACCTCTAGGTCCAAGCTTCTATGAGCCTAAAGCCCGTCGGCGAGGCCGTTATCGGTGGTCCCGCCCTCAAATCGCTGATCCCCTGCAAAAAAGCGGGGTCGCAAGTTATTCGCCGCGAGTGGGTATGCCGCGGAGGCCTCCAATCGAGACTTTGAACTATGGGAAACGTAGAGAACAAGTGATTCAACGGTCCTGCTACGCTCGCCACACGACTCTCAAATGACTTGCTTTATTGGAACCGGCTAACCTCGGCGGAATCTGTCTTTGGCTGCACGCATAACGTCAAGCCATCGCGGCGTAAAACGGAGCACATTGTACCCTGCCGAATAGGCTGATCGCTGGAGGCCTGCCACCATTCGCCGTGGACCAAGACTTTTCCTACGTACTGCCCCTCCTGAAACGTGAAATCCGTCTTTGCCTCAACCACTTGTCCCGCGATATCCTCATCGCCTGTCTGGACTCGACCCCGATGGCTACGCAGCACACCCAGCATCAGTAAAAACACAATCGCTCCGGTTGCGAAAGCAATGGGTACGATCAGGTTGAGGGAAACGCCAGAGAATTCCGTCGGCGACTCGATCAGCATCAATCCCCCGAGAATCATACAGGCGACTCCGGCCAAAGTGAGTAAGCCATAGCTAGCCACGAACAACTCGCCGACAAAAAGCCCAAACGCAACGACGATCAACCCTAAGCCTAAGTAATTTACCGGAAGGACGGATAAACCGTAAAGACCTAGCAGCAGGCAGATCAACCCTACGGTCCCGGGCACGCCCCAACCCGGTGAATAAAGCTCGAAAAGAACCCCGTAAAAGCCGAAGATCAAAAGAATCAGAGCCACCTGAGGATGACTGAGTAGGGAGAGCAGCCGTTCCCCCCACCACATGGATATCTGTTCAAGCGTAGCCCCTTTCGTTCGTAAGGTGTAAGGCCCCTGCGGCAACTGCACCAGTCGCCCGTCGAGCTTTTCTAACAGGTCATTCAAATCGCTTGCCTGAAGGTCGACAACTTTTAGCTCCACTGCCTCGCGGTCGGTGATCGAGACACTTTCCCGAACGGCTCGAACAATCCATTCCGCATTCCGCCCGCGTTCCTCTGCCAATGCCTGAGCCCAACTGACGGTATCATTCACGATCTTCTCTTCCATCGGGCTGGAAGCGCGCTTGGCGTTTTTCTCGGCAGCCGCCGGCTTTTCCGACTTTGAGGCTTCCGACTTCTCGTCGGCCTCTCCCTGAGCCGTCAGGGAAGATTCGGGGGTCGAACCCGGCGGCTCATCCGACGGACCGATCTGAGGTGTTGGGACCCCTGCCGGGTCTTCTACAGCCTGAATCAGCTTTAAGAACTCGCCGTGCCCCCCAAAAAATTCACGCCTCCCGTCTCCCCAGGACGACAGGCGGTCGTTTTTGATTTCCGAGTTCAGACCCATGAAAGGCCTAGTAAACAAGCTCCGCAATTGCGACTCCGGCTCCTCCGAGGGCTGGAAAGGTAGCCCCCCAATACTCACCGGATGGGCAGCGCCGATCGTTGTCCCGGGAGCCATGACCGCCACATGCGAGGCCATGGTGATGAACACCCCTGCTGAGGCCGCGCGGCTTCCCGCCGGCGAGACATAAACGACGATGCATACCCGGCTATTTAAGAACCTTTTGACTAATTGACGAGTCGATTCCAGTAGCCCACCAGGCGTGTCCAGGCTGATAATCAAACATTCTGCCTGCCGAGATTCTGCTTCGTCGATCGCCCGAAGGATATAACCGGCCGTACCCGGCGTGATCGTTTCATTTTCGAGCATGGCATGCAACACAAGCGGCCGCCGGGTTGAACTTTCTTCTTTAGATTCTTTATCCTGCGCAATTCCCCACCCGGCCCACAAGACTCCCAGCACCCCGACGATCCCTACAAAAAGCGCTCCCAGGGTTGAGCAAATGCCATTCCCTCGGAAATTCTCCCCAAAAAGTCGGGGTAACCGACGGCAACTGAGAAATTTTTCTTTCCGCCGGGAAACAAACCGGCACCTCTGCCTGCGACCGCAACCGGGAAGCGAGTTTCCCATACAGCACCTGTTAGCTGGTTTATGTCACTTACTTTTTGTCAACTTTTTGTCAGATTTCGCGAGTCATTCACGGTAAAACCGAAAGTTTCTTCAGCGTTCGCCTCAAAAACCTACATAGGATAAAAGAAGCAGGATTACAATTTGAAGGCCCCGGTTTCGGAAACCACCTCTCTGCCCAGAACTAAGTCAAAACACCGGGCCCACACTTTACAACATCCTATTCTCAAGTGGCCGAAGTTTCTCCAACTCGATCCTGTCTCACCTGGAACCGATAGTGATGGGGGAAAGCATTACGAAGCTTTGTCGACGGGCAAGACATTCTTTGGCAGCCTAAACCTACACCTACAACCTCAAAGGAAATTTAAGCCGAAAGTTAGAAATGTCTAAAGGTCCTCGATAGCTTTGCCAGGTCAAAAATGGTCCCCGCCGTCAAGCTGCGTCGAAATCACCCAATTTTGATCCGCACCTTTTTCTCCGCACTTATACGAAGTCCAAATGGCAACTCACCGCTGATTCATCACCAAATTAACAACTCAAGCAAGCAGTATTAGGCCCTATGAAATGTTCTCCGAATCCGCCCTGCTACTAGCCTGTACTTCCGCAAACATGACTTTCTAAGCATCATAACATTGTCGCCGAAAATATCTAGGATTCACGGCTCTGGGGGCTTAAGCTGCTCAGTCCAGCTTAGGCCCCGCTTAGTCCGCTCGACAATGTGTGGGCCCTCCTCGCGAGGCGGCACCAAGCCTATAAAATTTTTCAGTTCCGGGGATTTGAGACCGACCGGCCATTGGCAAGACTTTCAAGGGACAATCCTGATAATTAATGAAACAAGGATTCCAGAAACGGCGATCGCTGCGGGAGCGCAGCAAGGATCACTTGGGTTAGGACATTGGCAAGGAGATTAACTAAAAATTTGACGCGAAAGGGCACTAATGCCGCTGTTACGAAGGTAACTCGTTTGGCCTTCAGAATCACAACTTAATGCACAAAACAACGTGTCATTTATAAGAGTAACAGATGTCTGCGCGTCGTAAAATTGTTAACAAGACTTCCAGTTCGAAGAATGGAACAGCGATCCAGCTACGCGGAGTGCGAGTTCACAATCTTCAAAATATCGATGCAGATTTACCCCATGGAAAGCTCGTGGTCATTACCGGACCGAGCGGTTCCGGTAAAAGCTCATTGGCTTTCGACACGCTTTACGCCGAGGGACAGCGTCAGTATCTGGAAAGCCTTTCCCTTTATGCCCGCCAATTCTTTCATCAGCTCGAGCGTCCGGATGTTGATTTGATCGAGGGGTTGCCACCGACATTGTCGGTAGACCAACGGGTCGGTCTTTTCAGCCCCCGAAGTACGGTGGCAACGGCGACGGAAATCTACGACTACCTACGGCTACTTTATGCGAAGTTGGGCACTCTCCGGTGTCCTAAATGTTTGCAACCGATCCAGCGGCAGTCAGCCGAGCAAGTAATTGAGGCACTTTTGCGACTACCTTTCAACACACGTGTCATGCTATTGGCCCCTTTTGTTCGCGGGCGAAAAGGGGAGCATAAAGACCTATTTGTTCGACTACGGAGACTTGGCTTTGTTCGAGCGCGTGTGGATGGCCAATTGGTCGATTTGGAGCAACCGCCAAGTCTTGCCCGGCAGCGCCGCCACAACATCGAAGCGGTGGTGGATCGGCTGGTCATACGTCCCGAGGTTGCCGCAAGAGTTCGGGAGTCCGTTAATTTTGCCCTCCAACATGCCGAAGGTGCGCTCCTTGTCTGTTACCAAACAGCAGGTCAGGAACGTGGGGAGTGGCAAGAGCGGCTCTTCAGCACTCGATATGCCTGCCCCTCTTGTCAGATTAGTGTTGCCGAATTAGAGCCTCGAACTTTTAGCTTTAACAGTCCTTATGGTGCTTGCCCGACCTGCGACGGATTGGGGGTAGTGGATCAATTCGATCCCGAGCTTCTCATCCAAAACCGGAAGCTCCCTTTGGGTGGGGGTGCCATGCCTTTATGGGACCAGATGCCTGCCAGTTGGCGGCGCTCCTGCCGCGATTGGATTGAGCCGTTCTTGAAAAAGCTCGGCGCCTTGTGGGAAACACCTCTCGCCGATTTGGGCTCCAAAGCCCTTGGGCAACTACTTCGGGGAGATGGCAAGGAGTTTACTGGGCTCCTACCTTGGCTGGAGGAACGATTTCGGCATAGTTCCTCGAGTTTTGAAAGCATATTGGCGGACTATCGTTCGCGTCTCCCTTGCCCGGATTGTGGGGGGGCTCGTTTGCGACCTGAAGCGCGGGCGGTAACGATCAGCGACCAAGCCATCCACGAGTTGACCGCTATGACCGTGGAGGCAGCCCAGCGATTCATCGCCCAATTGACGTTCAGTGAGTCCCAAAAGCCGATCGCTCGACCGATTGTCGGTGAGTTGTTGTCGCGGCTCGACTTCCTCCGCAGAGTGGGCGTTGATTATCTGACCTTGGACCGTCCCACAGAGACCCTTAGCGGTGGTGAACTCCAACGGGTTCGACTGGCCAGCAGCCTGGGAGCAGGCTTGGTTGGCGTTTGCTACATTTTGGACGAACCTTCCATCGGCCTGCACCCCCGAGACAATGCCCGGCTCATTGAGGCCTTGAGGGAACTTCAGCAGCACGGCAATACGGTCATCGTTGTTGAGCACGATGAGTCGATGATTCGAGCCGCCGACTGGGTTCTGGATTTGGGGCCGGGCGCGGGACGCCACGGAGGTCGGGTGGTAGCCGCCGGAACGCCGGCTGACTTAGCCGAATCTTACCGGTCGATCACGGGGCAGTATTTGTCGGGACGACTTCAAATCCCATTACCCCGCCAACGGCGATCCGTGTCCGCGCAATACCGCATTCGTCTCGAAGGAGTGAGAACGAATAACCTCAAGAACATTACCGTGGATTTTCCGCTCGGGGTCTTCATTTGTGTCACCGGTGTCAGTGGTGCAGGGAAAAGTTCACTGATTAGCGAGACCTTGGCCCGGGCTTTGCGGCGCCATTTGGGGCTGGGAGGTCCGAAACCGGGTCCGTATCGGGCCATTCGCGGGGCGGATAAGATCGACAAGGTCGTGGAAATTGATCCCTCCCCCATTGGTCGAACCCCCCGAAGCACACCAGCCACCTACATCGGTGTTTTCGATCATATTCGGCGGGTGTTTGCCGGATTAAGGGAGTCGCGCGAGCGAGGGTATAAGCCTGGGCGTTTCAGCTTCAATGTGCGGGGCGGCCGTTGCGAAGCGTGCGAAGGCCACGGCCAGCAGTGTATCGAAATGACCTTTCTCCCCGATTTGTACGTATCCTGTCCTGCTTGCCAGGGAAAGCGATTCAATCCCCAAACGTTAGAGGTGACTTACCGCGGAAAGTCCATCGCGGATATCTTAGAGATGTCGGTCGAGGAAGCCATCAAAGAATTTCAAAACTTTCCCATCATTCAGCGATTGCTTCGCACGATGCAGGACGTGGGTCTCGGCTATCTGACTTTGGGACAGGCTTCACCCACGCTTTCAGGCGGTGAGGCCCAAAGAATCAAGCTCGCTGCTGAACTGAGCCGTGTCAGTACGGGCCGAACTTTGTATATCCTCGACGAACCGACGATCGGGCTTCATAGTGATGACATTCGTAAACTTCTTCAGGTTCTAAACCGGCTCGTTGACGCGGGTAACACGGTCATCATTATCGAGCACCATCTAGACGTCATTAAAACGGCCGATTGGATTATCGATCTCGGGCCCGAAGGTGGGGATCGCGGAGGGTATCTCCTCGCAGCAGGAAGACCCGAGGAACTCGCATCGCTCCCTGACAATCTCACCGGCCGTTTTTTACGATCTTGTCTCGAGCACACGCCGACGACCATCGCCTCGTGACCGTTTTATCCTGGTCTCAAGATAATTTTCTGTGCGTCTAATGAACGGTGCTGTGAAAACCTTGAACGACCGTCGCCCAGAGGAACTAAACCTGGGAACTGAAGCTGCTTCCAAAACACGCCATTGAGCCAATGCGATTCGGATTTTGGGAGCGTGCGCTAAGAGGAGTTAAGTGACAAGTTGCGACCAGCTAAATGAGAGAAGTTAGGAAACAGTACAAGAAGTGTAAGAAGGAGCATGAGAACGCAACAAGTTAAGGAGGGGTGCTTTAAAGGCAAGGAGGGGTGCCTTGAAGGAATAAGCTAAAGCGAGGGCGTTATGGCGGGTCATAACGTGAGGATTGAAGCCCGCCATAAGCAGTACGCTTAGGCCCACGAGGGGCTCACCAAGCCGGGCATCGTTCCGAGAGTGCGATAAGAACTATCCTACTTTCGGGGGTAATGATTCGAGGGTCCTCGTCTTTTGCAGCGGAAGTTTTTTAATCATTCCCGCGAACGCACGGTCCCCCAGGGGTTTCGGGGCTTGACGGCTCCTCTGCCTCGACGAAATACGGAGCGCAAAAGATGGGCCTTTTTCTCGTTGGGCCTTTCCTTCAGAAAGTGCGTTGCTAAAAATTTCGTCAAAGGACTCCTCGGAGGTCCTGAAATGAGTTCCCTCAGAGGAGCTGTGACCAATACAGCAGTTCGTTTCCCACTGCGCGGGGAGCAACCCGCACTCGGCGTTCTCGTAGTGAAAGGTGCTTTCAATACAACATCTCGCAACACATTGCGCGGGGGTGCATTTGCTTCAATTGGAACCAATGAGTTCGGTCTTCATTTTTGTATTTCGTGATACTTTTTTTCGCGGAAGGGTTAATTAGGTCCTGCCGGAGAAGTCCCTAGCAACCTTCTCTTAGTTCTCGGAATGAGATCGAGCGATGTTGCGCCCTCACCTCTACTGGATTTTGCTGGTCGCCTTATTTGGGAACCTGGTCATATCCGATGACGTTATGAGTCAAGAACGCCCCTTTTCGCAGCGTATCCGTGTGCCACCATGGCCAGAAGGGCTTGAGTGGCTTAATTGTGCGGGTCCAATCACCCTTGAGCAGCTCCGGGGGAAGTTCGTTCTTTTGGACTTCTGGACCTATTGTTGCATCAACTGCATGCACGTACTGCCGGAGCTGGAAAAACTGGAGCGTGCCTATCCGCGGGAATTGGTCGTAATCGGTGTGCACTCAGCAAAATTTGACGCGGAGCGCCGCTCCGAGAATATCGTGGAGGCGATTCGCCGTTACGGCATCCGGCATCCAGTGGTCAACGACGCACGCCATGAACTTTGGAATGGGTTCGGTGTCCGCGCTTGGCCCACACTCATCCTGATCGATCCCGAGGGCTACGCGGTATGGGGAACAAGCGGGGAAACCACTTTCGAGACCTTGGACGCTCTGTTGCGGCGTGCCCTGCCAGACTACCGGCGGCGGGGATTGATTGACGAGACTCCCCTGGTCTTTGGGCTGGAGACGCGGCAGCCAAGTCGCACCCCACTTCGCTATCCAGGCAAAATCCTTGCCGACGAGGCTTCGCGTCGACTGTTTATCTCCGATAGCGGGCACCATCGAATCGTCGTGACCGATTTTGAGGGGAATGTGTTGGCAATGATCGGCGAGGGGCGACGCGGTCGCAAAGACGGCGATTTCTCCTCTTGCCAATTCAATGATCCCCAAGGATTAGCGTTGAAAGGGGATCTGTTGTATGTCGCCGATACCCGCAATCACCTGATCCGCAAAGTCGACCTCCGTGCAAACGAGGTGCGGACCATTGCCGGCACCGAGGTGCAGAACCGTCAACCGGTCGTGACGGGCAGTCGCGCTCCGCTCCGACAGCCGTTGGCAAGCCCGTGGGATTTGCTGATCCACGAAGATTACCTCTATATTGCCATGGCGGGACCCCACCAAATTTGGCGGATGCGACTGAATGAGCAGGTCATCGAACCCTTTGCCGGCAATGGCCGCGAGGATATTATCGATGGTCCTCTCTTGCCGCGGCGGCCTTTTGAACTGGGGTTTGCGGCGTTTGCTCAGCCTAGCGGATTGGCTACGGATGGTTTGTGGCTTTACGTGGCGGATAGCGAGGGAAGTTCGATCCGCGCCGTACCCCTTCGGGGTCAAGGTGGCGTCCGAACGGTGGCAGGCACCGCGTGGCTTCCCATGGCAAGGCTGTTTACCTTTGGTGATGTGGACGGACCCCCGCAATCGGCCCGATTTCAGCACCCGTTAGGGGTAGTGTTTTACGAGGGTCAACTATTCGTCGCAGACACGTACAACAATAAAATTCGTGTCATTGATCCTGCCACCGGTCAAACAAAAACCCTCGTCGGAAGTGGCGAAAAAGGCTTTACAGACGAACCTCCGACGTTCAATGAACCGGCCGGAATCACGGCGGCGGCAGGTCGGCTTTTTGTGGCGGATACGAACAATCACTTGATCCGGGTGGTGGATCTCGCAACCGGTGGAAAAGTGTCCACGTTAGTTTTGAAAGGGCTTGAGCCGCCCTCGATAGACTTTGCTCCGGTTGAAGAAGATGAATTGGCCGGTAGGGACGAAATCCTTCTAGATCCGGTCGAACGCAGCATAAAAAACGGTCTCTTGACCTTTCAATTAAACCTGCGTCTGCCTTTCAACTATAAACTGAATCCGCTGGCCCCGTTGAGCTTTCAGATAAGTTTGGCCGATGTTGGGAAACCGCGGGGAAATCTTGCCATCGTGGATTCGCATTTGGGTCGGACTCATGTGCTCAAGAATCCCGAAACTCAGTCCACAATTTCAATACCCGTACAAGGGGACTCAGGCGAGATTCCTCTAAAAGTTACCGTCACTTACTTCATTTGCCAGGAGGGCCGGGAGGGACTTTGCAAAGTCCGAAGCTGTCAATGGTCAGTTCCAATTCGCGTGGTAGCCGATGGATCCCACGAGCCCATAGTCTTGGAAACCCGCCCCTGACCACTTTTGTCCAAACCTCGTAAGAGTAGCTTCACTCGCACCAATCAGCGCGCATTCCCTTGAGAAAATTTGGTTATTTGCACTCCCGCATCTTCCGCAGCTTTTCGCCGGCTGACTTTGCCAAACCGTTGCTCAAAGTGTCGGAACCCTATTTCAAGATGTCGGCAGCCGTGCACGAACTTCGCAGTCTCAGTAGCCGGTGCGAACCCACCGCGCCGTCGTCGTGCTGAGATTTAGGGCATGAAAATCTAATGTATTTGTTTCCTTCAACACCAGTTCCTTGCTCGCCTTCGAAGTAATCGTTTTCCCGGCGGTTCCCCTTTTTGTCCTCAACTTTTTGCCGACTGCCCCATTTTCCACACGGTTTTCTTGCTCGCGTGTCTTGACAAAGCGGTTCACAACCGGTCAGAAAGCGGTGCGATGGCGGGAAGCTGGGAACGCGGTGATTGCAAGGTCCGCATGCGCTTTGAACTCGCCATTACCCTGCTTGCCCAGAATGTTGGAAATATCCAGAATGTTGGAAATGGTATGATGCTTACAGTTTGGATCGGCTTTTCTATTTGCCGCATAATGTATTCGAATTTCGGCGATCCAGCTCCCGGATTTTAGCCACAAAGCTGATGGCATTCATGCCTGAGATTAGGGGATCCATTGGATAAGCCTCAGGATTCATCCACTGAACCCATAGGCAAGTTTTATAGACATTTGGGAAATAATTGGTATCTAAGAAACTAAGACCTCGAAGATGAGCAAAAACGTGGAACTTGGCTCCGTGCGGGGTGAGTCACTGAAGGCAGAGGGCCTTCTTTGCCGGTTGGTTGCCATTCCGAGCGTCAATCCGATGGGTCGTGTGGAAATGCCTCCAGAGTGCGGTGAGGCTCGGATTGCCAATTTTCTGGCGGAACTGCTGGAAAGCTGGGGGCTTGCAATTTGGCGTCAGCCCGTGGATCCCGGCCGAGAGAATATCGTGGCAGTAGAGACGGATATTTCAGGCCCGCAGGAGAGTCATTCCGCCGTTTCAAAGAATCAGGATGACAGAGCACTCCTGGTCTTTTCGGCGCACATGGACACGGTGCCGCCAAGCCCGGAGATGGCTCGGCCATTTGACCCGTGCGTCATCGGTGGTCGCCTCTACGGCCGCGGGGCGTGTGATGTAAAAGGCGGGATGGCCGCAATACTCCTTGCTTTGCAGAGGCTATTAAGCCAGCCAAAGCAAACGGGAGTTCGCTTAGGGGTTGCGTTTACGGTAAATGAAGAATTCGGTTTCTCAGGCTCTCAGGCTTTGGCTCGGTTGATGGGTACCGGCGGCCAAAAATCGGTTTCCGGAGATGCTGGGCCGCCATTCGATTTTCATCCCGCGGCCGTCGTTGTTGCGGAGCCTACGAGCTTAAACGTGATTGTTGAGCATAAAGGGGTGGTCCGTTGGCGTTGTCATGCCCGAGGTAAAGCGGCCCACAGTGCTTTTCCTGATCGGGGGATCAACGCTATCTACCAGATGGCCCATGTTTTACGCGCAATCGAAGAATACGGAGATCAACTCGCACAAAAGCGCGCGGTGGGTCGCTCGGGAAAGCCCTCTGTCAGCGTCGGCACTATCACTGGCGGGGTCAGCGTCAATACCGTCCCTGATTCTTGCACCATTGAAATTGATCGGAGGCTTGCGCCAAACGAATCCCCTACTGATGCCCGGGAAGAGCTGATTAGATGGATCGAAGAGCGGACGGGCTTGAGGGAAGGCATCGAGCATGAGGAGCCTTCAATGGTGGGCCTTCCGCTCCCGGATCAGTCGAATCAATCGATCGCTCGACAGCTTGCACACCTCGCGGAGCAAATCGCGGGTCGTGGAGAGATGTTAGGAGCTCCCTATGCTACCGATGCTGCATTCTTCGTAGCGGCGGGAATTCCAACAATCGTGTTTGGACCCGGCGCCATCGAGCAAGCTCATACCGCCGATGAGTGGATATCCCTCGAGGAAGTAGAGACGGCAGCCGAAATCCTCTTTCACCTCGGGCGCGGTTTTCGCGGGTGAGAGCGATTGGTAGTGAACTGGGGCATTCGGGGGTGTAACCGTCACATTGAAGGAACGAGAAAGGGAGTAATGAGAAGGAACGTCGAGGTGAGTAGGGGCCTTTTCTACCACAGAGCTCCTGGAGGCTTGACGATTGAATCGAGAAGAATCAGGGTTCGGTCACGCATCGCCGAAAATCGGCCGCAGAATAAAATTTTCCCTTGGCTTGAAACGTGAGCAAACTGACGTCAGGTTTACACCATTGCAAAGGGCCCCGCCGTTGCGAAATATGTGCGGAATTAGAGTGCAATTTGTGAAAAACATGCACTCTGCTAATATGCAAGTAAGTATTCTACTAATCCACAAGATTAAGCGAACTCCGGAGAGGCGGCTATGCGAAAACAAAAGCCGCGCGTTTACGTGGGTACATCTGGCTGGAGTTACGCCGATTGGCAAGGTCGCTTCTATCCGGAAGGTGTCAAAGCTCGGGATTGGTTAAATTATTATGCCCAGAAATTCTGTACGGTTGAGGTTAATGCGACGTTTTACCGGATACCGACACCGGCAATGATCGCTAGTTGGAACGCCCGACTTCCCGAAGAGTTTCATCTTGTGCTCAAGGGCGCTCGGTCGGTAACCCATTTGGCCAGACTCGAAAATTTCGCGACCGACCTGGAGATTTTTCTTGAAAGAATACAGCCCTTAAAAAGATTGCAAGTGATCCTTTGGCAATTACCGCCGTCGTTCCATTTAGACTTGGACCGCGTGGAGCGATTTCTGGCGGTTTTGCCTCGAGATTACCGGTACGCCATGGAGTTTCGCCATCCCAGTTGGTGGTGCAAGGATACTGCCCAACTGCTTCAGCACCATAAGGCGGCGTTTGTGGCAGTCAGTCACCTGCGGCTTCCCGCGGAAATTATCCCCACAACCGACTTTCTCTATCTTCGGTTTCATGGGCTAGGGCGGCAACTCTACCGCTACGATTACTCCGAGGCGGAGTTGCGGGAATGGGCTGCTCGAGTTTCCGCTTTTTTGAAGACCTGTGCCGTGTATGCATTTTTTAACAATGACTGGGAAGCAAATGCGCCAAAAAATGCGAAGCAATTCGAGCAGCTTTTATTGAAGGGTACAACCGAAGTTTAGCCGGATACCGGGAACATGTCGCTTCAGTTTCCGCTCAGCAATTGCCTGCCGTTGTACCGGGGAATCGTTCTCCAGATTCGGATCCCCCTATTTGCTTCGCGATGGTACGGCGCGAATTTTGAGCCGGCCTGTAGTAGTTTTTCGGAGTAGGGCTTCATGTGTGGAAGATTCACGCTGCGCGCCACAGCCAAACAGATCGCTGAGCAATTCGGCATATCCACGGTCCCGGATTTCCCTCCACGGTTTAACATCGCGCCAAGCCAGCCAATTCTAGCCGTTCGGACGCGATTTCCCTTCGATTCACCCCTCGAGCGCGAATGCCTTTTTATGCAGTGGGGGTTGGTTCCGCATTGGGTCAAGGAATTGAAAGGCGCACCGGCCTTCATCAATGCAAGGTCGGAAACGGTGGAGGAAAAACCGGCCTTTCGCGTACCGTTTCGCTACCGTCGGTGTCTCGTACCAGCAGACGGCTTCTATGAATGGCGTAAGTTGCCGCGTGGTAAACAACCATATTTCATTTGTTTAAAAGGTGACACACTGTTTGCCTTCGCAGGACTATGGAATCATTGGGAGGCACCGGACGGCTCGGCATTGGATTCCTGCGTCATCTTGACGACAGATGCAAATCAGGTAATGCGGCCCATTCACGACCGCATGCCTGTGATTCTTTCTCCAGAACACTATGCGAGCTGGTTGGACCCCCAAATCACGGACTTTTCGCAGCTTCGATCCCTTTTACAACCTTACCCAGAGGAGCGGATGGAGGCTGTGCCCATTACGTCCCGGGTCAATAATCCCAAATTTGACGATCCCCGTTGTTTGGAACCGGCGGTGTAAGCCCTTTGGTGAGGGGCCTTTCGAAACAAGTGGGGATATTATTCCCGCTTGCGGGAGGACCCGGGTATCTCCGCGGGTAATACCGGCACAACTGTAAAGGGCGGCTGGGTAACCCCCTAACCGGGGGTCGTCGTGGTAGCTCAAGCTCAATGAACTCAGGATCAGATGGGTAACCCGCGACCCGGGGGTTGTCGGCTTACTCCGCGTATCTTACCGGAAGGACTGCCTTAAATTGTTGCCACGTTTGGCCCTGCACGAAAATGGTCGGGAACACTCCTTGCAGCGTGTTGCGGCCCTAATTATGAGTAACGCAGGGGTTTTGGGCTGTTGGGCAGATGTTGCTTAGCGGTAATCCGCAATATTCTGCCATGCCGCCCTCTCGGCAGTTTGCCATCCGCTTTGCGGCCGTCGAGCTACCGGTAAATGCAGGCCGACTCCTGAAAGTCCAGGAACGGAGGCAAAAGTCGGGCCACCATCTTCAGTCGCCCGATTGACAAAAAGGATACCAATCGTCAAACTCTTGGCTTCCGATTTTTCCTCGGAGCTCTCGCGCGCTAAAATCAACCCACAAACAGGATGCACCTTTAGGTGAGGCAGTTCAATCGCGGCTAAGAAACCCGGGAAACGTGGCGGCTGAGGCCTCGCTTTAAGGGCCCATATTGGGGGATCCTTCGGATTTCCGATATGGTCGCCGATTCTCGGCGAAAGAGCGGGGGCGAGCGGCTGGGCCAGAATTTACAAAGCTACCCTATGTGGATTAAAAGGGAATTTTCGGGGATCCAATTGATTGAGGATCCAATTGATCGGGAAAAATAATGTTTCACCATACCTTCCCGCGGAAGGAGCGGAAAGCGAAAAAACGATGGTGGCGTAGGAAAGCTCTGTCACCAAGGGAAATGGCGGCTAAAGACGGGATAAGGATCTTTCTGCCCTTTCGCATCAATGGCCGTCTGGTTCAATCCAACGTTTTTCAGAGGTAGAGCGGCATCCGGAGCAGCAGAATTGTCACGCGAGGACGGAAGAATTCCTTCCCCAAAGACATGAGCATATGGAGAAAGTCTCCTAAGGGTAACACGCGTTCGGGCATTTTGCTCAAATGTATCCTTCTCGTGAACGGTCACGGGAAAAAGTCAAGTGATTAAAAAAGTTAGGTCCACAATTGGGCGAAACTGTCTTTTTACCGGAGGGGAGCAGCCATGGAAGTCGTGATTTATCCGAATTACGAAGCAATGAGCAAAGCCGCTGCTCAGATGGTGGCACGAGTTCTAAATGCCAAGCCTAATGCTGTCCTTGGTTTGGCTACCGGCAGCACACCGGAGGGTTTATACCGTGAGCTGGTCCGCATGCACCGCGAGGAAGGCTTAGATTTTTCCCAGGTCACGACGTTTAATCTCGACGAGTACGTGGGTCTGCCGAAGTCCCACCCTCAAAGTTACCATTACTTCATGCATGAAAAGCTGTTTAAACACATCAATATTGCGCTACAGAATATCTATATCCCATCGGGTACCACCGACAACTATGAGGCGTTTTGCAGGTGGTACGAGGAGCGGATTCGGCAGTGCGGCGGGATCGATCTTCAGATTCTCGGCATCGGGGCCGATGGCCACATCGCTTTTAACGAGCCGGGCAGCTCTCTCGGTTCGCGGACTCGCATCAAAACTTTGGCCCGGCAGACTATCGAAGACAACGCTCGGTTTTTCGACGGGCGGGTGGATTTGGTGCCGATCTACGCCATTACCATGGGCGTCGGTACCATTTTGGAAGCACGTAAGATAATGCTTTTGGCCAGCGGGAAGAGCAAAGCGAAGGCCGTCGCGGCCACCATCGAGGGTCCAGTCACCAGTATGATCACGGCGAGTGCTTTGCAACTTCATCGCGATGTTACCATCTTCTTGGACGAGGAGGCAGCAAGCGACTTGAAACTAATCGATTATTACCGCTGGATCCAGGCCAATAAGCCGGGCGCACCAAAAACCTGATGGCTCAACGACCGGCGACTTTTGGGCTTGTTCGCAAAAGTTTTGAGGGTTCGCGAAAGTTTTGAGTGTCGCATAACGGACTAAAGGTTTTGCGGACGCCCGGCCGGGAAGCCTCGCATCGCGAAGTTCGTTCGGCGGCCTTCACTTTGGAGATTGCCGCGGGGCTCGCTGCCACTTGATGAGGCAGTGCAAATTTGCCTTTGCCCGGGTAGCCGCCTGGGTTCGCCCTTCAAATGGCCAGAAAAATGTGCAGAGAATTTCTCTAGAAAAGAGAACCCAAACATGCGGGAAATTCCGGGGCGGCTTGGAGGATTTTTGTCTTTCTGGCCTCACCCCCTGCGTGTGGGGGAAGTCCTGCGTTCAGCGGTACGCCGTCGCAATCGTGTCACGTTACCATCGGAGTGCAGAGGAAGTCCCCAAAAACTAGAAGCTATTCTATACTGTGTTTCGTGCTTGATTATCGATTTCGCAAGGTAAAGTTTTCCTTTCTTGCACCTGGACAAAGATGATCGGATTTAGGCAAAGATGATCGGAGATTCAGCCATCTGAGCCAGTCAGATGTGGGTCTCCGCCATCTGGGCCAGCAGGATCGGATATTCCGCCGTCGTACAAATCGGAAATTCCAGAAAAAATCGAACCCGCAGGCGGTGAGGGAGAAACGTTTATGCGATTGGTGCTGGTAGATTGGCCTTCGGCAAAGCGCTACCATTTCGACCCTCTGGCACTAAGTCGGCCGATTTTCGCGCTTCGCTGCGGCATGAGCTCCTTGGGTGAAAAGCTCATTCGCAAGTGGCAAGCGGACCACGTGGTGCTGATTATGCCACCGTATATGGAAGCGGTCTACCGCGCGGACTCCTACCGGCCCGTTAATGAGATAGACCGGATTTTCGAACCCCCGGATGATGTTTTATTCGTGCATGGTCGCGTTAAAGCGTCCGGATGGGAGTATCCCTCAATTGGGCCAAGCGAGGTCATTTTGGATTCCGATGGCGAGCTTCTCGTCGCTCGGGTAAGCCGGGATGATTTACAAAAGCTCGACCGAAGTAGTCTCGAAGGCCTTTTAAAGTCTATCCCGGAGAATTTACCTCTAGTCGAAGCAGAAGTGCCAACCTGGCAATATATCTGGGATTTGATTTTGGCTAACCCAGATCAGATCCGCGAAGATTTCGCCGCCATGGGCCGGTATGGAATGGAAGGAACGGTAGAGCAACCTTTCGCCCTGCGAGGAAATGCCGATGATTTGTACATTGCACCCGGCGCGCTTGTCCATCCTATGGTGGTGATCGATGTACACGGTGGACCGGTGTACATCGATACCGATGCGGAGATCCATCCCTTTACGCGGATTGAAGGTCCGTGCTATATCGGTCGTCGAACTATCCTTTATGGGGCCAAGTGTCGCGAAGGAAACTCCTTCGGCCCAGTGTGCCGGATTGGTGGAGAAGTCGAGGAATCAATCATCCAAGGATATTCCAACAAGTACCATGACGGATTCCTCGGCCATGCCTATGTGGGCGAATGGGTAAATCTCGGGGCCTTAACAACCAATAGTGACTTGAAGAACGACTATTCGCAGGTCGAGGTCATTCTGGATGGCCGCCGGCCTATCCCCACAGGTTCGACGAAAGTTGGCTCGCTTATCGGCGATCACACGAAGACCTCCATCGGCACCCTACTGAACACCGGGGCTTATGTCGGGGCAATGGCTTTGATCACCGGCACGGGCAAACCCCTACCGAAGTTTATTCCCTCTTTCGCTTGGTTCTTGGATGGCATCGTCACCAAGGGTTATGGGAAGAAAAAACTTTATGAGACGGCTCAGGTAGCGATGTCGCGTAGGCGGCACCGGTGGACTCCTGCCATGGAGGCCATGTGGGACAAAATCTACGAGATGACAGCTCCCGTGCGCGATGAGGCCATCAAACGCGGCCGGCGATCCCTCGCTCCCGGATGATCACACACGCGGACAAAAGCGCAAGGCTCCGTGCCGGTTCCTGACAACCCCAAAACGGTGCAGTGAGGCCGGCAAAACTCCTAAATGTTTGCGAGCCGCTTTTTGCAACATTCTGCTGCCTTGCAACGCCTTGTAGCGAACTCTCAAAGGGTAAGCGACTCAAACGTGCACACCGCGCCTGAATTTGCGTTGCAAAATCGGTGGGTGTGGCGGAGGGTTTACCCTCGATAAAGCTGGACCTTGGTGGGCCGCACTCGGCACGGCATCTTTGTTGCACCGATGCTAAGAATTGCCCATTACTGGGCAAAAACCGTTCTATCCGCCCCAAAGTTTCCGCAAAAGCTTTGCTCCTTCCGGATCGTGCTGAATTACCTCTGCCCGGACAAACGGGTAGAAATCGTTAACGCCGAACCATGCCTCCGAAAGTTCGGCGAAATATTCCTGCGGGTTTTCAATCGCATAAGCACGGCGACGGCTTCCTCCCCAGTGAAGAACACGCAGGTATTTCCCGCTTTCCACTGCCTGATGCCAGGCGGCCTTTATTTCCGGATTATCATACCCCCCTAAAAAGCGATGATGATACGCGTGAGCAAGTTCGTGGAGCACCATCGAGGGCTGACTCAAGGTCCAAGCGAGAAATGTTTCAGCATTGCCGATTTCCACTGCTCCGGCTTTGTCGGGGTTCATCCCGTGCGCTTTGAGCCACCCTCGTGAAGGATGGTAGCAAGCGCAGGTAACTCGGGTGCTTGAGTGCTCGACCCATATCGGGACTTCCCGAAGTTTGTCCACCGCTCGCTCGGGCACAGTCCGGACAATGGCATAAAGTTGAATATCGAGCAATTCAAGCACTCGATCACTCAGCTCCCTGTGCTCCTCCAACAGAGACCGGTGGACAAGGACCCGCCAACCCCGGATGATGCGTTCGTGATAGTTCTCGGTGGGTTCATAGGGCAATTCAGTCCCCAAGAGCGGGGCGGTATCTGTCTGGGGTACCGTTGCCTGGGGATTATCCGTCGCGAAAGACGGCAGTTCACCGGCCCAAAGCCCAAAGATGATCACCCAACTGAGAGCTACCGTCAGCGCGTTTGGCCGGCAACGCGATCGGCAGAATGGCCCACGATTCCAGTTCGTCTTTGCGTGTGCAACCAGCAATATATCGAACTCTATCACCTGCCTCATCTTTCCGCCTACGCGACTAGCATAAACAACGTGAGTAAAACGAATACCCGTCTGAGAATTTTCGAGATCTTCCCTACTCGGGTGCCCATGGACAACGCGTTACTGGAAGATCGAAGGATTAATTGAACAAGATCAAAGGATTAATTCAACCTTCGCCGAGTTGAGGCTTTGCTGTAACTCCCCATGCTGCCGTGGAACCAGCTTCTTGAAGATCCCCTGGTTCTTCTCGCGGCCAGCGCCGCAGTACCCACTCAAAGATATCCGCCGAATCGTTCGGTCCCAGAAATGCTTCCTGCCGAAAATGCGTCGTGAACTGGATCATCGATCGGACTGCGGACCCCGGCTCGAGTTGACGCCCGTGAAAAAAGCATCAACCGCGAAAGGAAATCCTCACATGCGAGCGGCGGCTCCGTGCCCGCACGGGAGACTATCGAAGTTCCTGAAGCATCCCTAGTAAACACGCGACAATCTTCGGGGCTGCCTCAATTTCCACGTTACAGGTGCCAAGCCAGGTTTCGTATCCACCCCAAGCGTGCTGCTGCAAGGTCGGCAGGTACCCAAAATGGGCATTTGCATGAGAAATGGTAAACGTCTTGGCAAACGGGCTTTCTTGCTTCAGTTCCAAGCCGATCTCCACAAAGACCTCAAAGGGAATGGCACAAATTGCCAAATCTCCGATCCGGAAAGCCTGGAGAGGCACGCTCACTTCATCCGGGGCATCTACAAGGTTGAGTACCCTCTCGGCGTAAGTACGTTCCCGGATATGGTACGGCTTGGCGTCAGCCGGCTTGGCGAGCACAGCTCGGGCATATTCGATCTGCTCCGGCGTCGGTTTTCGAACCCGCAGCACCAGTTCGCTTTGCTTTGCTCCCAGAGGAACCCAGTCGACGAATTGCAGTTGATCATAGGCTTCTTTCACGCGCTGTGCCACCAGGTCGGCGACATACCGCTGGCGTTCATACGGTCGCCAGCGCCGCTCATCCTTTTGAAGCCAGTTAATGTTATTGATATCCCCGCTGGTGCCGTTGCTCAGGATCCCGACAAACGCCGGGGCGAGCCGGTCCGCCCCGAGGAGTTGTTGAATGCGGTCGGCGAACTCCCCGAAATAATCGGCGGAAATTACGGCGCCCGCTCCCGGTCCCACGTAGTGAAGGCTATAATTGGCCAGTAGGGCGATGGGGCGTCCGTCGAGCGATTGAATCGCCAAGAATACGATCTCCGGATCGGTCGGCCCCGCCGCTTTGAGGATGTTGGGGTCCCCTTGCCCCGGATTCATGACCACCTGATCTTCACCGCCAAAAGGATTGGGAATCGCTGTACCCGGCTTCATGAAGTACCGACGATTAAAGACCTGAGTAGGTTCCTGAGCACTTCCCCAGGCAATCTTCGCCGGTTCCAGATTTCTGACGGCTCGCCGAACTCCGTCGGCAATCCGGCGGGCCACGAAGGTTTGGTATTCACTCAGTTTCTCTTCGGGAGCCATCCGCCGGTCCCCCCGAGCACTCACCGAAGAGTGAGTATGGGTCGCGGCCATCATCATGTTTTCCGTTGGGATCCCTACTTTTTCGTGAATTTCTTTCTTTGCTGCGTCGTAGACGGCGCGCGAAGCGCCGATATTATCGATGATCACAACGGCAAGCTTCGTTTGCCCATCATCCAGAACCAAACACCGCGCCCATAGCTCATCGTGGATATGCACGGCCGGCGACGATTCCCAACCCCCCACTATAGGCATATCCAAAAATGGCGTAATGTTGCTCATTGCCGCGCCGGCTCGAAAGACCTTTTCCTGTGCCCAAGCAACCGAGTTGCCATCGATTTTCGGAAGTCCAATCGCAAAAAAAGTTCCGAGAAGAACCACGCATACCTGAATCCGGCTGACAGCTCCTTTCTTCGGCATCGCCCGACTTCCCATCTTAAAGCCGATCTGTAGCCAGTGGCAACGGACGCATGAAAGCCAGTGTTCAAAAACTTTTCTTACCCGCACCATGGCTCAAATCCTTGTGAATTAGGTTTACCGGGACATTGATGCCTGATCCGACTCCTGGACGCAGTGCAGCGCACCAACCCGTCGCAGTTATTCTTCTACCGCGTAGTGGCCTTGTCAACACACGCATCTAGTGTCAGACGGTAGGCCACCGATAAGGCAAATTCCATGCGTGATATTTCCGCAGGATCACCCTTCGGCCACCGAGCAAATCACCTGAGAAAACACAGAATCGGAAGAGATGAGAAAACGGAGAATCGAAGGGGTGGTTTCTTTCCGGCAAGAAGCTTACTTCCAACTTCTGGCCCCGAGACACATGCGGTTGTCAAGAAGCTTTAATTTTCTCGTGCAAAGAGCGAATACTATATTAGCCACCCCATTTGGCATGCCACACTCGGAGCCTAAACTCGGCACACCAGATCGGGATTCGTAATCGTCTGCTCACCAAGTTTGCTAACATATCAGACTCAGGACGCGGTTAGTCTGCGATACGCTGTGAGCCTCGAAACCGGGAGCCACTCACATGGGCTCAATCGGTATCTTCTTGAGGCGACTTTTCATCCTTGCCTTGTGCAACTCCCGTTCTGTCGAGGATTTATGATGGCGTCCCGCATCGTCGGAATTTGCGTTCCACTTCTGCTCGCTCTCGAAATGAGTGCCGTCGGCCAAGTACCCGAAATGCCATTCGCCCTCGGCGTAGAGTACATGGTACCCGGGTTTGCCGAGGTTTATGCCAGAACCGGTGTTCGGTGGGCCAAGGCGATGGGGCAAGGGTTTTCTTGGGGGGATATTGAGCGGACTCCCCCCGTTGGAAGTAAGCACGTTTACAACTGGACGTGGCCCGACCAACTGATCCTCGAATATCAGCGGGCGGGGTTCCACCATTTTCACATCTATGTTAAGGCCCATTGTCGTTGGGGATCAAGCAAGCCGATTCCGCTAGTCGCTACTCCCAGCTTTCTCCCCAAAGCGGAATACATGGACGACTATGCCGCCTTTGTTCGTGCACTGGTGGAACGTTATGACAATGACGGACATGACGATGTGCCTGGGCTTCTTTACCCCGTGGAATACTGGGAAATCGAGGCAGAATGGGGCACTTTTTGGCCGGGAACTGCTGAGGAATATCTCCAACTTTTGAAAGTCGCCCACTCTGCGGTCAAGTCCGCTAACCCCAAGGCGAAGGTCATTCTGATCGGCTTTTTCATGGCAGGGGTATTCGAGGGTCAGCCGGACCCGCAAATCGCACTCGAGCAGCTTGCGCAACGTCATCCGCCACACCGAGTTAAACAAATCGAGCGTGGTATCGCCGAGGCAAAAAAACTTTTCGCTCATCCGGAACTTTTCGACGTGATCGAATTTCATTCCCTGAGCGACTGGAGCGAAATCCCGGGCATGAGCCGGTTTCTTCGCCACTTGATGCGCGAAAGGGGATACCAAAAACCGATCTGGGTGGGGGATGTCAATTACACGGCCTCTCCCATGATGTTCTGGGGCGAACCGGTCCCACCTTATACAAAAAGTCAAAAGGCGGGTATCGAAAAAACGCTCCGGGCTCTGGCCAACTCAAGGGATCCGCGTCACGGCGAAGTCGTGGCGTGGTTTCGGGCCGAGCAATCCAAGGGATTGGTCAAGAAAGTCGTCTTGGCCATGGCTGAAGGTTTGGCGGGGATCAATATCGGCAACCTCAAGGATGAACCCATCTTTTCCTGGGTGCCCACATTCGCAGGAAGTGTGGCTTTTCAGGGGTTAGTCGATTCACAAGGCATTCCGGCAAAACCGGGGGAACCTCGTCCGGCCTATCACGCCCTTACGCTTCTTCAACAAAAACTCGGTGCATTCGTCGGTGTCGAGACATTGAACCTCGGCCCCGGTGTTTACGCCTACAAATTCATGACCAGCACAAACCCGCTTTACATCCTTTGGTACGATGACCGTGCCCGCTATCTGCCGGGGGATAAGGAACCCTCAAAGACGGTAAATCTCCCTTGGCCCTGGAGCCGGTGCCTGCTGACGGAAACGCCCGTATCGCGGGGCCCAATCAAAACGCAAATTCTCACTGCCCAAAAAGGCTTCATCCAACTAGAACTGAGCACGACTCCAATTTGGCTCGAACCCAGGGGAGGTTGATCCCATGAGAAGTTCTATTGGCAATTGGGCTCTGTGGGGTCCACTGGCCGGCATTTTTGCCGTCGTCGGTGCCTGTCTCTCGCATGAGTCTGCTGAGACCGCGGCCCCTGAACCGGTTGAATTGCCGCTTACGACGCGAAGCTTTCTCACCGGTACCACCCCGAGTGTGAACCGCACGAAGAATCCCGCCGCGGCATTCATCCTCAGCAAAGAAGTCGGTCGTTTGACCATGTTTTGGGTCACCCCGAATGGAATCGGCCTATTTCAACAAGTTTCGAAGCAAAATCCTGCTGCCAAAAAAACAAATTATGAAGCGATTCAGGACATCGGTCTTATACCCGTCATTCATTTGAATCCATGGACTGTGCAACCCGGCAAAGGGGTTGTTCGGAATGACGGCTCGGGAAGTAGCGACTTTTCGAACCCCGACTTCGTCGCTCGGATGTGCGAAGAGGCTGGAAAAATTGCCGAACGTTTCCGACCGCGGTATTTCTCCATCGGCAATGAGATCAATAGCGTTCACGAGTGGCTTGGTCCGAAGACTTTCGAAGACTTGGCCGCACTAGAGAAAAAGCTATACGAGACCATTAAACGGGCCTCTGCGGAAACCAAGGTACTCGTGGTGTTCTCCTATTCCCAATTGGTAGATCTGCCCGGGGCGCCGCGGTTTCATTTGGTTGAGAAACTAGATGGCAGCTACGACGTGCTAGGTCTGACGACATACCCTTGGAAGAACTACGAGATCCCAGAGGAACTGCCGGATGACTATTACTCGCGCATCATGAAATACACCGCCAAACCGATCGGCTTCACAGAGATCGCGTGGAGCAGCGATAAAGCCCAAGGGGGGAGCGAGCAAGAGCAGGTGGAGTTTCTGCTGCGATTTCTGAAACTTACTCGCGACATACCTTTAGAGTTCGTAAGCTGGGCCTTTCTCCACGATCTACCCCAGGAAAGCGTAACCGGCTTTATTATTCAGAAAACTCACGTTGGCCTTGGCCTTCGGAAATACGATGGCTCACCCAAGCGGGTATGGAGCTACTTTCGGGCTCTATCCTTGCTGCCGGGACCGTGATTCCACGAAGTATGGTCCCCGGTTTGGGAATCCTTTTCCGGCCTTACCCAAGGGCACTATCCTTTCGCGGTGTTCCTGCCAATCCCTCACGCCTTGCATTATCCTAACAGCATCCGAAGAAGAAATCGCCTTGACCATGGAGCCACCCCCTGGCGGTTCCGATAACCCGGATTATGATAAGCGATCTACGGCCGAAAGCTGATTTCAGGCCAAAATCCCCCCGTTTGGGGCCAAGGTGGGCGCGCACGTTTTCGCGTCCCCCTCAGTCTGTCCCAAGCTGCGGTTTTTCCTGCAAGGGGCACAGACGTTCCTTCCGCCCGTGGATTTCGCCTCCGACAGCAACGGCCAGACGAAACACAACAAACGTGATAACATTTGGGAGTTTTTGGTTCGGTAAACACCTAGTTTTCAGTTTTTTGGCTCCGCGACGATGAAGGCTGCAAATTGTGTAGACAATCAGACGGTAGGAACACCCACCTCCGCAAACGTACGCCCCCGGTTGGATGCAATCTTTTGCCCGCGAAGCGTGGCGGTAGTTGGGGCAACCACGACGCCGGGAACTGTGCCCCACGACATTCTGGAAAACATGGTCAAGTCTGGGTTTACGGGACGGCTTTATGCCGTAGCTCCCGGAAAAAAATCGATATGCGGTGTGCCGGCTTATCGATATGTGCTCGACTTACCGGAACCCGTCGATTTAGCTGTGATCGTCTTTCCCGCGGAAGTAGTGGAGAGGGCCCTCGACCAGTGCGGCCAACGTGGAATCCCCGGCGTAGTCGTCATTTCCGCGGGCTTTCGTGAGATTGGTGCGGAAGGACGGCAGCGAGAAAAGCGGCTGGTGGAGCTATGTGAAAAATATCAGATCACCTTAATCGGTCCGAATTGTCTGGGAGTTTTGAACACAAATCCGGCGATTTCTCTAAATGCGTCATTTGCCCGTGCCATGCCAGCCACGGGAAAGATCGCCATGTTGAGCCAATCCGGGGCATTGTGCACAGCTGTTCTCGACTATGCCCGGGAGCGTCACGTCGGCTTCTCTAAATTCGTGAGTTTTGGCAACAAAGCCCTCATTAGCGAGGTGGAGCTACTGGAATATCTTCACAAGGACCCACAAACCTCGGTGATCCTCATGTATTTAGAGGAGATGGGCCGAGGCCGCCAACTATGCGAGGTGGCTCGGAGGATAACTTCGGGGCCCAACGCAAAACCCATTTTTGCCATTAAGAGTGCTCGAACCCGTGCGGGGGCGCAAGCCGCAAGTAGTCATACCGGCGCGATGGCTACCGAGGACGCGCTCTGCGAGGCGGCCTTCGCAGCCTCGGGGATCATCCGAGTGGATACTCTGGAAGAGCTCTTCGATGCGGCCATCCTTTTCGCCAATCAGCCCTTACCCCGGGGTAGGCGGGTAGGAATCGTTACCAATGCCGGGGGACCGGGTGTGTTGGCTACCGATGCAGCGGTGCGCTTCGGGCTTAAGGTTCCTCCGCTTCAGCCGGAAACTCGTGCCGCACTAAAGCCCCGGTTGCCCGCCACTGCCAATTTAACTAATCCCGTCGATGTCATTGGGGATGCCCGGGCGGATCGATACGAGGCAGCGATGGAAGTTGTCCTCCAGGATCCTAATATCGACCAATTGTTAGTGATCCTTACACCGCAATCTATGACCGACATCGAGGCCGTAGCGGAGGCGGTTAGTAAGACAGCCGCTAAAAGCGAAAAGCCGGTTGCGGCCAGCTTCATGGGCGGAGTGGATGTAGGGCCGGCGGTGGCTTTACTGGAAAGTCGCGGCGTGCCCCATTTTACTCAGCCGGAGGATGCTGCCCGCGCCATGCTACGGGTGGCCCAGTGTGTGGAATGGCGTGCGGAGAGTGCTGCCGAGCCAGAGGATCTCCCGCGGCCAGCTCCGGCCTCCGCTGCGCAGCCGATTCTTGACGCCGCGATCCCGGGGCTTTTACCGGAGGATCAAGCGCTTCAGGTGTTGGCAGGCTACGGGCTACCGATTCCTCCCTTCCGGTTGTGCCGGTCGGCTGAGGAAGCGGTGGCTGCCGCCGAAGAGTTGGGTTATCCCGCGGTACTGCGGGTAGTGAGCCCAGCGATCATCCACAAAACAGAAGTCGGCGGCGTGGTAGTCAATATCCAAAACCCGGATGATCTTCGCCGACATTTCGATGAGATGATGGGCCGCTTTTCCACGCTTGTACCCCAAGAGGAGCTTCGCGGAATTTTGGTCCGCCGAATGATCCCCCCGGGTCATGAGCTGATTATCGGCGGCAAATCGGACGAGAGCTTTGGCCCGGTCCTCATGATGGGATTGGGCGGTATCTTCGTGGAGGTGTTCGGGCTGGTCGCTTTCGCGTTGGCTCCGGTGACTCGAAAAACCGCTCGAAAATTACTGGAGGAAAGTAAGGCCGGAAAAATCCTCTCGGGTCTTCGCGGACAAAAGCCAGCCGACATAGATCAGTTGGTTGATGCCATTGTACGGGTCGGACAACTGTTGGCCGATTTCCCGCAAATTAGCGAACTGGATATTAATCCCCTGATTGTCGGCCCGGCCGATCAAGGATCTTGGGTAGCCGACGCCCGAATTGTCCTGCGATTCAATTCCGGGGAAGGTTCTCGAAATTGTTAGGTGAAGGTTTTCGAATCACTTCACTGAATCTTCGGGAGGTCCGGCCCATCAAGGTTCCTGCAACAGGTGTGGGCTAGATCGCTGCAGATGCACCGGGAAGTCGTGAAGATGGGCATAAAGACAACGTAGCCTTATTCATTCCAATGCAAACGATTTTCTGCGAAGCTTCTAAAAAACTTGATTTCGACCAAAGCTTTGCCGGCATGGTCGGTTTAGGTCCAGCTCAGTGCGAACCTGCGGAATCGATGTAAGAGGAGTATCTTATGGAGCGTCAAGAAATTGAAAAACGCGTAAAGCAGGTGGTCAGCCGTATTCTGAGGATCGACGAATCCATGATCGAACCCTCGAGCCATTTTGTTTTCGATCTCGGTGCCGAGAGTACTCAGTCGATCGAACTAGTCGATGCTTTTGAGCAAGAATTCGATATCGAAATGGATCGGGAAGCGGCCCTCGCCGTCAAAACAGTCGGTGAAGCTGTTGATTTCATCGCGGGTTATGTTGCCCGATAGAGGCAGCCCGCCGTGGAGCAATCAGGTACCCTAAGCTCCCGTGTGGTCCGTTGGGTTACCGCGGTTTACTGGTTGGCTCTAACCGCCATGCTGTTACTACCGCGGCCGTGGGCTGGATTGGGAATTTTGAGGGAGACGCCCGAAGGCTGGGATCGCCCGGGGCATGTGCTGGGTTTCGCACTGCTTGCGTGGCTGAACGGGGCCAGTTGGGGTGCCGAAAGCTTCAAGACTTGGTTCTTAACATTGACCTGTTATGCCGGGTTGATCGAAATCGCACAATACTTGATTCCGTCGCGCACAGTAGATTTGCCCGACTTCCTAAGTAACTTGGTGGGCCTCTTGATAGGCTCGCTCGTGTGGCGGGTTACTATTCAGAAAAAATCCGGTAGCAAGTAAGCAGGCTTCGTATATTTATTTTTTCTTTCGTTCTTTGGGCGTCATTAGCCCATCTTCTTCGGGTGTGATTGCCTTAAATTCTTTGGGTGCGATTACCCTACGTTTTTGGCGTGTGATTAGCCTATACCGGTCTCTTTCCTATTGACCACCATTTGTGTATTGACCAACTTTCCGATAGCGACCATCTTTCGCGGCTTTTTCGGGGCAGATTGAAGCCGTGCTCCTCCCGGCCACCCTTTCCTGTCCTCTAAATAAGGAGTTCCGCGCGAAAAATTTTTTTCGTCTAAGTCGACTCCTAAGCAAGTAAGCGTCCCCAAGTGGTGTCAATGGGTCGACTAATTTCCTCTTACCTAAGCGGCGACGACCTACAAAAAGCTTGGACAGGGAGGCAGGCAAAACTGATCGATCGGACGGTGAAGTAGGTGAGACTGAATGACAAGATTGAGCAACGAAACCTCTCGCATTCCCGAAAAAAGGGTTTGACGGGCAAGGATATTGACCAAGTGTTTCTATGGATCTGGCTTTTTTGCTAACCGCGGCTGCTTTCGATCGATATAGTCGCATTTGAGGGCAAAAGGATCACCCACACCACAAAAGCCTGGGACAAATCCGAGATTCCAGTGCTGTTATGCTGAGCTAAACCGCCTGACGAGCTGCTTGCTTTATCCGATGAGAGTTGGGTCGAATTAATCGAACCAGGTCCTCAGGCAAATCGCTACGGTCCATTGTACACACGTATCTCACAGATCCCCATATTTGGGCGAGCCCTTTCGATAACAATTCGCAAACGATCGGCGATGGTGGGATCCAGGCGCAGCACGCACCGCCGTTTGTCGTTGTCGAGCACCTTAGCAACTGTCTGCCACGCACCGTCCTGCGGAACTTCGATCCGGAAGACCTCGGCCCGCATTGCCTGCGATTGAAACGAAACATGCACCGTATTGAAATCGACCGGCTTGCCGAAATTCAGTTCGATCCAATGAGGGGGCGACGCATCCGGGGTAGGCCGCCACGAGTTCGGCCATCCCCGGATGGCCCGGGCGAAACCATTGATCACATTCGCGGGGGCGAACATGTCCTCCTTCTTCGGTGGTCGAGGTAAGGCTTCCGCAGGTGGTCGCTCCGGTGCAGCCAAAGTGAACATGTAGCAGTCGGTCATGGGCTGCCAGGTGTTCCCGCTGCGGTAAGCCCGCGCTGTTTCTGGGGGAGTTGTCGTAAAAAGCCTCCAGTGAATCCCTTTGGTTAGGGGTAGCCAGACGAAGTAATAGCCGCCCGGCAAATCGCGATTGAACTCGAAAGCAACCCAACCGTCACTCGCTGCGGGCACCGTGGCTTCGCTGTGAGCCACCGGACTTTCCGGTGTGAATTGCCCCAGCTTCTCCGCTCGACACAAGGTGGCCCGAATGGTGGTAGGCTTCTTGTTCTCGGAAATGAGAGCCAACCAAATCCGTTCCAATTTACCCCCCTCATGCCGAAACATCACAGCGCGGTCGTGATTTAACGGATGAACCGGCAAGCTAGAAAGCCAAGAAATTTCCACCGGGGGAGAAACACTAGAAGCGGTTACCGTGGCCCGCAGCGCTAAATCCCGCGGATCCTGATTTGGCAGGTCAATGATATAGCATCCATCCTTCAAAAGCTGCTGTTGCAAATCGCCGATATGCTTCTGGCCCAACTCGCGGGGCAAAGTGCCGAACTTTTTGCACAGCGCCGCAGCCGTCCCCACAGCTTGACCTTGCACCCCGCAAGTAATCATCACCCGGGTCGCCCCTAAGGCGGCATGACTGACGGAGATACAACGCCCGGCCATCATCAAATTCTCAATGTCTTTGCTATACAGACTGCGGAAGGGTATGGAGAATTTCACTTTGTGAGAGAATTCGGCGGGCGCTTCTTTTGCGTAAAAACCACCGGGCGGATGTAAATCGATCCCCCAACCGCCGTACGCCACGCGGTCTTCAAACAAAGTTTGGCGGGCTATATCATGCTCGGTCATCACGTAGTCGCCGATTAGCCGCCGCGACTCCCGTTTACCGACCACGTGGCTTACCCAAACCAGCTTGAAATAAGGAGCTTGGTCGGCCAATTTCGGGCAATGGTTCTTCGCGTGGTCCCACATGCCCCAAATGATCCGAAGGAGTTCATCGCGGATTTCTTCGGCGTCATGGTAGGTGTTGAGCATTCCGCCGTATTCAATCACCCACTGCCAACCACCAAACCGTAATTGAGGGTGGCGGGACTGCCCAAAAACTTCGCACTCCGCAAACTTGTGTGCCCAGGCAGGAGCCCGGAACTCCACGGGCGTGGGTAACTGCTCGGTCGCATAACGAAGCGTGCCACCCATCGTGTATGGATCGCCTTGTTCCGGAGCCCGGCTTTCGCCATACATCGAACGGGGCTCACGACCGTGACGATATTCCGCGCCGGCCCAAACGCCGATTACCCCATCCCCGGTGCAATCGATGAAGATATTTCCCGCAAGCTCCACGCGCTGCCCGCTCACTACATCTAGTGCACGAATAGCTGCGATACGCTGCGGGTTGGCCATCAAAACCCCCGTGGCATGCGTATTCAGGAAAAGCTCCAGGTTTGGCTCCCCCTTCACCAACCGCAACAAACGTTGTGAATATCCGAAAATATCGCCTCGGACCTCTTCAATGATTCCGCCTTCGCCCGGATCCAGCGGCTCCCGCGTGGTATCCCCCTGCGGCTCCACCAGGATTTCATCGCTCGCATTGCCGCCCAAAACAGGACGATTTTGCACGAGGACAGTTTTGCATCCCAGCCGGGCCGAGGCTACCGCGGCGAAAGTTCCAGCAAGCCCGCCCCCGACGACAACCGTATCATACGGCCCCAACCGTTTTACTTGACGGCTTACCCCACCAAAGCGTTCTCGGGCGGCCGCCAACGCCTCCGGCTCGTTTGGTGGACGGAATTCCGGATTGCGACTCAAAACGACGGCATCACACCGACTATAATGGCCAGTGAGATCCCGTAAGCCGATCTCCAATTCTCCCGCGGGTAGTTGGATCTCGCCACCGTCTTCCCAAATCCAGCCCGCTTGCTTACTTTGGCCGAAGATATGGTCCAGCGGTTTTCCCGCGATAACCACCTGAAATCGCCCCGGACTATGCTCGGGTACCCAATCCCGGCACCTTACCCAGACACAATACTTGCCGGCTACCGGGACCTTGATCTGGGTCGTGGCATCGGCCACCGGGCCCTCCAATCCGATCGCAAGCAGGTACGGCGATCCCATTTGGTCCACAAACTGGGAATCATTAACCCAGCCGCCAAGATTCGAGAATTGCTCTGCCTCTAACCAAATGATTCCCTCGGCTGGTTCTTTTGCCTGAGCGTTCGCGGATCGTCCACTAGTAATTCCGATAATGCCCAGCACTAAGCCGCAAAGAGCCACAAATCCGGTAATTGACGTACGCCGCTTGGACGCAGGAAAATACGCAGGACCTCGCCGTCGCCAAGCGCCGAACAATCGTCCCAAATGCGGGATATGGGCTCGCGCGAACTTCGTAAGCATACGGAATATCTCCTTTTGTCGAAAAAGAGTAGTAAACTGCCCACCCCCCCGTCGGGATTCGTAAGGCTATTGAGCGGCAATTCTTCCAAAACCCCGTTTAGGGACTTTAAAAGCAAATTGCCGCCGAAGACATGGGCCCTGCAATTGGAATTCCAGTCTTCTTGGTTTTTTCCCTAACTCTTACCGATTTGCCGATGTATGCTTGCTCGGAACCTTGCGAAGCTGTGTCCCATAACAAACAGGTGCACTCGGGACCATGCAACGGATCCACGATTTGCTATCGGGGCCTCGCGCGGGCTTATCCAAACACGTTCGTACCCTACCACACCTCTATAGCTTACTGATTTTATAGTTCCGCGAATACTTCCAAACAAGCAGCCAGAACTTTACAGCGTCCATCCTGCCGGCTGCACGCGGGAAGGGGTACCGTTGTATTTGGCAGCAGGGCAGACATTCCCTTGAGACAGCCGCATCCGCGGGGTGTTCCCGCGCGGAAAGCATGTTCTAGTACCGTGTGCCAGCGGACGGCCACGTGCGCGGAGCGCTCCCTCCCCATTTGCCCAAATCGAATGAGGATTTGATTGCGTGGGCAGCCCGCCGAGCAAATTGGCGTAACGTCTACCTCCGGAACGACTGGTTTGGACGAACAAAAGAAAGAGTGGGCCGAATCCCCATTCGGGTGATAGACTGGGCTGATATGATAATAAGTTGTAGCAGATTGCCTCAGAGTTGGAGAGAAACACGATTCCGCACATTTTGGCATTCTTTAAAAAGTTCCGGACAATTTTTTGCAGACTGGATGGATTTGATCGCTGCTGGCAAGTACCGTTTTCCTCTGAGTCAAAACAGGTAAGCTCTGGAAGCCGCAAAATTCAAAGCCAAATTACCCACAAGCCTTAGCCTTGCATTAATCCCCAATGATGCTTCAACTGGATGAGCATGTCCTAGCAGCACGCCGGCTTTTAAACGAAACGTGGGCGAAGTTGCACGCGCAGCATCAGGAGGGTAAGTCCGCCATCCAGATATGCCGGGCAATCGCGGATGCGCGCGACGAATTGGTCAAGTCGCTGCTTTACAGTAGCGCCGAGGAGGCAGGGGTCCGCCCGGATGAAATTCTTCAGCAGATCGCGTTGGTGGCCCATGCCGGTTATGGCCGGCGAGATGTCTCCCCGTGCTCAGACGTCGATCTGATGGTCCTTTGGCCAAAGCGTCGGTCGCCCACCGTGCGGCTTGTTGTGGAGCATGTCTTTCGCGACCTCTTTGATGCAGGGCTCACCGTGGGCCATAGCGTTCGCACTCCGCTGGAGGCATGTCAGCTTTCTGTCCAAGACGTGCAGATTTTTACGTCGTTGGTGGAGTCCCGTTTAATCGTGGGGCAAATCGAGCTTTTCCACGAGTTTTGGGAGCATTACCGCCGGCAGATCCACCACAAAAGGACGAAACTTTTTGAAGCAGTGCTGGAAGCGCGGGAAAAAGAACGTGAACGATTCGGCGAAACCGTTTATCTGATCGAGCCGCATTTAAAGCGGTCCGACGGCGGGTTGCGGGACATTCATTTCCTTCGATGGATTGGGTTGCTTCGCTACGGAACGCGCGAGCCAGAAGCTCTAACGGACCTTGGTGCTCTGTCCTCTGAGGATCTGGAAACGCTTCGCAACGCTACTGAATTCTTGTTGCGTGTGCGCAATGAGATGCATTTCCATCTCCGCCGTGCGGCAGATATTTTGGGCCGGTCCGAACAATGGTACTTGGCAGAAAGATTTAACTACGCTCCCATGGACGGTTTGTTGCCCGTAGAAGTTTTCATGCAGGAGTATTTCCGACACACATCCGCGGTAAGTCGGATCGTGCGACGGTTTGTCAATTTGGCAAGGCCGAAGCGGCGATGGCGTTCGTGGGGCCTCGTTTTTGCAACGCGGCTAGGCCAGCACTGGCTGATGACCTCCGGAACCATTGAAGCGACCGCAGCGGGTAAAAAACGCTTAACGGAAGGATTGGAGGGGGTGCTCGAACTGCTTCTCCTTGCGAATGAATTGGACCGCGAAATCCCCCCCGCTATCTGGGAGCTGATCCGGCAATCTGCCAATCCAACTTGGGCGGTAACACCCCAAGCGGTTGATCAATTCTTAAAACTACTGAGTTGTCCTAATCGACTGGAAACTATTCTCCAAGAGTTACACCAGCTTGGGTTGCTAGAGCGGTTTATTCCAGGCCTCGCGCGGACCCGCGGACTACTTCAATTTAATCAGTACCACAAGTATACGGTGGATCAGCATTGTCTGAAGGCGGTTGGATGGGCAAGCCAATTGGCTAAAGACCCCGGCACGCTAGGCAAGGTGTACCGCAGTTTGGTGCGTCGGGACCTGCTGCACCTGGCCCTTCTTGTCCACGACTTGGGTAAAGGCTACTCGGAAGATCATTGCAGGGTGGGGCGTCGACTGGCCGAGCAAACGGCCGAGCAACTCGGCCTTTTGCCTGAAAATCGTGATCTTTTGGTCTACTTGGTCGAACAGCATCTGATGATGAATCACCTGGCCTTTCGGCGCGATACCGACGATGAGCACACGGTCGTCCGGTTTGCGGTTGAAATTGGCTCTCCTGAGCGGCTCGGAATGCTGTTGATCCTAACGGCGGCGGATCTGGCAGCAGTCGGCCCCGGTACCTGGAACTCCTGGAAGGAAGAAGTGCTCACCGAGTTGTACCATCGCACCATGCGACATTTAGTCGGAGACAGCCTTTCGTTCGTTCCAGAAGCCTTTTTCCAACAACAAGCGAAGGCTGTGGCACAATGGCTGGGCTCCGACAGCGCGCTACCATTCTTCGCCAGGCAACTCCAGCAATTGCCCGGGACTTATCTCAGCAGCACGCCCCCGGCGGAGATTGCAAGAGACTTACGGCTTTTGGCCCGGCTCCAACCGCAGGATGTGCATGTTGAGATCGAATGGCGCGCAGAACGCGGTACCCTGACCGTCCTAGTGGCCACGAATGAGCAAGTCTCACAGGGGATTTTTCACCGAATTGCCGGGGCTTTGAGCAGCCAGGGTCTCGAGATTTTAGCCGCGCAGATCCATACCTTGGCGGATGGTTGGATCATCGACCGCTTTGAAGTTCGCGATCCCGACTATGACGCCAAACCGCCTCAAAATCGTCTCGACACGATTGCCGAGACCATAAAAACGGCCTTACGACAAAGGGGACCGGCGCAATTTCGGTTCCGGCAAAGTTGGTTTGATCGCCCTTCAGCGCGGACAACCTTGCTGCAAGCAACTTCCCGGGTCGAGATCACCAATAATGTGTCCCCTCAATTCACGGTGATCGACGTATTCACCGCCGATCGTCCCGGGCTCCTTTACACCATTGCGAAGACCCTGTTCGAAGCCGGATTGTCGGTCGGGCGGGCTAAAATCGGCACTTACCTAGATCAGGTGGTAGACGTGTTCTATGTTACCGATCAAGCCGGCCAAAGAATCACGGATCCGGCCGAGTTGGCAAAACTCCGCACCAAGATTCTCGAAGCCATTGAGTCATTCGAACCTCGGTAGGCCACAGAGGTTCCCCGCCCGCCTTTGCGGTGCGGTGCTCTTGTGCCGCCTCGGCCCCTTTATTTGCGTTTTATTTGCGCGTGGGCCGACTGGCTTCTTCCATTTGATCGATGTAGCGGCGGAGTCGCTCCAGCTCGTCCGTCACATGCCGAAGTTTGAGCATATTCTCCACCCGCTTCAACAACTCGAACTTGTTCACCGGTTTACTCAGAAAGTCGTCACAGCCTGCCGCCACGGCCCGTTCGATATCTCCCAGCTCGTTCAGTGCGGTGACCATCAACACCATGATATCCCGGGTCTGCGGGCTATCTTTAATCCTGCGACAGACCTCGAAACCACTTAATTTGGGCATCATGATATCCAGGAGGATAAGATCTGGTTGGAAACTTGCGACTTTTTCCAAAGTCTCCCGACCGTCGCTTGCCACTGCAATTTCGCAGTCCAGCTCGCTCAGATACACCTCAAGAAGTTCGACATTAGGTGCATTATCATCAGCGATAAGAATCTTGCTTTTGGCCATAACACGCACTATTCCTGAGGAAAAAGAGTTGACGAATCCCTTCGCCGGAGCACTGCGATACCGGCCGATTTATTTTAACCGTATTCCCCGGTGCCCAAAACCTGTTTTTCCACCGCGTGACAACAAACCTCGTGCCCATTCAGATCAAGACGGCGGGGTTCCTTCACTTTACACACGGCTTTAGCCCACGGGCAGCGCGGATGAAATCGGCACCCACTCGGCGGTTTTGCCGGACTGGGAACGTCCCCTTCCAGTCGAATGCGTTCAGGTCGGTGGCCGGGATTAATTCGCGGAATAGCCGACAAAAGAGCCTGGGTATAAGGGTGCAATGGTTGAGAATACAGCTCTTGGCTAGTGGCCAATTCCACGATTTGTCCCAAGTACATCACCGCCACACGATCGGAGAGATACTCCACAACCGACAAATCATGAGAGATGAAAAGATAAGTCAAATCGTGCTTTTGTCTTAGGTCCATCAAGAGGTTAATGATTTGGGATTGGAGTGAAACATCTAGCGCCGAAAGCGGCTCATCGAGCACCAAAAACTTTGGCTGAAGGATGAGTGCCCGGGCGATGCTGATCCGCTGCCTCTGACCACCGGAAAACTCGTGCGGATAGCGGGCGATGGCTTCCGGCCCTAGCCCTACTTCCTTGAGCGTCTCGATGACTGCCTCCAGCCGTTCCTGACGAGTTCCCCGCCGGTGAACAATCAGCCCCTCCTCTACGATGGCTCGAACGGTCATGCGGGGGTTTAGCGAGCCATATGGATCCTGGAAGACAATCTGCATGTCCTGCCGCAATTCGCGCAGCTTTCGCGGAGATTGTTCCAAGACGTCTCGGCCCTCAAAAAAGATGCGACCTTCCGTGGGTTCAAGGAGCCGTAGGATCGTACGTCCAGCCGTGGTTTTTCCACAACCCGATTCCCCGACCAATCCGAGCGTTTCTCCCTTGCGAATGGAAAAGGAGATGCCATCCACGGCGCGAACATAGCCTACCACCCGTGAAAACACTCCACGGCGTATGGGGAAGTATTTCTTAAGCCCCTGCACTTCTAAAAGGGGCGAGTCTTTGGTCGCAATCATCGCAAGTCTAATTCACCCGCAAAATGACAGCGTACGTAGTGTCCTGGTGCCACCGTCGACAATTCCGGTTCGACTTCTACGCAAATCGGCTGCTTCCATTTGCACCGGGGATGGAATTTGCAACCGCTGGGCAACGCAATCGGCTTCGGAACGTCACCGGGAATCGTGGGTAGTCGCTCTTCTTTTTTGGCTCCCAAGGCCGGCCGACTGTTCAACAGCCCAAAGGTATACGGATGCATCCGATGATGAAATAGTTCGCTGACCGGGGCATGCTCGACTACCTTCGATGCATACATCACCGCCACTTCGTCGGCCATTTCGGCCACGACTCCTAGGTCGTGGGTGATAATTAAGATTGACATTCCCGAGTCGCCCTGTAGTGATCGCAGCAGATCGAGAATCTGCGCCTGGATCGTCACATCCAAGGCGGTGGTTGGCTCGTCGGCAATTAGAAGCTTCGGCTCACAGGCTAGCGCCATCGCAATCATTGCCCGCTGCCGCATCCCGCCCGAAAGTTGATGGGGATACATATCCACGGTCCTCTCGGGATCCGGAATGCGGACTTTTTTTAACATCGTGATGGCCCGATCACGAGCCGTCTGCCGGTCAACCCGTTGATGAATTAAAATGGCCTCCATAATTTGGAAGCCTATCGTGAAAACGGGATTGAGCGAAGTCATCGGCTCCTGAAAGATCATCGAGATCTGCCGACCGCGAATCCTCCGCATTTCCGACTCCGATAGCTCGGTAAGGACTCGCGGATTGCCGTCTTCAAAAAACGTGATCTTTCCGGAGACGATTCGGCCCGGGGGACTAACCAGTCGCATGATCGAAAGCGCGGTCACCGATTTACCGCACCCTGATTCTCCCACCAATCCAAGGGTCTTGCCCACAGGGATAGCCAGGGAAAGACCGTCGACGGCTTTCGCGGTTCCCTCATCGGTGAAAAAATAGGTCCGCAGGTCCTCTATACGTAAGAGCTCGGTCGCCATCGTGTCATTCTGTTGAGCTTATGATTCTCCAAACTCGCAGCACCGGGCCCATTTGCTGACGGGCACCGACCTCCTCTCCCCGATGCACACCCTGGATGGTCAGATATGCGCTCTGGATAGCGCACCTGCCCGGCAGAGCGTCACTGCTTACTTTCCTGCTTCCCGCAAACGGGGGTCAGTGGCTTCTTGAAGCGCTTCTCCGATCAAATTGTAGGCAAGAACCGTCAGGAAGATGGCCAAACCCGGGAAAACAATCAGCCACCACATTTGTAAATTCGAGCGCCCCGCGTTCAGGAGGCTACCCCAACTCGGATGAGGAGGCGGCGTGCCAAATCCCAGAAAGCTCAAGCCGCTTTCGATTAATATGGCCGATGCGATTCCGAAGCTTATGGGCACCAGAATGGGAGCCAAAGCATTGGGGAGAATGTGCCGGAAAATGATCCGCAATCCTCGGGCTCCAAGGGCTCGTGCTGCCGTCACAAATTCCGAATTGTTCAATCGGATGAATTCCCCGCGTGTCAGACGGGCAATTCCGGTCCAGCCCGTCAATCCGAGTACCGCCATCACATGCCAAATCGTGGGATTCTCAATGATCGCGATTAGCGCAAGAATCAGCACTAGGGAAGGGATGCACATCACCAGTTCGATTAACCGGCTCAATAGGATGTCAACCCATCGGCCGAAATAACCTGCCAAGGCCCCCACGATAATGCCGATTACAGCCGCGATCCCCGTGCTAACGAAACCTACGAGTAATGCCGTGCGCGTTCCGTGCACCATCTGAGCAAATACATCTATTCCCTCCTGGGTAGTGCCCATTAAATGGTAGCGGTTTGGCTTTCCATCAGCCCCCGTAGGATTGCCCGGATGACCGGGCCATTCGTCTTTGGTTACACGGCGGTACGGGTCCTGATAAACCAGTGGCCAAATTGCCCAACTGTTTGGATCATTCCGTTTGAGGTTCTGAACATATCGCTTGCGGAATTTATCGCGGAAAAAGATTTCGTTTTCCCAACGCGGATTGAAATAAGCCATCGCTGGGAAATAAAGCCGCCCTTTATATTTACAAACAATAGGTCGCGTTCCCGCGATGGCCGGCGACAACAGAGCAACGATCGCCAAAAGAATGACATAAATCAGGGCTGCCATCGCCAATTTGCGGCGGCGGAATCGAACCCAGACTTCCCGCCAAAATCCGCGGCTAATCGCTTGGTGGGGAATTTCCGCTGACACAGCAAGCCCTTTTATTCCGCGCAGATGAGCCTGTGCACTACCTTCGAGTTCCGATTAATTCCCTGTGCTCCTAAGAAATTCAAGCCGGCGGTGCGAGAATCGCCATCTTGACTACTTCCTATGCCAAGGGCTTACGCGCGTTCCACCTTATGCTACGTATGATACTTTATGCCAAGTACGACACATGAGTAACCTGAATACGCATTGCGAACTTCTAGGCCAACGAAGGCGCGAAGCCAATACCTCAAGTTTTTCGCCCCATGTTGTGCCGTAAAACGGACCTTCCCATCGGCTTTTCATTCCCGAGAATTCAATCGCTACCAGAGAACGGCGTCACACGGCAACCAATCCTTCCTCAGGGAATTTCCCTCCGCAAATCTCCCTCGAGTGTTATCAGGCCTCCTGTGGTAGCGGAGCTGTCTCTATGCACGTCTTCTGCAAGGCAATCGGATTTCCTAGTCACGGTCTTCCATTTTGCCCTAGGTAGCACTTTGCCTATGGTCACGGGTAAGCACGACTATCCGCTTGAGAGCGTCTCTCAGCAACATAATTTGACCCATCACGAATACGTTACCCGCGGATCCACCACGGCATAAAGCACATCGGCCACAAGTTGCCCAAGGAGCGTCAACAAAGAAAACATTAACGTCAATCCCATGATGGTCGGGTAATCACGCTCGGTAATCGCCTCGAAAAAGAGCCGGCCCATTCCCGGCCATGTGAAAATCTGCTCCAAAATGACCGAACCGCTCAAAAGAGCCGGCATGGTCAAACCGATAAGGGTCACAAACGGAATCAAGGTATTTCGGAAGGCGTGCCTAACAATGACGTGAAAGGGGTGAACCCCTTTGGCCCGAGCGGTGCGGATGTAATCTTGCCGAATCACTTCCAACATGTTCGCTTTAACGAACCGAGAAAAATAGGCCAGGCTACCGTAGGTAAAACAAGTGACCGGCAAGATCATGTGCCGGAGGACATCGCCCACTTTACCGAAAAACGATAGTTCCCGGTAATTGTCACTCACCATGCCAAAAAGGGGTAACTCCCACGGAGTACCTGCCATTCGCACCGCAAAAAAGATAAGTAGAAGGAGTGCCGCCACAAAAGTGGGAAGCGAGTACAGCATGTAAAGAAAGGTGCTTAAAGCTCGCTCGTCGGGCTTACCACTCCTCACCGTGGCAAAGAGGCCCATGGGGACCGACAGCAAATAGGCCAAAAAGAGCGAAGTTCCCGACAATAGCAAAGTAGGTCCGATTCTCTCGCCAATCAGTTTGGCCACCGGCTGGCGCCGCGAAAGAGATCGCCCCAAATCCAGTTGAACAACACGGCTCATCCAATGGAAATACGCCTCGGTCCAGTGTTTGTCGAGCCCGTAGGCCCGTTTCATTCTTTCCAGGTCTTCGGGGCGAATTCGCCGACTGGGATCGGTCTCTCCCAAAGCGTACGTCAGCGGCGTCCCCGGCATATTACGGATCAAGCCGTAAACCACGAAGGTTATGAGTACCAGGGTCACAAGCCCGATTAAAACCCGCCGAATCAGATACTGAAACATGCGAATTTACGATGAATTGCGGAAGCGATTGTCCTTCGACTCAATCCCCCGAGATTGAGGCGATTACGTTGAAGCTCGAGGCCACCGTCTTAATCCCCCGCGTGCCGCAATCGCAACCGGAAGAACGCTAGCAACGCCCTCTTCCAAGCGTACGCTTTTTTGGCTTACCTCTATCGGTGCTAAAAGCAAGACCTCTTGCCCTTTCCTCGACTCCGGATCGCTACGGGATAAGTTTTGGTACTTTATGAATGCTGCCGAAGCCAGGCCCATAATGGTAAGGTCCTCGCGGGCTAAACGTGTACCCCCGCAGATGTTTGTTGAAACCGTACATGGCGGGCCGATAATAAAGCCATGTATACGGCTGATCCTCGTAAAGAATACGATGGATTTGGGCGTAGATCTCGGCCCGCTTCTTCGGGTCGAATTCCCTTTTTCCCAACCAAAAGAGGCGGTCCACTTCCGGATTTGAGTACTGCCCGAAATTTCGCATTTCGCCGGTTTTCCAGATGTTTTCCGCCGTATCCGGATCTGCCCCCGTACCCCAACCTCCGTGGAAGGCCTCGAAATCATGTGACCGGGTTTTTTCCTGAAGGACGGTGAACTCCATCGGGCGAATTCTGCAAACGACGCCGATTTGTTCAAGGCTCTCTCGGAGTAAATTGCAGATAGCAATCCTCAGAGGGATATTGGAAACCAGAATATTGAACTCAAACTTGACACGCCTGCCACCGATCATCTTATCGCGAATCCCATCCCCGTCGTTATCTACCCAGCCGGCTTCGTCGAGCAATGCCTCGGCCTTATCGAGGTCTTGCTTAAAGTACGGTAGTGGCGGCTTTGGTGCCCAGGCTGAATTAGGATGAAAGATTCCGTTGCACGGTTCGGCTAAGCCATAAAGCAACCGGTCGAACATCTCCTGGTAATTGAATGCGTACGACATTGCTCGACGCACACGCGCATCCGCGAAAAACGGTGATTTGGTATTCCAGCAAAAATAGAAGTAGGTCCATTCTGTGGCATACACCTTGGTGTTACGCTCGTAAAATTCCCCATCGTTGGTTTGAGTCGTCCATTGCTCGGGCGTAAGAATCATTTCGTCGATTCGTCCGCTTTTTAATGCCATCAAAGCCACTGCCGGCTCGGCGATGATGCGGAACCGAACCTCTCGGAAAAACGGCTTATCACGAACTTGCCGGCCTTGGTGCATATACCAACCTTCCCGACTTTGTAAAACAATCTCCTGCCCGCGCTGACGGCTCACGATCTGATAGGCCCCACCAGAGACCGGCTGGTTCTCATACCGGATGTGATAATCACTATCTTGCAGCGTTGGGTCTTGATGAATGGAGCGCTCATAAATGTGGCGAGGGATCACAGGAAAATTCAGATTCCACACATTGGTGGCAAGGGCCTCTTTGTGGAAGAAGACCAGCGTCCGGTCATCATAGGCCTCGATCCAACGGATTTGATCCGTCCCGCTTCGCACAGCCGGTACCGGTACTTGATCCGACATAATGACTTTGAAGGAGAATACCACATCGTGGGCAGTGATCGGATGACCGTCGGACCAAGTGAGATCGTCACGTATCACGACTTTATCCATCAGATAATCACTGCTTGTCTGCCAAGAGACCACGGTATCCTTTGCGGCAAACGGGGTGAAACTCCAGTCAAAACTAAAAAGCCCGAAGCCGGTGAGACCCACCACATCAAACTCCGTGGCGGAGTCTATCATCAGAGGATTCGTGCTCTTGACATCCGCAGCGGTGTGCCGAAAGATCGTCGCATCCCAATCGACTTCTTGATCACTCCGCGGCAACCTTCCCAAGACGGAAAGGATTTGCCGATTCGTCTCGGCCGAAGTATTCCAAATTCGCAGTGCCTCTTGCAAGCTGATCAAAGGTTCTTCCCTTGCCTGGCGCTGTCGCATAAGCTCCAAGGAATCCAAAACCGGCCGATCAAGCCACGTGGTTTTGGCTTCTACCTCTGCAAGGCTGGGGGGAATAAAAGGCTCCACCAGGTCGCCCAAACGAAACGGTTTCTCGGTCCCTTTTGGCCGGGGGGCGGCAGCCATTTCTGAACTTTTCGGACCGACTGAAGAACTCGAAGAAAGAGACTGATCAGCCCGCCCTCCCGATCCAAGCGATTCGGAGCTCGACGTATTCGAAGCTCCCAACGCTAGCTCTCCTTGTTCGGCTCGTTGATCTCCGGAATTCTCCGCGTTCAATGTTGAATAAAGCTCTTCCTCAGGCTCGCTCATGCACCCGGTGAGGCACACCAGCCAAACGGCTCCCGCTGAGATTAGCGCAACCAAGAGGTCACGACGTAACGGAAGAATCCTCAGAAGGTTCATATGAGGACCATCCCAATTCGAGAGTTTACTACTATTCGCAGCTGCGGCCTGCGTCGGGCCTTTTTGATAAACGCCTTAATTAAAACAAACTTATCCTGATAATATGTCCTGATAATATTAAGAATTGTTGAATAAAGGGTCGCGCTAAAAAAGCCATGCTAAAACCAAGATTTGCGCACTCGCATGCGGCAGAGGGCAAAATCGGACCCTACACCGAGTATACACCTAATCAAGGCCAAAAGCGCAACGCAGCAAGTCTTTACAAATTTACTAAGTTATTTTTTGCCAGTTTTATTTTTGCAGACCGACTGTTTGCCACAAGAAACAATCGGGTTCCACAGTTCGGAGCACGCTCGGTGAAGTAAAGCGACCTGGGTCAGCTTAAACCGAAAAAACCCGCCCTTGTAAAGAGCTTCTTGATCAGCCTGTACACCTCGCAACTAGACGGTTCACAGTTGCCCCCGGGAAAGCTTTTCAACTTTTTCGCAAGATTCGATTTTTAAAGTCCTTAGGACGCGGTACCTTCTACGGTGGGTCTACCTTTCGGATACTACAGACAAAGGGTATCGAGGTCAAGAACCTCAGTTTGAGGCTGGAAAGACCGGGCAATTCGAGCAAGTTAATGGCTGAATAAGACAAAAAACCAAAGAATCTCGGCCGACCGTCAATTTAGATTACTTTGATGATGATTTGTGTGCTCTTTCGCTTGCACTCTTTCTGCAAATATTTCCCGGTATCTGGGTGGTCATGATTGGGAATGTTTGAGGAGCAAGCTTCAATTTGCCGGTGGGCCAATTCAGAGGGAAATCCGGCGGGAATTTGCCGGCTTTGTAGGTGCCGCCTTCCCAATCATGGCAGCCACCTTAACATAAAGAAATGGCAGCCACCTTAACATAAAGAAGTAGTGGACATTAACAAAAGAAATATA
>OGCI01000151.1_pt1 | contig 88151 bp, 82 predicted proteins | sample 1570021 | NCBI WGS metagenome assembly OGCI01 (sample SAMN06264664, study PRJEB24512) | hot springs metagenome | isolation source: Hot spring water | place: South Africa: Tshipise | collected 2015-06-21
CTGAAAATGCGATTGGTAAGGTGCAAGTTCTTACCCTGACGAACCGTCAGGACGATAGCGTTTGTCTAAACTCGAGTTATAATATAACGTGAGTTCGGGATAGGGGGCTCGATGGGATAAACTTGGATTTGCGAAAACAAGCATTCCAAGGAGCCCATCATGGATAGTCTAACCGAATTATTTTGCGATGTCGAATGATTTTTGCCAGTCCTTTGTACCCGTTTGGCGAAAGCAAATGCTTTCGGCAGGCGAACTACAGAGACAACGAGGGCGAAGTTTGAGCGTCAGCGAAATCATGACCATACTCATCCATTTTCACCAGTCGCATTATCGCACCTTCAAAGCGTACTACACGGAATATGTCCTGGTGCGTTTGCGAAAAGAATTTCCGGGACTGGTCAGTTACAACCGTTTTGTGGGGTTTATTCCTTCCGTGTTGCTCTTCTTGTGCGTCTATCTACGTACTTCCTTGTTTGGGAACGTGTACTGGCATTTCGTTGATTCGACCGCCTTGACCGTGTGTAAACACCCAAGAATTCACTCACACAAGGAGTTTGCGGGGTTGGCTCAACGTGGTAAAACCTCCACCGGCTGGTTCTTTGGCTTCAAGTTACACCTGATTTTCAATGACCGCGGCGAATTGCTCAATCTGATGCGTACCCCTGGCAATGTTGATGATCGCAAACCCGTTCCCAAGATGGTTCGGAAGCTCTTCGGGAAACTATTTGGCGATAAAGGCTACATCTCCCAAACATTGCGAGACGAATTGCTGCGCACCTTCAATGTTGAATTGGCGACCGGCGTTCGCTCCAACATGAAAAACCCCTCAGGCCCTTGATGGACAAATTACTGCTTCGCAAACGCGCCATTATTGAGACCATCATTGACCAACTTAAGAACATTTCTCAAATTGAGCATTCACGCCTCCTAAGCCCAATCAACTTCTTAGTCAACCTGATCTGTGGGCTGATTGCTTATTGCCGCCAACCCAAGAAACCGTCCCTCGGGCTCAGCGCTCTGCCTGCGCTCGTCGCCTAACCCGAATTCACGTTATATAACGAAAGTCAATCAACCCAACTCGACTCGATTGCTATGAAGCGACTCACAACACCCTGGCGTAGGGCCTACATTGAAGGCCATCAAGAAGAAGGTTGTATTTTTTGCAATGCCTTGCGCAAAGAGGTGGACGATCATCAGAACTTGATCGTTCATCGCGGACAGCGCGCCTTTGTCATCGTCAATTTGTATCCCTATACCAATGGTCATTTGATGATCGCACCCCTGGAGCATCAAGCGTCTTTGGAGTTCCTAGATGCGGAGACGCGGGCGGAAATCATGGAATTAACTGCGCAGGCCATAACCGTTCTGCGCGAGGTGTATCGCCCGCATGCTTTCAACATCGGCGCAAATATCGGCAAGGCGGCCGGGGCAGGTGTGCCCGATCACGTTCACATGCATGTGGTGCCCCGCTGGATAGGCGATGCGAATTTTATGTCGGTGATCGGGGGTACGCGTACGTTGCCGGAGACAGTGGAGGAAACCTATCGCCGGGTGAGGGAAGGGTGGCAGAAGAGGAGGCAGAATGCGGGAGGGTGAGGATGGGCGGCGCACTGGGTAATGGATGATGCGGTTGGTGGTGTTGACCTCGTTGATCGTCGGTTTCGGCAGCTTGGCTTGGGGGTATGAATTGGGCGGGCTGACCGTTTGGCAGAGGCGATGGGTGTTGCTGGGAGTGTTGTGGGTGTTGGCTTACTTGGGACGTTTGGCTTGGTTTGGGGCGGTGGGGTTTTTGATCGCTTTTTCAGCGGCCAGCTATGGGGTGTGGATCGGGTTGCCGGCCGGCTGGATGATGGTTGGGGCAGTCGGCGCTTTGATTGCCTGGGATGGAGCCGATTTCGAACATCGGTTGCGCATGGCTACGCCGCCAATCTCTACTCCTGGAGCGTTGCGGCGCCGGCATCTGCTGCGCTTGGCGATCTTGGCCGGCGGGATGTTGATCATTACCCTAGCAGTGATGGCCTATCGAGGGCAGTTCTCGCCGGAGTGGGTGGGATATGCCGTGCTTCTTGCCGGGATAGGAGGCCAAGCGCTCCTCGATAGGATTCGGCCTGGGGAGGCGTGATCCGGTTTCGGGTTCGGGAAGGAGGCGCTCAAATCGTCTGGGTAGGCAATCAAGTTTGTCGAAACTTATGAAAGTGTGTTAGTATTTCAAAAAATTCTGTTCAGGTTGATGCTATGTTCGATCTTCTCGATGAAGCCATTCTACCGCTCTCGCGCGAGCATGTGTTCTGGACATGGTCGGCTCAAGCAAAGGTCAACCCAATTGCAGTGAAGCGCGCGAAGGGGGTGTATTTCTGGGATATTCATGGCAAACGCTATTTGGATTTCAATTCGATGACCATGTGCGTCAATATCGGTCATGGCGATGAGCGGGTGATCCGCGCCATCCAGGAGCAGGCGGCCGAGTTGACTTATGCTGCACCGGGGATGACCACTCGGATTCGCGCTCTGGCGAGCAAGATGGTTGCCGAGGTTACGCCGGGTGGGCGGTTGAGCAAAGTGTTGTTTACCTTGGGCGGCGCCGACGCCAATGAGAATGCTATCAAGCTAGCGCGCGGGTATACCGGACGGTTCAAGATTTTGACGCGCTATCGCTCGTATCACGGCGCGACGATGGGGGCGATGGCGGCAACCGGCGATCCACGGCGGCACATGTGGGAGCCGGGCGTGATGCCTGGGGTAGTGCACTTTCTCGATCCGTATCGTTATCGTTCAACCTTCCATCGCACTAACCCCGATATTCCCGAAGCAGAATTTGCTCAGGATTATTTAAATCATCTGGAAGAGATCATCCAATACGAGGGGCCAGAGACGATTGCGGCGATCCTGATCGAGCCGGTCACCGGCACTAACGGTGTGATTATTCCGCCTGAGGGGTATATGCAGGGGGTGCGCGCTCTATGCGATAAGTATGGGATAGTCTTGATCGCCGATGAGGTGATGAGCGGCTTTGGGCGTACCGGCAAATGGTTCGCAGTGGAACATTGGGATGTGATTCCGGACATCATCACAATGGCCAAGGGGTTGACCTCGGCTTATGCGCCACTGGGAGCCGTGGCGATGAAGCCGGAGATCGCTGCTGCGTTTAATGAGCGGGTCTTTGAAAGTGGACTGACGTATACTTCTCATCCGATCTCGCTGGCTGCTGCCGTGGCGAATATTCAAGCGATGAAGGAGGATCGTATTGTCGAACATACGGCGGCTATGGGGCCGGTGTTGAAGCGCATGTTGTCTGATCTGGCGGAGAGGCATCCTTCGGTGGGCGAGGTGCGTTCGATCGGGCTGTTCGGGATCATTGAGTTGGTTAGAGATCGAGCTACGAAAGAACCAATGGCACCGTGGAATGGCACTAGTCCGGCGATGATCGCCTTTCGGCAGTATTGTTTGGATCAGGGACTGTTCTTATATACCCATTGGCATACGGTCTTGATCATTCCACCATTGATCATTGATGAGGCGCAGTTACAGGAAGGGGTAGATATCTTAGACCGAGCGCTGGAGATTACGGATCGGGTTGTGGCATGAACGTCGGATATGCGATATGGCTGATGGTAGCGGGGAGCTGCGCGCTGTTGGTGGCCTGGTTGGCTTGGCGACGGCGCTCGGCTCCTGGAGCGCTTTCTTTGACGAGTATGATGTTGGCCATGGCGATCTGGGCATTGGCGTATGGGTTTTTCTGGTTGACCGAGGAGATCGCCTGGCGGACGTTTTGGTTGTATACGATGCATCTCGGCATGATCGTCATGCCGATTGCGTTTCTGGTGATGGTGCAGCAGTTCTTGGGGCGGAGTCATTGGTTGACGCCTTGGGCTTACTTGCTACTTTCGGTTATTCCTTCGTTAACGTTGGCTTTGTTGGTGACCGACTCGCTCCACGGTTTGTTCTTTGGGGGTGAGCTGGTAGATGGAAGGTTTTCTCTTTTGCGTGGGGGACCATGGTTTTATGTCTTTCTTGTGTATTCGTATGCATTGTTGGCTATCGGATCGTTCCAACTGGCCTGGAACTATTTTCGTTTGGCGCCGTTCTATCGTGGGCAGACGCGCATTCTGTTGATCGGGGTTTTGTTTCCCTGGCTGTTGAACGCTGTAGAATTGATGGGCTGGAATCCACTGCCCGACTTGGATTGGACGCCTATGGGGTTTGTGATCACGGGTATCCTGTTTGCCTATGGGTTTTTTGGGTATCGGATGATGGAGCTGGTTCCGATTGCCCGCGATATGTTGGTGGAAAATATGGATGATGCTATTGTTGTGGTGGATACCCAAGAGCGTATTGTGGATCTTAACTCGCGAGCGATGCAGCTGGCTGATGTGGGGGTGGAGATGGTGTATGGAAAGACTCTCCACGAGGTGTTCTCAAAACACGCTCATTTGGTAGAAGAGTATCGTCATCGGCAAGGCCGATTTGAGGTGCGGTTGGGGCGGGCGCCGTTCTGGTATGTTGATTTGCGAGTGATGGAGTTGCGCGATCGACGCGGGGAAATGGTGGGTCATCTCATCACCTGGCGAAATATCACTTCCCAGAAGCGGATGGAAGAACGACTGCGCTTGTTTTTCCGCATTGTGGAACAGAGCCCGGTGGCCATTTTGATTGCTGATCCGGAAGGAATGGTTGAGTACGTCAATCCCCGCTTTACTCAGTTAACCGGTTATACGTCGGATGATCTGCGCAATCGTAGTTTGTGGACGTTGCAGGTTTCTTCGGAGGATCCCGACTACAAAACGATTTGGGAAACAGTGAAAGGTGGCACCGTTTGGGAAGGGGAGATGGTGAAGCAGAAGAAGAACGGCGAGGTGTATTGGGCTTTGGAAGTGATGGCGCCGGTTCTAGACGATGGGGATGTTAGCCACATTATTGTTATTCAGCAAGACATCACCAAAAGCAAGGAGGCGGAAGAGCAGTTGCTGGTGTTGAATGAGCGTTTGCATGCCAAGTTGCAGGAGATCGAGCAATTGCACGAACAGTTGCGCGAGGAGGCGATACGAGATAGTCTAACGCGTTTGTTTAATCGTCGCTATATGGAGGAAACGCTGGAGCGCGAGATTGCCCGCCTGGGACGGATAGCTCAGCCGCTGAGCGTGGTGATGATGGATGTCGATCGTTTTAAGTCCGTCAACGATACGTTTGGTCATCAGGCCGGCGATGTGATCTTGCAAACGTTGGGGGCGATGTTGCTTGATACGTCACGCTTGAGCGATATTGCTTGTCGCTTTGGGGGGGACGAGTTGTTAGTGGTCATGCCCGAGGCGACGACAGAGGCGGCCCGAATGCGCGCTGAGGAGTGGCGCATGACGTTTGGGGAGATGACGTTTACGTTTGGGGACGCTGCCGTTCGTTTGAGTTTGTCGTTGGGTGTGGCGTCTTTCCCGGCGCATGCTCAGACAGCTAGCGAGTTGCTGATCGCCGTCGATCGTGCGTTGTATCGGGCGAAAACCCGACGCAATCGGGTGGTGGTGTACGATCCGGCGAGCATGGCCGGCTCAATACGGCGTTCTGAGGAGGTTCGGCTGGCAGGACGAGCAAGTAGGGGTAATACACGAGGATGACAGGGCGTCTGTCAGCATGGCAAGATGGTTATAGAATTCCATGGAAAGCAAGGTGTGATGAAGATGATCAATGGAAGCAACGGTAATCATGTGAAGGTTTTGATCTTAGGTTCCGGGCCGGCGGGTCTTTCGGCGGCGTTGTATGCCGCACGAGCGGAACTGGCTCCGTTGGTCTTAATGGGTACCCAATTGGGAGGGCAGGCGGCGCTGACGTATATCATCGAGAATTATCCTGGTTTCCCAAAGGGGGTTGGTGGAGCGGAGTTGGGCGAGCTGTTCCAGAAGCAAGCCGAGCACTTTGGAGCGCGGATGGAGTTTGATACCGCCACGGCCGTGGATCTCTCGCAGCGACCGTTCAAAGTTACGACCGAGATGGGCGAGTATCTGGCCGATACCTTGATCATCACAACGGGGGCCAGTCCGGTTCACCTGAACGTGCCTGGGGAGGATGCCTTCCTGGGTCGTGGGGTATCGTATTGTGCGACCTGTGATGGAGCGTTCTTCAAGGACAAGCGCGTGGTGGTGGTCGGCGGCGGAGATAGCGCCCTGGAGGAAGGCCTGTTCCTGACGCGCTATGCCACTTCGGTGACGATCGTGCATCGCCGTAATCAGTTGCGGGCCGGCGCGATTTTGCAAAAGCGGGCCAGGGAGAATCCCAAGATCCAGTTCATCTGGAACACGGTGGTGACCGAGATCATGGGCCAGGAGAAGGTGGAAGCAGTCCGTCTGAAAAATGTTGAAACGGGCGAGGAGACCATCTTTGAGACCGACGGCGTCTTCATTTTCATCGGTCACACGCCGAATTCACAGCTTTTCCAGGGACAATTGCAGATGGATGAGCGCGGCTACATCGTGGTCGATCATCTGATGCAGACCAGTGTGCCGGGCGTGTTCGCCGCAGGCGAGGTGGCCGATCCCCATTTCCGGCAGGTGGTCACCTCGGCCGGCATGGGCGCTGCTGCGGCCATTCAGGCCACTCGTTTCCTTCAGACCCAGTCCAACTGAGCGTCTTATCGTGGAGAGGAATTTTCCTGAAGCAAAGGAGAATTCCTCTTTTTTATCGCTGCATCTTGCACCACTACGTTTGCCCTTTTTTGGGTTTTAGAGCGGTATCTAGCAGTTTGATGACCACTTGAACCAGCACGTAAAGAGTACAAAGATGGTATCACACGTTTGTCTCTCAGAAACATGACAAAAACAACGTTGCAAGAGCACTCCCTTCGGCATACAATTTGGCAGAGTTTCCAACGGTTGGAGGAAGGATGAAAAAGATCTCGATCATCGGCGCAGGAATGACGGGCGCCGCAACGGCTCATTGGTTGGCAGAGCGTGAGTTGGCGGACATCGTCCTAGTAGATGTGGTTGAAGGTCTGCCCCAAGGGAAAGGTTTGGATCTATTGCAGGCTATGCCGATCCTCGGAAAGGACACCCATATTTTCGGCACGAACGACTATGCCGATACCAAAGACTCGGACATCGTTATCATTACTGCCGGCGTAGCCCGCAAACCCGGCATGAGCCGCGACGATTTGCTCACGACGAATGCTGGAATCGTCGGGAATGCAGCGGTGGAGACACTGAAGCACTCGCCGAACGCTTTTTATATCGTCCTGACCAATCCGCTCGATACGATGTCCTACCTCACGCTGAAAAGGACCAGCTTGCCGCGCGAGCGCGTGGTGGGACAAGCCGGTATCTTGGACTCGGCGCGCATGCGGGCCTTTGTCGCCATGGAGACCGGCCTCAGCGTGGAGAACATCCAGTGCTATGTGTTGGGAGGGCATGGGGATGAAATGGTGCCGTTGACTCGTCACTCCAACATTGCTGGAGTCCCGCTCAAAGAGTATTTGCCTCCCGACCGCTTGGCCGCCATCGTCGAGCGCACCCGCAAAGGCGGCGGCGAGATTGTCAATCTGCTCAAAACTGGTTCCGCCTACTATGCCCCCGGCGCAGCTGTGGCACAAATGGCTGAGGCTATTCTCAAGGATAAGAAGCTGGTGGTCCCGTGCTCAGCCTATCTCCAGGGCGAATATGGGTTGGAGGATATGTATTTCGGTGTGCCGGTCGTGCTGGGCGCTGGCGGCGTGGAGAAGATCATCGAATATCAGTTGGATGACGAAGAGCGAGCAGCTCTACAACGATCGGCGGCTTCGGTGCGTGAAACCCACGAGGCGCTCAAGCGGTTGATGAGCCTGTAAGCGGTTGTTGCCTGACGCCGAGCGTTTCTAAAGAAAGGGGAGATTGCTCGCCTGTGCGGTGAGCCTACCGCTTTGTTTCCCCTCATACAAATTTGACGTTGTAAAGGAGTGGAATGATGACTCTGCGCGATAAGATTGCTCAGCAACTCCCGGCCTGGCGGGAGCGATTCCGCGCTCTGAGCAAGGAATATGCGGATGTGGTGGTAGACCAGGTGACGGTGGGACAAATTGTCGGCGGAATGCGCGATATTAAAGCCCTGCTGACCGATATTTCCTACGTGGATCCGGCAGAAGGGATTCGTTTTCGTGGTCTTTCCATTCCTGAGGTGTTACGTCTCCTCCCTCGCCGTTCGGGCGATGAAATCCCGCTGGTGGGCGGCTTATATTATCTGTTGATGGTTGGCGAGGTGCCAACCTTGGATCAGGCGCTGGCCGTGGAAACCGAGTGGGCGCGCCGAGCAGAGATGCCCGAGTATGTGCATTGCATCTTGCAAGAGATGCCGAGCGACACGCACCCGATGATCCTATTCGCCCAGGCTGTGGTGGCTATGGCGCGCGATTCGATCTTCACGAAGAAGTATCATGAAGGGATGAAAAAAGACGCTTATTGGGAGCCGGCCCTGGAGGACAGTCTCAATCTAACAGCTCGCTTGCCGGTCATCGCTGCCTTTATCTACCGAATGAAATATTTCGGCGAAACAGAACGGCCTCACTACGATCCTGAATTGGATTATGGGGCGAATTTTGCTCGGATGATCAAGGCCGAAGATCAGAAAGGATACGCCGAACTTTCGCGGTTGTACTTTATCTTGCACAGCGATCACGAGTCGGGGAATGTGTCGGCTCATGCCACTCACTTGGTTGGATCGACGTTGTCGGATATTTACCTGGCGTTTGCCGCCGGCCTGAGCGGCCTGGCCGGCCCCTTGCACGGTTTAGCCAATCAAGAATGCTTGGCTTGGCTGCTGGAGGTCTACCAGAAGTTTGGCGGCGTACCCACCCGAGAGCAACTGTATCAATTTGCTTGGGATACGCTCAACAGCGGCAAGGTGATCCCGGGCTATGGCCATGCGGTGCTACGCGTGCCCGATCCACGCTTCACCGCTCAGATGGAATTCGCCAAGGCCCATTTCCCGGATGATGACCTGGTTCGTCTGGCAGACCTGGTCTTCCAAGTGGCGCCCACGGTGCTCAAAGAGCAGGGGAAGGCCAAAAACCCGGCGCCCAATGTGGACGCCATCTCCGGCGCGTTGCAATACCACTATGGGGTACGCCAGTTCGATTTCTACACTGTCCTGTTCGGCGTGGGGCGTGCTTTGGGGGTGACGGCCAATTACGTATGGGCGCGCGCCCTGGGTCAACCGATTGAGCGGCCGAAGTCGGTGACCACTGCTATGCTTGAGGAAATGGTCAAGAAGGCCAAACAGCCAAGCGCACCATGAGCCACCATACCCGTGTGGAGCGTTGGGGGCAGGGTGCAGCGTGAAGGACGCAGTGGCATGGGGCGTGATCGGACTTCTCTTGTTGGGAACGGCGGCCTGCCTCCCAACAGAAGCAGATCGTATGCTGAATGAGGGGCTTATGCCGGTTCGCTATCTGGCCCTAGGGGATTCATACACCATCGGGGCCGGCGTAGAGGAAGCACAGCGCTGGCCCAATCAGTTGGCCGAGCGCTTGCGCTCTCGTGGCTATGAGATGGAAGTAACCATCGTAGCCCAGTCCGGCTGGACGGTTCAGGAGTTACTGCGCGGCATGCGAGAACAGGCGTTGCAGCCGCCGTATGACTTGATCTCGCTGTTGATCGGGGCCAACGATCAGTTTCGAGGGTATGATCCGGAACAGTATCGCAAGCACTTTGCTCGGGCGTTGGGCGAAGTGTTGGAATATGCTGGGAGCGATGCCGGGCGGGTAATCGTGGTGTCGATCCCCGATTGGGGTGTCACGCCGGCTGCAGGCGGTTTGGATCGGGCGCGTATTGCTCGCGAGATCGACGCTTTCAATTCCATTAACCGTGAAGAAGCGCTGCTGGTCGGGGCGTGGTATGTCGATGTAACGGCCATCTCTCGACAAGCCGAGCATGACCTTTCTCTGTTGGTCCTAGACGGCCTACATCCTTCAGAGAAGATGTATTCGTTATGGGTCGAAATCATCCTGCCATATGCCGAGTCGGCTCTGCAAGAAAGAAACTGATATAATCTGAGCCAAGAGCTCAGGAGAGCGTGCCAATGTATAAAGTGGGTCCAGAGGAACGGGTGAGCATCGTGATGGCATACACTCCGTCGGGGTTGGTGCGGGGTGAAGTGGTGATTCCCAAGGCGATCCGCGTCAACACGTGGTTGCGGACCGATAGTGCTCCGGAATATCTGCGCCTGTACAACGTAAACTGGCTACAAATTAGTGGCGGAGGTGCCAAAACCGCCGCTTATCGCGAACTCCTGCTGCCCCTCTCCCTCGTGATTGGTTTCCATCCGGCTCCTCCGAACCAGGAACCCCTCGATTACGATGAACGTGAAGATAACCGGGTCAATCGGCATGTGATGGTGGTGATGGGACCGTTTGTGATCAATGGGTATTATCGTACAGCGGCTCAGAGCGATTTAGCGACTACTTTACAAGTCTTGCATTCCCCGTGGCTTTCCATCTACTCGGCAGAGATCACTTCTCCACAACTGCCCCAAATGCCGGCGGTGCCGACGCCGATGTTGCTGGTGCGTCCTAATCAGGTGGGATTTGTGCCGCAGGAATAAATGGTCGTCCGACAGGAAAATCGGTGACGATTGCCACTTTTCCGCAAACCGGCAAGGCGCGATATAATCGGGTTGTCAGACAACTTGTCAGGAGTGTGCTATGAGCAGAATCGATCTCACCGTATTTCCGGAGCGTCGCGCTCGGGCGGTGCAACGCGCTCGGGAACGTAATATTATCATCCCTACCTATGCTCAAATGAAAGATCCCAGCAAGATCCCGACTCGGATTGTAGAAGAACTCACGAGTATTGGCCTTTGGGATGTTCACCCGCGTAATCTGTTCCGGATTACCTGGCACAACCAACCCGTCGCTTCCGGCGGGACCTTTGGCGGAGTCAATTATCTCGAGTTTCCGTCTTCGCTCACCGGCGTCCCCGCTCGGATTATCGCCCTGGTCGGGAAGTGGTTTCCCACAGGTGCGCACAAGGTCGGTGCAGCGTTCGGTTGTCTGGTGCCGCGCCTGGTCACCGGGCAATTTGATCCGACCACGCAGAAGGCGGTTTGGCCCTCGACCGGGAACTACTGCCGCGGAGGAGCCTACGACTCGGCGCTGTTAGCATGCGAGTCAATCGCCATCTTGCCCGAAGGGATGTCGCGCGAGCGCTTTGAGTGGCTCTCCAAGATCGCCGGAGAGGTGATCAAAACCCCGGGATCGGAGTCGAACGTCAAGGAGATTTTCGATAAATGCAAAGAGCTGCGCGCTTCGGGCGAAGATTTGATGATTTTCAATCAATTTGAAGAATTCGGCAACTACCTATGGCACTTCGAGGTGACAGGTCATGCCATGGAAGAGGTTTTGCAAACGGTCATGGGACCGCGCGATCGCTATCGCGGTATGGTCTCGGCTACCGGTTCGGCCGGCACCATTGCCAGTGGCGACTGCATGAAGATCCTCTTCCCCGATAGCAAGATCGCTGCCAGCGAAGCCCTGCAATGTCCTACGTTGCTCGAGAATGGCTTCGGGGCACATCGCATCGAAGGGATTGGCGACAAGCACGTGCCTTGGATCCATAACGTGAAGAACACCGACTTGGTTGTGGCCATTGATGACAACGCAGTGGTCAACGTGGCACGACTGTTCAATGAGAGGGCCGGCCGGACGTACTTGGTGAAGCGCGGCGTCCCAGAAGAGTTGGTGCAGCAATTGGACCTGCTGGGCTTTTCTGGTATTTCGAACGTCTTGACTGCCATCAAGATGGCCAAGTATTATGAGCTGGGGGAGCATGACATTATCTTGACCGTCTTGACCGACTCGATGGAGCTATATCAAAGCCGCCTGCAAGAGATGCGCCAAGAGATGGGTGAATATGATGAACGGACAGCAGCAGTGGACTATGCTCGCTGGATCCTGCAGCAATCCACCGATAACATGCTTGAGCTGCGGTACACCGACCGCCGCCGAATTCACAATCTCAAGTACTTCACCTGGGTTGAGCAACAGGGAAAGACCTACGAAGAGATCCTGGCCCAGTGGTATGACCCGGATTATTGGACGGCTGTGCAACGCCAAGCGGAAGAAATTGACGAGCTGATCACAGCATTCAACCGCGATGTGGGCTTGCTGAACGAGTAGAAAAAAGACAACCCCCCGTTTGAGGCGGGGGGTTATGATCCAGGACGGTGGGGCAAATGCCGGCCGGCATGCTCAGCTCGGCCTAAGCCATGCTTTGGGCGTTTACGCTTTCGGGTGCGATGACGGTGCCGGCGGGAATGTAGGTATCTTTGGGGATGACGACGATCCCATCTCGCACAACCCAGAGCGCAGAGGCATCCATCCCCTCGGGGATGTTTGTCCCTTCGGGGAAGGGGCGGACGATCACGCCCTTGCCGAGGCGCACGTTTTTGTCCAAGATAGCGCCTTCGATGTCGCACTTCGGACCGATCCCGAGCGGGACTTCACCGCGACGATCAGGGCGGTCGTAGTAATCGGCGCCCATGATTACGCTATTACGGATCCGCGTGCCGGCTTGAATCTGGGAACGCACCCCCACCACCGAATTCACGATCTCGGCACTCTGGATGCGACATCCTTCGGCGAGCAACACGTTTTTCAGCAAACTGTCTTCGACAATTGAGCCGGGAAGGACGCGAGCATTGGTGTAGATCGGCCGTTGTGGATCATAGAAGTTGAAGGGGGAATTGGGCTGGGTGAGTTCTAGGTTGGTGTCGTAGAAAGAGCGGATCGTCCCAATATCCTGCCAATATCCATCGAAGTCATAGCCATACACAGCGTGGGTCTTAATGGCTGCCGGGATGACATGGGAGCCGAAATCGTCAAAATCTGGGTAGGCGGTGAGAAAATGATACAGTGCTTCATATTTGAAGACGTAGATGCCCATGGAGGCCAAGAAAGGGCGCTCTTTTTCATCGCGACTGACCAAATCGGCCAGCTCAGCGCGGCCTTTGGGCTTCTCTTTGAAGTCGATGATACGACAATCCTCGTCTCGTTTCAGGATGCCAAAACGATGGGCATCGCGTCGAGAAACTGGTTGGACGGCTACAGTGATGTCGGCTCGCTTGTCCCAGTGGAATTGCACCAGGGCTGCGTAGTCCATGCGGTAGAGGTGATCGCCGGCCAGGATCAGGATGTCCTTGGCGCCCGAAGCGCGGATCTCGAAGAGTTGTTTGCGCACGGCATCGGCTGTTCCCTGATACCAGTCCTCCGACGACAGGGTTTGCTCTGCCGCCAAGATTTGCACCCAGCCGGTATGGAAATTATCAAAGTAATAGGTCTGGGTGATGTGGCGATGCAGAGAAACCGAGTTGAACTGGGTCAACACGGCAATGCGATAGATGCCCGAATTGATGCAGTTGCTGATGGGAATGTCGATCAGACGGTATTTGCCTGCGATGGGAACGGCGGGTTTGGAGCGCAGTTGGGTGAGTGGCCATAGGCGAGCGCCGCGACCACCTCCCAGAATAACGGCCAGGATACTGTTCAGGTCGGGCATGGGGGGCTCCTCGTAGAGGCTTAGGGCTTTCCGTTCAGCTGTTTGGGAGTTGGGTTTCTGTGGAACTTCGAGAGAAGGTATACGATCGGATAGGCAAGCAAGATGAACAGATCCATCAGCAGGAAGAGCAAGTAAAGTTTCATGGCTTCTTCTCCTTTCTCCCGCATTGGGTGCGGGAGGGACGCCCAAAGTCTTCCCTCGGGACAATGCCTCTAAAACGACGGCAGCGATGGCTGCTTTTTCTCGCCCTACACACCGACTAGGCGGCTCAGGATAAGCCCAGACTGGCACTTAACCGTTCTCCTGTGTTGCTAAGGAACAGCTTGAATGGCCGGATGTAGAACGGTATCACACCTATTGCAGAGTGTTTTGATTCAATTATACACATAGAACGGCAAACGCGCGCGTCGTGCTGTGGTTCAATCGAACTGTTGATCGTATGGGCGATTGGAGTTGCGGAAAAACGCTAGGTAAACTTGGCGCACAAGGAGAGCAGACTAAGTGTACCTTAACAAAAAATGCCCTCCTGCGAGGGAAGGGGCGTTTCGTGTATAATCCAGGTGCCGAAGGAGGGAGTTGAACCCTCACACCCTTCCGGGTACACGATTTTGAGTCGTGCGCGTCTGCCTGTTCCGCCACTTCGGCATGTCGTCTTTTTCAGGCGGCCTAGAGTATAACAATTCTCTTGACAGTGGTCAAGGTGGAACGGGCAAGCGCAAGAGAGAATGCTATGAAACTTGGGATCATCGGACTTCCTCAATCCGGGAAAACCACCCTGTTCAATGCTCTGACTCACGGTCGGGCGCCGCTCACCGCCTCAGTGGGTCGTGTGGAGCTTCATCAGGCCGTGGTAGACGTCCACGACCCGCGCGTGGACGCGCTCGCAGCGATGTTCAAAGCGCGCAAGGCGACCTATGCCAAGATCACCTATGTGGACATTGCCGGCCTGGAGGCCGGCGCCGCTAAAACCGGCTTCTCCGGCACCCTCCTGAATCAGCTCTCCCAGATGGATGGCTTTCTGCTAGTAGTGCGTTGCTTTGAAGACGAAAACGTACCCCATCCCCTAGGCCATGTGGACCCGACGCGAGATATTGAGGTCGTAGAAGGCGAGTTTTTGCTCAACGACCTGATCATGGTGGAGCGCAAACTGGAACGATTGGCCGAGGAACGCAAGAAAGGGGCAACCGACAAGGCGCTCAACGCTCGGCAGACAGAGTTCTTTGAGCGGCTGCATCGAACCCTTTCGGAAGGCAAGCCCTTGCGTCATTTGCAGTTCACTGCCGAGCAGCAGAGAGAACTTTCTAGTTTTGGGCTGCTGACGCGCAAGCCGATCTTGATCATCTTCAACGTAGGCGAGGGGAAGGCTCCCCCCTCGCTTTCGATGGGCTATCCCAGCGTGGCGGTTCAAGGAAAACTGGAGATGGAAATCGCTCAGTTGCCGCCGGGGGAAATGGCGCTCTTCTTGCGGGAATTTGGGATTGAGAAGCCGATGTTCACCCAAATTGGGCGTTTGGCGTATGATATGCTGGACATGATCTCTTTCCTGACGACTGTCGAAAACGAGGTGCGGGCCTGGCCGATCCGTCGCGGCGCTACTGCCCTAGAAGCGGCGGGAGCGATTCATACCGATCTGCAAAAGGGGTTCATCCGGGCCGAGGTGATCGCCTATGAGGACCTGATCCGCCTGGGATCTATGCACGAAGCGAAGCAGAAAGGGAAGGTGCGGCTGGAGGGGAAGGAGTATATCGTCCAAGATGGAGATGTGCTGTATATCCGATTTAATGTATAATCCCTGCGCGCAAACCTTCTTTCGTGGAGACATTCTATGCCCTATAAGCTCTCTCGCTGGTCGTTGGAGGATCTCTTTCCAGGGATTCAGAGCTCCGAACTGGAAGCAGCGTTCAAGCAAGTTGAAGAACGGGTAGCGGCTTTTGAAGCGATTCGTCCACAGCTGCGCCCCGATCTATCGGGCGAGCAGTTCGTGCAATTTCTCAAAATGCTGGAAGACCTGATCCGCTTGACCAACAAGCTGGACGCGTATGCCGGCCTGTCGTTTGCTGCCAACACTCAAGATCAGGCGGCGATCACGTTGCAAGCTCGAACGCGCCAGTTCATGGCCGAGATGAACAACCGCGTCTTGTTCTTCAGCCTGTGGTGGAAGGGACTGGACGACGAGCCGGCCCAACGCCTAATGGAAGCCTCTGGCCCTTATCGCTACTATTTGGAGGAGATGCGCCACTTCAAGCCGCATACCTTGAGCGAAGCAGAGGAGAAGGTGATTAACCTCAAGGATGTGACCGGCGCCGGCGCCTTGATCAACCTCTACGATAGCATCACCAATTGCTACGTCTTCAAATTGCGGGTGAACGGCAAGACCCAGCAACTCACGCGCGGCGAGCTGATGAATTACGTGTACAGCCCCGATCCGAAGTTGCGCGCTGCAGCCTATCGGGAGCTGTTGCGGGTCTTCGGCAACGATGGGCTGATCCTCGGTCAGATGTATCAGACGCGGGTTCGCGATTGGTACAACGAATACCTCGTCTTGCGCCAGTTCAAGAGCCCGATCGCCGCCCGCAATTTGATGAACGATGTTCCTGACGAGGCGGTGGACGTGCTTTTGGATGTGGCGCGGCGCAACGCCCCGGTGTTTCAGCGGTTCTTCAAGATCAAGGCCCGCGTGTTGGGGAGGAGGAAATTGCGCCGCTACGACATCTATGCGCCCACTACCGCCTCCACCCGAAAGTATCCCTTCCCCAAGGCGGCCGAGATGGTGCTCGAGTCGTTCTCGGACTTCTTGCCGGAGTTCGGGGAGTTGGCGCAGCGCGTCTTCGAAGAGAAACACCTGGATAGCGAGATCCGCAAGGGCAAGATGAGTGGAGCGTTCTGCGCGTCTATCGTGCCAGAGATGACGCCGTATGTGTTGGTGAATTATCAGGGCAATGCCCGCGAGGTGGCCACCTTGGCCCATGAATTGGGGCATGCCATTCACTCCATGCTGGCCTCGCATCACACCGTGTTCACTTTCCACTCTTCGCTGCCATTGGCAGAGACAGCCTCTACCTTTGGGGAGATGATGTTGGTTGAGCGCATGCTGGCGAAGGAGCGCAGCAAGGCGGTGCGCCGCGATATCCTGTTCCGCCAGGTGGACGATTCTTACGCTACAATCGGACGCCAGGCTTGGTTTGCCATGTTTGAGCGCCAAGCGCATGATATGGTGATGAAGAACGCCAGCGTGGACGAGATCTCGCAGATGTATTTTGAGAATCTCAAGGAGCAGTTTGGCGATGCGGTGGAGTTGCCGGAGGAGTTTCGCTGGGAGTGGGTGGCCATCCCGCACTTTTATCATACGCCGTTCTACGTCTACGCCTATGCCTTTGGGAAGTTGTTGGTGCTCTCGCTGTATAAGCAGTACAAAGCCGAGGGCGAATCGTTCAGGCCGCGTTATCGCGCTATCCTGGCCGCTGGTGGTTCGGATTCGCCGGCTCGTATCCTGGCCCAGGCCGGGATCGATGTTCGCTCGGCCGACTTCTGGCAGGGCGGGTTCGATGTGATCCGCGAGCAGGTGGAGGAGCTCGAGCAGTTGTAGCAGCCGTCCGGTCGTCTCATTCAAGGAAATGGCCGCCTTGCCGAACAGGAGCGGCCAGTTTGGTTTCCGGTTGGGCAGGGAGGTTAGGTCACGGTGAGGCGAGCGTGGGGGTAGGCTTGGTAGCGTTTTTTGAGCATCACCGTTCGAATACGGTCGAAGGCCTGCCACACGTCGCTGAAGGAGACGTAGAGCGGGGCGAAGCCCAGGCGAATGTTGTCGGGGGCGCGAAAGTCAGGGATCAGGCGCATCTCTTCGATCAAGGCGCGGGTGATGCGATAAGCTTCGGGGTGGCGCAGGCTAATGTGGGCGCCGCGCCGCGCTGGGTCTCGCGGGGAAGCGAGGGAGAAGCCGAACGGGGTGAGGAGATGCTCGGTGAGGTAGGCGGCGTATTCGGTGAGGCAGATCGCTTTTCGGCGAATGCGTTCGATGCCGGCCTGACGGATCGGTTCCAGGGCTGCCTCGAGCGTGAGCAGGGAGAGTATGGGTTGGGTTCCCACTAGAAAGCGCCGAATGCCCGGGGCCGGCAGATAGTCCAATTCGAAGTCGAAGGGAGCGCGCTGACCCCACCAGCCCCAGATGGGAGAGGTCACCCAATCTTGGAGCCGGCGGTTGACGTAGAGAAAGGCTGGAGACCCTGGGCCGCCGTTCAGGTATTTGTAGGTGCAGCCGATGGCAAAGTCTACCTGCCAGTCGTCGAGGGCCATGGGGATCACGCCGACCGAGTGGCTGAGATCCCAGAGCACCAGGGCGCCTTTGCGATGGGCCAGCTCGGTGATGGCTCGCATGTCGTACAGGTAGCCGCTCTTGAAGACGACGTGAGAGAGGGTGACTAGGGCTGTTTGGTCGGTGATGGCGGTGGTTAGCTGGTCGAGGTTGGGGGTGATTCCGTCGTCGGAGCCGAGGTATTGAACGGTGTAGCCTGGGTCGCTGCCCAAACTCTGGCCATGGAGCGGAGATGGGGAGAGCAGGTTGGCAATGCCCTGGAGAATGTAGGCGTCGGAGGGGAAGTTGAGGGTGTCGGTGAGGATATGTTTGCGTTCTGGGCGCAGGGAGAGAGCCGCCAGGGCCAGTTTGTAGAGGTTGATGGAGGTGGTATCGCTCACGATCACTTGGCCGGGGGCAGCGCCGATCAGTTCGCCGATGGCGTCGCCAACTCGCAGCGGGGCGTCCCACCAGCCTCGGTTCCAGCTGCGGATCAGGTCGCGCCCCCATTCTTCTTCGATCGCATGACGGGCGCGCTGGATTGCCGCTTTGGGTAGGCGGCCCAGGGAGTTGCCGTCGAGGTAGATCAGGTCGGGCTCGGCGAAGACGAAGTGATGGCGGAAGGGGGCTAGCTCGTCGTGGGCGTCGAGGGCTAGGGCGAAGTCGTGGTCCGGGGCGAAGGGCCCCGCCGAGGTGGAGGGGGAATCGTCGTGGAGGGTCATGGGGAGGGGACGGTTTTGGCAGGGATTTTGCTCATGGCGTATTCAGCCAGTGCGGCAATGGTCAACGATGGGTTGACGCCGGGGTTGGCCGGCATGATCGATCCGTCAATGATGTAGAGATCGGGGTAGTTGTGGATGCGGAAGGATTCGTCTACCACGCCTTCAGAAGCATTGCGGCCAACAGGGGCGCCGCCGAGGATGTGGGCGGTGGTCGGCAGGCCAAGCAGGTTCTCGCCGAGGGAGCCAAGGGCGATGCCATTGGTGCGGCGAGCGAAGTCGCGGGTGAGGTCGTGGGTGCCTTCCACGCGGGCGTAGATCTCGTAGCCGGGTTCTTGTTCGGCCACCAGGCCGCGGCGGAAGAGGGTGTAGAGACTACGTCCGAGGCGAAAGCGCATGCGGTTGTCGGCATGTTGCATGACGAGCAGGATGGTGGTGTTGTGAGCCCAGCCGGGTAGGATCATGGCTTTGGCGAAGTCGAGGGGGTGGGAGAGGATCCAGCCGAGGAAGCGCAGCAGGCGGATGGGCACGCTGACGTCTATGTCGATCAGCGGTGCGGCCAGGTAGCGCATGAGGGAGGAGCCGTCGGGGTAGCGCACTGGCTCAACGCGGGTGATGGGGTCGTGGTTGTAGATGGAGGTGATGGCGATGCCTTCGGAGTAGTTGATCTGGGGGGTACGGGCAAGCGATCCGAGCAGGGCTTCGGAGTTGGTGCGCACCATGCGGCCCAGCTGAGGCGAGAGGTGAGGCAGGGAGCCTTTTTCGCGCAGGCGCAGCAGGAGGGGGATGGTGCCCATCACGCCGGCGGCGAAGATGACGTGTCGGGCATAGAGGGCTTTTTGGGGTTTGATGAACGAGGTGGAGGAGCGGTAGACGACGCGGTAGCAGTCTGTGCCGTTGAGCGTGGCGCAGTGGACGTCGATCACTTCGCATTCGGGGAGGATGCAAGCGCCGTTTTTCTCGGCAAAGTAGAGGTAGTTTTTGGGGAGGGTGTTTTTGGCGTTGTAGCGACAGCCGACCATGCATCCGCCGCAGTGCTGGCAGCCAGCCCGGGCCGGGCCGGCGCCGCCAAAGTAGGGGTCGGGCACGGTGACGCCCGGCTCGCCGAAGAACACGCCTACCTCGGTTGGGCGAAAGGTGTGCCCCATGCCACGCTCTTCGGCAATCGATTTCAACACGTGGTCGGCCGGCCAAAGTTTGGGGTTGCGGGCCACACCCAGCATTTTACGGGCAGTTTCGTAGTGGGGGCGCAGCACTTCTCCCCAGGGGATGGGATGGTTCCAGGCTGGGGTGGCGAAGGTTTCGTCGACGGGGACTTCGAGCACATTGGCATACCCCAGGCTGCCCCCTCCTACGCCTACACCGTGGAGCACCATTACGCCTTTAAGGATGCTGATCTGCAGGATGCCATGGGCACGCAGGGCGGGAAACCACAGGTATTTCCAGAATTGCCAATTGGTACGGGCAAAATCGTGGTCATTGAAGCGTTTGCCTTTCTCGAGGACAACCACTGAGTATCCTTTTTCGGTCAGGCGCATGGCCGAGACGCTGCCTCCAAACCCTGATCCAACGATTGCGTAGTCGTAGATGTACTCCATTCTGGCCTCCGAACGAAATTATACCGTGCGAGGAGCAATCGATAGAGAGCAGAGCCGGCCGGCCGGTTTGCCCCCAACGCAACCAAGGCGCCGAGAACGCTGCCGGGAGGTCTGCACGCCTGAGACGCTGTGGGAGAAACGTGGCGCAGGCTGCGCTCGGGGACAGGCGATCGGAGGGTGCGCTAGGGGCCATGTGAGCAAAGGGAGACGTTCGGGAAGGGTTTGCTGATCGGGGAAAGATGGGATGTGCTAGAGGGTATGAACGAGTTTGTGTTTTCTTCTTGTCGTTCGCCGGTGTGCAGTCGGAACGGCATGGTGGTCGCGTTGCAGCCGCTGGAAACCGTGGCCGGCCCGGAGATTTTAGTCATAAGGAGACGCTGCGGCTGATGCGGCAGTGGCAGCATCAGCCGTGTTGAACATCACCGAGTCGTCGGCGTCTCCGTGTGGGCTACTTGGTCCTCACGGAGACACCGAGGTCTATGATTGGGATAGCTAGGAGTACTGATAAAACCCGCGGCCGCTCTTGCGACCTAACCAGCCGGCGTCTACGTATTTGCGGAGCAGCGGGCAAGGGCGATATTTGTCCTCGCCTAGATCGCGGTGCAGGACCTCCATCACGGCCAACACCACATCTAGGCCGATCAGATCGGCCAGGGCGAGCGGGCCGATCGGGTGGTTCATGCCCAGTTTCATCACCGTGTCGATCGCCTCAGGCGAGCCGATCCCTTCTTGAAAGGCAAAGATGGCTTCATTGATCATCGGGCAGAGGATACGATTCGAGATGAAGCCCGGCGAGTCTTTGGCTTCTACCGGCTCTTTGCCCATGGTTTTGCATACTTCAATCACGGTTTGAGCTGTGGCGTCGTCGGTAGCCAGGCCGCGGATGACCTCCACCAGCCGCATCAACGGAACCGGATTCATGAAGTGCATGCCGATCACCTTTTCGGGCCGGCGGGTGACGGCGGCGATTTTGGTGATCGAGATCGAAGAGGTGTTGCTGGCCAAAATCGCCTCAGGACGTACAGCGGCGTCTACCTCTCGGAAAATCTTGAATTTCAGTTCGGGATTTTCAGAGACGGCCTCGATCACTAGGTCAGCTTCGCCCACGGCGCTCAAATCGGTCGCAAAGCGGATGGCTTCGGCGCGGGCTTTTTGCTCGGCGGTGAGGGCGCCTTTCTCCAAGAGTTTGGCCGTGGATTTGGCGATAGCGGCCTTGGCCTTCTCAATCGCTTCTGGGACGATGTCCATGCAGGTGACCTCATAGCCGGAGGTGGCGGCCACCTGTGCGATGCCGTTGCCCATCGTCCCGGCGCCGATCACAAAGATGTGTCGAATGCTCATGTTCGGTTGCTCCTGCAAGATGAGTTGTAGATGGGATGGGGACGGATCACTCTATCTCGATGGCCATGGCCACCGCTTCGGCGCCTCCTAGGCAGAGCGCAGCTAGACCGCGCCGGCCGCCTCGATCTCTCAGGGCGTGGATCAGGGTGGTCAACACGCGGGCGCCGCTGGCGCCGATCGGATGGCCCAGGGCGATGGCGCCGCCATGCACGTTGACCTTGCTCCAATCCCAACCTTGGTCGGCTAGGGCATAGCCGTTGGCCAGCGCTTGGGCTGCAAAGGCCTCGTTGAGTTCGATCAGGTCCACGTCGGCCAGGGTCCAGCCGATCTTTTTGAGCAGGAGTGGGATGGCCAGGGCCGGCGCGCGGAAGAGGTATTTGGGTTCGTCGGCGGCTTGGGCATAGCCGATGATGCGGGCCAGTGGCTTCAGGTCATGGCGTTCGGCGTAGGCGCGGCTGGAGACCACCACGGCTGCAGCGCCGTCGTTCAAGCCAGGCGAGTTGCCGGCCGTCACCTTGCCATCTTTCTGAAAGGCCGGACGCAGGGCCGCCAGGGCCTCTAAGCTGGTGTCGCGGCGCGGGGTTTCGTCGGTGTCGAACAGGGTGACGCCCTTCTTGCCGGGGACCTCCACTGGCACGATCTCAGCTTTGAATTTGCCGCCGTCTATGGCCGCAATGGCTTTTTGATGGCTCTCGTAGGCGAATTGGTCCATGGCCTCGCGAGCGACCTCGTATTCGCGGGCGATGAACTCAGCGGCGTCGCCCATGCCCCAATTGACCAGGGAGCACCATAAACCGTCGTGAAGTAGGGCGTCGGTCAACTGGACGTGGCCGAAGCGCAGCTCGCCGCTTCGCCCATGAACTAGGAACGGGGCGCGGCTCATGGACTCGAAGCCGCCTGCCACGAAGAGCTGTCCATCGCCGGCCTTGATGGCCTGAGCGGCGAGCATCACCGCCTTCAACCCCGAGCCACAGACTTTGTTGATGGTGGTCGCTCCGACCGAGGATGGCAAGCCGGCCCCGATCGCCGCCTGTCGGGCCGGGGCTTGGCCGAGGCCGGCCGAGACCACGTTCCCCATGATTACCTCGTCAATCTCGGCCAGATTCGGCAGGCCAGCTCGTTCGACGGCAGCTTGAATGACGATCGAGCCCAGCTTGGGGGCGGGAAAACCGGCTAGACTGCCTTGAAATTTGCCGCTGGGCGTGCGTGCGGCAGAGAGAATGACAACCTCCTGATCGCTCATGGTCGCTCCTGTAGGTGGGGAAAACTGAATGGTTTGTCCAAGGGTGCCAAAAACCCCGACATGCTCCACCGGCCGGCAACCGCCAACGTTTCTGGTTGCGGCGTAAGCATTGTGCTGGAGCAGTGTGTTTTCATTATAGCTGTGCCCCAGGGCACAGATAAAGTAACAAAAGTAATCTTTTTGGAAGTCGGCCTGACGGAATGACCGTCATGGCTCAGGCGTTGGTGTATCGCGCCAGTCGGCCGGCTGGACGAAGCGGATCAGCCACTGGCCGTTGCCCTGATCTTGGACGTAGGAAAACGGCGTCACCAAGTGAATCCACGTGCGGCCAGGATGGAGGGCGATGGGTTGGTTGTGAGTATCTAGGAAATGCATCGGTCGCCGCAAGCCCGTTTTCTGTTCCCAAGCGCGGTTGATGGTGGACCAGCGGATGGGAAATGCCAGGCCATCGCGAAACAGATAGGCATAGCCTGTTTGGTGAGGGCCGATGTTAATTTCAAACTGGTTGTAGCGGAAACGAATGTGTTCGGCAAACACGACGATCACATTCTCAAACGCTTGCTGACGTCCGGTCAGGCGATCGCGTGCCGGGACTAACGGCTGGCCGGTACCGTCGGCTAGGTCGGTCCAGCGCAAGTAGCTGCCGGAAATGGGATCATATCGCCAGGCGGATTGGGTATAAGCATGGTAGTAGACGTGGATATCGGTGGCTGGAACGCCGCCCGGAGGAACCTCGTCGGCAAACAAATTGCCAGAGTAATTGACCGGCTGATTGGGTTTTCGATGAGTTTCAGCCAGGCGGCGCAGTCGGGTGGCAGTCAGCAGGGCGCTGTTGGGGGTGGTGGGATCAACGCCGTGAATGATCTCGCACGCGTCGAGCACCTCTAAGATGCCGCGGCCAGCGCTGGCAAATACCAGGCAGCTGTTTGGGAATATGCGACCGACATGGTTATAGGTCAGCCGCCCAGAGCGGATGGGGCCGACATATGGCTCATCGGGGATAAACCAGTCAGGCGGGGTGCCGGTGACGATCGGCCGGGGGGTTGGGGAAGGCGTCTCGAGCAGGATCAGGCCGACGTCCCAGTGCGAGGCGGTGGAGGTGGGATAGAAGGGGGGTGTTTCGCCGCTTTCGGGATGCACGTCGGAGTCCAGGTCGTCGTCGCCGACGTCCGGTGTGGTGAAGGCATAGGTCTTGGGAAGCGGGACGTGCAGGATGACCGGGCGGTCCGGGCGGTCGAAGGCGTAGTAGCCGTTGGAGTCGGTGGACGTTTCGGCCAGAACCTGGCGCGTGGCTGCCTCCAACAGGCGTATGCATGCCCCGGGCACGCCCACCTCCCAATCGTCGGCGCGGCCGTTGGCGTTTTCGTCTAACCAGACGCGGTTGCCAATCCACTCGCCGCTCGGACGCAGCACGTCCTCACGGACAGGACAGCTGGCCGTCACGTCGGGGATGCGACGGATGCCGTTGCCGTAGAAGACGCTCAGGAAGCGTGTAGAGCCCTGGCCGATCCAGAGCTCGAACACCCAGGAGGCGAAGTTGATGCCTGCCTGGGGGCGGGTGGTCACTGGCATGTTGCTGATGGAGACGATCACGGCCGGCAGGCTCAGCCACGAAGGATCTTCCACCCGGCGCGCCGTGAGGGGGTTGACATCGGGCGGGAAGTTGTCAAGTTCGGGGCCAAGGCGCAGGGGAGCCAGGCGGGGCTGGTGGGTAGGCGTGGGAGAAGGAGAGGAGGTGGCTGTGGCGGTGGGCGGAGCGGGCGTTTCGCTCGTTTGGCTCGGAAGGGGGAAAGGGGAGGCAGGAGCTTCTGGCAACGGCGAGGGAATAGCTTGCGGCGTGGGCCGGCAGGCAAGCAAGACGAGCGGCAGGATTAGGATGGCGAATAGCAAGCGGGACAGCAGGTGGAAACCTTTCATGGCGGAGCCGAGGAAAGCATCACCGCAGAGGGGTCTCTGCGGTGATGACGGTCTTAGGGGATGAGGTTGGCGTTGGCCACGTCGAGGCCGATGCGCAGCTCAATGTCCACTGTGGAGGCGGGGTTGGGTTCGAATTTGATCTGGGAGGTGCCCGAGTTGCCGTTTAGCCCGAAGAGGTGGAGGAAGAGCCGCAGGGTGTAGAGCTTGGGTGAGTGCAAGACAATCACGGTGCGCTGGGAAGCCTGGTCGCTGCCCAGTTCGGCGACGTTCAGACCAAAGCCTTGCAGGTAGGCAGCGGCGCGTTGTCCCAAATCGGGGGTGTAGGTGCCGTTGATGATGCGGATGCGCGCCCCTTCCTGGCGCGCCAGCTCCAGCGGATCGCCCGAGGCCATGGCCGAGGCAGCGCCGCTGCCGAAGATCTCATCGCGCAAGATGCGGATTTGATCGGGTTTGGCCTTGAACACGCTGGCATCTTCGCCGCCTAGCACGGTGCGGCCGAAGGTGATCATGGTGTAGTCAATGATGCCAGTCTTGATGTTTTCGCGCGGGATGCTCTGCAACAGGACGGCCAAGCGGATGCCATCTTCGAGAGATAGGTTGGTGCGAATGCCGGACGAGAACAGTTGGTATAGCTGCGGGGCCTGTCGGATAAAGGTTGGGAAGTAGTCCGGATTGAGCACCTTGTCCATGATGGCGAAGATCACGTCCTGTTGACGGCGGGCGCGGTCAACATCGCCGCCTTCGGTTTTGCGGGTGCGGGCATAGGCCAGGGCTTTCCAGCCGGGTAGGTGGCGATAGCCGGGGGTGATGACGACTTTGTCCTTGCCGGTGCCGATTGGGTCGAGCACCAAGCGTTCGCGCACCATCACGTTAATGCCGCCGATGGCGTTGATCATCTCGATGAAGGTGTTGAAGTCCACCTGGCCGTAGTAGTGCACTGGAACGCCGAGGAGCTGTTCCACGGTCTTCATGGCCAGGGCCGGGCCGCCGCCGGGCAGTTTGGACCCCTCGCCGATGGCATAGGCCATGTTGATGCGTCCGTAACCGGAGCCCGGGATGTTCACCCACAGGTCGCGGGGGATGGAGAGCATGCCGGCGGTTTTGGAGACCGGGTCAATGGTGAAGAGGATCATGGTGTCGGAACGAGGGGCTTCTTTTTTGGCTTCCCAGTCGCGGGCGTCGATGCCAATGAAGAGGAAGTTGATGCGGCTACCGCCGTCCCAGGTCGGAGCCGGCACGTCCATCGGGGCGGAGGCGGTTCCCCCTTCAGGCATAATAGAAGCGGGATCGGGAGTGGGTTGGGGAATGGGGGTCCCTTCAGGGTTGAAGTTCAGCAAAGCAGGGGCAGCGGCTCCACAGGATTCGGGGGGGAGGCCCGGCAGGTTGGTGATGGTCCAACAGACCAGCAGGTTGCGTGTGAAGAGAAAGGTGGCCGCTCCCAGGCCGATGGCAAGGATCCAAAAGATCAGGCTAGGGAGGAGGCGCCACACCGATAGGCGCGGTAGGGTGAAGGTAAGGGATGGAAATCGGATGTTCATAATTGGGGCTTTAGATACACCATGTTTACGCCCATGTTTTCCAGGCCGATCTCAGCCCAGTATTGGAGCATGGCCGAGTCGTTGGACAGGGCTTCGATCATGGGCTGGATGGCACGTGGGTCGGCAATTTTGGCGAGGGCGTGCATGGCATGGATTTTGGCGGATTGAGAACCTTCTTTGAGCACTGCGATCAGGGCGTCGGCGGCCGGCCGCCCGATGGCGATCAGGGCCCGCGCAGCTAGGTCGGCGACTAGTGAATCGGGGTCAGAGAGGGCGCAGATCAAGGCGGGGATGGAGCGCTCGGAGGGGTGGCTACACAATCCCAGGGCGGCGCACTGACGAACCTCGGGGGCGGGATCGTCGAGCAGGGGAAGGAGCAGGTCAGCCTCGACTTCGGGGAAGGAGGCCAGCGCCCGCGCAGCCCACCAACGAGTGTCTATCTCCGGGGAGTCCAACAGGGCACGCAAGGCGGGAATGACTGTTTCTCGATCTAGCTCGTGCAGTAGGGGCAGGGCGGCTTCGGCGCGCTCCTCATTGCCACTGGTGAGGTTGGCAAGTAGCTGGTTGAGGTCAGGCATTATGTCTCCAGCGGAGGGACAGGTAGCTGTTCAATTGGGGTGGCGATCCACTTTTCGCCTTCGTCGAGCAACATGATGGGGATGTCGTCCACAATCGGGTATTTGCGCCCACATTCGTTGCAGATCAGCCAGCTTTCCCGATGCAGGGTGAGCAGGCCATTTTTCTCACGCACGCAGTGTGGACAGCGCAGGAGTTCAAGCAGTTCGTTGCTGATCATAATTGCTCCGTATTCGGTAGGCAGGTATTTTACCAGAGGTTGCACGGGCTCTTCCACCATCCAGAGAGGGTCGATCGAGAACGCGTTCGCGCTGCGGAAGGCGGGCAGGGGATTTTTTGCTCAAGGTGAGGGTTGGCATAAGCCTTGTTTTTTGGCCTGTTTTTCTGCGTCCTCGGTTTCGGGGCCGTATTGGCAGACAGCTTGCCAGGGTTGGTAGTGGGTGAAGAAGCGGTCGGTGAAGTATACGACGCCGTTTTTCCAGACGGTGCGCTTGACGGTGACGTCGGCTCCGTCGGCGGCCCAGTCCACCTGTTTGATCTGGCCCGGGTTGAGCTCGGGGTTGAGTTCAAAGCGGGGCGGCGGGGCCGGAACAACGTTGATCGGGCCAGTGGTGGTGTAGGTGACGGTGCGCCCATCGGAGGTGGAGTAGAACTTCCAGGTCAGGGATTGGGCGACCCGGTTGAAATAGGTTTCCATCAAGAGCCAGTAGGGGGTGTCGTTGACGAACTTGAAGTCCACCAGGGGGAAGTAGATGGCGGCATCCATGCCGGCCAGGTTGGGATCACGACCCGAGGCGGTTTGTTCGTAGTAGGAGACGCGGTAGGCATGGGAGTGGCGTTCTACGATGGGGAAGCCGGCAAAGAAGACGGTGCGGAACAGAGTGGTGCTGACTTGACAGACACCGCCCCCCACACCTTTGATGGTGCGTCCGCCGTAGATGATCCAGGCTTCGGTGAAGCCGTTGTCCAGGCTGACATCGCCCAGGGCTTTGCCCATCGAGAAGGTCTCGCCTGGTGCTACGAAGATGCCATGGAAGCGGGCTGCTGCGATGCGAATGTTTTGCATGCGCTCGGCGTTGGAGCCACGAAAATAGGTGGTGTGGGCTGCGATCAGTTCGCGGATGCCGAGCGATTCGGCAGTGGCGCTATCGGTGATGGCCGGCGGTTCCTCACGAATCACGAGGGGAACGGTGTGTTCGCCACGCAGCAGGGCCTGGTTGACGGCAGCCAGGGTGGCCGGCATGTCGAGGGTGCGGCCGATCACGGCGTTTTCGATCAGGACCAGTTGGCGGGTGTTGTCGTCGAAGTAGAAACGGGCATTTTTGGGGGGGCGGTTAATTTGGGCGGCGATGGGGATGAGCTTTTCGGCAAACTGGCTGCTTTCTAGGCCGACGTGGATTTCGGATATCTCACCGTTGTCCACGCGACGGATAATCAGCATTTCGGCCAGCAGGGCCGGCTCAAACGTCCACGGGCCGGGATCGCCTGGCACGGGGTTGGGCAGGACGAGCTGGAACGGTTGGGAAAGGATGCGGCGCGCGATCTCGGCCTGGGCGGAGACATCCAGCAGAGCGGGGCGGGTCTCGACGATCACCAGAGGCACTTCGGCGTCGTGGAAGTTTTGTAATTGGGCGCTGAGCAAGCGCAAGGTGGCATCCACGTCGAGGCGGCGGCCGATTTGGCCAGGTTGGGCCACAACGGTTGTGCCCTGGATGTACAGGGTAGCCTCGATGGCTGGGCGGTTGATGGCGCTTGCCAGGCGGTTGAGATAGGCATAAGCCAAGCGCTCATCGAGGACGATCACCGGCGGCACCATCACTCCCTGGCGACGGGCGCGCCATTGGTCGAACAGGGCACGCCACAGCCCTCCGCTGCGCCCCACATGGTAGGCTATCTGGGCGCTGGAGGAGGCATCGAAGACCATGCCCAATTCGACCGGCGAAGCTACCCACAGGTTGGCGCCATCACGAAAGACGATCTTGCCCTGGATGGGGAAGGAGAGCGCTTGGTTGAGTTGAACAGCGGCTTCGGCTGGGGCCTTGCCCGAGAGGTCTACGCCGGCCACGGTCACGCCCGGAAAGATGCGGCCGGCATAGGTTAATTGATAGCCAAGGACGACCATCATTATCAGGGCCAGCGAGCCGGCAACGCCAACGATCAGCGAGGCGAGGAATTGGATCGGGAGGGGATAGGGGCGCGAGTAAGGCTTTGCGTAAATGGTCATCGGGAGCACATTCTAATCAGGATAGGTAAAGTCTGGGTTAATAACGCTGGGCGCTTGACAAAGGTTCCCCGCTGGGCAGAAGGTCGTTGCTGGACTTTTTTGTCAGACAGACGCTCTGCCGAGGTGTCCTTCGCCGGCCCGGCGCGCTGTTACTTCCACCACTTGGGGATTAGCATGGGCGTGCGGGCTTGGTATTCGGCGTAGGCTTGGCCGAACTCACGCAGGAGTTTTCGCTCCTCGAAGTAGGCGCCGATGAGGAGGTAGAGGGTGGCGGCTAGGTATAAGGTGAGCAGGTTGCAAGTCATGTGCGGGGTGAGCCAGAGGAGGAGCAGGCCGGCGGTGTAGAGGGGGTGGCGAACGAATCGGTACAGTCCATCGGTGACCAGACGCGACGGCGTTTCGCCTTCGAGGATCTGCCGTAAGCCGAGGAAAGATAGCAGATCGGTCTGTAGGAGACCGATCAGGAGCAGGAGCAGGGCGATTCCCTGGCCGAGCAGCATCAGGTAGGAAAATGGCGCTGGGACGGCGTAAAGGGGCACGTCGGGCAGGGTGGCGGTCAGGTAGAGGATGGGCAGGAAGGTCAGCAGGGAGAAGGCGTTGTAGAACAGACGGTAGCCGCGCATCCGCGTTGGGCCGAGCCAGGAGGTCAGGCCATTTTTGACGCGGTGCGAGGCCAGGAGGGAGTGAATCAGGCCCCACAAGAACAGGGAAAGGGCTATCCAGAGGGGACTCATGCCGGCCCCTTATGTGCGACGCCAAAGGCGGGAACTTCGATCTCTCGGCCGCCGGTTTCGACCAGATAGTAGGGCGCCCAGGCGATGCCGAAGCGGATGAGATGGATGTCGGTCTTTTTGGGGGTGAGGGGGATCTCAGTGATCTTGTTGACTATATCGCCCCAGTGTTGGTTCAACCGCTCCACCAGGCGGGCTCGCTCAGCCTGGAGCTCGGCCAGCTGTTTTTTGAATTGGGCGATGGTCTGCAACGATTCTTCTACGTCGGCTTTGGCGTTGGCGATTATGCGTTGTTTGGTCAGTTGGGTGGAGAGGCTTTTCTTGCGGCTGAGCCCGAAGAGGCCAGCGCCCAGTTCGAGCAGGTTGGCGCCGGCTTCGAGTTTGCGGCTCTGGAGTTCGGCTTGGTCTTGCTGGAGTTCGCGCTCTTCGCGCTCGAGCTTTTCCTGCAGAGCAGCGATCTGGCGGTCGAAGCGGGCGGTCTCTTTTTCGATCTCGCGGTCGCGCGCTTGGCGGGCAGCCTCGGCGCAGGCTTTGATGAATTCGGCTTGGGAGACATCGGGGCCGGCGTAGACTTTGAGGGCTTCGTTGGCCCGCACTTTGAGCGACGTCGAGCGATAGACCCAGTCCAGGAAGTCTTTTTGGAGGGCGGTCATGCGTTTGGGGTCGGTCAGCACGGCCGGCGGAGTCTCGAAGCGGGCGTCGGGCAGGGGGGAGGAGGAGAGGTTATCGATCGGCAGGCTGATGAGGAAGTCTTCCCAGCGTTGAGAGGCGTGGGGAGTGAGGTGGGGGATCAGGGCGAGGCGCGCTACTTCGACGTCGATGCCGTATTTGCGGTCGAAGAGGCGCACTTGGGCGGCGGCCAGCAAGGCCGGGCGGTAGAGGAGGCCGATCTGACGGGTGTCGTCTGAGAGGGAGAGGCCGCCGGCACGCAGAGCTTCGGGTAGGCTGTAGATGAGGGGCAGGAAGTATTCTGCGATGGCGGAGGGCAGGGGCGGGCGAGAGGTTGGGCGTGGGGGGCGCGCGGCAGGCGAGGGAACGGCCGGGGAGGGCATAACCGGCTCGAGGCCCAGGGAGGAGGCGGCCGGCCCGGAGGGAGGTGGGGTGGCGGCAGGGCGTTCGGCGCCGACCAAGGCGTTGAGAGCCGGGATTTGGGCGCGGGTCAGCGGCCCGGCTAGGTAGTTCATCACAAATCGGGTTTGGAAGACGACCGGGCCTTTTTGGTGGACGTTGTGCATGATGAAGATGCGCTTGCCCAGGGAGGCGATCAGTTTGTCGAAGGTGGCGCGAGAGACGGTGCCGGCAGCGCTTTCGAGGCCATCGAGCAGACGCTGTTTATCGCGATCGGTCTGGAGTTTGCCGATGAACCAGGTGCCGGCATTCGACATGGCTTTGTAATCCACATCTACCGGGTTTTGAGTGGCGAGCAGGACGCCCAGGCCGAAGGCGCGAGCTTGTTTGAGCAGGCGCAGCAGTGGAGGCTTGGAAGGCGGGTTGGCGGTGGGTGGCAGGTAACCGAAGATCTCGTCCATGTAGAGGAGGGCGCGCAGGGTGGTGGCCCCGGGCTGGGTGCGCATCCAGGTCTCTAGGGCGCCGAGCAGCAGGGTGACGAAGAACATGCGCTCGGGATCGTTCAGATGGGCAATGTAGAACACGGTATGGCGGGGTCGACCCTCGGACGAGAACAGCAAGGAGGGAATGTCCAGCGGCGTCCCTTCACGCCAAACTTCAAAGCCAGGTGCTGCTAGGATGTTGTTGAGCAGCATGGCCAGTTGGAAGCGGTCTTTTTCGGGGAACAGGTTTTCTAGGGGAAAGGCGCCGAGTTTGTCGAACGGGGGTTGCTGGACCTGGTGGATCAAGGTCTCTAGGGTCAAGTCCTGGCCCTGGGACCAATGGCTTTCAAAGATGTTGGAGAGCAAGATGTGTTCGCGCGAGCGAAGCGGGTCCACTTCGTCCATGCCGACCAGCCCAAGCAGGGCGGTGACTGTGGAGGCGATGCGTTCGCGTAGGACTTCGCGATTTTCGGCCCACGGGATGGCAGGGGCGACTAGGGAGGAGAAGACGCTGACCGGCAGGCCGGCGTTGGAACCTGGGGTGTAGACGGCAAATTCCGCCGCCTGTTGTAAGGCCAGGATGCGGGCGCGGTCAATGCCCCATTCGGCCAGGCCTTTGCGCCAGCGTTCGGCGGTCTCTTGGGCAGCAGCTTCTAGGGATTTGCCCTCGCGGCGCACAGCATCAGCATCGAGCCAGGGTCGAAAGTCGTCGGGCGCCAGGTTGGGGAAGTGAAGGAGCAGGTTGGTGAGATCGCCTTTGGGATCAATCACGATGGCCGGGATGCCTTGCAAGGCGGCTTCTTCGAGCAGGCCGATACACAGGCCGGTCTTGCCTGAGCCGGTCATGCCAACTACCAGGGCGTGGGTGGTGAGGTCGGCGGGATCGTAGAGCAGAGGGGCATGGCCAGGTTTTCCTTGTTCGGGGTCGAACAAGCGACCGAGGTAGAATTTTCCCTGGGTATTGAGCATGGCGACCTCCGAATCAGAGAGATGGTTCTTAGGGGGTTTGGGCCTGTTGGTAGATGCGCCAGAATTCATCTAAGTAGAGTTGGGCAATTTCTGGGCTGAAGAAGATCAGCAGATTCTCGTCGTTGCGTTCGTCGGCAGAACGGGTGAAATTATACGATCCGGTGACCACGACCGAGCGGTCAATGATCAGCACTTTGTGGTGCATCAGGCCTTTGTTGCCGTCGCGGCGCACGTTGATGCCAGCTTGGTGCAAACGATCGAACTCTGTTCCTCGGTTAGGTTGGATCTGATCGGCATCCATCACTCCGGCCACCGTTACCCCAGCAGCCTGACGTTGGATAATAGCCTCGGCTAATGGGTCGGACGTGAAAGCATAGGCCAGGAAATAGATGCTTTCTTCGGCCGAAGCGATCAACTCCACCAGGCGCGCCTCGACCTTGTCATCGGGCGAAAAGTAGGTCTCCAGGCGGACCTGGTCCACTTCGATCACGGGGTTGGGGGTATCGGCGCGCGCAGCGGGGCCGAAGAGGTCATCTTGGAACATTTCATTAAACTCCACCAGGAAATTCTCGGCTAATTTTAGCGAGCGAAGATGGATCACGTTGTTGTGGTCTTGGTAAGCGCCGCTAGGAGTAAAGTTCATGGAACCCGTCCAGACCTGAGAGCGATCGATGATGATAAATTTGTGGTGCATCAGCCCTTCGCGGCGGTCGCCCAGGACGGGGATGCCGGCGTCGCTCAAGGCCTGGGGGACAGGGCGGTCGCGGTTATCGCTTTCCATCACCATGCGTACCAAGACGCCGCGATCGCGGGCCCTTAACAAGGCATTGCCCAGCTCGCGCAGGCTCAAGTTGTAGATGGCTACATCCACGCTCAGGCGGGCGGCGTCGATCGAGGCGATGATGGCTTGATCTATGCCGCCGGTTTGCTGCTTGGAGACCGGATTGGCAGGATCGGTGAAGTAGAGCTCAAAGAAGGGGCCTTGGTAGCCGTAGCCGACAAGCAGCGGGATGGGCTGGATGAAGGGCGCAGCGGCGGTGGTCGTCTTGGGAGGGGCGGTGCCTGGGAAAGGGGGAACTGTGGCCGTGGAAAAGGGGGTGCAGGCAAAGAGCAAGGTCAGAAGGGCTAGTAGGAGGAAGAAGGGGATTCGACGGATCATTATTGCAAGAACTCAGGGCGTAAGGCTGGCATGGGAGCTTCGTCGAGGCGGGGGAAAAAGTCGTCGGGCAAGGAGAGAGGTGTCAGTTTGCCGCCGGTGCTCAAGGAGTCCACCGGCACGTAGTACAGTTTCATCCGAGCGGCCGCGCCCAAGCGGATGTCTTGAAAGGCAAAGATCACGTATTTGCCGTCGGGGCTAAAGGTGGCGTCGCGATAACAACAGGTGTTTTCGATCGGCGCCACGCGCTGAAACTTGCGGGTGAAGGTGTCGTACAGAACCAGATCTCCAAAGCCTTCGCGGAAGATGTCGCTGTTCAGGAAGAACAGCAGGTCGCCATCCCAGTCATAATCCACGATCAGGGGTTTGAATTCAAAGCGGCTTGGCGGGAAGGTGTCTAGCCCGCGCAAGCGGGTGGCGCCGCACTCCAGTTCGACGATGCGGATGGCGTCGGAGCGCTGCCGGCCGATGGGCACCATGATCTTGAGTGCCAGTTTTTGGCCGTCGTCAGACCAGAGGGCTTCCTTGACCGGGAATTCGGAGTAATAGAGGCAGCCGTTGAGGGCCAGCAGATCGCTCTTCTTGCGGACGTTGCGCAGGGTCTCAATGTTAAAGGGGACGATGAAGAGTTCACGCTCTACGGTAATGGCCACTTGTTTGCGATCGGGCGAGAGGTGGAAGCTTTCAAAGTATTCTGCCCAGAGGAAGCTGGCAATGTTGTCCTCACGCAGGGTTTCGATGTCCACGGTTTTTGCCGTCTTGCCGGAGATGTAGAGGATGGTTTTGCGATCCAACCACTCTAGGTTGAATTTTTTTGCTCCGTCAATGGTGAGTTGTTTCAGCCCGCTGCCATCCACGTTCATGATCCAGATGTCGTTGGCGTTCAGGAAGGCGATCTGATCGGCTTCGCCAAGCACGGGTAGGGCCGGCGGCGGGGTTTCGGTGGGCGGTAGGGGAGGAGTGGGCGAGGGTTCTGTCGTCGGAGAGGGTGCCAGGGTGGGAGAAGGAGAGGGCAGCGGGGTATCGGTTGGGAGGAGAAGCGGCCCGGCGGGGAGGTCCTGGGGAGTGGGTGAGGCCAGGAAGGGGATGGGATTTCCTGAATCGGCCGCCAGGCGTAGCGAAGGTCCGATTAACCAGCCTGCAACACTGAGCAGGCCGATCCCTGCCGCGATCCATAGCAAACGGAGCGATGGGAATCGTACCGCCGGCTGTTTCGGCCTCGCAACAGTGGGCGGAGAGGGAGAGGCAGAAACGACGGTCGCTGCCTGGGCAGAGACCAAGTGGTCTTTCAGGGCTTGGACCAGCTCGGTGACCGTTTGGAAGCGCTGGTCGGGGTCTTTGGCCAGGGCGCGGGCGATCACGTCTTGAATCCAGGCCGGCAGGTTGGGGTTGAATTCGAGGATGTTGGGGATCGGATCAGTGATGTGTTTCACGGCCACGCCCATCGGCGTGTCGGCTTGGTAGGGCTGGCAGCCGGTGAGCATTTCAAACAGGATGATGCCTAAAGCGTAGATGTCAGTGCGGTGATCGATCGGTTTGCCGGCAGCTTGTTCGGGGGACATGTAGGCCGGTGTTCCGATGATCATGCTGTCGCTGGTCAGGGTGGTTCCCTCTTTTTGGAGCACCTTGGCAATCCCGAAATCGGAGATGCAAGGGAACTCGTTGGCGGTGAACAGGATGTTGCTGGGTTTTAGGTCGCGATGCACGATGCCCTTCGCATGGGCTTCTTCGAGAGCTGGGGCGATGATCTCGAGGATGCGCGTCGCTTCTTTCACCGAGAAGCGCTGTTGCTGGAGGCGATCGGCCAGCGATCCGCCGTTCATATAGCGCATTACGAAATAGGGGCGACCGTCTTCTTCCCCCACGTCATATACCGGTACGATGGCCGGGTGTTCCAATTGGGCGATGATCTTGGCCTCGCGCTCAAAGCGCAAGCGGAATTGGGGATCGCCATGCAATAGTTCGGACGGCAAAACTTTGATGGCGACTTGACGATTGAAACGCAGGTCGTGAGCGAGATAGACAATCGCCATGCCGCCTTGTCCGAGTTCGGCCTGGATCACATAATGACTGATGCGCTCGGGCAGCATGGGAAAAGTATACTATGGAATAGGAGAACGACAAGGTTTTGGAGTAAAATGCCCTGGCAAAGGAGCTGCCCATGCCGGAAGATACTGATCTCGCTCAGTTAAGACAGACGAATCGCCGCCTAAGGATTGGCATCGTGGGGTTGAGCGCGATCATCTTGATGATGATGTTTTATCTGGTGGGAACGCCGCTGTTGGCGGCGTTTCTCGAGTCGCTTCGTGCTGATCCACCCCGTTCGTATAAGCTGAATGGGAGCGTTGACCCAATTGACGCAGGGCCATTGGCGGCTACCGGAACAGCCGTGGCTCGCAGCGGCAACCTATCGCTGGCGGTTCACGACCCGATCGTCGTTCATGAGCAGATCGAAGCCCTGGCGGCTGAGCTGGCTTCAGAAGGGGCACAGGTGCTCTCTGGGGAGATGCGGCAAGAGGAGGACGGCGCTGCTCCGGGCGTGGTGATGACCGTCCAGGTGCCGGCCGATCGCTTTGACGAGGTGGTGGATCGAATGGCCGGCATGGGGCTGCACGTTTTGGGCTGGGAAGAGATGATCGAGGGGCTCGACGAGGAGTATCTGGCGGTTCGGTTACGCTTGGAGTCGCTGCGAGCCGTCCGGCAACGTTTGTTGGAAATGATCCGCCAGGCCGAGACAGTAGAGGAGTTGCTGGCGGTGGAGGAACAATTGGCGCGTTGCGACCGCGAAATCCAAACCCTGCAAGGACGTTTGAATGCCTTGGATCGATCGTCCCGCTTCTCGGTCATCACCGTTTGGCTGCTCCCTCCTTCTCCTAGTCCGTCGTCGAATCACATGTCGGTTTCCCAGGCAGGGGAAATGTTGGGAGATGGCTTGCGCACGGTGGTCGATCTTGTGTTCCTGTTTGTTGTTGTCGTTTTGCCGTGGGGGCTCGTGACCGGTTTGGCGGCCTGGGGAGGATGGCGCCTGATCCACCGGCGAGAGAAGAAAAAAGGGGTGGAACCCCAGACCGATTCCACTCATCCGTCACGGTAGCTTCATCTTATGTTTTCGTCGAATCGTCAGATTGCCCGCGCGGCCGGCGTGGTGATGATGGCCCTGATCGTAGGCCAGATTGCTGGCCTGCTACGTTCGATCCTTGTTGCACACCTGTTCGGTGCTTCGGCCGAGCTGAGCGCCTTTTACTACGGCAACCGGGTGAGCGAGACGCTCTTCTTGCTGGTGGCCGGCGGCGCACTAGGATCGGCCTTTATTCCCACCTTCACCGGCCTGCTGGCGAAAGGCGAACACACCGCTGCCTGGCGATTGGCGATCTCCTTGGCCCGCTTCGTCACCTTGACCCTCGGCCTGCTAGCCGGCCTCGCGGCGTTGTTCGCCCCTCAGATCGTCCGTCACGTGCTGGCCCCGGGCTTTTCGACCGATCCCGGCCTGTTTTCGCTGACCGTTGATCTGTTGCGGATTCAACTGATCTCCGCAGTGCTGTTTGGGCTGGGGGGGCTGATGGTCGGGGTGCTCAATGCCCATCAAGTGTTCCTGGTGCCGGCGCTCACGCCGGCCATGTACCAGCTAGGCATCCTCTTCGGTGCGCTGGCACTTGCGCCCCGCTGGGGGGTGTATGGGCTGGCGTGGGGGGTGGTGATCGGCGCTGCGCTGTATGTGGCCCTGCAGGTGCCAGCCGTGTGGCGGTTGCGCCCCGATCTAGCTGTGCGGACAGCCTGGTGCAAGATGCTCGACACCGATGTGCGGCATGTCTTGGCGCTGATGGGACCGCGGGTGATTGGGGTGGCGGTAGTGCAGATCAACTTCTGGGTCAATGGCTATCTGGCCTCATTCATGGGCCAGGCCAGCATGGCCGGCTTGTCGTATGGCTTCTCGCTGATGTTGATGGCTCAGGCGGCCATCGCTCAATCGGTGGCGATTGCCGCCATGCCGACCTTCTCGGCGCAGCATGCGCTGGGGCAGCAAGAGGCACTGCGCTCCTCGCTGGCGGCTTCGTTGCGCGGGGTGATCCTGTTGGCCGTGCCGGCCTCGTTGGGGCTGATCGTGTTGCGCCAACCGCTGGTGGCGATGCTCTTTCAGCGCGGCGCCTTTGACATGTCGTCTACTGAGTTGGTGGCCTGGGCCCTGCTGTGGTATGCGGCCGGCCTGGTGGGGCATTCTGTCTTAGAAGTGTTGACCCGTGTCTTCTATGCCCAACACGACACCCGCACCCCGGTCCAGATCGGCGGGATGGCCATGCTGCTCAACATCGGGTTGAGCATCGCTCTCTCGCAGCTCTTTGTTCGGGTCGGATGGATGCCGCACGGCGGCTTGGCGCTGGCCAACTCGCTGGCTACAGCGCTGGAGGCAACGGCTTTGTTTGCCCTCCTGCGCCGGCGACTAGGCGGGCTGGAGGACGGGTGGATCGCTCGTGGTGCACTCCAAGCGACGTTGGCCGCGCTGGGGATGAGCCTAGCACTCGGGGCGTGGAGCCGCGCTGCGGCGGAGCTGAACCGCTGGTTGGTCGGGTTGGGAGGCGTCGCCTTGGGCGGGGTGCTCTATGGGGCGATCCTCTTCCTGTGGCGGGTCCCCGAAGTGTGGCAGGCCTGGGACTGGATGGTACGGCAAATCAGGCGCTTGGCCGGCGGCTAGACGTCAGCCGATCTTGTAGCCGATCTTGCGTAGGAAGTCTTTGCGCCAGGCGATGTCTTCAGGGCCTTCGATCCCTTTGGGCGAGGAGCCATCCACCACACCCAGGATGGCCCGCCCCTGCTCGGTTTGGGCGACGATCACCTGGGTAGGATTGGCCGTGGCGCAGAAGATGCGAGCAACCTCAGGCACGGCCTTAATAGCGTTGAGCACGTTGATCGGGTAGAATCCCTCAGCCAGGAAGACCAGGAAGGAATGGCCAGCGCCGATGGCCAGGGCGTTCTTTTGAGCCAGCTCGATCATCGCCGGATCGGTGCCGCTCCAGCGTACCAGACACTTGCCTGAGGCTTCACAGAACGCAAGCCCAAACTTGATGCCAGGCACGGCAGCGACCAGCGCCTCGTGGAGGTCCTCCACGGTCTTGATAAAATGGGACTGGCCGAGGATGAAGTTGATCGGGTCGGGTTTTTCGACGCGGACGGTCAGGAGTTCCATGGGGCAATCCTCCTTGAGTGTTGCCGATGATTATATACGCAGGTTGGAAGAAAAGGGAAGCCGATTCTCGCCCGGCAGCCACGATTGGCAGATGATTGTTCCAAAATTGGCAAAAGACGGGTGAACTAACAGGGAGGGCGGCAACTCCGCGGGCAATTTCCTTAAGTTACGCCATCAAATTAGCCAAACGCAAGCCATGCGACAGATGATTTGCGGCCAAAGCGATCAGGCGGCTGATGGCAAGAGCGGAGCGGCTCACGCTTTAGCCTCGGCGCTCGTTCTGCTATCGCCTGAACGGCCCGATACACACTCGTTTTTCCAATCCCTATGCCAAGGCGATTCAACACAATCTCGACCGCTCCGTAGCTCAATCCCAGCAGGTACAGCATCACCGCCATCCCATTCACCCGTTTCGAGATCCGCTTCCGACTGACACCTTTGGGATAGACCCGAAAGACATGCCCACAGGTTGTGCACTCCCATCTCCAGGCCCTGACCTCAGAATACTGCGTATCCACGATCTTTTTGCTCACTTCCTGCCGGGGGATAAACTGCCTTCCCTGACATCCTTTTTGAGGGCATTGGGTTGGGGATTCATGCTGGGTTGGCTCAACTTTTGGTAAAATCAGGCTCAGGCGCATCTCGGTATGTCCCTTTCTTCATGGGTTGTGAGGGGGTATGCCTCACAACCACTTAACTACACTTTTGCCAACTTTGGAACAATCACAGAACAATCACGTTGGCAGGGGAGCTATGCCTGCGTGGGTATGATTTTCTACCCTTGCGGCGTCTACTCTCCTGGAATCGTCCCTACTCCATTATTTCAAGGAGCAAGCATGTCTCTTCTCAACGAGGAAATTCAAGAGCAAGTGCGACAAGCGTTTAGCGCCATGACGAAACCGGTCAAGGTGCTCTTCTTTAGCCAAGGACAAGGCGGCGCTTTAGAATGTGATTACTGCGCTGAAACCCACCAATTGCTGGAAGAGCTGGCCGCTCTTTCGGACAAGATCGAGCTGGAAGTGTACGATTTTCTCGCCGACGAGGCAGTTGCCCAACAATACGGTGTGGACAAGATCCCGGCCATCGTCTTATTGGGCGGTGAACCGCTCAAGGATTATGGCATTCGATTCTACGGCATTCCTTCCGGTTATGAGTTTGGTACGTTGATCGAAGATCTGCTGATGCTCAGCCAAGGCGAGCATAACCTGCTCCCTAAGACGCTAGAGGCCCTGCAGCAGATCGATCAACCGGTGCACATCCAGGTCTTCGTTACGCCTACTTGTCCCTATTGTCCGCGAGCCGTGTTGTTGGCCCATAAGTTGGCCATGGCGAGCGATCACATCAGGTCCGATATGGTGGAGGCGATTGAGTTCCCTCACCTGGCCAACAAATATCAAGTCTACGGCGTGCCACGCACGGTGATCAATGAGGTCATCCACATCGAAGGCGCGGTGCCTGAATCGGCGCTCATCCAGCGAATGATGGCCGGCCTCAAGAAGGCATGACTGCGTCTGGCGTCATTTCCTCGCGCAAAAAGAAGAAACCCGCCTCTTCCACAAGCCAGCGAAGAGATGGGAAAAAGAACCTCAATCTTTCCATAGCCGGGCACTCGTGTGGCGGCGCACCGCACCGCGGCCAGCTCTGCCCGCAGTGCGGCCAAGGGCGCTTGGACTACGACGGGCTGCTCAACCTGGTCTGTCCGGCATGTGGGTATACCTCGGGCGGCGGGTTTACCTGATAATCTCCCTCCCCTGGGCGTGTCCTAGGGTCGTTCTCCGAAGAACAAATCCCACCACACTTGCCAATTGGGCAGCAGGGTCGGGGCCGGCGTGGGCGTTGGAGTAGCTGGAAGGATGGCTTCGCCTTCGATTCCCACCGGCACAACCGCTATCTCCCCTTCTCGGGCCATGCGGTTGTGGACTCGTGCAAATCCCTCAACAGCCGCTTCAGAGGTGGCATAAGCGACGGCGGTTTGTAGGGCGATCTGGGTGTGCATCAGGTGGGTGGCCGTAGCGCGATGGGCTTGGGCTTCTTTCGACAAGCGTTCGAGTTCTTCCAGACGGGCGTTGAATTCGATCACCAGCAAAAACAACGTTCCAATTCCGACGGCCCAGGCAAGTCGGCGCCAGGGAAGGGCGAAACGGTTCATGACCTTATCTTACTCTCGCTTCTCACAGTTGGCAAGGCGCGCATCCTCTGGTACAATCCAGCCCTGCGAGGCGTTGTACCCTTCGCCCGCAGATCTCTCTATCCAACGAAAGGGCTTGACAGATGAAAGTGTTGTTGTTGAAAGATGTGTATAAGCTGGGTCGTGCCGGCGAGGTGAAAAAAGTCGCCGACGGCTACGGCCGTAATTTTCTGATCCCTCAAGGGTTGGCCGTCTTGGCGACCCCCGACGCTCTAAAGCAGGCTGAGCGCATTCGCCAGCAGGCCGAGATCCGCCGCACTGCTTTGAACCAAGAGCTGCAAGGGTTGGCGGAGCAGATCAACGGCATGGAGTTGACCTTTATGGTCAAGGCCGGCGAGACCGGCAAGCTATATGGCTCGGTTTCGGCTCATGACGTAGCCGAAGCCATTACCCAGAAGGTGCGCTTCGAGATCAAGCGCCAGCAGGTGGATATGCAACCTATTCGCGAGCTTGGCCAATACACTGTTCCGGTGCGGCTAACGATGGACCTGGTGCCCGAGGTCAAAGTGATTGTGCGCCGCGAGGGCGAGGAAGAAGAGAGAGCACGCCAAGAGAAAGGCAAACCGACAGCTAGGAAAGCCCGCCCTAAGGCGGCTGCCGAAGCTGCTCCGGCCACTTCCGAATGAAGTTTTTGCCGCCTGCTGCGTTGTGGGATCCTGTCTAGGGGGTGGATTCCGAAGCGGCAGGTGGCAGGATTTGATTTGACCTGTGACTGTTCCTTCTGCAGGTCAAACGTGGTACACTTTTTCGCATGCAATCTCCTCCTGAAACCATTGGTCAGCGGCTCAAGCGCCTGCGCCTGGAGCGGAAGCTGACCCTCGAGCAAGTCTTCGAGGCGACCCGCATTCGCCCGCACTACCTGGAAGCGCTTGAGAACGATGACTTTTCGGTGATGTCGTCTGCTGCTCAGGGGCGCGGTTTCCTCCGTCTGTACGCCGAATTCCTGGGTTTGGATCTGGAAGCGGCGCGACGGGAACTTGAGCAGGCCGCGACGGCTTCCTCGCCCCTTTCGGAAACTCCGCCTGAGGCTGGTCCGACCTCTCCAGCCCTCCCCGCTTCGGCACCTGAACCTGAAGCCGGCTTGCCCGAACCCCAGGCCGAACGCCGTCCCTTCTGGACTCGCCCCTTCCGTCGCACGGCGGCCACCTCGGCCCGAGAGACGCCGGCCGCCCCGCCGCAGGAGCAGACGCCAACAGCCCCTCAGGCGCTAGAAGACCTGACTGGAGAAGCCCTGCCGGCCGAAGACCGGCGGCCTGCTGCAGACACGCCGGCCCAGGAGCGGCTTGAGACTTTGCCCGGGGCCGACGAGCAAACATCGTTGCGCCAGGGCAAACCGGCGGCTGTGCCAAGCGGTAAAAAAAAAGCTCCCTAGAGCCTGAGGCCGAGGCCAGGGCGCCGACCCTTTCTGAGCCGGCAACTCCAATCAGTTCAGAGCAGTCGTCATCTGGGGTGGGGCCGGCAGCAGACGTTGGGGGGCTGGACGGCTTTTTGGGGCCGGATACGCGCTGGGGAAGGGGCGAGGCGCCGGCAGAATCGCCCAGGAGGGAGCACGATGCCGGGCAGGGAGGATCGGCCCGGGCAGCGGTTCAATCACATCCCCTTTCTTCACAAGCCCTGTTTGCCCAGATCGGAGTACAGTTGCGTCAACGCCGAGAGATGCTCAATCTCCGGCATGAGGAGATCGAGCGTCATCTCCGTATTCGCGCCCATTACCTGCAAGCGCTGGAGGATGGGGATTTGGAGCGGCTTCCTTCGCCAGTCCAGACGCGCGGCTTGTTGGCCTTGTATGCTTCGTTTCTGGATCTGGACTTGGAGGCGCTGCTGTTGCAGTTTGCCGAGGCGTTGCAGGCCCGTCATCGGGAACGACATCCACTGCCTCCTGGCGCGCGCGGCATTCCCTCAATGGAGGCGCCGCCTCGCGTTCCGCCCCTGACTCGTTTGCTGGCTGCCGACCTGCTAGTTATCGGGGTGTTCCTGGGGCTCATGGCGTTTGTGCTGTGGAGCGTGAACCGCATGCTTGGCCAGCTGGCCCAGGCAGTCGCTACAATTCCCCCAATCGAGGAGGTGTTGGAGGTGGAGCCCGGTCCCACGAGCACGCCGACCGCCGCCCTGGTTGGGGAGATCGTGCTGACGACGCCAACTCTGGAGGAGACGCCGCTGATCTTGCCCACGCCGCAGGCCGGCGTGACAGTGCAGATCAATCTGATCGCCCTGGAGCGAACCTTTTTGCGGGTGATTGCGGATGGCAAGGTGGCGTTTGAAGGGCGTGTGGCGCCTGGCTCAGCTTATCCCTTCGAGGCAACGTCGCAGATCGAGGTGGTGGCCGGCAATGGTGCCGCCTTGCGGGTGTATTATAATCAACGCGATCTGGGGCTGTTGGGCGGGATGGGAGAGGCAGTATTGCGCATCTTTCGGGCGGAAGGGATCGTCACCGCTACACCCACAGCCAGCCCGACGCCGACCATCACGGCGACGCCCACCATCACATCCACACCCACTCGCACCACAACCCCCACGCGCACCCCTACTCCCACGCGCACACCCACGCCGACGCGCTGAGCGGCGTTGATGGCTTTTCGTGGATCGGAATATGCCAAGGAACACCTTTTATCTGGTTTCGCTCGGTTGTGCTAAGAATACAGTGGATTCGGACTCGATGGCCCAGTTGCTGGAGCGCGAGGGCTTTTCGGCGGTGGAGGATCCTCGCAAAGCCGAGGTGTTGATCGTAAATACCTGCGGTTTCATCGGGCCGGCCCGCGAGGAATCGCTGAACATGCTACGTCATTTGGCCAAGATCAAGCGCAAGCACCAGTTGCTGATCGCGGCCGGCTGCCTGACCCAGCGCTATGGGGCCCACGTGGCTCGTCAGGCGCCCGGCCTGGATGGCATCCTAGGCACGCGTCGCTGGATGGACATTGTACAGGTAGTGCGCCAGTTGCGCCAAAGCGCCCATCCCCAGCCCTTGTATCACCTGCCGGAGGCGCAAACAGTGGGCACCGACGAGGCCGGCGTGCTGCGCGCCCATCGGTTCGGCGCTTCGGCCTATCTCAAGATCGCTGACGGTTGTCGCCGGCCCTGTGCGTTTTGTGCCATTCCGCTCATCAAGGGGAGGGCGGTCAGCCGCCCGTTGGAGACCTTGCTCGACGAGGCGCGGCGCCTGCGAGATCGAGGGGTGCGCGAGTTGATCCTGATCGCCCAGGATACCACCGATTACGGCCACGATCTCGGCATGAAGGACGGCTTGGCCATCCTGTTGGAGCGGTTGACCCAAACTGTGCCCGACATGGAGTGGATCCGCATTTTGTATGCATATCCGGGCTACGTGACCGATCGGCTGATTGATGTGATGACGTCTTCGAAGCAGATCGTCCCGTATCTGGATATGCCATTACAACATGCGCATCCAGACGTGTTGCGACGCATGCGGCGGCCGGCCAACCTGGACTGGGTGTATCGCACTCTGGAGAAACTACGCTCGCGCCTGCCTGGCATCGCCCTGCGCACCACTTTCATCGTGGGGTATCCGGGTGAAACCGAGCAGGAGTTCCGTACCCTGGAGGAGTTCGTCCGCACCGTGCGCTTCGATCGGGTAGGGGTATTCCGCTTCTCGTTTGAGCCTGGAACGGCCTCCGCACCCTTGGGAGACCCGATCCCACCGGAGGTCAAGGAAGAGCGTTACCGGCGCTTGATGGAGCTGCAGCAGGGCATTTCGCTGGAGATCAATCAGTCGTTTGTCGGGGAGACGCTGGAAGTGCTGATCGAGGGGCATTCCCAAGGGGTATCGGTGGGGCGCTCGTATCGCGATGCACCGGAGATCGACGGCTACGTGCTGGTGCAAGGGGAAGTGGAGGTGGGGGAAATGATCCCAGTGCGCATCGAGGGCGCTATGGCCTATGATTTGGCCGGCATCCCAGCCTGGGGTCAGGTGCCGATTACGAGGCACTTCGTGCCAGGGCCGTCGCTCCCAGGATCAGGATCGAGAGCACCAAGCTGATCTGCACTAGACGCTCCTCGCGCTGCTGTAGGCGGAGCAATTCTTCTTCGCTGCCGGCCTTTTGCCGCCGAAGCAGAGCGCGGCGGATGGCAGGGAGCACTTCCCAGGTTTGAACGGCGGTCACGGCAGCCAGGATCAACCCCAAGCCATGTTTGATCAGGATCGCTAGCGACCATTGGCTGCTGACATCGAAAAACCCCTGGTAGTGTTGGTTGGCGCTCAGTTGAAACAGGCCGGTGGCCACCAATAGGCCGATGCAAAACCAAGCCAGCGGTTCTAGCCGGCGCTGCATGGCTTCGAGGAAAGCCAGCTGATCGGCCGAAGACAGGCTTTTGCGCATGGCCGGCAGCATCAGCAGGGAGATGGAGACGATCCCTCCCACCCACGCGACTGTGGCCAACATGTGCAACCAGTACACCAGGGTGAGCGCCCAGATCGGAGGTGCTGCCATGGAAGCGTCTAGGGGCTAGGCGTAGGCTCAGGGGGGACGAATGGGGTGGGCGGCATGCAGTTGTACAGCGCAATGTTGAGATTTTTCTGGGCCAGCGGCTCGAGCGGGGCGACCAGGCTGGCGTTGTAGTATTGTTCATACGCTGCGCACCACTGCTCCTGGGCCAGGAGTTCATCGCCGTACCGGATGGAGGCAATGCGGAAGCGCTGAGCGGCGGTCATCGTGCCGTCCCACATGTTCGGCCAGGCGGTGTAGAGCTGGGAGAAGTAGAGAACGGCATTCCGCCAGTCCAATTCCCAGAAGCTGGCTGCCAAGACGTAGAGCCGGGCGCCCTCCCGCAGGCCGTTGGCCACGCTGTCTAGCGGTCCGAAGCGTTCGGCCAGCGTCAGGTGATAGATGCCGCCTTCCAGGTTGCCCTGCTTGGTGATCAGGGCGTAGCCGTGGTTGCGCAGGGCGAAGTAGTACATTCCGTCCACTTCGGCGGTGCGGTAGTTGGGGTCCTTGCGCCGCAGGGTATCCAGGTTGGCGATGGCGTCGGGCCAATCGCCGGCGTCGATGGCTTGTTTGGCACGTTGAAAGATCTCTTCCATATCGCGCAGGTCGGGGGTTGGGGTGAGGGTGATGGTTGGCGTGGCGGTGGGAATGGAGGCCAGCGAGGCGAGCACCATCACTTCGGCTAGCTTCTCTGCTGCGCCGGGGAAGGTCGGGTCTTGTTGGATGATGTATTCTAGCCGCTGCTGGGCCAAGCCGTAGCGGCCAAAGGCGATATCCAGCAGGGCCATGGCGTATTGGTCGGTGATCTCTTTTGTCAGACGCGCTTCATAGGCGGCTTGGCGTTCGGCGATGGCGGCCCGGTAGCCTCCGAAGCCGCCCAGGGCGATCAGCAGGATCAGTCCCAAGAAGCCGAGCAGGAGGTTGCGCCAGGGGAAGCGGAATCGCCGGCCGGCTGGCGGGGCCGGCTGAGAGGTCGCCTCGGATTCGACGGGAGGCGTTTCCCCGGCAGGTTGAGTTTCCCCAAGGACCTGGTTCGGCTGGGTGGACTCTAAAGAGGGGTTGGGTTGAGTCGATTCGAGATTCGGGTCAGACATGGCGGCTATTATACTCCGTGTAAACTCTCATGATTTAGCTGGCTCTCACAATCGGAACAGCAGACGAACCTCGCGCCACACCACTGGCAGGACGATCCCTGCCCCGACCGACATGCCGGCCAAAGCGGCGAGCACCTGCCCAAATGGAGCGATTCTGGCCAGACCATAGGCGGCCGCGCCGCCAAGGAGCGCTGCGACCATCCCCCGCGCAAGCGCCCCATCCACCCGGATCGGCTGATGCAGGCGCGCCGAGAGCCAGGCGAACAACAGGATGGCTTCGATCAGCAGAGCAATCTCGGCCAGGGCGATGATCGGCGCACCCCATGGCCGCAGCAGGGCCACGCCTGCAATCCCGATGCTCAGAAAGATGACCAAGCGGATCACGACTGCTGCCAAGGGGATCAACGGCTCTTTGCGGGCGTAGAACGATCGCACGGCTACTTCGTGGATCACGTAGCCGGTCAGGGTGAGCAGGTAGGCGCGGGTGGTCCATGTGAGCAAGGTGGAGGTGGAGACATCGAAGCCGAACGCCACTTGAACCAGCGGGTCCAGGCTGGCAGCTAGGATGGCAGCGATGGGCAGCGAGAAGGCGATCAGCACCTGCAAGGCACGCTCAATGGTGCCCCGAAAGCCATCCCAGTCGCTGCGGGCAGCTAGCTCTGCCAGGGTGGGCAACATAGCGGTAGCGATAGCCGTTCCTAGGAGGGTTTCAGGGACCTGCATGATCATCCAGCCATACGTCAGCGAGGTCACTGCGCCGACCTGATCGAGGCGCGAGGCCAAGTTGTCGCGGGCCAGCATGATGAACTGGATGCCGCCCATGGTTGCCAGGCGGGGAGCGATAAGCTTCAGAGCGGCGAGCAGGCCGCTATGTCGCAGGTCCACCGCCGGCGTCCAGCGGAAGCCGAAGCGGATCAGGGCCGGCGCCTGGACCAGCAGGTGGAGCGCAGCGCCCAGGATCACGCCATACACCAGGCCGTGGACGCTCCAGCGCGGGGCAAAGGCCAGCGCGCCGATGATTTGCCCGACGTTGTACAGGATGGGGGCCAGGGCCGGCGAGACGAAATGCTGATGGGCTTGCAGGCCGGCCATCACCAAGCCGCTGATCGAGAAGATCACTGTGCCAATCAAGTTGAGGCGCATCAGATCGGCCACCAAACGACGTTGCTCTAGGCCGAAGCCAGGCGCAATCCCGATTTCGGCATCCACGATCGGTTCGGCGAACAGGGCGACGATCCCTGCCAGGCCGGCAGTGGTGAGGAAGGCCATGTTGGCCACGCGCGAAAACAGGTCCCACGTGGCGGCGCGGTTGCGGGTGGTCAGATACTCGGTCAGCAAGGGGATGAAGGCCATGGCTAGTGCGCCGCCAGAGATCAAGGCAAACAGCAGGTCGGGCAGGTTATTGGCTGCGTTGAAGGCATCTAGCAGGTGCACTTGGTCGGCAAAGCGGCGCGAGATCACGCCGGCGCGCACGAATGCCAAGAGTTTATCGAGCAAGAAGAGAAAGGCAATGGTCAAAGCGTTGCGACTGAGGCGAGAAAGACCGGTCATGATGGCCGTTGATGGATGGGCGAATCGTAAACCAAAAACGCCCCGAAGGGAAGTTTTGTTCCGGGGCGTCTTATGAAGTTCCAAGTCAGCAGGGGGTGCCGTCTAGGTTGTTGAGGAGCAAGCCGTGAACGTTTCAAAAAACCTAGCTTGCCCTGCGCTAAGAAAGTCCTAGCGCTATCTTCGGTGCAGGTTATCTGGGAAGGTTGAGAACCATCCTAGCCGTCTGAGGGGTGGCAGGGCATTCCTACGCTGGTGTGCGTTCTAGAGCGCGGCCTTGACGGCGCCGCCGTCGAACATCAGCGCATGACCGTGGATGAAAGAAGCTGCCGGCGAAGCCAACCAGACAGCGGCGCGAGCAAATTCCTCCACGGTGCCCATCCGTCCTAGTGGCACATCGCTGGTCACGTTGGCGGCTTCGATTTCGGGGGTGGTCCCATTGCGGATGGCGCGGTCGTTCATCAGCTGTTCCACGCGCTCCGTCCACGTCCAGGCGGGGTTGATGGAATTGACGCGGATGCCTTTCGGACCCAGTTCGTTGGCCAGTGATTTCATCAGCCCGATCACTGCCATGCGGATCGAGTTGGAGAGGATCAGATTGTCGATCGGTTGCTTGACCGAATAAGACTGGGTGGTGACGATGCTGCCCCCGCCTTGCTGGATCATGTGGGGAACCACAGCATAGCACAGGCGCACAGCGCTCATCAGCGTCAAGTGAACTGCCGCTTCCCAATCGGACGGGGTGAGGGATAGGAAATTGCCGGGTTTGGGCCCACCGGAATTGATGAACAGGATGTCGATCCGGCCGAACTCACTCAGGGTAGCGGCAACCACCGCTTCGATGTCGCTCGGTTGGGTGAGGTCGGCGCGCAACGCAAGGACGCGCCGGCCGGCCTCTTGACGGATTTCGGCGGCGGCGGTTTCTATCTGATCGCTGCGGGCGCACATGGCGACGTGGGCCCCTTCGCGGGCAAACTCACGTGCCGCAGCTTTGCCCAGGCCTTTTGAAGCAGCCGTTACCAGAACGATTTTGTCGGTCAATCCGAGATCCATGTAACTCCTTGTTCAATACAGAACGTTATTGTGAGCAACACAGGCCCTCGACGATGGCTGAAGCGAATTCGGCCATCTAGAACAGCGCATCGGTGACATCGCGCTCGCGCAAGACGCGTCGCTTCCAGTTGTTGAGCAGTGGCGCCAAGAAGGGCAGCAGTCTCATGCCGTAGTAGGGTGGCAAGATCGGCACCCCAACCAAATCACCGAAACTGATCAGCACAAACAGGTGCTCCAGATTGCCACGATGCCGAGTCAGCGCTCGTACTTGATCATGGATCGCCATGCCATACAGGACGTCGCATAGGGTGTTGAGAAGGCCGACGTGCATCAATCACCCAGGGAGAGAGACGCCGTTGCGCTTGCGGGCCGTTTAGACAAAGAGCTGGTTGCCCATGCGTTTCAACATCTCTACGCCGCGCACTTCGGTCTCGTAGAGGGGAAGCATGGCGCGCACCATGCCGTCGAATTTCTGCCAGATTTCTTCCAGATAGCGTTCTTGCATCTCAACGCGGTTCCAGACAAAATCGGGCGAACTTTCGGTCAATTGGGAACGTTCGATCAACATGTTGACGATCACCCCGCCGACGGGGATGCCGAAATCGTGGAACCAGCCGATAAAGCGGGTGATCACGGCGATCGGCAGCGCCTCAGCCAAGGTGATAAAGAAGAAGGCCGTCAGTTGTTCATTCGTGAGCAATTTGCGCGCTTGCCCCATGCGGTCGCGGAAAGCGATCAAGTAATCCATCAGCGGATCGTCTTCTTTCTTCTTGGTGAAGGAGAGCATCTCTCGCAAGGTGCGGGCTTCTTGGCGGCTTTTGAGCATCTTGTTAACCCACAACGAGTATACCTTGGACATGCCTAGCAGGCGACGGGCATTGGCCGTGGGCGCAGTATCAAAGACGTACACGTCGTACTCGTCCTTGAGCATTAGGTCCACCATGTTTTCAAACATGGCTGACTCTTCAAAGGCCGGGTTCATGGTGGCCGATTCGACGAAGTCATCAGCTTTGGTGGAAATGTCAGCGAATTTGAGGAACCACTGGATCTTCTCGCGGATCTCCTGCTTGGAGCGCTCGATGGTGTCTTTGGTGTCGATCTCGTAGGCCCACAGATTAGGCGCACCGTTGACCAATGTGGGCTTTCCGAACACATCTTGCCCCAGTAGGCCGCTCAAGCTGTGTACGGGGTTGGTGGAAGCCAGCATCACGCGTCGCCCTTGGCCGGCCAGCCAGATGGCGGTTGCGCCGGCCAGAACCGTCTTGCCTACGCCGCCTTTGCCGCCAAAGAAAATGTAGCGCAAGCGCTGGTGGTCGTTCACGTATTTTCGCATAGAGATTTGGATTGTTTGGGTCATGGCCTCCTCCTCACTACTTTCCGTACATGATTCCCGCCAGCCGGCTGATCATCTCCAAACCGGTTACATCGCGTTCTAGCTCGGGCACACGGGCCACCACTTGATTGCCAAACATTTCGTCGATCTGGCGTAGATATTTTTCCTGCATCTGGATGCGATTGCGCAGGTAGGGAGGAATGTTTTGGTTGAGCAATTCGCGTGGGACAACGCGGTTGACTACGTATCCCGAGATGGGCACATCGAAGCGAGCAAACAGCTCGGCTGCCTTGCGCGTGTCAATCAGGATCATCTCTTCTGGCACGATGACAAAGAAGAAGGCGGTTTTCTCTTTGTCGGTCAAGATACGCGAGGAAGCGTTGATCCGTCCGCGGATGTACTGCAACTCGCTCAAAATGCGATCCTCTTCGGTTTCCTTCTGCCGCTTCAAACGGGCAACCATTTCCTCATATTCGCGCATTTCCTCGCGCAGTTTGGTGATCTTATTGATCCACTCGTCATAGACCTTGGCCATGCTTAGGTAGTAGAGCGCATGGCCCAGTGGAACCAGATCGTAGATGTAGTAATCGTATTTGCCTTCCACCACGATGTCCACCACGGCGTCAAAGATGGCGCTCTCTTCCATGGCCGGCTCAGCCGAAGCTGCCTGGATATATTGCTCGATCTCGTCGGGGATCGAGTCGAAGCCATACATATCCAGGATTTTGCGTCGGATCTCCTCTTGATAGGCCTTGATGTGCTGATCGGCATCGATCTCCTGAGCCCATAGGTTTTCCATGATCTGCACGGGGCCTTTGCCGAAAATATCGCGCTGGAAAATATCGGAGAGGCTGGCTTGAGGGTCCACCGAAAACACCAACACCTTCTTTCCTTGGGATGCCAGCCAATAAGCTGTGGCGGCGGAGAAGGTAGTTTTGCCCAGCCCTCCTTTACCACCAAACATGATATAGCGGCGTTCAGGGTGTTCTTCGAAGATTCGTCGGAGATTCATGGCGGCTCCTCACGCTTAGAACATGGCGTCGGAAACGTCTTTCTCGCGCAGTAACCGTCGTTTCCAAGTGGAGATCTGCGGAACGACATAGGGCAGCAGACGCAGGCTATAGTAGGGCGGCAGGATGGGGATTCCGATCATATCGCCCATGGTGATCAGGATGAACAGATGCTCCATGCTGGCGCGTGTCCGCAGGGCATAGCGGCTCATGTCGTGGGAGGCCATGCCGTAGATGATCTCTTTCAGGTTTTGCCAGAGGCTTTTGGATTCGTGTTCGCTCATAGATCCTTTCCTTCACAAAAAGTATGGTATAGACTGGAGAAGGTTTACAAACCTTCCAGATGGTAGTCATGTTCATCGGTAAATTCGCGCTCGCGCAGCATGCGTCGCTTCCAAAGAGAGATCTGGGGTACCAGGTAGGGCAATAAGCGCAGGCTGTAGTAAGGAGGGATGATTGGGAGCCCGATCATATCCCCCACGGTGCTTAGCATAAACAGATTCTCCATACTGGTGCGCATTTCCACCGCATGCGACACGAACTCCAGGCTAAACATGCCGTAGAAGAACTCGCGCATCGCTTGCCAAAGCGACTTTTTTTCTGGTTGACTGGTCATAATTATATATTATACTACTCATGCCTACCGAAATTGGTGGACGTGGAATCAGTCTTGTTGAGGTGATGGTATGGACTCGCAAACGATCATTCTGGCGGCTGTGGTAGTCTTCATGGGATGGTTTGGGTTGGGTATGATCTACAACTTGCGCCGCGGCGATCGCATCTTACGCTGGATGCAAGACGGTTTGCCCTTGATCGGTCAACGAACCACATTTCGCTGGCTCGGGTCTTCAGTAGCCGAAATGGGCATCGCTAAAGCCAAACGTCCCTTTCATCGGATGGACGTGCTCCTTGTCCTGAAACCGCGCGATGTGTTTTGGATGGCGTTACTGGCATTGATTCAAGGACGTGACGACATGATCATCTTTCGCGCTGCTCTCAGCACGCCTCCGCTGCTCGACCTCGAACTGGCCGATCCGAAAAGCTGGACTGGGCGTGACGTCCTAAGGAAACTCGCTCAACGCGGCTGGGAAGTGACTAATTATCAGGGCATGCGCTTGATGGCCCCGCGTGGCCTGCTTCAGCTGGCCATAGAAACCATGGATCGCCTGAGCGGTCCAATGCAAGCCCTCTCCCCACGCTACATCCGTCTCAGCTTACGCAAGATGGCTCCGAACATCGAAATTCATCTGCCTTTTCCTAATCCGAGCCAGACCGATGCCAGGGCGTATTTTGAGTCGTTGTGCGATCTTGGGCGCGCCGTGGTCGAGCGAAGGTAGAGTATTCCTGTTTCGATCCAGCTAGGGGAGACGCATCTGCAGATGCGTCTCCCCTGTTGAAATGGGTCACTCTTGACCGATTAGCTCTCTCCTCCCGAAGGCGGGTTTAGTCGGTGGCCGCTGGGGCCTGCTGTGCCGTTCCACCCTTGGCGTATCGCTGATAGGCTTTGTAGCCGTCCCAACCGATCACCAGGGCGGTCAGGAAGAGCAAAATGGCAATGACGATCATCGCCCAGGCGCCCACTGCCGCCGTGCCGCCTTTGGGCACGATGGTGACAAATAGGTTGCGGGCTGTCACCAGCGTGGCCGCTAAGGTGGTCAGGTACATAAAGAGCATGGGCCAGAGAGCGAAAGCAGGATTGCGGCGTTGCTCTCGCAACCAGACCGTGACAATCAGCAGGCTAAGGGCCGCCATCAGTTGGTTGGCCGAGCCAAATAGCTGCCATAGATACACCCAGGTGCCGGTCAACACCAAGATCATGGTCAGCAACATCGAGGCAATGGTGGAGACGTGTATGTTCTTGAACAATGGCACCTGGTCGCCGATCCACTCGGACAGGGTAACGCGCATGACGCGGAAGATCAGTTGGGTCACGGTCAACACAATCACCATGAAGGCCCCAAAGCCGAGTGCTGTACCAAACGGTCGGAATCCTTCACCGAAGATGACCGAGAGCAGCGAGCCCACGCCGGCCGCGAAGCGACCCGCACCGCCGCCAGTTCCAGCGATGGAGACGGCCACCAGCGACAGCAAACCCAGCGTGTTCTCGGTGAACATGGCGCCGGCGCCGACCGGAAGGGCATCGGTCTCATACTCCAACTGGCGCGCCGTACCGATCGAGCCAAACAGGGCATGCCAACCGGAGATGGCGCCGCAGGCGATGGTCACGAACAGCATCGGCCAGATGGGTTGCCAGGCCTTGGTCGGATCGTAAGCGAAGCCCCACGTCCTAACCGGTTCCAGGGCAAACGCGCCTATTTCAGGTCGCAGGAAGGGAGCCAACACCGCACCTACTGCGCCTGACAGGATGGTGATCAGGGTGATCCAGAAACCAATGTAGTTGACTGGTTGGGCGAAGCGCCAGATGGGCAGGGTGGCAGCCAGATATGAGAAAGCGAGGATAAACAGCGCCCAGAACAGGTAGGAGGGCATGGTCTTGATGGCGCCGGTCTCCGCATTGTAAAGGGCCGTGGTGGGGCGTTTGCCATCCGGACCCGGAGGTGGGATGCGCGGGTCGGCGTTGGTTGGGTCGTAAACCACCATCACCGCTTGGCCACCGGTGATCTGATCGACAGCTTTGTTCAGAGCGGCGATGGAACCGTTAATCGGGCCCACCCATTGCCAGGCTCGGGTCTCTGGATGTTGGGTTGCTCCAAAGGGGCCGAAGATCATGGCTGCCAAGACCACGATCACCACAATGGCGGTCACTGCGATCAAGTCCATCTTCCAGCGATAGAGCATTTGGCCGGCCAAGAAGCCCATCACGCCGAGCATGATGATGCCAAGTGGCACGTCGGGGCGAGCGGCCATCAGAGCGCTCATGATGCCCATGAAGGCGCCGGCGACCAACATCAGGTAGAAGAAGATAAAGATGAACAAGATGATGCGGGTGCGCGGCGCGATTAGGCGATGGCTGATGGCGCTCAGGCTATTTCCATCGTTGCGGACGGCGACCATGATCGCCGTATAGTCGCTCACCCAACCGATGAACGATACTCCCAACACCAGCCAGATCAGGGCCGGTAGCCATCCCCAAATGTTGGCCGCTGTAATCGGACCGACGATCGGGCCGGCGGCGGCGATGGACTTGAAGTGATAGCCGTAGAGCACGTTGCGGCTGGTGGGTATGAAGTCCACGCCGTCCATGTAAAGGCGGGCCGGAGTAGCACGCTTGGGATCGGACTGGATGATGTTTCGGTCAATGCTGCGGGCGTAGAAGTTGTAGATCACATAGATGGCAATCGCGGCAATTACAACGATCCATAGAGTATTCATAAGCTTTCTCCTTTTGGCGAAAGAACTCTGAATGGCGTTATTGAATTTGAGGAGCTTACGTCGCCATCTTCCGTAAGCCGGCCGAGGGGACTAGTCTGTTCTTTTGATTCCAGTATCACCTCCTTTGTCCCGAAGTGCTTGGCCCGGGCGCGTAAGCGCTTAGGGCGCTGGGACAGTTGCCGGAAGGCTCGGTTCGCTCAACAAGCGCTCAATCTCCTCGGCTGCTTGTTGCAACGCTGCCGCGCCGCTGAAACGAGAACGACGATTCACGATAACCGCCGGATAGCGGCGAGTACCATAGCGCAAAGACTTGACCACACCTTCCACCGAAGCCACATCGATCACCTTGATCACCAGCTGGTCGCAGTAGCGTCGAAACATGTCATGCACCCACTGGGAGATGGTCGAATACTCTTGCTTTAGGTCCTCAGGCAAACTGCTTTCGATCTGTTCTTGCTGAACTGTATTGGATTTGCCCATCTCGCGCCAGGCGATCTCACAATGCATGCAGTGATAGAAGGCGGTAGGGGCATAGGCAATGATTTCTACCAGTAAAGGCTTGCTCATTTTGACCTCCTCACCAAAAAATATAAAGACGTCATGGTTGTGTTGGGATCGATCCGTGACGTCTTGCGCGACAGGAGAAGCTACCTTGGCAAGGGATCCCTTGCCAGGAGAAGGCCAACGGGATGGCGCTGAACCGTGAACGATAAAAGCTCATCTCGAACCGACCGCTTTCATAAACTAGGCTCAAGTTTTCCTTTTGAAAACTTAAAACACATTTCCTGCTGATTCGGTACGGAAGAAAAGTTGTCGAAAGAAGTTCGCTAAACAGGGGGGCCGATAATCGTTCCGGATTAAATCGCTTGTTAGCGTAGAGAAAGCACCATCCTTGAGCGTTTATATTATAAACAAATTTCTGAGCTTGTCAACATACGTGGGGCTTGTTCAATAAGTCTCTTTGGACGGTACAAACTGTCTCTAGAAGAGCCACAAGAAGGCCGTTTGACCCTTGAATCGGCGACTGATTCCATCGCTGATCCCCTCCCATGCCTGCCCTACCAGGCTATCCTTTCGCGTCAAGGGTGCTTATTGAACAAGGCCACATACGTGGGCCTTGTTCAATAAGCCTCTTTGGACGGTATGAACTGTCTCTAGAAGAGCCGCAAGCAGGCTGTTTGACCCTTGAATCAGCGGCTGATTCCATCGCTGATCCCCTCCCATGCCTGCTCCACTGGGCTCTCCTTTCGCACCAAGGACTTGTTGAACAAGCCCACATACGTGGAGGATGTTCTAAAAAATACCACTCTGTCCTTGCCATGACGTTCGACGTCCACCAACCACCGCCCAGAAATATATCTCTCGATGTTTCACTGTAGGCTCTCTTGCACCCGCATCACGGCTTTCCCTCCCTGCTCATCTATCCAAGCCAATCCCTGCATGTCCATCCCATATAGAGCGTCTCCCACCACCAAGCAGCCTTCCTTCAGCCAATGGTCGCCTGCTTCCTGATACCATGACCGCCATACCACCCGCTCATCGGTATACGCCGTCCCCAAGCGCGCCCCAACCAACACCCGTCCTGTTCGGGATACCGCTGCCACGGCGACGACTTGGATATGGGCGTGGACCTGCCGCGCTTGACTGCCTGGTCGCCATGCTTGGGTGAGCGGTGCGGCAAACCCGAATCCTGCGCCGTCCACCAAGAGGATCTCCCACAGAAAAATCGGAATGTGGGATCCAGCGCAGCAAAACGACCTCTTCTCTCAGCCGGCTTGGGTGGCCTTGACCAACAGCGGGAGCAAGGCAGCGTAGATGACGTCTGCTGTTGGGGTTGGGACGCCAACCTGTCGTCCTTTGCGGCCGATCACGCCGATGATCGACTCCAACTCAAAGCGGCGGCCATTCTCCACGTCTAGCTGCATTGAGGCTTTGATGTGCGGCGCAGCGGCGTCAATAAACGCCAGAGACTTTTCGACCACGTTTGGTTCTAGGTTTACGCCGTGAGCGCGTCCTACCGCTTCGACTTCTTTCATCAGGTTGGTCACCAGAAGGCGCGTCTCCGGCACGCCGCGCCAATCGCCGATCGGCAAACGGGTGAGCGCTCCTAGGCTGCTGGCGGCCGAGATGAACACCAATTTGGCCCACAGAACGCTCTGGATGTCCTGGGTGACCTCGACGGTGATCCCGGTCGCTTTCAGGATTGCTTCGATGCGGCGGGCCCGTTCGGTGATCGCGCCGTCCAATTCGCCAAACACGATGCGCCGAAATTGGGATACCTGTTTGACCACTCCTGGCGCTTCGATGGCCGAGGAGATTTGGGTCATGCCGCCCATCATGTGCTCTATGCCGATGACCTGGCCGATCTGTTCGGCGGCTTCCACGCCATTTTGTAGGCTGATCACCACGGTGGCGGGGCCAACGATCGGTCGGATGGCTTCTGCAGCGGCTTGGGTGTCGTAGGTTTTGACGCAGAACAAGATCAGGTCGGCTTGGCCGGCCTCGGCCGGCGTATCCGTAGCATGGGCCGGGACGATCTCAAAATCGCCGTGGATGCTTTTGACTCGCAATCCCTGGGTGCGCAACGCTTGTAAATGGGCTCCGCGTGCAATAAAAGTAACCCGATGCTCTTGACGAGCCAGTAAACCGCCATAATAGGCGCCAACACCGCCGCTGCCCATAATCACGATGTTCATGTCTGACCTCCTAGGGGGTGCTTTGTCAAGTATACCTGTTTACTCAAAGGATTTCAATTTTCTCATCCATGATATCGCCATCGGTCCAATTGGCTCTCACCCAACGCAATACGGCCTGCAAGGACTGCTGGATGACCACAGCGTCGGAGTTGACCAATGCACAGGCGATCACGGCCTCGGTCCATTGATCCTGCAGGGCCATTTCTGCGACCGATACGTTGAATTCGCGATGCAAGCGAGCTAGGAGCGGTTTCAAGCGCCCGCGCTTTTCTTTCAGCGAAGCGCAACCAGGGAGGTGAAGATGAATGGTCAATTTCCCAAGCATAGGGGAGCAGCACTTCAAGCGGTTTGATCGATAGCCCGTAGACGATGCAGGAAAAAGACGCTTAGCCAGAACAGGGCGATCGCACCTGCTTGATGCAACAAGGCCAGCAGAATGGGCACATTGAGCAGCACAACATGAATGCCCAACACAATCTGAATCACCACCAGGCCCAGCAAGCCGAGCAGACCACGCTGGATTTCTACAGGATAGCCTCGCTTGCGAGCTTGCCAGTACAGATGGGGAACCACAAGTATTCCTAAGAAGGCAAACCAGCGGTGGATAAATGCCACCGTTTGCGGCGTTTCGACCAGGTTGAGAAGGTCAAATCCTTGGGCTCCAAAGATGCCTCCTGGTATCCATTGTCCCAACATCAGCGGCCAGGTGTTTGAAACGTGGCCGGCTTTCAGGCCGGCCACCAGGCCTCCGTAGGCGATCTGGATTAGAAGAATCACCAGCGCGACAGCTGCCATCTTGGATGAGAACGACCACCGAGTGGGTCGGCTTCGATCTGGAAAGCCATAGCGATGGCCATAAGCGATCCATAGCGACAGGCCAAGCAAAGCGATCGCCAGCATCAGATGCATGGTCAGGCGATAGTGACTTACCGCCGGACGATCGACCAAACCGCTGGCGACCATATACCATCCCATAAAGGCCTGCAGCAAGAAGAGAACGCCGATGGCAACGTACATTCCAACTTCCTTCCCTGGGATCTTCTTGTGCCATAAGAACCAGAAGAATGGAATGGCGTAGACCAAGCCAACCAAGCGGGCCAACAGACGGTGCCACCACTCGATGTAAAAAATATACTTGTAATCCTCCAGAGTCATCCAGTAGTTCAACTGGATGTACTCCGGCGTTTGCTGATACTTGGCGAAGGCTTCTCCCCAATCGGCCTGGGTTAGGGGCGGGATGACTCCGCCGATGGGATGCCACTCAACGATAGACAGGCCCGAACGGGTCAGGCGGACAAAGCCGCCGAAGACGACCATAAAGGCGACCAGGCCGGCGAAGATCAACAGCCAGATCATGACAGCGCGATTTTGGGTTTGTGGCATGTTTCCTCGCAGTTGTTGGAGATTGACTCCGACGAGCATGCGGCGCGTCTGCTCTCATCACCGGGGACATCGAAGTTATTGTCAAGGCGTGCCGGCGACAGATTCCATCAAGCTAGAGAATGGGAGCCCGCCACTCGGCGACGATCTCGAGTTCGTCTTCCAGGAAGCGCCGCTTCATTTCAGAGCGCATGATCTTGCCGCTAGACGTTTTAGCAACGGTGGCGCGGCGGATCAGGATAACCGCCGAAGCGCGAATGCCGTGATCGCGGGCGATGTTAGCACGGATTTGTTTGATCACTTCGTCCCAATCCACGCCTTCCATCTGACTACGCTGTGTTTCATGGACAACCACCAGGTGTTCGACTCCGTCTTTGGTGATCGAAAAGGCTGCGCCTCCGCCTGGACGAAGGGCCGGATGTGTCTTTTCAACAGTCACTTCAATGTCCTGAGGATAGTAGTTGCGACCGCGCACGATCAGCAAGTCTTTCAAGCGCCCAGTGATGTACAAGTGTCCATCGTACATGAAGCCTAGGTCGCCGGTGCGCAGGAAGGGGCCTTCGCCGGTATCGGCAAGGTGAGCGCGGAAGGTGTGTTCGGTGTCTTCGGGACGGTTCCAGTAACCTTCGGCCACGTTTCCGCCGGCCAGCCAGATCTCGCCCACTTCGTTCGGCGCGCAGCGCTTGCGGGTTTGAGGGTTCACGATGGCGACTCGGATATCGATCAGCGGCGCGCCGGAGCTGACCAGTTCGACGGTGTTTTTCTCATCGTTGGGGCCGGCCGGGGTGATCTTGCCTTCCTCAAAATCACTGCGTTTGACGCGCAGGATGATCGTCTTGGGCTGATTCGTGTAGGAAGAAACTTCAAGGGTGGCCTCGGCCAGGCCGTAACACGGGGCAAAAGCTTTGGGTCGGAAGCCGAACGGGGCAAATTTTTCTGCAAAAGCTTGTTGAGTCTCAGCCCGAATAGGTTCGGCGCTGTTGTAGGCGAGTTTCCAGGAAGATAGATCGAGGTCTTCGCACTTCTCGAGAGGGATTTTCCGCACACACAATTCATAGGCGAAGTTTGGCCCGCCGCTGGCCGTTACCCGATGTTTCTGGATCTTGCGCAGCCAGTTGAGCGGATTTTGCATAAACATGATAGGGCTCATCATCAAGCTGGGCGTTCGGTCTATCACGGTTTGGAAGACAGCTGTCAACAAGCCCATATCGTGGAAGAGAGGGGTCCAAGTAAGGATAACCGAATCGTCACTCAGTTCGTGCCGGCGGGTTTGTCGAATGGCGTGGGCGTTGTAGGAAAGGTTGCGGTAGCTGATCACCACGCCCTTGGGGATGTTGGTGGACCCTGAGGTGTACTGAATGAAGGCGATGGTGTCTGGGGTGATGTTCGGCGGGAGTAGCGCATGGTCGCCGCCAGCCTGGACGGAGTCGCGCGTGATCCACTTGCGAGCAGCAAATTCGGGGAATTGCTCGGCCTGAAGCAGGAAGGCTTGATGATATTCAGGGGTGGTGAGTACTATGGAAGCCTGGGCATCGCGAGCGATGGCCTCTAGGCGCTGCGCCGAACGGTTTAGCCCGGGTGGATTGGTGGGAATGGGGATGATGCCGGCATACAAGCAAGCATACATAGCGATCACGAACTCCAAGCTGGTAGGGTAGACCAGCAATGCCCGTTCGCCAGGTTCGGCCACGCTTTGTAGGTGCGCGGCTATCTTGCGCACTTCAGCGTCCAGTTGACGATAGGTCAAGCTTTGATTCTCCTGTTCGCTAGCGCCGAGCAGCATGTGCGACAGGCGATCGGGTGACTCTTGGGCGTAGCGCTGAAGGCTCTCAACCGGGTTGAGAAAAGGATACTCCATACAAACCTCTTACTGTTGGGCCGCCAATTCGGCCAAGATCTTATCGGTAATCTGGTTGATGGTATCCATGTTTTCCACGGTGAGTTCGGGGTCAGGGATGTAGAGGTTGAACTCGGTTTCGATGAAGACTCCTACCTGGGCCATGGCGAACGAGTCGATCAAGCCGCTAGAAAACAGGGGCTCATCGTCTTTCAAGTCGTAGTTCGGATTTTTGAGTAGCTCGTTCAGCGTAAATTCCCGCACTTTTTGCAAGACCTGGTTTCGATCCATAGATAGAAACTCCTTGTATCATGAAGGTGAGGTGCTCCGTTTCGAAGATGCCATGCGGGGTTCGATCGTAGTTGGCGAGGGGAAGCCATGGCTTGGGTCTCTTCGGCGTTGGGCAAGGGCTGGGCTATAGAGCGCGTCATGGGTATATAAACACCGGCGGTGCGCTTTGTAGATGGATGACGACGATGACGGCCAGCGGGATTGTCGCTAGCAATACGGTGCGTGCCCAGGCCGGCCAGGTGCGGAAGATCAACTCGTCGCCGTGGCGATGTTGGATCCAGTCGACCAGGAGGGAGAGGGCGATCACCCAAATCGGACGCAGATCGAACATCTGACCATCCCAACCGTGGATCAATTTTACGAAGAAAATCAGCGTTTGTTTCAAGTCTAACACGAATGGGACGGTGGCGATGGTCATCAACAGAATCAGCCAAAGGCGCTCGCTGATGCGTCGTCTGAGCGGAATGGCGGCTTCAACTACGGCCGGCCGCCCTAGCGCGCGTAGATTTTCCAGGACGATGAACAGACCAATCAACGCCCCCCACAGCAAATGGTTCCAGTTGGCGCCGTGCCACAGGCCGCTGATCAGCATGGTTGCCATGGGAGGCACGATCAGGTTGGGAATATTGTTGCGGCTGGGGTTGCGGCGTAGAAATGCCCGGCTGATAGGCAGGTAGATATAGTCGCGCAACCACTGGGAGAGACTAATATGCCAGCGTTGCCAGAAATCGGAGACGTCTTTGGAAAAGAAAGGCGCATTGAAATTGCGGCTGAGTTGGATGCCGAATAGACCGCTCACACCGCGCACGATGTCGGTATAACCGGCAAACTGATTGTATAGGTAGAACGCATAGGTCACTAGTGCCCAGAGCAGAACCGGGTTGCCGTAGTCGCTGGGGGCGAGCAGTGGGACCGATGGCAGGTAGAGGGCGAGTAGGCCGGCCAAGATAGAGGCCCGGAAGAGGCCGATCAGGATCAGGGTCAGGTTAGAAGCGAGGTCTTGATCGCTGAGGCGTCGCTTTTCAGCCAGTTGGGGTAGGAATCTGCGAGCTCGTTCGAGCGGTCCGGAAATCAACTTGGGATACCAGGCCAGGTAGAGGGCGAAGTCAATCAAGTTGGAAGTGGGTTTGATCAGACGCAGATGAATATCGATCAAGTAAGAGATGCTGTTTAGGGCGTAGTAGGAGAGTCCAACCGGTAGGATGAGGAGGGGGAGCAGGTCGAAGCGCTGGGCATCGGGCAAGGTATTGTAGAGTGTTTTCCCGCCGATCAGGAACCAGAGCAATAGACCGACGTTGAGCAGAATGCCCAGAACCAGGATGAGCCTTCGGCCACGGCCGGCCCGATGTAGCCAGTGACCCAGGCCAAAGACCAGAATCGTCAGTCCAAAGAGCAGGAGCGGGTGATAGTGATTCCAGGTGTAATAAAAATAGTAGGAGGCGATCAGCAGGGACAGGTTCTGAAGACGACCCGGCAGAAGGTAATAGATCGCCAAGGTGATCAGGACGAATTGAAGAAAATCGAGAGAAAGGATGCTCATATCACTTTCCGTTGCGACCGCTCAGCGGAGGGGGGAGCGGGTCGAGGGTTTGAGCGGCTCGTTCACCTAGCCAGCGACTATAGGGTTCAGCGCCGATGCGGTTTAGATGATAAAGGTCATACCAGCCGTTCTTAGGAAGAGGGAGAGTCGGATCGAGTTCAATGAAGGGGATACCGTGTTTGTCAGCAATCTCTCGTAGGCGATCATTTACCTGAGCGATAAAGGCTTGCAGGCGGTCCTTATCCATGCGAGGTTGGCCATGGGCGTCTTTGAGTTCTAGCAGGGCTTGGTGATAGGCCATTTCAACCACAATCACCTGGGCGCCCAACGCTTGGCTACGGGTGATGATCTCTTCTAAGGCGGCTAGGTCGTGTTCAGAGAGATGATAGTTACCGAGCTGGCGCTGGAAATTTTTGACCGCTGCGGTTTGGAGCGGGACAGTCGGATCGATCGCCTTGGGCGACGTGGCAAACCCGTTGGGGGCAATCTCGCCATCCCATTTTTTGAATTCGCGTCGAGCTGCTTCATAGCGCATCCCGTGGGGAGCAGCATAGCTTAGGAAGGTTAGTGCCCGCCACGCATAAGAATGCTCGCTCAGCCAACCATTAAGAGAGAACTTTCCTAAGCGGTAGCGAATCCAATCGTTTTGTGTGAAGCGCTCATCAATGTCCTGTCGTCGTAGTTCGGTGTAATCCAAGAAACTGGTGCCGACTACTACCAGTCGCGGCGGATATTCTTTAAACAGGAGCTGGACCACCATTGATGTGGTCCGGATCTGGGCGCCGGTGATGCCGAAGTTGTAGCAGGAAATGGGTTGGTTCGTAGCCGCCTCGAAGGTATGCTCAAAGGCGATCGGATCGATCGAACGAAAAGCCTGAGAACTCCCCAAGATCAAGCAATCAGGTGCACCCTGTTCCTGCACGAATCGTTCGAGTAGGTTGAACTGGATCTCGATTTGAGGGTGGTTGATCCCGTATACCTGATAGGGGATGTGGTTTTGCACCATCGGGGTGCGAGCTGCCCACTCGCCAATCCAGCACAGGGCCACAAAGAGCAAGGCGGCATGGGCAAGCGTGGGGGGAAGGGGTCGTGCAATAGCCAGAGAGACTCGTCGTTCAACGTTGAGCAAGGAAGGTCCTCCACATCAAGTTATGCTCAATGTTATTTTTGGCGTGTCATGATCCAAGCAGTAAGGAATGAGCCGCGCTGCCAAACATCGCACACGTAAGGCTCCACAGGTGGGCTTGTTGACACGCCGCATCCACGGGCCGTTGCCGGCCCTGGGAGAGGGCAAGAGTTGTTATCATAGTCACTCAGCCCCCCTATTCTACCTGATTCTAGGGGACGCGATGCCAACGGCAGTGCAATTTTTTCAAGCTGCAATCCGCCGGAATGCTTTTGTGATTTCTCGGCGTCCTGTAGGGATCACTCTGGGCGTTTCCGAGAGGTGAGGACGTGGCGCAGGTTTTCGATGTCCCTTTTTCTCCCTCTGGTATAATTTTCCCTTGATATTCAGTTTTGTGGAGTTCGGTGAGTGATGACAACTCGTAAGCTAAGCGCAAACCAAATTCGTCAGATGTTTATTGATTTCTTCGTCCAACGAGGACACGTGGCTGTGCCGTCCATGTCGCTGGTTCCGGGTGGCGATACCACCTTGCTCTTCACCAACTCGGGCATGGTGCAATTCAAGAACGTCTTCCTAGGGACGGAGAAATATCCCTACACGCGGGTGGTAGATTCCCAGAAGTGTATGCGCATTGAGGGCAAGCATAACGATCTGGAAGATGTGGGGTTTGATGATTCTCATCATACTTTCTTTGAGATGCTGGGCAACTGGTCGTTTGGCGATTATTACAAGAAAGAAGCCATTGCTTGGTCGTGGGAATTGCTGACCGAAGTCTGGGGTTTGCCCAAGGAACGGCTGTATGCCACCTGTTTTGAAGATGAGCTGGGCGAAATCCCTCGCGATGACGAGGCAGTCGAGGCCTGGTGTGCTCAGCCGGGGTTCCTGCCGGACCATGTGTATTTCTTCGGGCGCAAGGAGAACTTCTGGCAAATGGCTGACACCGGTCCTTGTGGTCCATGCTCGGAGATCCACATTGACCTTGGTGAGGAGCGCGACAATTTGCGCGGAAAGCCCCATCGCTGTGGTGTGAACGGCGAATGCAATCGTTTTTTGGAATTGTGGAACAACGTGTTCATTCAATACAATCGCCTGGAGACCGGCCGTTTGGAGCCGCTGCCCGCAAAGCACGTGGATACTGGCATGGGCCTTGAACGCATTGTGTCCGTCTTGCAGGGTGTGGATTCAAATTACAAGACCGACTTGTTTGCTGGCTCGTTGGTGGTCCTGCGCTCGCTCACCGGTCACTCTGAAGAGGAAATGTACGCCAACTTCACGCCTTACCGCGTGATCGCGGATCATGTGCGAGCCGCTTCCTTTTTGATTGCCGATGGTGTGGTGCCGGGCAATAGCGGACGGAACTACGTGACTCGGATGTTAATCCGTCGGGCGGTGCGCTTCGGCACCAAACTCAGCTTGCATGAACCCTTTTTGGCTAAGGTGGCTGAGGCGGTGATCGAACAATACGGCGATTACTACACCGAGCTTCGCAAGGGTCGGTTGGCCATTCTGGACTATCTTACCCGCGAAGAAGTGCGATTCGCCCGCACCCTCGAAGCGGGGTCGGCCCAACTGGAGAATCTGCTCAATGACTTGCGAGCCTCCGGTCAAATGATCCTAGATGGCCATCGCGCCTACGACCTGTACGCCACGTATGGCCTTCCCTTCGAGATCACCCGCGATATTGCTCGTGAACACGGCTTGGAGGTGGATGAGCAAGGGTTTCAACAGGCTAAAGAGGAGCATTCCTTGGCTTCTGGGGGTGGAAAGGCGATGGGCAAGCTCGGCGGTGAGGATGCTCAATTCTACGCCGACTTGCTTAGGTTCCTTCAAGAGAAGGGGAAGCTGGATAAGGACGGCGTAGAGTATGACCCGTACAGCGGCTTGCAGGTGGAAAAGTTTAGCGACTTGGAGGTGTTGGCGCTGGTGGTGAACGGGGAAGCGGTTGAGTCAGCGGAGATGGACGATCAGGTTGAGGTGCTGCTGCCGCGCACCGGCTTTTATGTGGAGGCCGGCGGGCAGGTGAGCGATACCGGTTACATCTGCGGCATCTCGTCTGGCGATCGCAGGGCCGTATGGGAAATTGAGGTGACGGGCATGCGGAAGCCAGTGGCCGGAGTGATCGTCCATGTGGGCGTGGTCATCTCCGGTCAGCCCAAGGTGGGCGATCTGTGTGTTGCCGAGATCGACATTCCGCGGCGCCGCGATATTATGCGCAACCACACAGCTACCCATCTGTTGCACAAAGCCTTACATGAAGTGCTCGGCTCTCAGGCCATGCAGGCCGGCTCCTTGGTTGCTCCGGATCGGCTGCGTTTTGACTTCAATCACCCCGTCGCCCTGACGCCAGAGCAACTGGAACGCCTGGAGCGCATCGTGAACGATGCGATCGCAGCCGATATGCCGGTACATAAGGAAATTAAGACCCTCACTCAAGCTCGCGAGGAAGGGGCGATTGCGTTGTTTGGCGAAAAGTATACCGAGATCGTCCGTACATTGACCATCGGCGATCCTCGGCAGCGATACTCATATGAGTTGTGTGGCGGCACCCATGTCGATCGTACTTCTGACATTGGTATGTTCTTGATCGTAAGCGAGAGCTCAGTGGGGACCAACGTCCGCCGCATTGAGGCAGTCACTGGCCGCGGGGCGTATCAGTTGGCGACCCGTCACTTTCAAGCGTTGAAGCAAGCTGCGGCCAGCCTGAAGACGACGTCGGAGGAGGTGCCAGCGAAGGTGGAGGTTCTCAAGAAGGAACTCGAAGCGCTCCAGGACAAACTGGCCGGCCTGCGGCGGAAGTACGCCTTGATTGCCTTCCAGCAGCAGCTGAGCAATCTGCAGGTTGTGGGCAACGTGAAGGTTCTAGCGGCCGAGATCCCTGATGCTGATGCCGACACGCTGCGCTCGCTCACCGATCGCTTCCGGCAACAGTATTCCCAAAATGGGGCGGTAGTCTTGGTCTCTGGAGCGCTGGTGATCGCCGCTGTGACGGACGACCTGGTCCAGCGTGGGCTCAAAGCGGCCGATCTGATCGTTGGCATCGGGGGTAAGGGGGGCGGCCGGCCGACGTTGGCCCAAGGGAGCCTGCCGAACGGTCGGGTGCAGCACTACTTGCAGAAAGTGGCGCAGGTGATCCAAGAGAAAGTCCACTAGGGTTGTCACCAAAGATCGAGCGCGCACGCCGAACCGCTGGGACTCCGGCGTGGGCGTTGTTGTTCTGGCGGCAGAGCGGCTTATGATCCAAAGTGTACGATCAGGCCGCCTAGGCCGGCCAAACGAGCGGCGCCGGCCTCTAGATTGTCTTCGGGCGTCAGGCGGAAGAGGACCTGGCCGGTGGAGAAGGGGAACGCACAGGTCTGTTCGCCGAAGTTGAGCAAGATGGCGAGCCGCTCCTCCGAGACCTGACGGGTATAGCCGAGCACCTGGGCCGGCAGGCCGTCCAGCAGCTGCAGGGTTCCCTCGCGCAGCGAGGCGTGTGCCCGTCGCAGGGCCAGGATAGCGCGCACCGTGTTGAGCAAAGACCCTGGGTCGGCTTGTTGGGCAGCTACGTTGACCGTCCTGTAGTTGGGGTGAACTGGCAACCAGGTGTGGGGTGCAGAAGAGAAGCCGGCGTTGGGTGAGGCGTCCCATTGCATGGGGGTGCGAACGTCGTCGCGGTTGATGGTCAACCCGAGCAGGTCGAAGACGAATCGGGGAACAAAGCGATATTTATGGGGTAATGGGTCTAGAGCCGAGTGAAAGGGCAGGGGGAGATCGGTCATGCCGATCTCCTCGCCGTAATACATGCAGGGCACACCGCGCACTGTCAGTTGGAGAGTGACCAACAGCCGGGCCTTGCGGGCATCCCCTTTCAGGCGGGTCATGCTACGCCGACGGTCGTGGTTGCTGAACACATAAACCGGCATGAACGGGGCTGGGTAAGCCGCTTCGAGATCGGCGATCAGGCGTCGAAAATAGTCGGCCTGGAAACGAAAGTTGAGCATGGCAAAGTCAAAGACCAGGGTTAAGCCGTCGTTTTCGGTTTCGCCGAGGTACTTGCGGATGATCTCCCGTTTTCCGCTGACCTCGCCCAAAGTGAGTTTGGGACCGAATTCATCGCACACCTGACGCAGTTCTTTGGCGAGGAGGAAGCTCTCTGGCAGGTTGAGGTTGTAGCGGGCCTCTTGAAAGAAACCAGAGGGATTGTCCACGCTAGGGATGAGTTGGAATTTAAGGGGGTTGTTGCGGAATTCGGCATCTTTGTAGATCACGTTGAAGATGTCTAGGCGAAAGCCATCTACGCCGCGGCTCAGCCAGAAACGCACGATCTCGAGCATGGCGCGTTTGACGTCCGGATTGCGGTAATTCAGGTCGGGTTGGAAGGGGAGAAAACTGGCCCAGTAATATTGGTCTCGCTCAGGGGCGTAGCGCCAGCCGCTACCGCCGGTCAGGCTATGCCAATTGTTCGGTTGGTCACGCCAGAGGTACCAATCGGCTTTGGGGTTGTGGCGCGAGGTGCGCGATTCCAAGAACCAGGGATGCTGATCGGAGGTGTGATTCATCACCATGTCGAAGACGATCCGCATCCCTCGGCGGTGGGTTTCTTCGATCAGGCAAAAAGCATCGTCTAGGGTGCCATACTCGGGGGCGATGGAGAGATAGTCGGAGATGTCGTAGCCGAAATCCTTCTGAGGGGAAGCGAAGAAAGGAGAGAGCCACAGCGTTTCGAAACCTAGCTCGTGCAGATAATCCAATTTTTGAAGGATTCCCGGCAGATCGCCGATCCCATCGCCGTTGCTATCGTAAAACGAACGCGGGTAGATTTGGTAGATGGTGGTGGTGTGATACCAAGGGAGAGACATGGCTAGAACCTGAACAAGGAAATGGATGAGAAGGTATAGCGAATCTACCTAAATAATGGCATAATAAGCTTGGTGTAAGATGAGAGTCGTGTCTGGAACGTTTCTAGCGAGTGGGGGCGGATCCGCTCGTTGACCCTCGCTTCGATTTTCTACATCTCGGGAGTGTGCGGAATTCCGACCGAGCCGATAGGAGAAAGAGTCGGTATGGGTGCATCTTTAATAGCTTGACGCAATTTTTTCTGCTAGTGTTGTATTTGATTGTCGTCGAAGGAGAGTTGTTCCCGTTGCCATAAAGGCCCTTCTTTAGGAAATGGGATTTGTGGTATATTTGTTCTAGCCAGACCGGTGGGTGTCTTATCCGGGATGGTTGTTGATAGTCTAACTTGTAGATTGCTCAAACCCGGAGTCACGAGAGGCCTGCTATGAACGAGAGAATTCTAATTATCGAAGATGATCCGGCTATCCTGAAGATTCTGCAGCGCGGATTGACCTACGAAGGCTATGTCGTTGATACCGCGACCGATGGTCGTAGCGGCCTGATTTTGGCCCGCGATCAACAACCAGATTTGGTGATTTTGGATTTGATGCTGCCCGGCATGGATGGGCTGGAGGTTTGCCATCGGTTACGCATGGTCAGTGGCTCGATCCCTATTCTGATTCTGACGGCCAAGGATGCTGTACAGGATCGCATTCAGGGGCTGGATGCCGGCGCCGATGATTATATGGTAAAGCCGTTCAATCTAGACGAGTTGCTGGCGCGAGTGCGTGCCTTGCTGCGGCGCACTCAGGCCGATCGCTTGCCGATCTTGAAGTTTGCCGATCTGATCCTAGATACTGGCGCCCGTCAGGCGAAGCGCGGCGATCGAGTGATCTCATTGACGGCCAAAGAGTACGATCTGCTCGAGCTGTTCATGCGTCACCCTCGGCAGGTGTTGACTCGCGAGGTGATCTTCGACCGGGTCTGGGGATATGATTTTGGTGGCGAGAGCAATGTCCTGGAAGTGTACATCCGCTATTTGCGCCAGAAGCTTGAGGAAGGTGGGGAGCCTCGTCTGATCTACACGGTGCGCGGCGTTGGATATGTGCTGCGTGAGGGTTCCTGAGCAGCGTAGCCGCTGCTGGTTATCGCTCGAATTGATCAAAACAGCGTGTCCCTTCGTGGTCGGTTGACGCTGCTGAATATTGTTGTGGTAGGGGGGGGATACATCCTGTTCGGAGCGCTGGCCTACGGCGTGTCATCGGTGTTGCTATACGATTATGTCGACACGAGTCTTCAGACAGTCGTCGATCAATTGCTCGAGCAGGGACGGATCGAGGGGGACGGGGGACAAGCGAGGCTTTCCTTGGACTTATCGCGCGTGCCATCAGATGTCTATGTCCAGGTTTGGGATAGGCAGTATCGCTTGATCGAGTCGAGCAGTCTTGCGCTAGGAGAAGAAGCGTTGGACCCGCACGGGCTGCGCTTGTCGTATCCTTTGTATCGGAATGTCAATCAACTTGCTCCGAACTGGTCGGCGCTGCGGGTGTTGAGCGTGCCACTGATGGCCGAAAAGCGTCTGGTAGGGGTGGTGCAGGCGGCGGTGCGTCGCGAGCGGATCGTGACAATGCAAATGTTCTTTCTCTGGGCGCTTCTTCTGGCTGGCCTTGTGGGAATAGCGATCGTGATCCTGTTCTCCCACCTCATGATCGAGCGCTTTCTTTCGCCCATCGAAGCCATTGCTCGGACGGCAGAGCAGATCAATCAGGCCGACGATCTCTCGCGCCGCATCCCCTACGAGGGCTCGGAGGACGATGAGGTCGGCCAGTTGGTCAGTGTGATTAACCGGACGTTAGAGCGGTTGGAGGTGTTGTTTGCTTCTCAACAGCGGTTTTTGGCCGATGTGAGCCATGAATTGCGCACGCCGCTGACAGTCATTAAGGGAAATGTGGACCTGATGCGACGCATGAAGGAGTTTGATGCGGAGTTGCTGGATAGCATTGACCAGGAAGCGGCACGCTTGACTCGTCTGGTGACCGATCTGTTGTTCTTGGCCAAAGCGGAGGCCGGAGCGCTGCCATTAATCCTGTCGCCAGTGGAACTGGATACGTTGTTGTTAGAGGTGATGGGCGAGATGCGCGTGTTGGCCGGCACTCGCGTGCGCATGCATCTCACCGAAATCGATCAGATTCGGATCGTCGGCGATCGCGATCGACTGAAACAGGTGTTTTTGAATCTGATCTCAAACGCCATTCAGTATACTCCGTCGGGGGGAGAGGTGTTTCTCGGCTTGACGCGCGTGGGTGACCATGCAAAGTTCGTCGTGCGAGATACTGGACCGGGTATTCCGGCCGAGGATCTGCCGCACATCTTCGAGCGCTTTTATCGGGCTGAGAAATCGCGCACCCGCTCTTCATTGGGCGGATTTGGGTTGGGACTTTCTATTGCGCACTGGATTGTGACTCAGCATCGTGGTCGGATCGAGGTGAGCTCCAAAGAGGGACAGGGAACAATGTTTGCCGTTTGGCTGCCTATTGCGCCGTCGGCGGAGTGATATGTTTGGTAGGTTGCAACCCAGGCAGCTTGTGCAGCGATTGGGCTGGACTTAATCGCCAGGCGAGGGGAGGTTTCTTATCAGGCGCAGGTGGGGGAGTTCCTTGGAAGCCAGAGTGCGCCCCTTTCTTCGTGGGTTGTGAGGTGGTTTTCGGACTGTCTCACAACCGTTTAATCACACTTTTACTAACTTTGGAACAATCAAATGCTCTGTGATTCTTCGGAAGGGTTAGGGGATATCGATTGCTCGACGAGCTTGCTGACACAGGTTGCGGCCATAGTTTCGATACCATTCCTGAAGGGCGGGGCTGGTTTGGACGTTGCGGCCGGCATCGACATAGATGCGAGTTCCATAGTATACATATCGCTGGGTTTGGGCCGACCAGGTTGCCGGTTGGCCTATCACGCCAAGACCGCCGTTGTATCCAGCTAGGGCGTGTGCCACATTGCCGTCGGCATACTCAAAGGCTTGGGCCAGATAGGCCAGGCCGCGCCGAGCGTTGGTGTCGGGATCGAAGGGGAGATCGGTGGGGGAGAAGTGAAAGGGCATGACTTGGAAGAGACCCAGCGCGCCGGCCGAGGAAACGGCTCGGGGATGACCACAGGATTCGATCTGCATGACGGTAGCGACCAAGTTTGGGTCTAAGTGGAAGTTGTCAGCCCAACGGATGAGATGCGAGCTCCAAAGCTGCACTTCGGGGGTGAAGATGGACGAGAGAGATGGCGCGTTGCGCTGAGCAGACACCGCTAAGGGCCAAGGCGGGAGAGCGGAAGCATCGCCGGGCCGGCTCGACGGTGAGACGCCCTGCGATAGCTCTGGCGAAAACGACAGGCGGAGGGCCAGCAGGGCTAGCAGAGCGCCCATGATCAGAACCGCCAGGGGAGGCAAGAGAAAACCCGACAAACAACCGCTGCCGGAAGACGGAGCGGTTGTTCGTGGAGGTAGAGGGACAGGCACGTGTGGGCGAGGCATGGGGTTGAGGACGGGAAACGCGGGAAGGAGGTTGAGAGAGGAATCGTGTCAGGGTCCGCGCCCAATGAGCGGTAGGGAGTTATTCTCGCTGACGGCTCTGAGCCTCAAAACCAAGGGAGTGGTAGGTGGGTTCAGGTCTGGCGCTGGCGGCAAAGCTGGTTTGGGAGGCTGGTTTGGGAGCCGGTCGAGGCAGGCTGGACGCTGGACGAAGGGCCGGCGTGGGGGTCGGTTCGGCCGGCCGGTAGCTACGAGTCGGGGAGTCGCCGGCAGTGGTGAAGAGGCGATCGCCGGCGATCGAGAAGGCGCCGATGATCAGCACGCGGATCAGCCAAACCATGACGGCCACGAAGATCGGAACAACAGTGGTGAGGGTGTTTCGGCTAAGCACGGTGTTGGCAGCCAGGCTGGAGTGATTGGCGATGGCTACCGAAACGCCCCACCAGGTCAAGCTAGCGTTGAAGGCGGCTGCCAGCAACCAGGCTCCGAACAGGTACCAGACTTCTGCCGGCTGGTCGCGCCCCTGTTCGGGGGTGAAGATGCGAGCGATGCCGGCAAAGTCAATGCCGCAGAATGCGATGGCCAAGATGGTGGCCCAGCGGAGGCCGGCAAAGTGGAGATCGCCCAACAAGTCCGACAGTGCAAATTGGGTGGTGCTGAAGTTGAACAGTTCAAAGGCCAGCAGAGCCGTCACGATCATGGCGCCCCACACCGCGCCTCGATTGAATCGTCGCCCCTGGGTCAGCCGCTGCCAAAGGATGCTAATTCCATCGCTGGGTTTGGATTTGTATGTGCTCATATCTCAACCTCCAGGTAGGGTGAATAGAGGGGAAGGTTAGGAAGATTCTAGAACATATGTTCTATATTGTCAAGAGGATCGGGCCTTGTTCAATAAGCACCCTATGACGCGCAAGGAGAGCCCGGTAGAGCCGGCATGGAAGGGGATCAGCGATGGAATCAGCCGCCGATTCAAGGGTCAAACGGCCTGCTTGTGGCTCTTCGAGAGACAGTTCGTACCATCCAAAGAGAATTATTGAACAAGCCCGATGCTCATTGACAGATTTCCCCTCTCATGATACAGTTACACCTAACGGAGACCGGTTCGTTCGCCTGGCAGATAAAAAGCAAGGTCGGCTCATGGTTCTATCCGTGAGCCGTTTTGTTTTCGCACGTCGTTCGGACGATATGGTGTCCCGCTCATCTCTACCCAATCAAGGAGTAAATCCACAATGTCTGAACGTATCATTGGTACGGTTAAATGGTTCAACGGAAGCAAGGGCTATGGCTTCATCGAACGCGAAGGCGGCAAGGACGTATTCGTCCACTTCTCGGCCATCCAGGGCACGGGTTACCGCAACCTGGACGAGGGCCAGAAGGTCGAGTTCGAGGTGGAGCACGGCCCGAAAGGCCCCCAGGCGGCGAATGTGGTCGTGATCGGCTAAGATTATCCCATCGTCTCGTCAACCTCCCCGAAGGATACCCTCGGGGAGGTTTGATTCTCTACCCATGGCGCTGCATAAACCGTTCAATGCGCTGCAATGCCTCCTCGATCTGACTATACTCGGTGGCATAACAGGCGCGCACGAACCCTTCTCCCCCTGGGCCAAAGGCACTGCCCGGCACCACAGCTACCCGCTCTTCCTCTAACAGCCGTTGCGCAAACGTTTCATCGTCCATGCCCGAGGAGCGAATGCTTGGAAAGGCGTAGAACGCCCCACGCGGCTCGAATGTCTTCAATCCCAAGCGATTTAAGCCGCTCACCAGCAACCGACGGCGACGGTCATACTCGGCCACCATCTGCTGCACGAATGGCTCACCGTTGGTCAGCGCCTCAATGGCCGCATATTGCGCCATCGTGGGCGCCGACATGATGGTGTACTGATGGACGCGCAACAGTCCCTTGATCAGCTCTGCCGGCCCGGCGGCATAGCCGATCCGCCAGCCGGTCATTGCGTAATCCTTCGAAAACCCGCCCAGCAAGATCGTCCGCCGATGGATGTTTTCGCCCAGGCTGGGCACACACACATGCTGAAAATCGTACACCAACCGATCGTAAATTTCATCCGAGATCAGCAACAGGTCGTGTTGCTCGGCCAGAGCGGCGATCGCCTGGAGCGTGGCGCGCTCGGCTACAGCACCAGTGGGGTTGCTCGGATAAGCAACGAAGATGGCCTTGGTGCGTGGGGTGATCGCCGCCCGGATCCGATCTGGATCCACCTGAAAATTGTCTTCCATGCGGGCTGGAATCTCGACCGGCCTCCCACCGGCCAGGATCACCTCGGCCTGATACGCCACAAAGCATGGCGTAGGAATGATCACCTCATCGCCCGGGTCTAGAATAGCGGTCATCGTCAAGTAAAGCGCTTCTGAAACGCCCACCGTCACCACGATCTCGTCCACCGGGTTGTAGCGCACCCCATACAGGCGAAACAGATGATCAGCAATCGCCTGGCGCAACTCGAGCATGCCGGCATTGGACGTGTAATGCGTCTCCCCGCGTTGCAGCGAACGGATGCCGGCCTCCAGAATCGGCTGGGGGGTAATGAAATCGGGTTCCCCGATCCCCAACGAGATCACGTCCTTCATTGTGGCAGCGATATCGAAAAACCTTCGAATCCCGCTGGGCTTAAGACCAACCACGCGTTTTGAGAGAAATTTGCTATTTAGAAAATCCGACATATCATCTCCTTTTGTTGCCTGCGCCATAAAGGGCGCGTGCGCTGCTATCGGAAAAGATCCTCATCCGCTGCTCCTCGGTCCAACTTTCTGGCGAAAGGCAACTCGTTTGTTTAGGATCAGCTAGGACAGGACGACCACGCTATCATCGCCGACGTTCAACGACAATTCGGTTGCGCCACCCGACCCATGCACTCGAACACGACGCCCCAGCAAGGAACGCTTCAGATGGACTCCCCTCACTTCGCATCCGGCTTCGAGGATGCTATCTTCGACGTGACTCGATTCAACTAGGCAGCCGGCGCCGATCGACGCGTAGGGGCCGATCACCGAATCACGCACCACTGCTTCTGGATGGACAAAGGAAGGAGAATGGATGTGCACAGTGCCCCCCAAGCGGCCGACAGGCTTCGCTAGCTGCTTGCTCAAGAGCACCCGATTGGTCTCTAGAGTAGCCTCAACGGTGCCGGTATCCAGCCAGAGGTCGACCTCATGAGTACGGATGCGAGCGCCCCGCTCGATCATCAGGCTGATCGCGTCCGCCAAGAAATACTCCCCTTTAAAGACAAGCTGGCGTCGCATCTGCTCCTCGATCGCCTCCACCAGCGCTTCGGCCTGGCGGAAATAGTAACAGCCCACCACAACTAGGTTGTTCTCTACCGCTTGAGGCTTCTCAATAAACCGTCGCACCCATCCGTGTTCATCCACCTCGGCCACGCCAAAGCGCTGCGGGTCAGGCACCCGTTTGACCCAGGCGACCCCATCGGCCGGCTCGTTGGCCAAAAACGAGAAATCGGTCTCGATCAAGGTATCGCTAAAGCACATCACCATAGGCCCGCGGAGATAGTCACGAGCCAACCACAAGGCATGGGATTGGCCCTTCATCTCGCGTTGAACGATGAAATAGGCTTTCATCGCTGGATAGTTCTCACGAACGAAGGAAGGGACTTGTTGCTCACCCAAATAGGGCCCCACAATAAATACATATTCGGCCTGCCGGGCGTCGGGCAGGGTTTGGAACATCTCCAACAAGTGTTCCAATGTTGTCTTTCCTGCCACGCTCACCAGAGGCTTGGGTTTGCTCCAGGTATGCGGTCGCATGCGAGTCCCCCAGCCGGCCATCGGAATGGCTATCTTCAACATCCTAGCCCACGCTCCACGACGAGAATTGGATTTTCCTCAATTTTACCAAACATGCCGGGAGAATGCCCCCAAAGCGATCGGCTCACAATCCAAGCTCCCCCTCTGCAGGCCCGGCAACAAGACTCAGGAGCCAGCGCATCGGCCAAACGGAAAGCCGAAAGCGGCCCCCAGGCCGGCCCGGCCGCCCTAACAGTCCACTCGCTCTAAACCGTGGGCCTCCAACAGAGCCTCATCGCTCAGGATGGTTTCGGTTGGACCATCGGCCACAATCCGCCCCTCGTCCATCACGATGGTGCGGGGGAACACCTGGCGCACCATGGACAGGTCGTGGGTGGACACCAACATGGTGATGGATAACTCGCGCAGCAGATGGATCAGATGTCGTCGGGCGCGTGGGTCTAGGCCGGCCGAAGGTTCATCCAATACCAGGAGAGACGGCCACATGGACAGGACGGTGGCGATGGCGATGCGCTTCTTCTCGCCGACGCTCAAATGGTGGGAGAGGCGCTCGCGATAAGCGCTCATCTGCACCGCCTGCAGCGCCTCTTCCACCCGAGCATACACCTCTTCCTCCGGCAATCCCATGTGCAGGGGCCCAAACGCCACGTCCTCAAACACCGTAGGCGAGAACAACTGATCGTCAGGGTTTTGAAACACCAACCCCACCGTGGCGCGAATATAGGGCAGGTTGGAGTGGATCAATGGCACACCACCCACCCAAATCTCGCCTTGCCCTTGCAAAATCCCGTTCAAGTGCAACATTAACGTGGATTTACCGGCCCCATTCGGCCCCACCAGCGCTACCTTCTCCCCAGCGTTCAGCTTCAGCGACACGCCGCGTAGAGCAACATTTCCATCGGGATAGGTGAAGTGCAAATTGCGCACCACCAAGATCTCGCCTTTGAGATCAGCGCTGATCGGGAGAGGGAAGGGATGCATGATAGGCATTACAACTGTCCTATAAGATGAATTAAACCGATCCAAAGCAAAAAGACACCTATAAACACCCAATCGCCGGCCCGCATGGTATGAGGATGCAGCGTGCGCAATTGGCCGCGGTAACCGCGGGCCAACATGGCGTGATAAATGCGATCGCTGCGCTCGTAACTGCGCAGGAACAACTGGCCGGCCATATGGCCGGTGATCTTAGCCCGCCAGGCCACGCTCCGCCCGGACCTCCAGCCGGGCGCGGCCGCACTGCGCGCTTCTCTGGCCCGCAGCAGACGCAACGCCTCATCGGCCAGCACGAACAGATAGCGATAGAGAAACGCCACGATGCTGGCCAAGATGGCCGGCATGCGCAAGTGCTCAAAAGCGTGGATCAGGTCGGGGAAGCGCGTGGTCGCTACCAACAAGATGGCCGCCTGCACCGATAGCCATGAGCGCAGCAAAATGCTCACAAAGCGCATCAAACCATAATCGGTGGGGATCAGCGTTAGCCAGGCCACGCGCCACTCGGCCAGGGGCGTCCCAAGGGGGGAGAAGATGGCCGAGACGGCCGCCAATGCGAACGGCAGGGCCAGAAAGGAACGCCGAAAGGTGAAGTCTAGGCCTAGTCGAGCCAGATGGTTGGCCCACAGCAGCAAGAGCCAGGAAAGACCGAAAGCCGCCCAGCTGCCGTCGGGCAGCAGAGCAGTGGAGAGGATGAACCCGATGGTTGTGACGACTTTGACCCGCGGGTCTAGGCGGTGGAGGCGGCTATCGGTGTCATGGTAACGATCGGCGAGGTCGAAGTGCATCGAGAGCTGGAGACGGTCGGAAGGTTCAGTTTTCCTTACTTGCGCAACATCTGACCGACCATCATGGTGAAGCCCAAGACCACTAGGGCCCCGATCAGCCCAGCCACAATGGTCGAAAGCGGCGTTTCGCCCAAGAAGGGAATGGTGTAATCGGGGAAGATCGCATAGGGGGCCGGCAAGCCGCGATCGAGGAAGCCGAGATCCTCCGCCACCCGCTCTAGCCCATCCGGATCCGTCGAGGCCAACGGCGAGAGCGACACCGCCAGCAGGGAGAGGATCACACCGACCACCACCCAGCCACGCCCGCCTTTTTCAGAGACCGACTTGGCCGTCAACAGATCGGGCCGGGTCTGTTCGATAAAGACCAGGGCTGCCGCGGTGATCAAGGCTTCGCCGATACCGATCACCATGTGCACGCCCAACATGGCCGGCACCACGATCGCTAAGCGCGAGGTGCCGCTTAGCCAGAGCTGCAGGGCAGTGACCAGGGCCGAAGCGACTACCGCCAGCCAGGCCGCCAGGCCGGCCACCGCCAAACGCACGCGGCGCGGGCGATCCACCACACCGCGATACAAGCCAAAGCCGATAATGACAGTGAGAATGCCCATGTTGAAGATGTTGGCCCCCATCACCAGCAAGCCGCCATCCTGAAAGAGCAGGGCCTGCAAGGCGATCACCGCCATCATCACCAACAGGCCGGCCCACGGCCCGAGCACAATCGCTGCCAACGTCCCACCGATGAAGTGCCCCGAAGTGCCGCCGGCCACCGGAAAGTTCAACATCTGCGCCGCAAAGATAAAGGCCGCCATCACGCCCATCAACGGCACCTGTTTCTCTCCCAGGGCCTTTTTGGTTCGAGCGATGGCCAAGCCGACCATGAGGATGGAGATCGCCCAGAAAACGAGCGAGATCGCCAGGCTGAGAAATCCATCAGGAATGTGAAGAGCAGCTGGAGTATACATCATGTCTCCTTAGAAAATAGGGTTGGGGTTCGCATCCTTTGACAACCGCATCCATCCAAACGACAGCAGCTCGAAGGTTCAAGAAAGGAGAAGTCAACCGGCCAACTTCTCATCCGAACGACGTTCAGCCGATTGACAGGCCGAGCACAAACCGAACCAGACCCGATGATCGGCCTCCACTGCGTAGCCAGTGCCCTCGCTCAGGATTTCACAGACTTTTCGGAGGGTCCCTTCAGGCACCAAAAGCGATCGGCCGCACCGCCGGCACATCACATGATGATGCTGCTCTTGGACCAGCTCATACGCCACCCGGCTATCGCCCAGGTGCACCGCCGCAGCAAAACCGTTGCGAGTAAGGAAGTCGAGGGTGCGATATAGCGTGGCTTTGGTCAGGTTAGGATAAATCCGAGAGGCGTTTAGCAAGATCTCGGTGGGCGTCAAATGCCCGCCCACGCTGCGCAATGCGTGTAGGATGGCCATTCGCTGAGGGGTCATGCGAAAGCCACGGGCGTGAAGTGCATCGATCAGGTAAGAGCCACAGGTCATTCGGTTCTCTATTGTAAAAAGTTACAATAAAATTATAACACATCTCCGCTAGCCCAGGAGATATTCGCCAGATCGCGATCCCTGTTCCGTCGAAGGTCCTCGTCAAATCTGACGCCGTAGCAGATCGTCGGACGTCTCGCGCTGCTCGATCGGGCGCGCCGCTCCCTTGTCCACCAGGACCACCGCCGGCCGGCGCGCCCCGTTGTAGTTGCTCGCCATGCTGAGCTGGTAGGCGCCGCTCATCGGGACCGCCAGCAATTCCCCCTCCTCCACCCGACGCAGGGCGATGGATTCGATCAAGATATCGCCGCTCTCGCAGAACGGGCCGGCGATCGAGACGGTTTGGGTGGGTGCTTCTAGCGGCCGGTTGACTGTCAGGCAGGAGTAGCGCGCCCGATAGAGCGCCGGCCGAGGATTGTCGGCCAGGCCGCCATCCACCAACAGCCACAGCCGATCCCCGATCGCCTTCACCGTCCCGACCCGATAGATCGCCACCCCGGCCCGGGCGGCCAGGCTGCGGCCGGGCTCGAGGTGCAACTGGGGCAGGTCCAGCCCTCGTTGCCGGCAGGCGGCCAGGGTCCAAGCGGCGACCGAGCAGACGTAGGCGTCCAGGTCCGGGTGTGGCAGGTCGTCTTCGTGGTAGGCCACGCCCCAGCCGCCGCCGGGCGAGAAGTGCCAGGGGGCCGAGAAGCCGATGGCCTGGGCCAGGTCCAGGGCGGTTTCGATGGCCGGCCGCAGCGGGGTCGGGTCGCGGAACTGCGACCCCAGGTGAAAGTGCAAGCCCCGCAGCGGCAGACCCTCCCGACGGCAGAAGGCCGCTGCGTCGAGGATCTGCGAGCGGTTCATCCCGAATTTGCTGCCGTGATGGCCGGTTTGGGTGGCTGCGTGAGGAGTCTGCACCGCCTGGCCGGGCTGGCGCTGATTGCCGCCGGCCAATCGGTGTGGGCGGTGGAGTTGCCGAAGTTGACCGAAGATGCTTTGCGCGGGCAAGTAATCGGTGAAGAAGGACAAAACACCTACCTGCGCGCTTACTTAGCCTGGCTTCCCGATACAAACAACGAGGACAATTGCACCGCCTGGTTCGACGCCCTTGACGCCACCTGCGCCTGGCTGGGCGAGGCGGTCATGGGTCCCTTGATGGCCGCCCTGGAGCAACACCTGCCGCCGGAGAGCCAGGTGGTGCTCATCCCCTCCGGCTGGCTGGCCCTGCTGCCGCTGCACGCCGCCCGGCTGCCGGGTAGCCAAGCGTATGCCCTGGACCGCTTCTGCTTCACCTACGCCCCCAGCGCCCAGGCGCTCTACCACGCCCGCCGGCAGGCCGCCTCCGCCCCGGCCGATGCGCTGCTGGCGGTGGAGAACCCGCGCGGCGATCTGCCGTTTACCTCGCAGGAAGTGAAAGCAGCGCTTGAGCACTTCCGCGACCAGGCGGTCCACCTGCCGGAAAAGCGCGCCACCCGAAAGAACGTCTTGCGAGACATCCCGAAGGCGAACGTGCTGCACTTCTCCACCCACGGTCTGGCCGGCTGGGGAGAGGCCGAAGCGGCTCGCCTGGTGTTGGCCGACGGCGAGTTGACCCTGGCCGAGGTCTACCGCCTGAAACTGGACCAGGCCCGCCTGGCGGTGCTCTCGGCCTGCGAGACCGCCATCCCCGGCCTGGAGGTGCCAGACGAAGTGAGCTCCCTGCCGTCCGGCTGGATGCAGGCCGGCGTCCCGGGCGTGGTGGGCACCCTGTGGTCGGTGAACGACCTGAGCACGGCCCTGCTGATCGCCCGCTTTTACGACCTGTGGCGCAATCAGCCGCTCCCCCTGCCCCAGGCCCTGCCCCAGGCCCAGCGCTGGCTGCGCGACCGCACGGCTGGAGAGCTGGCGGAGGAGATGAAATCCTCCCTGCCTGAATTCCAACGCCTGTCGGCGTCGGTGGCCGGCGAGTTCTTCCAAAGGTTGCGTCTCTCCTATAGCCCGATCGACCGCTTCGACCACCCCTACCATTGGGCCGGGTTCATCTTCGTCGGGATATGAGCGATGCCGCAGGCAGCGATCGGCGGCGGCCGGGCGCTCCGACAACGCCGAGCTCGATCGGAGACTACCAAGGTCTTCGCAGAAGCACGCGCCGAACGCCCGATCGCACGGCCTGGTCGAGGTCCAATCGACTACCGCCCTGCCCACGGGGATGTATTCACACAGTCATGAGGTGTCTATGTCCACCCATCGATCCCGCGTCCTGTATGCGACGCGCAAACTGCTCCCCTATTTGACCGCCCTGGTGGGCGAGGAAACCTCCCACAGCCTACGAGCTCGGTTGAGAGAACTCCTGCAAAAACGTCAAGCGCAAGCGGTGGATAACCTGGTGATTGACCTGCTCAGCGACCATCCACCTCTCCGCTCCTGGCTGAATCAAGCCCTCCAAGGTGACCCGTTCACCGAACAACGCTACACCTCCCTGCCCGGCGGGCGTCAAGTGACCGCTCGCACCTGGGTCTGCCCCCAAGCGGGGTGCAACTTCTCTTGGCATATCCCCAAGAAAGGTGCTCCCATCCCGCCTTGTCCGCTCCACCAAGGCCCCCTGATCCCCAAACCAAAACCGTCAGAAGGATCGCCGTCATGATCGCCGCCCTTCTCGAGAGTCTGAGCAGCCAGATCTCGGCCCGCTGGCTAGAGCGGTTCTTGGGGCCGGCGTGGTTGTTCTGGGTTGGCGGTGCGCTGTTGACCATCCAGCGCATGGACTACTCCTTGGCGGAGCTATGGGCCAGCTTTGCCCAGCTCGACGCCCTGCTGCAAGGCGCGCTGCTGATAGGCGGCCTGCTGCTGATCGGGGCCAGCGACGCTCTCTTGGACTCGCTCGACCTGCCCCTGTTGCGTTTGCTGGAGGGCTACTGGCTCAATTCACCCCTGAGATGGTTGGTGGGATGGGGTACGCGGGTCCAGGGCCGGAAATATCAAGCCTGGCTGAACCGCTGGCAGACCTTAAAAGCTAAGCCCACCCTCTCCCCGGCGGAAAGCCAGGAATTGGAATACCTGGAAGAAGAGATCCGCACCTACCCGGCCGACCCACAACGCTTCTTGCCCACCCGCTTGGGCAACCTGGTCCGATCGGCCGAAGAGGCTCCCCGCGAACGCTTCGGCCTAGACGCGGTCACCTGCTGGCCCTACCTATGGTTCGTCCTGCCCGACTCGGTTCGCCAAGAGATCCTCCAAGCCCGCCACCAGCTGAACCGATCGGCCCAAAGCCTGGTCTGGGGAGCCTTATTCTTGCTGTGGACGCTCGCTTCAGCGTGGGCGATCCCGATCGGCCTGGTGTGGATGGTTTGGGCCTATCGCCGCACGTTTCGCATGGCTCGGGTCTTCGGCGAGTTGTTGGAGGCGGCCTTCGGCCTGTATCGTTGGGAGTTGTATCACAGCCAACGCTGGCCGCTGCCCAAGGACCCGGAAGAGGAGCTGGCGCTGGGGCGCCGGCTGAGCGAGTTCTTGGCTCGCGGGACGACGGAGGAGCCGGTGACGTACAGGGATTGAGCAGCAGGATAGGATCAGGCGGAGCGGGGCAAGACTAGGCGGAGCCTGGGGGGACGGGGTTATGAGGCGAAGATCAGACGGGTCCGTTCGATGCGGGCGTCGTCGAGGGGGATGTCGAGGGCGTCGAGCACCTCTTCGGGCCGGCCGGTGGCGCCTTGGCGGGCCGAGAGGCGCATGAAGAGGATCGCCCGTTCGCCGTCGGGGGAGGGGTAGAGGTCCAGGGCGTGGATCAGGGGCCGTAGGTCGTAGGGTTTGCCGCGCCGCTGGCGGGGGAGGGAAGAGGCCTGGAGTAGGGCAATCAGGCGCGGGGGGAGGCGGGAAGCGAGTTCGGCCGGGAGGGAGGCTTCGTATTCAGCAGCAAGGAGTTGGGTTTGCAGGGCTGGGGCGCGTTCGTCCACTTCTGTTATCCCCAGAATGTCGATCCCTTTGGGAAGGACGGCTTGAAGGCGATGGCGCAGTTCGGCAAGGTTGACTTCGGCGTTGAGCCAGACGTCGGCAAGTTCGGCGCGGGAGGTGAAGCCCAAGGGTAGGGCCGAGGCCAATTGGATGCGGGGCTTGGGGTGAAAGCCTTGGCTGTAGGCCAGCGGCCAGCCGGCCCGACGCATGCCGCGCTCCAGCAGGGTATGCAGGTCCAGGTGACCGATGTAGCGCAGGGGGCCTTGTTTGGTGAAGGTCAGGCGAACGCGCATCAGCGACGGAGAGGGGTTGGAAAGCGTTTGCGGATTTCCGCCGTGTAGCGGCGATAGCGCTCCACGGTGTAGCGCAGGATGTGTTCGTAGAGGCGTTCACGATGGAGTTGGGCCTCGCTCAGGGTGGATACGGCTTCGTAGATCGCCTCGTAGGCGCGCAGTTCCAGCTCCACCAGCTCAACTAGGGGGATGCTGAGCAAGCGACGCACCGCCCACTCATCGGCCTCGATCTCGGTGAGCAAGGGCGATTCGTAGTCGGGGTAGCCAAAGGTTGCGAAAAAGTCGAGCAGTTCTTGTTCGGTTTGGCTAGGAGGACGAGGCCGGCCGTGTTCGATGATCTCATAGAGGCGGTCGGCCAGGTATTGCTCGCGCATGAGGAGCTGAGCCAGGAGGTCGCGCACCGACCAGCGACCGGAGACGCCGCCGATGCCCAGGCGCAGCGATCCGACGAAGTTCAGGGCGTGTTCCCACTCCTCATGAGCATGGGCCATGAGCGTCAGCAATCGTGATGTGGTCATCATGGCCTAATCTCCCACCATTGGCAGTTCTTCCAGGGAGGGGGTGGGGGCCGGCCCAGGCGGCGCCTCGGCCCGCCGAGGGCTTTTGACCTCAGGGCATTTCCAAGCTGGGCCGGGGTGATCGCGGCGCAGGTTGGCAAAGGTGGGCAGGATGCCGCAGGCGTAGCAGCGCTGGCGGCAGTCGACGCGAATCTGACCTTCGAGGCTCTGGCGGAAATCTTGGAAGAGGTAGGTTTTGCGCACTCCAGCGCTGAGGTGATCCCAGGGGAAGATTTCGTCCACCCGGCGGGGGCGATGGGTGTAGAAAGCCGGGTCGAGGCCATGGGCGGCAAAGGCGGCCATCCAGAGGTCGAATTTGCGTTGGTCTTGCCAGGCGTCAAATTTGGCGCCGTTCTGCCAGGCGGTGTAGATCACGTCGGATAGGCGGCGGTCGCCGCGCGAGAGCCAGGCTTCGAGCAGGGTGTCTTCGGGATCGGTCCAGGAGAGTTTGATGTTGCGGTCGCGCAGCTCGCGCTTGAGCAGGGCCTGTTTGGCCAGGATGCTCTCCCGCGTGTCGCAGGAGACCCACTGGAAGGGGGTGTGGGGCTTGGGGACGAAGGTGCTCACGCCGGCATGCAGTTTGACTTTCATGCCGGCCACCTTGCGCCCTTCGGCGAGGACGTGCTTGCACAGGTCGGCGATGGCTTTGACGTCGTCCAGGGTTTCGCTGGGATGGCCGATCATGAAGTAGAGTTTGATGGTGGTCCAGCCGCGGCGGTAGATCTCGCGGGTGGTGCGCAGCAGGTCTTCATCGGGGATGTATTTGTTGATGATGCGCCGCATGCGTTCGGTGGCGGCCTCGGGGGCCAGGGTGAAGCTGCCCGAACGGCGGTCGCGCAGGGCGTCCATCAGGTCAATCGAGACGGTTTCGATGCGCAGGGAGGGCAGGGAGATGGTCAGGGTGTCATTTTTGAACTCTTGGCTGATGGCCTGGACCAGTTCTTGGATATGGGTGTAGTCGGAGGAGGACAGGGAGAGCAGGGCTAGTTCTTCGAAGCCGGTGGAACGAATGGCTTGGCGCGCCGCGGCGACGATCTCCTCGACGCGGCGCTCGCGGACCGGACGGGTGATCATGCCGGCATGGCAGAAGCGACAGCCGCGGGTGCAGCCGCGCATGATCTCCACCGAGGCGCGGTTGTGGACCACGTCGATGTTGGGGACGATGAAGTCGGTGGGAGGCGGGGGCAGTTTGGCCACGATGCGTTTGATCACCGGGTTGGGGATGCCCTCGGCCAGGGTTTCTACCCGGGAGACGGTGCCGTCTTCGAGGTAGTGGGTACGGTAGAAGCGCGGCACGTAGACGCCGGGGATGCGCGCTAGGTCGTAGAGCAAGGCTTCTCGGTAGAAGGCCGGCCCGGCTTGGCCGCCGGCCTGGGGCCGGCGATGGCGCTGAAGGGCCTCCAGGAGGTCGTGGATCACCTCTTCGCCCTCGCCGATGACGAAGGCGTCGATGAAGGCGTGCATCGGTTCGGGGTTCAGCACGGCGTGGCCGCCGGCGATCACGATCGGGTGATGATCGCTGCGCTGGTCGGCGTGGACCGGCAGGCCGGCCAGGTCCAGGATGTTCAGCGCGTTGGTGTACAGAGTCTCATAGGGCAGGGAGAAGCCGATTAGGTCGAACGCTGCCAGGGGGTGTTTGGTCTCGAGCGAGTAGAGGGGGATGCCGTGCTGGCGCATCAGGGCTTCCATGTCTACCCACGGGGCGTAGGCGCGCTCAGCCAGGGCGTCGGCGCGACGGTTGATCTCGTCGTAGAGGATCTTCAGGCCGACGTTGGAGACGCCGATGTCGTAGATGTCGGGGAAGATCAGGGCCGCTTTCAGGCGGTCTGGCTCCCAGTCTTTGACGATGCTGTTCCATTCGCCGCCCACGTAGCGGCCGGGTTTTTGAACCTTTAGGAGGATGCGTTCTAATCGGGTTTCGATTTGCTCTGGGGTCAGCATGGGTTAAATTATAACCGAGTTTGTCGAAATAAATGAACGGCGGCGTCGCCGGGGCGACGCCGCCTACGCACGACGCTAGACGACGACTCAGCCGACCTGGGCCGGCGCCTGGCGCTCTTTACCCCAGAGCCAGAACGCGCCCAAGCCGAACAGGATCACCCCTAGGTTGATCAGCCAACCCAGGAGGCCGATGGGGATCAAGGGGAAGCGCAGCAAGGCCAAGACGATCACCAGGACAATCACACCCACGATCATCGGCCAGAACCGATGGCCGGCCCACGGTGAATTGAAGCCCTGCAGCAACCAAGAGCCGAGCGCCTGGCCCACGATGATCTTGGTCCCGTAGGATACAACGATGACGAAGACGGTAATCAACAACGCCAGCAGGCTCAACCCAAAGAAGGCAACGGCGGTGCTCAGGCCGCTCAAGGTCAGGACGCCGAAGATCAGGCTGGCGAACAAGGTGATCGCCCCGATCAGGAACAGGGCGAAGAGGACAACAGGATAGGCTAGAGCGCCCCACCCTAAGCTAGACCAGGGTCGGTTGCGCAGGATTTCGGCCGGCGCAGAGAGTAGATTTGGCAGGCGCCAGGCCAGGAGGGCGCCTAGTAGGATCAGGGTGGCCGCCTGACGCAGGGCATCGAGCGCCCAGTCGATCACCCGCTGGGCTGGCGTGTTGGCTGGGACAGGCTCAGGTTCATCGAGCGGTTCGATGCGCTGCACCGTGCCGCCGACCACGCCGTTGGGGATCGGCACGTCCACTGTGCCGCTGTAGGTCAAGTTGCCGCCGATGCGGGCCTGCGGGCTCACGGTCAAGCCGCCTGGGACGCTGGGGATGGCCACGGCGCTATCGCTAATATAGGTTTCGACCGGTATGAAGCGTTCGGAATCGGCGGCGACATCCACCCAGGCATAGACATCGCCGTCCACTCGGCCGCGGAGCTCCAGGGCAGAGGTTGCGGCGTGCAAGGTGCCGGCCAGGTCGCCCGCCAGGAGGGCTTGGCCGCTGCCAAGCACTACATCGCCCAAGATGCGGCTATTGGGGAGGGTCTCCAGCGAAGCGCCGGCGGCAAAGAGATCGTCGGCGATTTGGGCGCCTTCGCCGATCTGAATGACGAGGCCGGCCATGCGGACATCGTCGTTGATCGCGCCGTTGATCACCACGCTCTCGCCGGCCACGATAACATCGCCTTCCACCGTACCATTGATGAATAGAGTTTCGGCAACGGCCACCAAATCGCCCCGGATGACGCCGTTTATCCGAATCGTATCCGCAGCCGCATACAGGTCGTCTTCGATGACTTCGCCTTCCTGGAACAGGAGGGTTTCTTCGGCGCGGCCTTCCCAGGCGTAAGCCAAGGGGCGCAGGAACAGGGCCGGCGCTAGGACGATTGCCAAGATTAGAACGATTCTCAAGCGATTGGACATATCTACCTCCTAAAGATCATATTTCTACAACAATATACGGAGCTAACCGTAGAACGTAGCAAAATCCGCCGACTGTCCTGCCGCCAACGCCCAATTGCCCAAACGCACCGCCATCCACGGATAAAATCCCCGCAAAGAAAAGCCGCCCGATTAGGTTTCCCGCTCATCCCGGTGCGAAAGAGCTGTTTCCCAAGAGGCACGGTCTGGATGGTGCTCTCGGAATACAAGGTAAGGCGCTCGTTGTTCGAGCAGACGCAACTGAACAGCTCGCTCAACAGGATAATTGGTGATCACTAATTCCGTAACCTTGTCCCGTTTTGCTCCGTTGCAATTAATTGCCCGATTTGCCAGAACCTCATCTATGGCAAAATGCAGGGCGGCATAAAGAGATCGGACAATAACTGTGTCGGAGTTGGAGAGCATGACGTAGACGTTATTTCGGCTCAACCCAATGCACACCTCTCGCAACCTTTCCTGGTCTTGGAGACGAAAGCCGTTGGCATAATATGAAGTGAAATTCGCGGTTCGGGAGACAGGTACATACGGCGGGTCAAAGTACACCCAATCGCCTGGCTTCGCCCTATCGAGTACTGTCTCAAACGGTGCGCAGATGATTTCAACGTTCTGTAGCGCCTGGGATACTTCCAACAGGTTCTCTCTATCCAGATAGTTAGGCGACTTATATCGCCCAAATGGAACATTAAATTGCCCCCGTTGATTGACTCGGTACAAGCCATTGTAGGCTGTCTTGTTCATATAGATCATGCGGGCCGCTCGTTCAGGCAAGCTTAATGCCCAGGGGTCTTTGCTTCGTATCTCGTAGTAAAACTCTTTACTATATGGAAATTCTGTCAGAATGCGAATCACCTCTGCGACATGGTCGCGAATCGCTAAATAAGCATCTATCAGCTCAGCATTGATATCTGAGAGAACTGCTCGATCGATTCGCCTTTCCCGGTAAAGGCGAAAGAAAAGTGCGCCGCTTCCAACGAACGGCTCATGGTACGCATGGAAGCGGATAGGCGCGCGCTCCATGAGCGCATCCGCTAATTGTGCCTTGCCGCCAGCCCATTTCAAAAACGGTCGTGGAACAGGTAGATCGCCCATCTTACAACCTAAAGTACAAACGCAGCCAATCTTCTAACTCACCTTACGCAGCAAGTTGAGCGGGATGGAGTTCCCGCAAAGCAGCGAAGGCAGATTGGATGGCGCGCAAATAC
>OGCI01000152.1_pt1 | contig 87896 bp, 86 predicted proteins | sample 1570021 | NCBI WGS metagenome assembly OGCI01 (sample SAMN06264664, study PRJEB24512) | hot springs metagenome | isolation source: Hot spring water | place: South Africa: Tshipise | collected 2015-06-21
CCGCCCTCTGAAAATGATCTTCGACCAGTTTAAGGATCTCATGATCCTTGTACTTATAGCTGCGGCGATCATATCAGGGGTCATCGGTGAACCTAAAGACACCATAGCCATAATCGTGATTGTTATGCTCAATGCAGTTATAGGCTTTGTTCAGGAATACAGGGCGGAGAAGGCCATGGCAGCCCTCAAGAGAATGGCCGCGCAATACGCCGTGGTATTAAGAGATGGAGCGCCCAAAACGATCCCGGCTGCCGAACTTGTTCCGGGCGATTTCGTGATGATCGAGGCAGGCAATGTCGTGCCGGCAGATATGAGACTGACAGAGGCCGCACAACTGAAAATTGAAGAAGCTGCGCTCACAGGGGAATCGGTTCCCGCAGAAAAGGATACGGCACTATTGCGCGAAGAGATGGTTCCCATCGGTGACAGGAAAAACATGGCGTATAAGGGCACAACGGTCTCTTATGGCAGGGGTGCGGGCATAGTTGTCGCAACAGGTATGAACACGGAACTCGGAAATATTGCAGGCATGCTCCAGGATGAAGAAGAGGTGAAAACACCGCTTCAGAAAAGGCTTACCCAATTCGGCAAGAAACTGGCAATTGCTGTCCTTGTCATCTGCGCTGTTATTTTTGTAATCGGCATCTTGAGGGGAGAGCCGCCGGTGTTAATGCTTCTCACCGCGATTTCGCTTGCTGTTGCCGCAATACCGGAAGCGCTTCCCGCCGTGATAACCATATCCCTTGCCCTTGGCGCGAAAAAGATGGCAAGACAGAATGCCCTGATAAGACGGCTCCCGGCTGTTGAGACGCTCGGTTCAGTTACCTACATCTGCTCTGACAAAACCGGGACGCTTACCCAAAATAAAATGACTGTAGAGGAGATATATCTGGATGGTGCTGTTACAAGAATTCATGGAGACAAACGCACAAGCGATGAACCACTCTCCTCTGACATTCCCCTCTATGGTATTTTTATGACTGCTCTTGCAATAAGCAACGATGCGACCATGGACGGTGACGGTAGAGTTATCGGTGACCCGACCGAAGTAGCCATGTATGTAGCAGCAAAAAACAACGGGTTCAAGAAGGAAGATTTGTCGGTGTATCTGCCGAGAGTTTCTGAAGTCCCGTTCGATGCCGAGAGAAAATGCATGACAACGGTGCACAAGTGGACAGTGAACCGGGGAGCGAAAAACTCAGATAAAATACCTGTTGAAAAAATCGAGTCGTTGGACCTCCAGGACGGCAGGAACTTTCAATTTGTATCCTTCACAAAAGGCGCAGTGGAAACACTGATGGAGAAGTCTCGGAACATCCTGACATCCTCTGGTGAAAAAGCAATAGATATCCATGAGATCAAAAGAATCAATGACCGAATGGCTGCCGAAGGGTTAAGGGTTCTGTGTGTTGCGATGAGAAAATGGTCAGAGTTGCCGTCCGATATTACTCCTCAAAGCATAGAGACAGATCTCACTCTTCTGGGGCTTGTCGGCATGATGGACCCGCCGAGAGAGGAAGCGCGGGAAGCAATCGCGCTATGCAAAACCGCAGGGATTAAACCCGTGATGATAACAGGGGATCACCCTATCACAGCCAGAGCGATAGCAAAGAGAATAGGGATCATCGAGGATGGGTCAAAAGCAGTCATTACCGGCAGGGAATTGGAAAAACTGCCGATGGATGAATTTGAAGAAAAGGTCGAACAGATAAGGGTGTATGCAAGAGTTGCTCCTGAGCAGAAATTGAAGATAGTGAAGGCGCTTCAGGATAAGGGGCAGTTTGTGGCAATGACGGGCGATGGAGTAAATGATGCCCCTGCGTTAAAAAGGGCGGATATCGGTGTAGCTATGGGCATTACAGGAACGGATGTATCAAAAGAAGCGTCGCATATGATCCTTCTGGATGACAATTTTGCCACCATTGTAAGGGCAGTTAAAGAAGGGAGAAGAATATTTGATAATATTCGCAAGTTTATTAAATATACCATGACCAGTAACTCGGGGGAAATATGGACCATTTTTCTTGCCCCTTTTTTCGGTTTGCCGATCCCTTTGCTGCCGATTCATATCCTGTGGATTAATCTTGTGACCGATGGACTTCCCGGACTCGCCCTTGCAGCAGAGCCTGCAGAAAAGAATATCATGAAAAGGCCGCCCAGACACCCGCAGGAAAGTGTTTTTGCTCACGGTCTTGGGACCCATATTATATGGGTCGGACTTTTCATGGGATTTGTAGCCCTCTTTACCCAGGCGTGGGCTATCAAGTCGGGAAACGCCCACTGGCAAACTATGGTTTTCACGGTTTTATGCCTCAGTCAGATGGGGCACGTCCTTGCAATAAGATCGGAAAAGGAATCTCTTTTCAGTATGGGACTTTACACCAACAAGCCTCTTTGGGGAGCCTTTGCTCTCACATTTGTATTGCAGATGGCAACCATATATGTGCCATTCTTAAATCCTATTTTCAAGACGGTGCCGCTGACCCTCTCTGAACTCATGTTTACCCTTGCCCTCTCCTCATTGGTATTCGTTGCAGTAGAGGTCGAAAAACTTTTGAAAAGGAGAAAAGATGCCGTTCAGTTGCGGAAATAAGAAGCACACGTGCAGCAGAAACAAAATGATATTCTACGAAAGAGGGGGTAAATCATGGCCAAACCGATTGTCGGCATACTCATGGGAAGTGACAGTGATCTCGATGTCATGGAAAAAGCTGCAGAGGTTTTGAAGGAAATGAAAATACCATATGAACTGGACATAAGCTCAGCGCACAGAATGCCCGAAAAAACTGCGGAGTACGCGTAAACCGCCAGAGAACGAGGGATTGAAGTAATCATTGCAGGCGCCGGCATGGCAGCTCATCTCGCAGGGGCAATTGCAGCAAATACCACGCTGCCGGTAATAGGGGTGCCCATCAAGTCAGGCGCACTGAACGGCGTGGATTCCCTGTACTCCACAGTTCAGATGCCACCAGGCATTCCGGTGGCAACGGTTGCAAATAGACGGCGCAAAGAATGCGGCATACCTTGCCTGTTCAATTCTTTCGATAAAATATCCTGAGGTCGCGGAAAGATTAGAATCTTTCAAAGCAAAAACAAAAAATCACTGATGGAAAAATCAGAACAACTGATGAGAAAGGAGGGATAAAAATGATCTGTCCGAGGTGCAACTCTGAATTAGTTGAAATTGCAAAACATGGCGTCGTCCTTGATAACCGCACATCATGCGGTGGCATCTAGCTTGATAAGGGTGAACTCTGGTAAATTATGAGGCAGTTGAAACAGGCCGAGGAAGCCCTAGATGAAGAACTCACGCCTCTCTAGAAGGATAAAGAATATTATGACAACTACCGACGGAAGAAAAAGTCTATACGGGGAAAATTATCTGACATTTTCGACTGACGTTTCACGGATGTCTTTATGTACAGAACTGTTCGACAGGTGAAGCGGCTTTTCATAGCAGTAATAGGAGCGACTATTCTGGCGATTGGGCTTGTGATGGTAGTCCTGCCCGGTCCGGCTATAGTCGTGATCCCCATAGGCTTGGGCATTCTCGCTACCGAATTTATATGGGCGAGGAACTTGTTAAAAACCATCAACAACAGGATTCAAACGAGAAAGGGAGGTATGTATGCCGGAAAAACCGAGTGAAAAAGAAGACGAGTATTTTTTGAGAATGGAATTCGAAAGACTGAAAAAGATAGAACAGGAAAAGCAAGCGAAACTTGCGAAAGAAGAAAAAGAAAAGCGCAAAAGCCTGCACTTCATGAAATGTCCGAAATGCGGGATGGAGCTGATAGAAATCGACTTTAAAGGGATAAAAGTCGATAAATGTTCTGAATGCGAAGGCATATGGCTCGACGCAGGCGAGTTTGAGGCAGCGTCAAAACTCGACAAAGGCGGGATAGACAAATTATTCAGCGTCTTCAAAAAGTAGGATGTATCTGTGAGACCTGTGTTCAATTAGGCCATAGGAGATACGGTGACCGAGTCCGCCTGCTGCGGATTCGGTCATCATGCTATTTCAGTTATCCATAATGAAGCTTTGCGCACTATGTTCGCAAGCTGACCAAATCAAAAGCCATGAAAGACAATCTCCGGCACATAGGGCTTGCCCTGGCGGTTGACCGGGATTGGGGGGTACCCCTCTTTTTCCGCCTGTATCCTGCCAATGAGCATGACAGCCGGGTCATTCACAAGATACTCGATGCCCTGTATGAGCAGATACACTCCTGTACCGGCGATAAAAGAGGGGTCACCCTTGTCTTTGATAAAGGGAACAACTCCGAGGATTTGATAGATCGTCTGGAGGAAAGCCGACATCATTTCATAGGGTCCAGAAGTCACTATCATCACGATGACTTGTGCGGCATCCCTCTCGAACAGTACCACGGCATATTGATCGAACCAGGGGGAGGAGAGCTCCCGGTATATGAAACCACGAGAGAACTTTACGGCAAACTACGACGGATTCTGATTACCTATAATAAGGCGACTATGAGGAGAAAGGTGTTCCGTCTGGAGCATGCCATGGAGATGGCCCCCAAGGCCGTCTCTGAATTCAGACGATCTGTAAAACACGCTGACGGACGCTTTACGGAGGAGTCCCTCAGGAGGCAGGCGGAGGATATGTTGGATCGATGGCATATCCGCCCCTTCTTTGATATCGAGATCATCAGGTCAGGTGAGTACTTCAAGGCCGGTATACGGAAGAACCATACGACTATCGGGAAAGCCGTGAAGCGTTTTGGCAAAACCATTCTGTTGACGAACCGGGAAACGCTCTCGCCTGAAGAGATCGTAAAAGTCTATCGGGATAGATACTTCATTGAGAATGCTTTCAGGATTACCAAATCCGATCACTTTGTCAAAATGGATCCGGCATTCCACTGGACCGATAGCAAAATCAGGGCGCATGCGCTCACGTGCATGATTGCATTGCTTCTGGTGAAACTCAGCCACCGGCGGGCACAAAAAATGGATATGACGAAGGGATCGAATCGTTCATGTATGAACTGAGAGGCGTACGCACTACATTGCTGTGGTATCCGGGTTCAACAAAATCCTATCGTCACCTTTGCAGCCTAACGGAACGCCAGAAGGTGCTTCTACGTCACCGTGGCCTTAAGCTCTCCGAAAGTTAGGTAGTCGCTTCTATAATCTTGTTTCTTATGTGATATCAATTGGTTAGCCGCTTCGCACCTTCATATTGGCGAAACTCGGGTGAAAACGCAACGCCCTCTCTCCGAATACGTTCGTAAAATGGTGTGTGCCACTTCTTCTCTTCGTCAAAGGCTTCGGCATCCTTGATCACGGGACTGAATGATACGCCGCTTTTCAGTTCCTCTTCGATGAATATGTCGATGATCTCGCTTTCAATGGCGGGGTCGCGATCTTTGCCGACAACAGGCACGTCGACATCAGACCACTGGTGATGATCCCCTCTCACCCGTGAGCCAAACGCGTAGATCCCTTGGACCCTGTCAGGGAAACGCTCTCGAAGCCGAGCCGTGAGGGCTCTGAGCGCGTTTCTTTCAAGCCAGAACACAACGTCATTATCCAAAAGCGTTCCGGACAGCTCTTGCACGGCTGCCGCATGATTCAAAAGACCGCTTTCCGCCTCCCTGGACAGGAGGGACGAGTGTCGAACATGACGTTCGTCAGATGCCAATTTCCGTCGCTTTCGGCAGCGTGATGGTGAACGCGCTCCCTTTGTCCGGAACGCTCTCGACCGAAATATCGCCGCCATGGGCTTTCACGATCCAGTGGGTAATCGCGAGACCGAGCCCCGTTCCCCCAAGACGTCTGGACCGATTTCTCTCCACCCGATAGAACCGTTCGAAGATGCGAGGGGTCTGGTCCTCGGGGATCCCGATCCCCGTGTCGCGCACCGTGATGGTGACCGAGCCGTCCGTCGCACGGGATTGCACGGAGACGCTCCCTCCGCGGGGCGTGTACTTGATGGCGTTGTCGATGACATTCGACCACGCCTGCTCGAGAAGCTCGATGTCGCCATTCAGCTCGACGTCTTCCTGAAAGTCGCCCGCGAGCGCGATTCCCGCTGCCTGCGCCCTCTGCGCGAATCCTTCGACGATCCGCTCGAGGGCGTGTTTGACGTCGAACCACTGCCGGCGGAGCGCCAGTATCTTGTGATCCGCCCTCGAGAGGAACAAGAGGTTGTCCATGAGACGCGAGAGCCTGATAACGTCGGACAGATTATTCTTCAGCAGGTCCTCGTATTCCTCCGCGGTCCGCTTCTTCCGCAGAGCGACCTCGATATTTCCTCTCAAAGACGTGAGGGGCGATCGTATCTCGTGAGAAACGTCCGCGGTGAATCGCTTTTGAAACTCCAGAGAGCGCTTCACGTTCTCGACGACATCGTTCAGAATCGCGCCGAGTTCTTTCACTTCGCTCCCGTAGGCGTCCATCGTCAATCGTTTGTCCCATTGGCCCTCTTTGATCCGACTCGCAAACTGCCTCACGTCATCGACGAACCGAAGCAGCCTCCCCGAGTAAATCCACCCGAGCAATGCCACGACGGAGATCATCGGGGTGATCGAAAAGATCAGCAGCTTTTTGAGTTCCGCCAATGACAGCTCGACGCCCTCCTGCGATGTCCTCAGCCTGAGAACCGTATCCGCGTCGACAGGGTAATACAGCAATCGGAATTTCTCGGACTTATGCTCGACCGATTCGAAACCGGAATCCCCTGCCAACGCCCGGCGGACCACCCCCTTGTTCATAGGCCACGGATGCGCGCTGTCCAGATAGGCGATGGTGACTTTTCCCTGGCGGCTCATCACCTGATAAAACTGGTCGTTCACGATTTTGAGGTACTCCACCGTGATCGTGGGATTCGCCGGTTCCCTGCCGGCGGCGCCTTCCCTCGCGGCGGCGATGAGCGAACGGTCGAGCGAATCCATGAGGGCGTTCCGATAGGCAAGGAAGACGAGGGAGCCGGAGACGACGATCAAGAGCCCGGCGACGAGCGTCGTGACGAGGACGAACCGCCCTCTGAACGTTTCACGCATCATCGCCGCTCTTCATGATGTAGCCGACTCCGCGAACCGTATGGATGAGTTTCCGCGCGAATCCCGCGTCCATTTTTTCCCGGAGGGACTTGACGTGCACATCGACGATGTTGGTGCCGGGGGAAAAGTCGTACCCCCACACATTCTCGATTATCTGTGTTCGCGACAGCACTCTCCCTTTGTTCCGGAGGAAATAGGCGAGCATCGAAAATTCCTTCTGTGTGAGGGCAATCTCCTTCCCGCCCCGATAGACGCGCCGCGCAAGGAGATCCACTCTCAGATCATCGAGAGACAGTTCGCTCGTCAGATCGGCTCGCCGCCTGAGCAACACCCTGATGCGCGCGACGAGTTCCGAGAACGCGAACGGCTTGACGAGGTAGTCGTCCGCGCCTCCCTCGAGCCCTTCGACCTTCCTCTCCACGGAGTCCACAGCGGTGAGCATGAGGATCGGTCGCGCGACTCCCTTCGCGCGCAGGGCCCTGCACAGGGCGATCCCGTCCATGCCGGGGAGCATGACATCGAGAATGAGAAGGTCGAAATCGCCCTCGGTCGCCATCAGCAGTCCCTCGGGCCCGTCCGTCGCCACATCGACCGTGAAGGCTTCTTCCTCGAGCCCCTTCTTGATGAAGGCCGCAACATTCTGCTCGTCTTCAACTAAAAGGATACGCATCGCTTTCCCCTCTCTTCTGTCACCCTGAGCGTGCCGAAGGGTCCCGCTGTTCTCTCCCGAATCCCGTGTATACTATCGGCATGCACCCCGATGAACTCGACGAAGCACTCGGCATCACGCGGTGCGCGCAATGCGGCCATCGACTCGAAGGTGAAATCGAATGCCCCGTCTGCGGCGGATACTACCGCTCCTCGCAGGAGAAGCACCGGGTACCGACCTGGGTCTACGTTACCGCCTGCTTCCTCACGTCCCCCGTGAGTATCTATTTCATCATCAGGAGCAAACGGCTCACCGCGCGCCAAAAAATCCTCGCGGCATCGGGCTGCCTCCTCTGGGCGTTCCTTCTGCTGCGATAGGTCGCGGCGTCGCGCGACGAGGCGCACCGTAGTCATTCATCGCAATCAACGCGATCCCACTGTTAAAGAGAGGGCGCGGCAGCGCTATCGCCCCGCGATGACTTCCGGTTTTTGACTTCTGACCTTTGACTCCCGACTTTCGGCTTCCCTCACATTTGCGCCCGTATGAACTTCTCGGTGAGGAGGAAGCATTTGTTCTTGAGCACGGCGATGTCACCGTCCTTCTGCAACTTATCGAGAACGCGCGTGACCGATTCCCGCGTCAATCCCGTCATGTCGGCGATTTCCTGATGGGTGAGTTTCAGATTGAGGGCGACGCCCTCGGGCGTCCGGGCGCCGTTGTCGAGGCAGAGGGAGAGAAAGAGCGTCTTTACCCTGTCCGCGGCGTGCTTGAAATTCAGCAGGTAAATTCTCTTCCACGAATCGCGGAGCCTCGAGCAGAGTATCTGCAGGAGCTTTTCGACGACTTTCGGCTGGACCACCAGCAGTCGGTAAAAATCCTTCTTCGAGATGAACGCGATGAACGAATCCTCCGCCGCCTGAACCGTCGCGGGAGACGTCATGCCGTCGATGAGCGAAACCTCTCCGAAAAAATCGCGCGCTTTATGGATCGCGAGCAGTATCTCTTTCCCGTCCTCCGTGACCTGAATGACCTTCACCTTGCCTTCGAGCACAATGTACATAAACTCGTTGGTATCTTCCTCCCTCAGGACCACTTCGTTTTTTTTGAACTCGACGATGCGTATCTTGTCGGTAATCTGGCCGATTTCATCTTCGGTGAGGGACGAAAAGAGCTGGATGTTTCGAAGGACGTCGATCTTCACGTTCTCTCGCATGCCCGGCATCTCCTGCCATACAGTATACCACTTTCCACCCCGAATCGCGCCCCGCCCGTCTCGAGCCGGGAATCCGCAGCGAGCGATAATGCGGCATCCCGCCAGCGCAATGACAACCGGGGCTCGTCGACCCGCCGCGCCGGAAGAACCACTCTTTTTTATCTTCATTTCTCCCGAGTTTTTATATAAAATAATGTCAATTCCATTTTTGAAAGGAGGCGCAATGAGAACGTTTTTCATCGTGGCAGCCCTCGCGGCGTGCATGCTTCTGCCGGCGCAGCCCTGCTTTTCCCAGAAGAGCAAGGAACTCGAGAGCATCAAGGCGGACATCAAAGCGCTGAAGGAAGGGCAGCAGTCGATCCGGAAGGAAATCCAGGAAATCAAAAACCAGCTCAAACCCAAACCCGCGCAGCCAGAGTTCAAGGAGGCCGTCCTTAACGTGGACGGAGACCCGTTCAAAGGGAGTGCGGACGCGAAACTCGCGCTCATCGAAATCTCCGAGTTTCAGTGTCCCTTCTGCGGAAGGCACGCGCGCGACACGGTGCCCCAAATCGTGAAAGAATACGTCGAGACCGGCAAGCTGCGGTACTACTTCCTCGACTTCCCGCTCAGTTTCCATAAGCAGGCGTTCAAGGCTTCCGAGGCGGCTGCCTGCGCGGGGGATCAGGGGAAATTCTGGGAGATGCACGACGAGCTTTTCAGAAACCAGAACGCGTTGACCCCGGACGACCTCGTGAAGCACGCTGAATCGCTCGGTCTTGACGTGCCGAAATTCAAGGAATGTCTGGACAGCGGAAAGCACGCCGACGAGATCAACAAAGACATGGCCGAGGCTCAGAAAGCGGGCGTTTCGGGAACCCCGACGACTCTGCTCGGGTGGGTTCAGGCCGACGGTAAGAGCGTGAAAGCGGTGAAGATCGTGAGGGGCGCTCAACCGTTTGCCGCTTTCAAAGAAGCGATCGAGAGCCTTTTAGCGGCGCCCAAATAGCATACCGCTCGCTTCGATTCGATAAAGCTGAACCCTTTGCGAGAAGGGGGCAGAAAGCCGCGGGTCCCAGGAACATTGCGGACAGCCGGGCTGCCGAACGAAATGTCGGCAGCCCGTTTTTTTATGCCGTCAATCGGAGGGAAAGAACCGTGAAGAAAGGCGCCGTGAGATGCCACGCGTGAGGAAGACGATGCTCCGCATCCTGACCGCGACGCTTGTCTCCGTCGTCTTCGTGCGCGTCGACCTCTCTTTATCGTCGTTGTCCGAATTCCCCGGCGGGTTCGCCTGCAAAACCGTCGCCGCTCACGCGGTAGATGAGCCGCAGTTCATCAAAGAAGGCACGCTCACCTTTCTCGACAAGACGCGCACGAGGAGAATGGCGACGATCGACATCGAGATAGCAGATTCGGAGTACGAGAGAACACGGGGGCTCATGTACCGAACGCGGCTGCCCGAGAACGCCGGCATGCTGTTCATCTTCGAAGACTCCCGACCGCGTTCTTTCTGGATGAGAAACACCCCTCTCCCGCTCGACATCATTTTCGTGGATGAGAAGGAGCGGATCGTCGGCATTCACAGAAAGGCGACGCCGCTCTCCTACGCGCCGATCGAATCGAAAAAGAAGGCGAAATACGTCGTCGAGGTCCACGCGGGGTTCTGCGATGCCCACGGCCTTTCCGTGGGGGACTTCATCGCATTCAAGCGGGGGATGTGAGTGAAGACCTTCTCTGTTATCTGCGTTCGGATCCTGATCGTGATCGCTCTCTTCGCTTCGCCGGCCGCGAGTGCGGAGCGGTTTTCGGAAAACACGTACCTCCACACGACTCCGTCGCTGGCTTCCCGCGGCATCTTCTTCACGTTTTTCTCGCCAGACGATCCCTGGGAGGAAAGCGACGCGGATGTTCTCAGGAGAGCGGTCGAGGATTTCTATCCGGTCATCGAGTCGGTGTACGGGCCACCCGCCTTCGCGATCACGGTCAATGTCCGCAAGGATCCCTCGATCGGCCTTTCCGGCGAGTATTCGCCGAGGACGAAAGAGATCCTGCTGCGAGACGCGACACAGCTCGATGTCCTGTGCCATGAGATGATCCACGCCTTCAGGGACGAGTACATGCTCTCGATCAGCAGTTTCGAAGAAGGGATGGCGCGCGCCGTCGAGGTCGAAGTGTTCAACCGCCTCCCCGATTACACGTTCTGGAACGAGAACCATCGCTACCTCTACGACGTTTACTACGAAGGGCTCAACAAGCAGATGATGGGCTCCCAGACAGGCAACTTCGATTACGCCAGCCCGTTCCTGCTCCTTCGCTACGACCTCACGGGCTATGCCTGGGCGAAGGTGTTTCTCGAGAATCCGGGATTCTTCATCGAGTTCAACAGAATGCTCTTCGAGGAAGCCGCGCGGAATCCCTCTATCCTTTCGGATCTATCGGCGCTGAAAGAGTTGGCGAGTTCCGCACAGCCTATCGTGGAAGGAAAACCGTTTGCCGCGTGGTACGAACAGCAAGGAATCTTCGATCCGCACCCTGGGGAAGGGCACTTCCTCTATACGAATATCAGCACCCTGACCATCTACTATTTCTCGCGGGACCTCGCGGGATCGGAACGGATGATCGCTGGCGCACCGATTGAATGGGAGGTCTACGATTACGAAGATACCCTCATCGCGAAAGGCGACGACGTCACATCACCCCTTGGATGGGTCTCGATTTTCCCCTCGTTCCCCGAAGGATACAGCGGTCGCATCAAGGTCGTCGCGTCGGCGCTCACGCCCTCATCGGACGCGATCAGCAACACCGCGCTTTCCTGCGTGGGAGAAAACAAGGGGGTCTTCGGCATCGTTGACGCCTCCGACGGCGGAACGATCGTCGTGATCCCACTCGACAGCGACTCGCATGCCACGGTTGCGACCGTCACCCGGGGCACGTTCTCTCTCGCTCCGCTCGAGAAGGAGCGCGGTCGCTTCGTTGCCCTGTTCGCTGACGGCGGCGGTCGGCTCTTCTCGAAGCGGTTCAATAAAGACGCGAGCCTCTACTTCCTCTCCATGGCGCAGAGCGACGGCGAAGCGGATCTCGTTCTCGCGCAGAGCGCGGAATCCTCGTATGGAACGATAGGGAACGATCTTGTCTATACGCTCACCGTCACCAATGCCGGCCCGGGGATGGCTACCGACGTATTTCTCGCAGACGCCCTTCCGCCCAGTGTGATATACGTCTCAGCGGTACCCTCGCAGGGTAGATGCCGGACGCAGGACTCGATGATACTCTGCGCACTCGATACGATCGAACCCGGCGCACAGGCATCGGTCGAGATAACGGTTATTCCCACCCAGGCGGGAGCGATCGAAAATACGGCATTCGCCGCGACGAACGCGATCGATCGGAACATCGAGAACAACCGTATCGTGTCGAACATGATGATTTCCGAAACGAATCCGGTGATACAGGCCATACGGGACCTCATAGGCAAAATCGAGATGCTCGTGCATGAGCAGGCACTGAGCCCGGGACACGGCAGAGCCCTTCGTTCGCTCCTGGAGGGAGCGGAAAAGAATGTGCGACAGAACAATCCTCTCCCCGCGGTCAAAAAGACGCGGGCACTCATCAATCACGTGAATGCGCTCGTCCGCGCGGGAGTCATTCCGGACACGGCGGGCGCGGCGCTCGAGGAATCAGCGCGTATCATCATCAGGCTGCTTACCCCACAACATCGCGCTCCCTCACCCTGAGTTCGACGTCGAGTTCCGCCGCGATTTCCCGGCACCTCTCGATGTCCACACCGGGGAGGGCTACCACGGTCACGTGCACGCGGGGAATCACCTTCTTCGCCTCCCGAATGAATGAGAGAACGCCCTCGTAGGCGTTCTCGAACAACGGCCTGCAGAGCGCGTCGTAGAGCGCGCCGTCCTGTGCGTTGAGGCTCACCGATATGCTATCGACCAATCCGGCCAACTCGGGGACGATATTTCTTCCATGGATCAGATTTCCGTGCCCATTCGTGTCGATCCTCACGGTGCCCCCTTTCCGCTTGACCCACCGCGCGATACGCTTCACGAGCTCGAGCCTGATCAGCGGCTCCCCGAAGCCGCAGAAGACGATCTCGCGGTACCGGGAGGGATCCCCGATGGCGTCCTTCACCTCTTCCTCCGTGGGCTCGGTCGCGAGCGTGAGCTTGTGCCCCTTCACGTAATCCGACTGGAACCGCACGCAGAACGAGCACCGATTCGTGCAGCGGTTCGTGATATTCAGGTAGAGGCTGTCGCGGATCCGATAGGCGATCTTGCCTTTGTCGGGGATTTCGCCGATTCCGAAGAGGCGTCGGGCGTTCAGTGTCGTGATGCGCGCGACATCATCGAGCGTGATGCCTCTCAGCTCCGCGATCACCCGCGCGATATGCACAAGGTACGCGGGTTCGTTTCGCCTTCCCCGGAAAGGCTCCGGCGCGAGATAGGGCGCATCCGTCTCGATGAGGAGACGGTGATCCGGAATCGCCCGGGCGATCTCCTTCGGCTTCCTCGCATTCTTGAAAGTGACCGGCCCGGCGAGAGAAATGTGAAAGCCCAACGCCATCGCACGCTCCGCCATATCGATATCGCCGGAAAAGCAGTGGAAAACCCCTCTCGTGCACCCGGATGCCTCCAGGATGTCGAGAGTATCCTTCTTCGCTTCCCTGCTATGGATGATCGCGGGAAGTTCCAGCGACCGTGCAAGGTCCAACTGTTTGGCGAAGACGTCGCGTTGCGTCGCACGCGGAGAATTATCGTAGTGGTAATCGAGACCGATTTCACCGATCGCGACGACCTTCGCGTTCCGCGCTTCTCGCTCCTCTGTCGGGGGAGATCCCGCGCCGGCCGTTCGACCCTCCACGGCGGAATCCACCGAGCGGTGTCGCCGCTCGGCTCGCATCGAAGACACCGTCGGAGAACGCGGTTCCCGACTCCCGACATTCGGCCTCTGGTAACGGTAGAGGACCGCCCACTCTCTGATCTGACGAAATACGGCGTCCGTGAAATCCTTCGCGTCGTGGGGATGATAACCGACCGCGGTGAACACCTCGTCGTACCGGCGCGAAAGCTCGAGCCCGCCGATGTTGCCCTCGAGATCGGAACCGATCGTGATCATCGCGTCGATTCCCGCATCGAGAGCCCGCTCGATAACCAGTTCCCTGTCCGGTGCGAATGCCTCCATCTCGAGGTGGCAGTGGGTGTCAACGAGCGAGGATTCGGGAGGCAGAGGGTTCAAACGGTCACGTTCTTTCACTGTCACTCAATTCAGCAGCTCGATCGAAATGCGAATCCCTGCCCCCCGAGAAGCCGTTCTCACGCTCCAAACTTTTTGAGCCTTCCGGCGTTGGCGAGGGCTAAAGGCATAAGGTGGACGGATGGGAATGTTCCCAGTTCCCCCTTGAGACACTCGCGCTCGGTAAATCTCTCGCACGTGCCGCCGAGCACGTAGGGCGATTTGAGGAGAACCGGCACCGGGTGCCAGCTGTGGCTTTTGAGAACGGCGGGCGTGGAATGATCTCCGGTAATGACGAGGACGTCGGGGTTGAGACCCATAATCTCCGGCAAGAGGGCATCGAATTCTTCGATCTTCGACGACTTGCCTTCGAAGTTCCCGTCCTCACCGTAGGAATCGATTTTCTTCACGTGCAGGAAGAAAAAATCGTACGCGTCAAAACTCTTCTTCAGAAAATCTATCTCATCTCCTACGTCGCCCTGCACGGTTGGTGCGTCCATGCCGATGAGACGCGCAAGACCGCGATACATGGGGTAGACCGCGATGCAGAGCGCTTTCAATCCGTATGTGTCGCCGAAATTCGGGATATCGGGCACCTGAGCGATACCGCGGAGGAGGATGTAATTGGCGACAGGTTCGTCTCTCAACGCGTCAGCCACACGGTCAATGAACTTCTCGATCACGCCCGCGACGCGCGCGGCCTCCGCCGTGAGAGGGGTTACCGGGATTGGCTCTTTCCCCTCTTTCTGCGGATCGGTGTCCTTGATCGCGGCGGATCCGGCCGGCAGCGGATCGGGGAAACGGAGCACCGCGGCGAAGCGGTGCTCCATCCCCGGAGCGAGTATCACGCGAACGCCGTCTATCTCCTGTATTTTTTCCTGAAGCCTCCCGGTAATCTTCCTGCTTTCGTGCGTGGGGATTCTGCCCGCCCGGCGGTCCTTGATGACGCCGTGCTCTCTCGTCGCGTAGTTGACCCTGATCGCGACATCGGTCTTTTTCAGTTCGAGGTCGAGACCGAGCGCCTCGAGCACTCCCCTCCCGATCTGCCATTCGACGGGCTCGTACCCGAACAGCGCGAGATGTCCCGGTCCGCTGCCGGGCGTGATTCCCATCGCAACCGGCACGTGGAGACCGCACGCTGACGTTCGGGCGAGTTGGTCGAGGTTCGGCGTTCGAGCGGCCTCGAGCTCGGTCCGACCGTTCAGCGGGACACCGCCCACACCGTCGAGCACGGCAAAAAAAATCTTCGTGGTATTCTTTTGAATTAAATCTTTAAGGAATGAGTGCATAGTAATCTAGCCGGGAGCTACGTGTCCGTCGAAAAAAAGACGGAACCTAAAATTGAATTTGACAGCGCTTCTTTCCGCCGCCCTCGTCCTTGATCCACAGCAGAGTCTTCTTCGTCCGCTCGCACCAATGACGGATATCCTTTTCGAAAGTGGGACAATCAGCGCACGCTTCGAGGGTATCACCTGGGCTCAGTTCGGCAGACTTTGCCGCAATCTTCAGAATCGGTTGCGGGCATCTGAGACCCATGCAGTCGATGGTTACGGTCGCCACGCCTCACCACCTCCTTCCGCTATATATTTACCAGAAACGCGCCGGTGAATCAACCCTTTGATCTGCCGACCGCGCTCCCCGCCGCATCTTTTCGCCTGCTCTCCCGGTACGGGGCTCGCCCTCGCCGCGCACGTCTGCGCGAGGAGCCCCGTAGGGTTTCGCGGCATTTATCTCCGGATCTGGCGAAAAGCTGCGCCGCCCGAGACGTTTGTCGCCCTTCGTCACGAAATGGGTCGCACACGCAAAACAGGGATCGTACGCGCGGAACGCCATCTCGATCACGTTCAGCACGGCATCCGGGGTGGCAGCTTCTCGCACGAGACTTTTGGCAGCGTGTTCGATCGAAAGACTGAGAGCCGCGGCATTCTGAACCGTGGCAACGATCAGGTTCGCCATAGTGATCACGCCCCGCCGATCGGTCTTGTAATGGTGAATGAGCGTGCCCCGCGGGGCCTCGACACAGGCGATTCCTTCACGCGGCGTGGCGGAAGGAACATTCCTCACATGGGGATCGGTGATGCCGGGATCCTCCGCGAGTTCGCGCAGCCGCTCCGCCGCGTAGAGCGCCTCGATGGCTCTCGCCCAGTGAAAAGCGAACGTGCTATGCACGGGCTTTCCACCGAACGCGCCGAAGAAGTTTTCGTATTCGGTCTGAGCGAGCGGCGTGGCCATCCCGACCGCGACATTGAGCCGCGCGAGGGGAGCGACGCGATAAACGCCGCTCTCCTTCCCGGCGACGAACCCTCGCCAACCGACTTTTTTGAGGTACGGATATTTCATATAGTTCCATGGCTCGACGTGCTCGGCGATATGGCGGAGGTACTCGCGCGGCCGAAACGCGGCGAATTCCTTCCCCTCCGGGTCGATTACCCGGATATCCCCGTCGTAGAAAGCCACCCGCCCGGCGCGATCGACCATGCCCATATAGTGCGTGGGGAGGCCGAACCTCTCATCCATGAGGAATGCCTGATAGGTCGCGTCCTTCAGAATCCGCTCGGCAAACAGCCCGCTGATTTCCCGCATGCACGCGACCGCCCACGCCGCGACTGAAGCGATTTTTTCTCTCTCGCCCTCCGTCATCGGTTTCGAAACGCCTCCGGGAAGCCCGCAGACGGGATGGATAACCCTGCCGCCGAGCTGCGCGATGATCCCCCTGCACTCTCTCCTCAGCGTGATCACGTTCCTGATGATTTCCGCTCCAATCGCATCTCTGACACCGAGGATATTTCTTCTCGCGGGTTCCGACGAAGGACCGACAAAAAAATCAACCCCTCCGAGGAAGAAGAGATGGAGGAGATGGTCTTCGAGGATGAACGCTGTGTACATCAACTCCCTCAGTTTCTTCGCCGCGGGGGGAGGATCAACGCGGAAGAGATCATCGAGCGCTTTCGTCGCGCACATGTGGTGTGCCGTGGGGCAGACGCCACAGATTTTTGAGGTGAGCCGCGGCATCTCCTCGGCAGGCCTGCCCACAAGAAAAGCTTCGAAGCCTCTCAGTTCGGGAACCAGTAGGAAGGCCTTCTCGACATTTCCGGCATCGTCGAGAAAGAGTTCGATCCTGCCCTGCCCTTCGAGCCGCGTGAGAGGGTCGATGGCGATACGTTTCGTCATTTTCTCACGCAAAGGTTTCAATCACGGTCAAAAGATGCGCAGGGCATACGTTCAACCGTTTGTCATTCTTGTCCGTTTTCACACGAATCCTCGACCTTTTCCTCTTCATCTTCATCTTCGATGCGTTGAGCCCCTCGCACGTCGTTTCCCTCGCAACAGGGACGACGGGAGAGAATAGTAGTAGAACATCCCTGCGGGATCCACGATCGCGTCGATCAATCCTACCATGTCATCCTCTCCCGCATCGATGATCGAAGCCAGTCCGGACAGGAAGCGCGCTCCCTGATCCACTTCCCTGCCGGGCGGACCGAAACAGCCCCTGCAGGGCATGTTCGCGTTGATGCACCGCTGACCGCACCCGTCGCGCGTTGCGGGTCCGAGACAGATGATCCCCTGATCGAGGAAACACCTCTCGGGATCGAAAAGAACCTCGTGAACCCGTTTGATATCCCGTATCGTGGCGCCAACAGGCCTCGTGGCATTCCTCGCGCAGGAATTGCAGAGGGCGGTATCGGGAGCCAAGACGGCTCCTCGTTCCGGAGGCTGCGCCGAAAGAATCCTCTCGATTCCCTCCAGAACGAGCTCCGGCGGCGGCGCGCACCCGGGAATGGAGAAATCGACGGGGATGACCTGACCGAGCGTGCGCAGGGAAGGTGAAAATTCCGGCAGGGACAACGTCCCCTGTGCCACGCGCGTGAGGGCACTCGGCTCGTTCCGATCTTTCTTCGGAACCGATGGCGACCTTTGATAGATCTGTTCGAATATCTCATCTCTAAGCAAAAAATTGGCGAGCCCCGGCACTCCGCCTATGTGGGCGCACGTCCCGAACGCAACGACGTACCGCGACTTCTTCCGCAAAAGGCGCGCAACGTGCTCGTGCTCGGATGTCCTGATCCCTCCATTGATGAGACTGACCGCGATCTCACCGTCGCCGAGCCGTTCGACATCGCGCAGCTTGAAGTCCATCGCGAGTGGCCAGAATACAACGTCCAATGTTTCGGCGATAGAGAAAAGATCCTCGCCAAGGTCGATCACTGCCTCTTCGCAACCGCCACAGGACGCGCACCAGCAGAATGCGGCTTTCAGCCTGGCCACGAACACCCCTCCTCCGTCTCTCCGCTCCTTAGCGGACCGAGGTCCTTGACCGTCTCGACCATCGAATTGAGCGCGTCGACCAATTTCGCAGGTTCGCACGACGATACCCACTCCATCCTCAGGCGTCCCTCCTCGATGCCGAATTGGCCGAGCACCTTTCGGAGGAGGTAAAACCGCCGGAGGGCCGCGTAGTTGCCACCTCTGTAATGACAGTCCCCGAGGTGACACCCGAAAATGACAACGCCGTCCGCGCCGGAACGGAATCCCCTGAGAACGAATTCGGGTTCGATCCTGCCCGTGCACATCACTCTCACGAACCTCGCGCCGGGGGGAAAGCCTTTCCCTATCGCGTTCACCGAATCAGCGGCGGCGTACGAACACCAGTTGCAGAGAAAGCCGAGAATCTTCGGCTCGAAACGTTCTATCGCAGCACCTCCTCGATTTCAGCCGCGATTTGGTCCGAAGTAAAGTGTTTCTGGGCGATGGCGCCGCTCGGGCATCCCGCCGCGCACGTTCCACAGCCCTCGCAGAGCGCCGCATTCGCGAGCGCACGTCCCCGCGATCCTTCGAAAATGATCGCCCCGTAGGGACAGAGGCCGACGCACACGCGGCATCCCGAACAGAGTGCCGGATCCACCAACGCGGTCATCGCGTTGAGTTCAAGCCTCTTGCCCGGCTGGAGAATCGAGAGAAGCTTGGCGGCGGCTGCGGCGCCCTGTTCGATCGAACTGCGGATGTCCTTCGGACCGCTTGCGCAGCCCGCAAGAAAGATCCCTTCCCGGGGACTCGACACCGAGTCGACGATCGCGTGTCCTTCCGCAAAAAACCCCGAAGGATTACAGGGAATCAGGAGAATTTCTGCGAGCTTCCCGGACGTTTTCGAGGGAATCATGGCGGGACAGAGAACGACCATGTCGACCACCACAACCCTCCGTGCGCCCGAAACCTCCTTGCAGGAAAGGCGTATCCCCTTTTTGACGCGTGTAATTTTCACGTCCATCGGCAGCGTCGTGCGCACGACGGAGAATTTTCTGCTCGCACGTGCGGAATCCGGAAAAGAGTGATTCTCTTTGCCCGGCACACACCAATCAGCGCAGATATCGTACACATTCGCATCGGGCAGCCGCTCTCTTACCAGACGAGCGAATTTCCCCGCATAACGGCAGCAGACGCCGGAACAATAGTTGTGCAACATCGGAGACCTGCTCCCGACGCAGTGCACGATCGCGAGGGATTTCGGCTCGTCGCCTTTGTTCGTCACGAGTTTCCCGCCCGAAGGCCCGTTGGGGGAAAGAATTCTTTCGAATTCGAGGCTCGTGTAGACGTCGGGCACGCGCCCGTAGCCGAATTCCGCTAGGGGAGACGGATCCCACACCTCGAACCCCGTCGCCACGACAACGCCGCCTGCATTCCGCTCGAGGACGGCATCGGAAGCAGAATAGTCGATCGCATCGAAACGGCACGCATCCCGGCATATCGTGCAATCCCTTCCTCGGAAACGCAGGCACTGTTCCCTGTCGATAAAGGGCATATTCGGCAGCGCACCCTGAAACGGGAAGTCGATCGCCTTTCGATCGCTCAGATGGCAATCGAACGCGTTCTTCGTCGTCACCGGACACTTCCCGATACACTCTCCGCAGCCGACGCACTTCTCCCTGTCGACGAAGCGCGCGTCCGTTTCGATGCGCACGGTAAAATTGCCGATAAACCCCGCCACCTCCCGGATACGACCGCACGTCACCACTTCGATATGTCCGTGATGGAGAATCTCGTCCATCATCGGCTCCAGCATGCAGGAAGAACACTCCATCGTGGGGAAAACCTTATCGTAGAGGACGACCTTGCCCCCGATGAACGGGTTCTGTTCTACCAGGGTGACCTCCCTCCCCGCGCGGGCGAGAACCAGAGCCGCCGCCATCCCGGCGACACCAGCTCCGATGACGACCACATTCGTGTTGCAGGAAATCTCCTGTCGTTCCAACGCGTCGTGCAGCGCCACCCGCTTCACGGCCGCCCGAATGTAACGCTCCGCCAGCGCCAGCGCGTCATCCTTGTCTTCAATCACCCAGGCGACCTGTTCGCGCAGATTGACCATCTGGAAGAGGTAAGGGTTCAAACCGCTCTTCTCGAGAACATTCCTGAACGTCTTTTCGTGCTCGCGCGGCGTGCACGCGGCGATGACGACGCGATCCGGTTTATCCCTCTCCAGATCCCGGGAAAGAAATGCCCTCCCTTCTTCGGAACAGAGCAGGGAGTGGATCCTGAGGGAGGCGACCTCTTCGAGAGAGGCCAAACGATCGGCGAGATCCGCGAAACTGATCCTCTCGGAGACGTTCTCTCCGCAGCTGCAGAGATAGAGAGCGACGCGCGGCTTCACGTCTTCAGTTTATCCGCGGACCTCCGGAAATGCAACACCCTCGGATGCCATTCTTTTCGGGAGCAAATCAGTGGATTTCTGCTATACTTATTAGCGCGCCTCTGCAATGTCATCCGCAGGGCTCGAGAGCGGTAGTATATCAGAATCAGAAAACGACACGGGGGCGGTTAGCTCAGCTGGGAGAGCGCCACGTTCGCAACGTGGAAGTCGGGGGTTCGAATCCCCTACCGTCCACCAGCCTTTTCTTTATTTTTTTAATACCTTCGTTTTCGTTAAGAGCGTCAGCAGAGACTCATCATATGTTATTGAAAAAATCAACCGAGACTCTTAACGGAAAACCCCGGATGCCTCAAGACCAAGGGCTTTTCAAAACAGCGAATCAATGGTATCATGGAGGTCATGCAGAGAGACCGCTGGCCGTTTGCAATGTATGACGGGTACCGTAGTCGGATTCGGTCCGTGCTACGCGACGAAGGGGGCCAGGCGCTTGTCGAGCACTCTCTGATCGTCAGCAGCCTTTCCGGCTTGATCGCGATATTCAGGGGCAACCCCTACGTCGTGATCGGAATAATCGCCGTGCTGATAATCATCCTGCTCTTCTGGAGACCGAAAGTTCTCGTGACGCTCGTCTTCATCGCGGTGCTCGTCGCCATCGCTTTCTTCATCATCCGCTGGGTCGAATACGGTTACATCTGACGCGGCACGAGAGCCCACGACATGCCCTCGGGAGCACGCCGCCTCGCCATCTGTTCCTTTTTCCTGACAAAGTGAGTCATTTCTGCACAAGGACAACGCGCTCTTAAAAAAAATTGTGTTTTCAAATCAATAGTTCCGTAATGCCAAACCTTGGCATAAAAAATGCTAAGTACGTCTGCAGATGTGCAATTCCACTCCTTTCTCACCTCCCTCCTGGGCTCTCGATTGAGAGCCCCCTCTTTCTTCGGTGCCGGCGAGCTCTCCCCTCCAGGTGAACTTGACTTGCACATCGGCGATCCATAAGATAGAGCAGTCCACAATGAAAACAGAACTTTCAGAACCGATACCGCTCTCGCCCGACGTTCTGAGAATGATCGTTAATCTCGAGAAAGAGCTCCGTTCACAGAACGAGCGGATAGAACAGATCGAAACAAAAATCGCTCAAGTGGAAAAGAACCTCAAAATCCTGATCGATGAATTGCGCCGGGGAGGGTACATCAACCTGCCAGAGCGGCGCAAGGTACTCAAACGCAGTATTCTCGACCAAGAAGCGCTCATGAATCTTCTGAAAAAGAAGGGCGTCATCAGCAAGAGAGAATTCCTGAGGGAAATACAACAACTCCTCAAACGGGAGCGCGCGAGCGGGAACGCGGGCAGGCCCGGGAATGCGGAGTGAGGAGGAAAACAATCAGGTGCTGAAGCAGGCCTCCTCTTTCTGGAGCTTTTCCCACTCCTTATCGACGTCCTCTTGAATCCGGGCGAGGAGGGCCTCGTTTTCCGGCTTGAACAGATGCTTGAATCTCCCCTGCGGCTTCAGAAAATCGACGATCGGTTTCTTTTCTTTCGGCTTGAAGGTAATCTTCGTCACTCCGTCCTCGATTTCGTAGAGCGGCCAGTAACACGTCTCGACCGCGAGACGGCTCAGTGCAATCGCATCGTCGGACCGCGAACGCCACCCGCGGTTGCATGGAGCTAGAATATTCATGAACTTCGGACCCTTTATCTCGAGCGCCTTCCTCACCTTCTTCACGAGATCGCTCCAATGGCTGGGGGATGCTTGTGCGGCATAGGGAATGTTATGAGCGGCTATGATTTTGGTAAGATTCTTCCGCTTTTCGGTCTTGCCCGGGACGACGCTTCCCACGGGTCTCGTCGTGGTATCTGCCCCGAAGGGTGTCGCACTGGAACGCTGGATACCGGTATTCATATACGCCCCGTTGTCGTAGCAGATGTAAAGCATGTCGTGGCCTCGCTCCATAGAGCCCGAGAGGCTCTGGAGACCGATGTCATAAGTGCCGCCGTCGCCGCCGAATCCGATGAATTTGATCTCGTCGGTGATCTTCCCTTGCCGTTTCAATGAACGGTACATCGCTTCGACCCCTGATATCGTTGCTGCCGCATTCTCGAATGCATTATGTATCCATGGGATCTTCCAAGCAGTATAGGTCGATATGCAACTCGATACCTCGAGGCATCCGGTCGCATTGGACGCGACAACCGGATAATCAGAGGCCAGGAGGACCATCTTGACGACGATCGGCGCTCCGCATCCCGAACACATTCTGTGGCCCGGGGACAAATTGATTTCCCGTTTGGAAAGCTCTTTGAGCGTCAAAACCTTTGCCATCTATTCCCTCACTCCTATGTATTCTTTGTATCGCCTCACGTTCCCCGTTTCAGCGATCTGCAGAAGCTCATCGAGAACCGCTTCGGCGTGATCCGGCATGTAATCCCTCCCCCCGAGTCCGTAAATCTTATTGATCATAATGGGACGCACGTCGTAAGGATACAAGCTCGTCGCGACATCGATGAACACGGGCCCAAACGAACCCCCGAAGGCATCAGCCCTATCGAGCACACAGAGTGCCTTCAAATGCCTGAGCGCTTCTCCAACCTCACGATACGGGAAAGGCCGGTACAGCCTCGGTTTGAGAAGCCCCGCCTTCACGCCCCGACTTCTGTATTCATCGATCACGTCCTTCGACGTGCCCGCAGCCGAATTCAGGATGACAATGCCAATGTCCGCGTCGTCGAGTCGGTACGCTTCGAAGAGCCCGTATTTTCTCCCCGAGAGCTTCTCGAAATCCCGTGCGACATCCATCACGACGTCAGGGACTCTCGCTGCGACTTCACTCTGCGCCCTCCGGTATTCCATGTAGTAGTCCGGGAGAATCAGCGGTCCGTAACTGACCGGGCGCGCCACGTCGAGAAGAGGGTTCAACAGTCGGAATTCCCCAATAAAACTGCTCACTTCTTCGTCTTCGAGATATTCGATCCTCGCAATCGAATGGCTTATGATGAACCCGTCCATGTTAATCATGACCGGAAGTCGAACATCCATGTGCTCACCGATCCGAAATGCTTGTATCGTATTGTCGTAAGCTTCCTGTGCGTTCTCCGACCAGAGCTGTATCCATCCGGAATCGCGCGCTCCCATCGCATCGGAATGGTCCCCGTGGATATTCAGCGGCGCCGAAAGCGCTCTGTTCACGACCGGCATGACAATGGGAAGTCTCGTGCCCGACGCGATGAACAGTACTTCCCACATGAGCGCCAGCCCTTGCGCCGAGGTCGCCGTCACGACACGGCCGCCGGCTGCGGATGCCCCGACGCACGCGCTCATGGCACTGTGTTCACTTTCGACGAGGACCAACTCCGTCTTCACCTTGCCGTCCGACACGAAGGTCGAAAAGCGTTGCATCAACTCCGTCTGCGGGGTTATCGGATATGCGGCGCACACGTCCGGATTCACCTGTCTCAAGGCATTGGCTACGGCCTCATTGCCCGTTGCCGCCTTAACCTTCGCCATCTATTTCCCCTCCTCTACCATGACAATGGCCTTATTGCCCTTCTTCCCCGGGCACTCCATGGCGCAGATGCCGCAACCCTTGCAATAATCGTAATCGAATTCGGCCCTCTTCCCGTCCTTCACTTTTATCGCCATATCCGGGCAGTAGAGCCAGCAGAAAAGGCACTGTATGCAATTCTCCTCGATCCAGATCGGTCTGAACGACCGCCAGGAGCCAGTTTTGAACTCCCTCGAATTGCCGGCCTCGGTAATGACCGCACCGGGCTCCAACTCCCGCCACCCCTTCAGTTTCATCCTTCTCGAACCTCCTCGTACCCTCGCCGCGTCGCCTCGAGGTTGCCGTCGATAATCTTCTGGGCGAACTTCTTTCCAAAGCTCATGCGCACATCCTCGAGGAGATGCTCCAGAGTGATAAGCCCCGTTACCCGACAGATCGCGCCGAGCATCGGTGCGTTCGGCAAAGCCCTCCCGATGCAATCGAGCGCGATCTTCGTCGCGTCGATCGTGACGACCCTCTGCTTCGGTCCTGCATGCAATTTCTCGCGAATCTCCTGCGGTGGCTTTGAAGTGTTTATGATAAATATCGCGTCGTCGGTAGCGCCCTCGGCCACGTTCACACCGTCGAGCAACGTCACATCGACTACACTGACGATCCGGGGGTGCAACACAGGGCAGTACATCCTGATCTCGCGGGAGCTTATCCTGTTGAACGCCCGGAGAGGAGCACCGGCTCTCTCAGGGCCGTACTCGGGGAATGCCTGCACATATCTTCCTCCGCTCAGACACGCATCGGCGAGGACCTTCGCAGCTGTCACCGTCCCTTGTCCGCCGCGCCCGTGCCACCGTATTTCGACCGTGTCAAACATTACATGCCTCCGCTCTTTTTAATGCATGGAATATTTATTATAGCACACATACCCATGAATCCCTCCTTACGCCGCGTCGGAATGCACTACTATACCTAAAAAATTAATATAGAATCAATCTGATTTATAGCGCTGAGGGAAGAGATGACACCGCACTCTCAACCGATCATGCTCACGCCCTCTCATGAGCTGACTTGTGAAGACATCAACTCAATCGAGATGTCCCGATCCCGAGCTACAAACGGGGCAGAAAACGCATTACGCGGCCGTCACGCGTTGGTCCCTCAGTCTCAGGAGCCACGACAGGCGCCGGCTCTGCAACGCCGCGGCATTGATACCCTCGAGGAACGTTTTGAAATCTTTCATCGAGAGGGCGAACGCCGCTCGCCTGGCGAACGGTTTGAACGACGTCTTCTCTTTCGGCTTGATAACGGCTTTCTTTATCTCCGCTTCCGTCGGTCTCTTTAGCGGAGCTTTCAATATTTTCGAGAGCGCGATAAAAATATCCCTGTGACTCTTCGCCGATCCAGCAGGTTCGATGACTTTCCTGACTTCCTTGAATCTCCCCAGGTAGTCCACCACGGTACCGCCGGTCTCGTAGAAGGTCGTCGCGGGCAGCACAACATCGGCTTCGCGCGCAAGCGGGCTCATGTGAGAACTCTGCACGACGAGAAAATCGGCCGGCGGCCTCGCGGAAAGGGGAACGTCACCGATGACGTAGAGCACTTTCATACCATTCGTCACCATATCCCGATACGTTTTCCCCGCAGATGAGAGGCCGATCTGCGCGACGCCCCTCGCATTGCTCTCGAGCCCGACCGCGATAACTTTACCCTTGACGAGGGTGAGGTTCGCCGCCGCATCGAACAGAGCCGGCGCCGTAAAAATGAGGGGGTCGCTCGCCTCGAGAAAGAGTCGGGCCGCTTTTTCGATCTCCTCCGATGTTTCCGCATCCGCGACCGCCGATTCGAGTTGCACATCCCCTTTTGCCCCCTGATCGAGCAGCGACTTCGCGAGGCCCCGGAGAATGGCGACTTCGTCGCCCTCCAAATTCACCGTCGCGATCTCATGGATCCTCGTCTCGGAAGCGGCGATGTCGGAATTGACGATGACGAGTTTCCCTCCCCGGTTGACCCGCTTCCGGATGGACGCGTTCAGCGCGGGCAGAATACGATGCCATTGCGAAGGATTCAAGCCGACGAGCACGATGAGATCGGATGTCGTGATGAGCGATGAATCGGAGTCCCGCAAACACTGCGTATCCGAATAGAGGCTGAGCGTCGTATCGTAATGTTTCGTTTTCAGAACGTTCTTCGCGAACCACTTCATGACGAGGGCATCCTCATTCATAATGCCTGCGGTACTCACGAGGCCCGCGTCGCGGCCGACTTCCTTCAATTTCGCCGCGACGATACCGAGCGCATCTTTCCATGTCGTCTCCTCGAGCGACCCGTTCACTCTTCTGAGAGGGGTCGTCAGCCTCGCTTCGGACCCCACGTAGTCGTAGCCGAATCTCCCATAAGCACAAATGTATCGTTTCGCGGAGCCGGGTTCGGCGCCGGAATTGATCTTCTGGATAGTGCCGTCTTTGGTGCTCACGAGGATGTCGCATCCGCTTCCGCACAAGAGACAGACGGACCGCACTTTTTCGTACTCCCACTCCCTCCCTTTTCGCCACCGGTCCGCCTCGGGCAACGCATTCACGGGGCACGCGTCTATGCAGCTCCCGCAGAACGTACAGCCCGATTCCCGGAGAGGTTTATTGAATGCGGTGCCGATCTCTGCGTGGATGCCCCTCCCGATGAAGTCGAGCACGTTCGTCCCCTGCTCTTTGCAGACCCTCACGCAGCGACCGCAGAGAATGCAATAGACGGGATCGCGCCGAATGAACGGATTCACCTCGTCGATCGGATACCCCATTCTCTTCCGCGTGAACGAGGTATCTTTCAGCTCGTACTCGTACGCGTACTGCTGGAGATTGCAGATCCCCGCTTTCGTGCACGTGAGGCAGTCGAGAGGATGGATGGAGAGGATAAGGTCCAGGACGAAGCGCCTGATCTCGCGCACTTTCTCGGTCTGCGTGTGCACGACCATCCCTTCCCTCACCTTCGTGTTGCATCCGATGAGTGGGGTTTTCATCCCTTCCACTTCCACAAGACAAAGCCTGCACGCGCCGAACCCCCTCATCCCCTTGAGGTAACAGAGATGGGGAATGTGAATGCCGACGAGTTCCGCCGCATCGATCAGGTTCATGCCGGACGGCGCAACGACCTCTTTCCCGTCAATCTGAAGCTTTACCATTTTATCCATGGATACTCCCCGTCGTCACGAAAACCTCCGCTCATTCCGTCGGGACGACTTCTTCCCTGACGCGTGAAATAACCTCGATGGCGCCGGTGGGACAGACGGAGACGCAGTCGCCACACCGCACACAGACGTTCCTAAGGATCTCGAAGGGCGAAACCCCCTCTGAGGGATCTCCTTTCCTGCCCTCGATCGCATCGTACACGCATCGCACCGCACACGCCCCGCAGGCAACGCACAAATCAGGATTGACGACGTACTCGATGGAACTGATGCACTCTCTCCGCGGGCACGTGCCGGCGACGTGGAGCCGAAACTCCTCCTCGGCTGTCGAGAGAAGTTCCGACAGAAATCGTCCGGTATCGCGCCCTTTCTTGCAGTAGGAGCCTTCGATCATGAAGTCAGCGATGCGCCTGAGCGCCGCGATGTCGTCTTCGCTCGCTCCGCCGAGATGCTGGCTCAGCCTGATCAGCCTGATCTTTGCCTCCTCCGTGCCAAGAGAGCACGGGTAGCACCTCCCGCACATCGGGCCCTCGATGAATTCCTCGATAAACGTGAGCGCTTTCTGTACCGCGCACGTTTTTTCTTCAGCCTCTCTGCGAATTTCATCGATCGTGATCTCGCCGACCGGCTGCTCTTGCCAGGTCGGGATGGTCACCGGCGCCGCCGCGCCTGCCTTCAGGAGCCGCACCTCTTTCTCGTACTTGATGGCTCCCATCGGGCAGACCTTGAAACAGTCCTCGCACTTCTTGCACACGTCCAGATCGATCATGAAGCCGGTCGACGTTTCCTTGATCGCGTCGACCCGGCAAATATTGATACAGTTCCTGCAGAAATAGCAGAGTTCCTTGTCGATGTACAGAACCGGCAGTTCGTGGATCTCGATCGCACCGAGCGGACAGACCGTGAAACAGGCTTTGCACCTCTGACAGCGGACCTGGTCCACATAGAAAAAGCCTTCATTGGATTCCCTGATCGCCTCGTACGGACAGATATCAATGCACCGTTTGCACTGGTAACAAATCTCCGCATTGATCGATACCTGACCGAGACCCTGGCAGACGAACGCCCTGCAATATTTCTCTCTTATGTGTTCTTCGTATTCATCGCGGAAATACTTGATCGTCGTGAGAACAGGGCTAGGGGCGCTCTTCCCCAACCCGCAGAGGGCGCTATTCTGGACATACGTGCCCAGCCGCTCGAGTTTCTCGATATCCTCTTCTTCACCCTTCCCGGAGGTGATCTTTTCGAGGATCTGGAGCATCTGGTACGTCCCGATTCTGCATGGATAGCATTTCCCGCACGACTCCGCTTGGCAGAAAGAAAGGAAGTATTTCGCGATATCCACGATGCACGTATCTTCGTCCATGACGACCATCCCGCCGGAACCCATAATGGAACCGATTTTCTCGAGGGAGTCGAAATCGATTGGGAGATCAAGATACTGTTCCGGAATGCATCCGCCCGAAGGGCCACCGGTCTGAACGGCTTTGAACTTCTTATTGCCGATGATACCCCCGCCGATATCGTAAATTATCTCTCGGAGCGTTATCCCCATGGGAACTTCCACGAGACCCGTGTTCTTGACCTTGCCCGTCAGCGCGAACACCTTTGTGCCCGGGGACGATGTCGTTCCCGTCTTAAGGAACCAGGTTGCGCCCTTTTCGATAATCGATGGCACACAGGCGAACGTCTCGATATTGTTGAGATTCGCGGGATATCCCCACGGCCCCCCACCGGGCTCCGACAGTCGCGGAGGCCTCGGGTTCGGGAATCCGCGCTGCCCCTCGAGCGACGCGACGAGGGCCGTCGCTTCACCGCAGACAAAGGCCCCGGCCCCCTCTCTCACCTGCACCGAGAAGTCGAAACCGCTCCCGAGAATATTCTTGCCGAGGAGACCGAGCTCATTGGCCTGCTGAATTGCGATTTGCAAGTGTTTCACGGCCAGCGGATATTCGTGCCGCACATAGATGAGCCCTTTTTGCGCACCGATCGCGTATGCGCACAACGTCATGCCCTCGAGCAGGCTGTGGGGATCGCCTTCCATGATCGATCGGTCCATGAATGCGCCGGGATCGCCTTCGTCGCCGTTGGCGATGACTAACTTGACCTTGCCGGGTGCGCGACGGGTGTGTTCCCATTTTATTCCTGCCGGGAATCCGGCACCTCCCCTTCCCCTCAAATTGGCCGCTTTCACCTCATTGAGAACCTGCTCGGGAAGCATGCTCGAGAGGGCTTTTTCGAGGGCTTTATATCCTCCTACAGCAATGTACTGGAGTATATCTGTCGGGTCGATCCTGCCGTTATGCCGGAGCGCAATCCTCTGCTGCTTCACGTAAAACGGCACGTCGCTGATGAAGAATGCGGGCCTCTCGCCGATCGAGCGCCGAAAGAGCAGATCCCACACCGGCTTATCGTCGTGCACCGCCCTTGCGACGATATCACCTGCCCGCTCCGGCGTCACCTTATGGTAGAAATATCCTGGCGGCTCGACCGTCATGACAGGACCCAGCTCGCAGAGACCCTGGCATCCCGTCGAAATAACCTCGATATCCGCGTCATGATTGTGAGCCTCTTCGCGAATGCCGCCTACCAGCGCCAGGGAATGGTTTGCCCTGCACGCGGTGCCGCAACATACTCTCATGCGCTTCTTGCCGGGTGACAGAATCTCTTTCGCGGAGAGCTCCTTACGGAGAGCCGCAAGTTCGTGGAGAGAATGCAATCTGTTCATGATTCACTCGCCATTCGGCCATAGTCAACTGCGACTGTCTCAATTTTGCAAGGCATTACTCTTCCCTCAGCGAACGGATAAACCGTTCGACCTTCCTGCTCCCTACCAGATCCCCGATTACAACATCGTTTACCGTCGTCACCGGCGCGAGTCCACAACATCCTATGCACCCGACGGTTTCGAGGGTGAGGGCCAGATCGGGGGTCGTCTCGCTGACCTTGACATCGAACGCGTTTTCGATCGCGTCGAGCACCTTTTTCGATCCCCGCACGTAGCACGCGGTCCCGAGGCATACTTTCACAACTTTTTCGCCCCGCGGGGTAAAGCGGAACATTTTGTAAAAGCTCGCGACACTGAATATTTCCGATAAAGAGAGGTTCAGATGCCGAGAGAGGGCCTGGAGGACGCCTTCCGGCAGGTATCCCCTGTCTTCCTGAATCTGCTGGAGTGCCTGGATGAGAATTCCCCTCTTTTTTTGTTGCTCGGAGAGCAATGCGCCGACCTCGCCGATCTGCTCCTCGATGCCGAGTGCTTCGACCTCCATATGCCCCCCCTCCGTCACGCTATAGAAGCTTCGGTCGTTTCGACCACTATCGCCATTATATACCGAAATCTGCACTTTTTCAATAGACTGCGCCGATGGATAAACGTTCCCTGAAATCATTTGACTATTTTGGAGACTTTTTATAGTGTAAATCACCGTGATACAGAGCATGACAGGCTTCGGGAGCGCATCGGACACTGACTTTGCCGTGCAGATACGGTCCGTGAACCACCGTTTTTTCGATATCTCGATAAAAATGCCGCCCTCGCTGCAGGAGCACGAGATTCCATTGAGGAATATCCTGAAAGAACAATTCTCCCGCGGGCGCTTCGACGTCGTCGTCTCGGTCGGCAGTGAGAAAGCATTGCGGATGACCTGGAACAGCGCGCAGGCGAAGAGCCTCTTCGCAGCGCTCCAGGATCTGCAGAAAGAACTTTCGTTGCCGGGTCGGATAACGATCCAGACCTTCACCGAGTTTCGTGACATCCTTTTCGAGCCCCAGCCCACGTTCGATGCCAGGGCCCTCTACGGTGTTTTTCGCGAGGCGGTCCGTGAACTCAGAAACATGAGGGTGCGCGAGGGCGCGCTCCTCGAGGCAGAAATTCGTTCCAGGGTGGAAACGCTTCGCACCACGGTCGACCGACTGAAAAGGGAAGCGCCCGACGAACTCGACAAGTGGAGGAGAAAATTTTCATCCCGTCTCGAGGCGATCGTCGGCGAGGCAGGAGTCGATCACAACAGAATCCTGCAGGAGGCTGCGCTCCTCGCGGAAAAAATGGATATCTCGGAGGAGATCAGCCGTCTCGAGCATCATCTCAAACAGATGGGGGAGGTACTCGATGAAGACGGCGCGATCGGGAAAAAACTGGATTTTCTCGTCCAGGAGATGAACAGGGAAGTGAATACGCTCGCCTGCAAATCGGCCGACTACACGATTTCCACGCTCGTCATCGACATGAAGACGGAGCTCGAGAAGATACGGGAGCAGGTTCAGAACATCCAGTGACACGCGCGGCCGCGCGTTTTGTTTCGTGACAATAGACCAAGGATTGAGTAGGAGGGTGAGCATGAAAAAAGGTGACTTGAGCCCGGTCCTCGTCAACATCGGCTTCGGCAACGTCGTTGCGGCAGCAAAGGTGGTCGCGATAGTGACCCCCGGCTCCGCCCCGATGAAGAGACTTCGCGAGGAAGCCAAGAAAGCGGGGCGGCTCATCGACGCGACAGAAGGTCGCCGGACGCGATCGATTATCGTGACGGACAGTAACCATATTATCCTCTCCGCGATTCAAGCCGAGACGATCACCCAGCGCTTCTTCGAAGGCAAAGAAGAAAGTGCAGGCGAGACTGAATAAGGGGAGCCTTTTCGTCGTCTCCGCTCCATCGGGCACAGGAAAGACATCGCTCTGCTCACGGCTGCTCGCCTCTATGCCGCGCCTGCAGTTCTCGGTCTCCTACACGACCCGCGCGCCGAGGCCTGGAGAAGTGGACGGCCGCGATTATTCTTTCATATCGAGGCAGGAGTTTACCGCTATGATCGAACGCGGGGAGTTCATCGAATGGGCGGAAGTGCACGGTGAACTCTACGGGACATCGCGTGCACGGCTTGAGGCTGCTTTGAACGCGGGCAATGATATCCTCCTCGACATCGATACGCAGGGTGCTCTTCAGATTAAGAAACAGATCGCGGACGGCGTATTCATCTTTATTCTCCCCCCGTCTCTCGCCGCACTGCGTGCGCGCCTGGAAAGACGCATGACGGATTCGCCGGAAGGGATCGAGAGGAGACTCCAGAGAGCGCAGGTGGAGATAGAGACCTACGGGGAATACGACTATGTTATAATTAACGATATATTCGAGGAAGCGCTCGGGGAGCTGGCGTCGATCTGCATCGCGCGACGCGCCCGAAGACAAAATGTGAATCCCCTGTGGATTCGGGAGCGCTTCTTCACGCAGGAGGGCAAGTGAATATGGACATTATTTCGCTTCCGATCGATTACGATCACGAGAAGATTGACGGAAGATTCAGAATTATCGCAATCGCCTCGCAGAGGGCAAAAGAACTCGCGGTCGGTGCGACCCCGAAAGTGAAGACCAAATCGAAAAAGGTCACGACGATCGCGCTCGAAGAGACGATCCAGAACTGTGTCGAATTCCTGACGGGAGAAGAAGCGAGAAAAGCAAAAGAAGAGGCTCAGCGATTCGACTACCGGAGACTCCTCGAGGAGAAGAAGAGAGAAATCGCCGGCGAAGACCTTTCAGAGTTCGAAAAAGACCTCAAGGTCTACCTCCACGAGAAGGAGACGATGGATAAGAAGGCTCTGGAGGGCCTCTTCAGTGAAAAACAAGGGGAAGGGACTGAAGAATAAATCCGTACTCCTCGGCATCTGCGGCGGTGTTTCGGCATACAAATCCATCGACCTGACGAGAAGACTCCGTGACGACGGCGCGGCCGTCACGGTCGTTCTGACCGAGTCTGCCCTGCAGTTCGTGACTCCCCTCTCCCTCGAAGTCGCTTCGCAGAATAAAGTATACTCAGACCTCTACAGTGCCCCCATGGCGCACGTTTCCCTGCCCGCGGACGCGGACATCATGGTCGTCGCACCCGCGACCGCGCATACCATCGGAAAGTTCGCGCACGGCCTTGCCGACGACCTGTTGAGCCTCTGCTTCGTCGCGTTTCGCGGTCCTGTCGTCATTGCGCCGGCGATGAATTGGCGCATGTACGAGCATCCGGTCATCCAGAGGAACCTCGGCACGCTTCGCGATCTCGGCATTGTGCAGGTGGGACCGGAAACCGGTCTCCTGGCCTGCGGGGAGGAAGGGATCGGCAGAATGGCCGACGTCCAAGACATCGTCGAGGCTGCGAGAGCCGCCCTCACCGAGAAGGATCTTGCGCGCGAAAACGTCCTCGTGACGGCGGGTCCGACGAGAGAATACCTCGATCCGGTCCGTTTCATCTCGAACCGGTCATCCGGCAAAATGGGGTATGCCCTCGCGAAGGCCGCCCTGAGGAGAGGCGCCCGCGTCACCCTGATCTCAGGTCCCACGACGCTGCCCAATCCCCCCGGGGTCAGGCTCGTGCCGGTCGAGACCGCTCACGAGATGCACGAAGCCATCGAACGGGAACTCCCCGCGATGACCGTGCTCATAATGGCCGCCGCCATCTCCGATTTTTCCCCTGCGGAGCGATCCGCGCAGAAAATCGACAAAACGGACGACCTGTCGCTCTCCTTCGTTCCAACCCCCGACATCCTCGCTGATCTCGGCAGGCGGACGCCACGGCCGTTCCTCGTGGGATTCTCGGCCGAAACAGGTCCCCATCTCGAGAGGGCGAGACGGAAACTTCGTGACAAGAACATCGATCTGATCGTCTTCAACGACGTCACGGAGCGCGACGCTGGGTTCGACGTCGACACGAACAGGGTGGTCCTTATCGATCCCGACAGAGAGACCCAGCTCCCGCTCCTCGATAAAGACGACGTTGCAGATGCCATCCTCGACAGGGTCCGGGAACTGAGAGCTTGACATTTACGATGCCAATCATCACAATTTGAGCGTACGATGGGACGCGAGGAAATCGAGAGGCTCCAGAAGAAACTTGCGAAGGATCCCGACTCGAAACTGTTCGTTCCCCTCGCGGAAGAATACAGGAAAGCGGGCATGGCCGACGAGGCGATCACCGTCCTTCTCCAGGGCCTCGAGAGGCAGTCCCACTATCTGAGCGCGCGCGTCGCCCTAGGGAGAATCTACATGGAACGCGGTCTGCTCGCCGATGCGAGGGATGAGTTTCTGAAAGTTACCGAGACCATTCCCAATAACCTATACGCCCACAAGAAGCTCGCGGAAATTTACCGGGCCCTCGGAGACAGGGAAAACGCCATCAACGAACTGAACGTCGTCCTGCGCCAGAACCCGACTGATGAGTGGGCGATCGCGAACCTTTCGGCGGTCGAGCGGGAACTCGCTGAAGCGACGGAAACACCCGGCCAGCCGGTCGCACAGGAGACCACGCAACCAGTCGGCGACGTGCCAGAAGAGCTGGATGTCGCTCCGGAACCGTCGCTTGGAGAGGACGGATCCGCTGAAGAAGAACTGTTCGTGCAGGAGCCCGTGCACGAAGAGGAAGACGTTGCCCCCACCTGTGACGATGCCGCGTACTTCCTCCAAGCCGAAGATCTTATCAGGCGAGGCAGGTACCGGGACGCGATGAATACCTACCAGGCAGCTCTCTCATCTTCCCCGGGGAACAGAGAGATTATGCAGCGCGTCGCGGAACTGGAAGCCCTTCTGCGGTTCGTCGAGCGCGACCCCAGAGCCCAGGTCCTCCGGCTCGAACGGTTCCTCGAAGGTGTCAAAAAGAGGAAAAGCGAAATTGCGGGCTCTCCCTAAACGGAAGGAGGATGTCGTGCGGAAAAAAAAGAACCCGCGCCCTCGGGTGCTCGTTCTCCACGGACCGAATCTCAACCTCCTCGGCAGGAGAGAGACGTCCATTTACGGGACGAAATCGCTCGAGGCGATCAACGGAGAGATTGTTTCTCTCGCGTCGGAATTGAAAATGGACGTTTCCATCCTGCAGCTGAATAGCGAGGGCGAGATACTGGACGTCATTCAGAGAGGCGAGTACGACGCTCTCGTCATCAATCCGGCGGCGTACACGCATACGAGCATCGCTATCCGGGACGCGATAGCCGCCGTCCGCAAGCCGACCGTAGAGGTGCACCTCTCGAACATACACAAACGCGAGGAGTTCAGACGGAGATCGTACATCGCCGAAGTCGCGGACGGACAGATCAGCGGACTCGGCTCCGAGAGCTACCTCCTCGCACTCCGCGCGGTGCGGAGCCTCCTCTCGAAACGCGGTGATATCCCCTCTCTTTAGGGGAGCGGCCAACGACGCGGATCCGCCCCGGCTCGCCCTCCTCCGGAGGTTCCTGAAGAAGAAACGCCTCGACGGTTTTCTCGTCCTCGATCTGTCGAATATCCGCTATCTCACGGGGTTCACAGGCTCTTCGGGGCTCCTCTTCATAACGCGGAAAGAACAGTTCTTTCTGACCGATTTCAGGTACAAAGAGCAATCGGAACGCGAGGTGAAGGATTGGACCGTCATCATCGAAAAAGGTGACCGCGTCCGAAGAATAGCCAATCTCTGCAGAAAGACCGGTACCCGGTCCATCGGCGTGGAATCATCCGCGCCGTACTCGTTTTATTGCCAGTTATCCCGATCCGGCGTGCCAGCGATGGCCGTCGACGGACTCGTCGAGCGATTGAGAGCCGTCAAGACCTCTTCCGAGGTCGCGCGGATAAAGAGAGCTGTGGAAAGGGCGGAGGAGGCGTTTCTCGAGGTCAAGCCATTCATCCGCCCCGGGGTTTCGGAGTGGTCGCTCGCGCAGCGGCTCGCAGACCGCCTGCGAAGGAAAGGATGCAGGAAACTTCCGTTCGACATCATCGTCGCATCCGGTGCACAGTCGGCCCTTCCCCACGCGAAACCGACCGAAAAGAAGATCTCGCGCGGTGATTTCGTCCTGATCGACTGGGGCGGCGAGGCGGACGGGTACTATTCGGATATGACACGAACGTTACTCGTGAGCGGGGAGAATACGCGGCGTCAGGAAGAGATGTACAACGTCGTACTGGAGGCGAACGAGACGGCGATCGCGGCGGTGAAACCCGGGGTCCGCTCGAAAGATATCGACAGAGCGGCCCGGGAATGCATACGCCGATCCGGATACGGGGACTTCTTCGGTCACGGGACCGGCCACGGCGTCGGCCTCCAGGTGCATGAAGCGCCCCGCATTTCGTGGCAGAAGAGCACCGCCATAGCGGAAAACATGATCTTTACGATAGAACCCGGCATCTACGTGCCGGGCATCGGCGGTGTCAGAATCGAAGACATGGTCGTCGTGAGAAAGACGGGAGCGGAGGTCCTCACGTCCCTGAGAAAAGAACTCGACATCCTGTGAGACGGAAGGGGTGAAGAACGACGTATACGACTGATTTACCCCGCCTCGTGGCCGGCCGTATTCATCTTCTTCCGAATGATCTCCTGCACCATCGCCGTCACCGTGCGAAAATCCACTTTGCCACTGCCCATTTTCGGCAGCTCTTCTACCACGACAAACTGCCTGGGAAGGGCGATATTCGGGAGATGCTCTGACATCTGTTTCAGCACCTTCTTCTCGTCCACCTTTTCGGTTACCGCCGCGACGATCCTGACGCCCTTCAGGGCATCCGGAATTTCGACGACCGAGCAGGTGACATGCTCCGGGAGGCACTTCTGCAGGACATCCTCGACCTTCACGAGAGAGACCATTTCGCCGCCAATCTTGACGAACCGTTTGAGCCTGCCACAGTGCCAGAGGAACCCGTCGGCATCGAGATACCCCATGTCGCCGGTATCGTACCAGCCGTGACGAATGCGCATCGACGTCTCTTCGAAGTCATCCAAATAGCCCCGCATGACGAGATCGCCTTTCACCAGTATCCTGCCGATCTCCCCCGGACCGCACTTTCTGCCCGTCTCGTAGTTTTCGATTCGGAGAAGGACGCCGGGGAGAACTTTGCCGACGCTCCCCGGTCTGTTGTGATCCGGCGTATTCGTGGAGATGACCGGTGACGTCTCCGTTGTCCCGTATCCTTCGTAGAGAGTGATGCCGTGCTTGTCGAGGAACTCCTTGCGCAGGACGTCGGGACACTTGTCCGCACCGCTCACGACGAGCCTGACGCTCTGAAAATCCCCCGGTTCCGACTTTCGCAGATATCCCCACAGGAAACTCGGCGTGCCGACCATGATCGTCGGCTTCTCTTCCCGCACAATGGTGCATACCGATTTGTAATCGAGGGGATTCGCGTAGGTGACAATCGTCATGCCGAAACGGAGGGGTGTCCAGAGATTGACCGTGAGACCGAACACGTGAAAGTAGGGAAGATTTGCGAGCATCACATCGTCGTCGTAAATTTCGACCGCCCTGCTGAAGCTCTCGATGTTGGAGGAGATATTCCGGTGCGTCAACTGCACGGCCTTTGGGTCTTTCTCGCTCCCGCTCGTAAAGAGGATCACGACGTTATCGTCTTCCTGTCCGCCGTGAACCATGCGCAGGACGAGCGGCAGCGGGAGCTTCGCCTTGAGGGCCGCCTTGAGTTTGTCCGCCACCGTGATCGACTCCATGATGTCTTCGATGAATACCATGCCGTCGACGACCGGACAGTTGATCTTCTCCAGCAACGTCTTCGAGGTGATGATGGTTCTGAAATTGCACTTCCTCTGCGCGTAGACCGCATTATTCGCGGCGCCGGTCGAATAGTTGATCATGACCGGCGTTCTCCCGCTCATGAGCGCTCCGAGAATAGCGAGGGCGCATCCGGCGGACGTCGGGATCATGACGCCGATGAATCCCTTTTCGAAATCCCTGCATTTTTCCGACAGGATGAGAGACGCGATGAGGGCTTTCTTGTACGTCACCCTGCGGTCGGAGGTGCGGTCGATAAAGGCGAGCTTATCGCCGCACCTCTTCGCAATCTTCACGAAATGCTGGTGGAGGAGCACGCTAAAATCTCATCGTGAGCTGTGCGCTGACGATGTCAATGTACGCGTCGTACGTCCCTCTCAACCCGCCGCGAGACGCGTCGTCACCGGTCGCGGTCTTGTAGATCTCGGGGTCATTGATAAAGAGGTGCGCGTACCCCAGATCGAGAGCGAAGGTGTCGGAAAGCGCATACCCAATGCCGAGTGCCGCCCAGATGCGGTCGGAGTCCGGGATGCGGGGGGTGCGGGGGGGGTTAACTGATGGGTGAAGCTGATCGAGAGACTGTCAGGAAGAGTCACGTCGGCCTCCGCGCCCGTGTCACGAAACCTCGTGCTCAGCAACGAAGGCACGCCGGAAAAATCAGCGTCCCCTTCGAGCGTGTGTTTGACCCGGGATCGGTAAGAGATCCCGCAGCGGGTATCTTTCGAAAACTCGTAAGAGCAGCCCGACATTATACCCGACGCCCTAGCTGTCGCCTTCGACGCTCGCGAAGCCATCGTTCCGCTGCGGAAGGAGACCAGGGATGTCGGCTAAATTACCGATAAGGCCGAAGTCGACGGCATTCGAGAGTTTCGCTTTCACGTACGGAGCGCTGAATCCACCGCCGACGCTCAACCGGTCGGTAACGTTGTACGCAACCGAAGGATTGATAGTGATGCTCATCATGTCCGATTCGATCGCGTGGTACCGGCCGACCCACCCTTCCTCGTATTTCGTGGCGAGCCCGAACGGAGCGTTCACCCCGACACCCACGGAAAGACGGTCACTCACCTTCCTGCTGTAGTAGAAGTTCGGCTCGACTCGCGTCTTGCCCGCTTCGCCGCCGTTCCCACCGGTGAGCGGAAAGCCGGTCGCATAGGTCGACCCTTCGTTGATAAAAACGAGATACGGCATGATCAGATGCGCGCCGGCCACGATCTCGTGCCCCTTGAGGCGCGTCATACCGGCCGGATTGAAGAATATGAATATGGTGGAGGCATCGTCGGCACTCGCGGCACCGCCCGCATAGGCGTTCCCGAGGCCGCGCACACCCTGCTCGATCAGCGCGAATCCTCCTCCGAAGGCAGCGGTTACGGAGCAAAGAGACAAACAGACGACGAGAGCAAAAATGCACTTCAGGTCAAACATCACTCGCACTTCATATTCCCCCTCCTGTGAATGGAATTCGACGACACGTAAAATTACCTGTTTTAAAAATCAATGTCAAGCGGAAAACATCGTCCCGCCATCGGCCGAGCTACGCCGTTCATCGGCTATTGCTGTCATGAGAACATCCTGGTTACATTGTATATTTTCTGAATTCCCCGTGGTGCATTGCACGCTCTGCGCGGTGGAAAAATTTGCGGAAAATGCTAGAATAAGGTACTTCATTCGGAGGGAGGAGCGGTGATTTCGACGAGCGACTTCAGAAAGGGTCTCAAAGTTGAGTACAAAGGAGAGCCATGTGAAATCGTGGATTTCCAGCACGTCAAGATGGGGAGGGGAGGCGCGATCGTCAGGACGAAACTGAAAAGTTTGAAGACGGGCGCGATCCTCGAAGAGACCTTTCGTTCGGGCGAAAAGCTTGAAAAACCCGGCCTCGAGGAAAAGAGCATGCAGTACCTTTACAGTCAAGACGATCTTTACTTCTTCATGGATATGGAGACCTTCGAGCAGATCCCGCTCACCTCGGTGCAACTCGGCGATTCGAAGAACTTTCTCAAGGAGAACATGACCGTGAAGGTCTTGTACCACAGAGAAGCTCCCATCAGCGTCGATATTCCGACCTTCGTCGAACTCGTCGTGGTCAAGACGGATCCTGCCGGATTCAGGGGGGATACCGCCTCAGGAGGAGGAAAGCCGGCCATCTTGGAGACAGGCGCTGTCGTCAAAGTCCCCTTCCACATTAATGAGGGAGACATGATCAAAGTCGACACGAGGACATCGGAGTACATCGAAAGGGTGAAATAATGGAACACGAGGATTTGAAGGAACTTATCGAACTGCTGAAGGACACCGACATCACCGAGCTCCAGATCGAGAAGAACGGAACGAAGGTGAAGATTCGCAGAGAAAAAATCCTCTCTCCGCTCGACCTTCCGATCCAAAAGTCCCCCGTGCTGCAGGAAAAAATCTCTGCGCCGCCGGGCGACGAGACCCAGAGACTGGTGACGATCACCTCGCCGATCGTGGGGACGTTCTACCGTGCAGCCTTGCCCGACGCGAATCCCTTCGTCGAGGTCGGTTCACGGGTTAAAAAGAATCAGGTGCTTTGTATTGTGGAAGCGATGAAGCTCATGAACGAAATCGAGAGCGAGGTCGACGGGATCGTCGTGAAAATCCTCGTCGAAAATGGCCAGCCCGTCGAATACGGCGAACCGCTCTTCCTGATCGAGCCCGTGTAGGTAGCACGTTCCCGGAATGAAAGTCTTCAAGAAAATCCTCATCGCCAACCGCGGGGAGATCGCGGTCAGAATCATACGCGCGTGCAGGGAGCTAGGGATAAAAACGGTTGCGGTGTACTCGGAGGCGGACAGGGGGTCCCTCCACGTGAAACTCGCGGATGAATCGGTCTGTATCGGCCCTGCGAACTTAGCCCAGAGTTACCTCAACATTCCCGCTATCCTGAGTGCCGCCGAAATTACCGACTCCGACGCGATTCACCCGGGGTACGGCTTCCTCTCGGAAAACCATCACTTTGCGGAAGCCTGCACCACGTCCGGCATCACGTTCATCGGCCCGACCGCCGAGAACATCAGGCTCGGAGGCGACAAGGCGAAAGCGCGGCAGATCATGAAGAGGAGGGGCGTACCGGTCGTCTCGGGTAGTGACGGTCCAGTCCCGAATGAAGAGAGCGCGATGAAGATCGCGAAGAAGATCGGGTTCCCGATCGTCCTGAAGGCATCTGCCGGCGGCGGCGGACACGGCATGAAGATCGTGAAAGAGGAAAAAGACCTCGAACAATCCTTCTATTTGGCGCAGCGCGAGGCGTTGACCGCCTTCGGAAACAGCGAGTTGTACATCGAGGAGTACATCCCCGAGCTGAGGCACGTGGAAGTCCAGATCCTCGCGGACAACAAAGGGAATACCGTCTATCTCGGGGAGAGGGACTGCACGATACAGCGGCGGCACCAAAAACTCATCGAGGAAACCCCATCCCCCATCGCGACCACGGAAAAATTCAAGAGACGGATCGGGGAACTCGGCGTAAAGGCAGCGCGCGCGCTCAAATACCGGAATGCCGGCACCGTGGAGTTCATCGTCGATCCGAAAGGGAACATCTATTTCATCGAGATCAACACCCGGATACAGGTGGAACATCCCGTGACGGAGGCGGTGACCGGTATCGACATTGTCAAGGAGCAGATTAAAATAGCCGCGGGGCTGCCGCTCGAGTACCGGCAGAACCAGATCCGTCCGTCGGGACACGCGATAGAGTGCCGGATCAATGCGGAGGACCCTGACCGTTTCATCCCTTCGCCCGGCACGATAACCTTCCTCTCCTTCCCCGGTGGCCCCGGCGTGAGGGTCGACACGGCGATCTACCAGGGATACACGATCCCCCCGCACTACGATTCCCTCATTGCGAAACTGATCGTCCACGGCAGAAACCGTTCGGATGCGATCATGAAAATGAGAAGCGCCCTCCACGAGTTCATCATCGAAGGGATAAACACGACCATCCCCTTTCACAAAAAAGTCCTCGCGAATGCGGACTTCGTGAGCGGTAACTTCTATACGAATTTTATAGAGAAGTTGAACAGTCGTCGGGAAGATGGATAGCCGCAGTGTATCTCGGAGGTCTCTGCTTTATCACCGATAAACGCTTCGGTGGGTGGTCCTACGGAGAGATGGTTCGCCTCGCTCTCGAAGCGGGCGTGAGATGGATCCAGTACCGGGACAAAGAAGGAAGCGGTCGCGATAAATACAGAACCGCTCTCGAGATCAGACGACTGACACTCGATTATGGCGCCGTCTTCATTGTGAATGACCACACCGACATTGCGCTGGCGGTGGACGCCGATGGCGTGCATCTCGGCCAGGACGATCTGCCTGCTGAACAAGCGCGCCGGTTGCTCGGTGGGGAGAAGCTGATCGGCCTTTCCACTCATACGGTCGAACAGGCCGTCAACGGTGAAGCATGCGGTGTCGATTACATCGGTTTCGGCCCTATTTTCACCACGCAAACAAAGGATGCCGGTCGCCCCCACGGCGCCGAGATACTCCACCACCTGCGGAGGCAGGTCAGGATCCCGATCGTTGCGATAGGCGGAATAACGACCGGCAATCTCGCCCCCGTTCTGGAGTCCGGCGTCGATGCCGTCGCGGCCGCGTCAGGGATCCTCAGCGGGGATATTGGGCAGAACGTACGCGCGTTCCTGGAAATAATCGGGCGGCATGCGACCGCTCGGGGATGACGCCGCCCGGACACGGATTGTTACGCGAAGCAGTTTTGCCGCTCGGGAAAAGGCAAAAAACGACAGGAAACCATGACTGAACCGTTATCTTTCTCTTCATCGGGAGGTTTGTGATGAAAAAAACGTTATTGCTCTTCTGTATGGCAGTGCTGCTGTCCTGCGCTTGCCAGAAGCGAGAGGATGTCGTGAAGATCGGTATGGCCGGCCCCATGACCGGCGACCAGGCAAAAATGGGAATGGATTTCAAGAACGGGGTGCTTCTCGCCGTGGACGAATGGAACAGCAGAGGGGGGGTTCTCGGGAAGAAAATCCTTCTCATCGTGAGCGACGATCAGCGCGATCCGAAGCAGGCGGTCGCCGTCGCGAACAAGATGGTGAACGAAGGCGTGGTCGGGGTCATCGGTCACTTCAACTCGAGCTGTTCCATACCCGCCTCGGACGTTTACCACAGAGCGGGCATACCGATGATCACGCCCGGCTCGACGAATCCCCAACTGACGGAGAAAGGGTACCGCAACGTCTTCAGGGTATGCGGCAGGGATGACCAACAGGGGAAGGTGGGCGCTGAATACGTCACGAAGATCCTCAAAGCGAAGCGCGTGGCCGTCCTCCATGACAAAACGACCTACGGGCAGGGTCTTGCCGATGAGTTCAAGAAATTCCTGGGCTCCGGCGTCGACGTCGTCTACTACGGAGGCATCGCGCAGGGCGACAAAGACTTCAAGATGGTTCTCACGACGGTGAAAACGAAAAATCCCGAGATCGTCTTTTTCGGTGGCATTTACCCAGAAGCCGGCCTTCTCGTGAAACAGGCGAGAGAACTCAGCTTGAATGCACCCTTCATGAGCGGTGACGGGACGATAGACACAAAATTCATCGAAATCGCGGGCGCACAGGCAGCGGAGGGAACGTATCTTACCTTCAGCTCCGATCCCAACAACATTCCGACGGCGAAGGGGTTCATCGAGCGCTACCGGGCGAAATTCGGAGAAATCGGCCCATACTCCATCTACGCGTACGACGCGACGAATATCCTTCTGACGGCAATTCGCGAAGCGCGGAGTACCGACGGGAAACTGATCAGCGACACGCTTCACGCGCTCGAGTTCGACGGCGCCCTCGGAAAAATGAAGTTCGACGAAAAAGGAGACGTCACGGAATCCCCCTATGTGGTATGGGTAACCCGCGACGGGAAATTCATCGAACATTGGAAACCATAAGTGAAAAAAGACTTCCATTGTCATTGGTTACTGACTGTCGATACAAGAGGAGGTAGCACATCATGGATATCATGAAAGCGGTCAAAGAGAGGCGAAGTATACGGGATTTCCAGAAGAAACCGATTCCCGACGACCTCGCGAAGAAGTTAATGGAAGCCCTGATATGGGCACCGAGCGCCGGCAATCTTCAATCGCGGAAGTTCTATTTCGTTCTGAACGACTCCGTCAAAAGAATGCTCGCGCGCGCGGCTTTGAATCAGAATTTCATCGCCGAGGCACCGCTCGTGATCGTCGGTTGCGCCGACAGGAGAATATCCTCCAAATACGGCGACCGCGGCGTGGACCTGTACATGATCCAAGACGTTGCCGTCAGCATCATGGGCATGATGCTCGTCGCGCACGAGAACGGTCTCGGTTCCACCTGGGTCGGTGCCTTCCACGAGAAGGACGTCGCCAAGATCTTGCAGCTGCCGGCGCATCTGCGGCCCGTCGCCATCGTTCCCGTGGGATATCCATCGAAGATACCCTCCCCTCCTCCGAGGGTGTCACTACGAGAAGCAGTGGAGGTCATAGAATGAAGATTGCGGTCAATACGGGCGGTGGCGATGCCCCGGGGCTGAATGCCGTCATTCGGAGCGTCGTCCTCGCCGCCAACCGAAAAGGCTGGGAGGTGTACGGGATTAAATACGGGTACCGGGGCCTTCTCGACACGAAACAGATAGTGAGGCTCACGCCCGAATACGTCTGGGACATCACAAATATCGGCGGCACGATCCTCGGTACGGCAATCAAAGGGGACCCGTTCAATTTCCCCATGGCAACGATTGATGGGACGTACGTCGAGACGGATATTTCGGATACCATCATTTCCAACTTCAAGGCGCTCGGCTTCGATGCGCTCATCGCGATCGGCGGAGACGGGAGTCTTCGCATTGCCAGCAAATTTTTGAAGAAAGGGTTGCCGATCATCGGGGTCCCGAAGACCATCGATAACGACATCAGTTCGACCGACTTCACCTTTGGCTTCGACACCGCCGTCAATACCGCCACCGAAGCGATCGACAAACTGCATACGACCGCAAAATCACACGACCGGGTCATGGTCGTCGAGGTGATGGGAAGATACGTGGGCTGGATTGCCTTGCACTCCGGCATTTCCGGATCCGCGGACGTCATCCTCATTCCCGAGATACCCTTCGACATCGAGAAAGTCTGCAACAAGGTCAGGCAGCGCGCGCTTATCGGCCAGGACTATTCGATCGTCGTCGTCGCGGAGGGCGCAAAACCGGTCGGAGGGGACGTCACCGTCCTCGAGCAGGCACCAGTCGGCGGAGAGGTCAGGCTCGGGGGGATAGGCCGAAAAGTTGCCGACGCAATCGGGAGGATGACGGGGAAGGAAACGAGGCACATCGTCCTCGGACATCTCCAGAGGGGAGGCGCTCCGACGACATTCGATCGGCTCCTCGCCCTGAGGTTCGGCGTCGCAGCGGTCAATCTCGCGGAAGCCGGAAAGTTTGGCTACATGGCAGCTCTCCGTTCAACGGAAATCGTCTGCGTGCCCATAGAGGAAGCGATCGGTCAGATGAAGTCCGTTTCGCCGGACTCGGATATCGTTCAGACGGCGCGCTCGCTCGGCATCAGCTTCGGGGACTGACGATCCGAAGTTCCTCTATTGTGCACGACATGTCCTCGGGCGGTGGGCTTGAAAATTCCATGTACTGACCCGTGACCGGATGGACGAACCCCAGCAGCGCTGCATGGAGCATCTGACGGGGAACGTGGAGCAGTCCCTTCCCCCTGATGGCGAGCGATACCTTTCTCCCGTATGTCCTGTCGCCGACGACCGGATGGCCGATTGCGGCGAAGTGGACTCTGATTTGATGCGTCCTTCCGGTTCCGAGCGTGACCCCGATCAGTGTCGCGGCACCGAATCGCTTGAGCACCTTCCACGAGGTCCACGCCTCTTTCCCCCTCTTCGTCCTCGTCGACATCTTTTTCCTGTCGGTTAGTGAGCGGCCGATTTCGAGGTCGATGGTGCCTTCGTCCCCTCTCAAGTCGCCAAAGACGAGCGCCCGGTAGCTTCTCCGAATGCTCCGCCTTTGAAACTGCCCGACGAGGCTATAGTAGGCATAGTCATCCAGGGCAACGACCATAACGCCCGACGTATCCTTGTCGAGCCTGTGAACCACGCCCGGTCTGAGAGGCGCTCCCACGGACGCGAAGTGGTCGCAGACCGACGCGAGCGCGTTCATCAACGTCCCGCGTGCGTGCCCCGCCGCCGGGTAGACAACCATGCCAGGGGGCTTGTTTACAACGATTAACTGATCGTCTCGATAGAGGATATCGAGGGGTATAGGCTCCGGGACGAGGACCCCGGCCGTCTTTTCGCCGAACTCGATGACGACGACGTCATTTCCTCTCACCCTGTAGCTGGCCGCGACCTCTGTGCCGTTGACGAGTACGTCACGGTTCCCGATCATTTTTTGGATCTGCGAGCGGCTGACTTTCGTCTTCCGGGCGAGGAAGAGATCGATCCGCTCGCCTGCTTCCGCAGGATGAATAACGATCTGTTCTCGCCGCATGAACGATCAACCCCCGCAAATGCACGAGAAGAGTGCGGCTTTTCTAAGAACAATTATGTTTCGATACGGATAATCTCTCGCCGTCATCGAATGAAAGAACGTTTCGTCTGACAGGGCGGATTTGCCGAGCGAAAGCTCTGTCTGTACTTTCCCGTGGCATCTCATCACCCTCGCGACCCGTTCATCTACCGCTCACCGCCTGTGACGTTCGGTCGAGTATCGCGCCGGCTCCCGATGTCAGCGGCATATCTTCCGTTCCACCTGCGCGCAGATGCCGTAGAGCATGTTCATCTCCCACTCGGTCAGTCCGGCCCTTGCGATGAGGCGCGCGAGGTTCTTCATGATCTTCGCTTCGAGGTCCGTGTTTCCGCGAGGAATGTATTCGAGCAGCTTGAGCGTCGACTCGACCCTCCCGTAGAAATGCTGAAGTTTCTCCTGCGTTACCAGCTTCGGCAGTGACGCGCCCCACACGCCTTGGGTCAATTCATACGCGACGAGCATGACGCTCTGCGCGAGATTGAGAGATGGCGCCGCCGCATCGGACGGTATGGTGACGAGCAGACCGCACCTGTTCACTTCACTGTTGGTGAGTCCGTTTCGCTCCCTTCCGAACACGATCGCAACCTTGTTCTTCGCCGCTACCGAAACGATCCTTTCGACGCCGTCTCTGAGAGGAAGGATCAATCCCCTTCGCCTTCCGAGCCTCCGCGTCGTCCCGACAATCAGGTGTTTGTCGCGGATCGCGCCATCGAAGGTTGCGTGCACCCTCGCCTGTTTGAGAATCTCATAGCCCTGACACGCCATCCACCGCGCCTCCCTTGTCCGAAACCGGACAGGGTTCACCAACTCGAGATTCCTGAACCCCATATTGAGCAGGGCTCTCCCGGCAGCCCCGACATTTCCGGGTTCCCGGGGTTCGACAAGGATGAAGGAGACGTTCTCTTTCCATGACGGATTCATGCCGATAGCCATTATACCAGAAGGCACGTTCTCGTCACAGATCGTTCGTTGATTGCGAAGACGGGCTTGCAGTATACTGATGCATCGACCGTTTCACGCGCTAACACTTTTCATTCATAAATTTCGGGCGATGGTGAGAGGACGTAGTGTTCGAGCGGGTTTATTGTGCCGGTGTTCAAATACTGTGCATTCGATACTAACGGGGCACAATCGCCTCGCAGGCCCTCCGATCTCCATCGGGGGGCCGAGAACGGGCGAGAATACCCCGTCCCGTCTCGTGAAGGTATGGATAATCTGGGCCAAGGGGAATTGGCACATGTCCGGGTCCGTCGACAACGTCGAGCATTGCTGATGCCGATGTATCGTCCTGAGCCTGCCGAAGGACCCGCCAAGGGCCTGCAGGCATATCCATCGCACGTTGTCGCCAAATGCGGGTCGTAGACGACATGAGCCGCCATCCCCGACCCGATTTGGGAACCTGGTTTTCACTATTGTCCGATTTGTCCGGGCGATGACAAACGTCCACACGACCGAAACACGTGTACCCGAAAGGAGCGCATATGGAAAAGTTCTTTCTCGAAAGGAATTCCGCCGCCCTCGTCATCATCGACATCCAGGAGCGTCTCGCAGCCGTCATGAAGATGAAAGACGCGGTCGTCAACAACTGTCTTCACCTCATCGAGCTTGCGAAAATGTACTCGATCCCGATCATTCTCACCGAACAGTACCCGAAAGGTTTGGGACCGACCGTGGAACCATTACGCGCCGCTCTGCCCGACGTGCAGCCGATCGAGAAACTGGCCTTCAGTTGCTGTGACGAACCCTCGTTCCTCGACGCGATCAGAGGCATCGGGAGGACGTCTCTTATCGTCACGGGGATGGAAACCCATATCTGCGTCCTCCAGACGAGCATCGGCCTTCTCAGGGAAGGTTACAGTGTCCATCTCGTGAAGGACGCCGTGTGCTCGAGGACGAAGGAGAATTGGAAGGTTGCCTGCGAATTCATCCGAGATGCGGGAGGGGTTATCACCTGCACGGAAACGGTCCTTTTCCAGCTCCTCAAGGTTGCGGGCACAGAAGAATTTAAAGCCATTTCGAAGAGAATTAAATGACTCCCATGGGCGGTGAATGGGTCGAGGTCTCTATTACATACGACCCCCTCGAGGCGGAGATGATCAGAGACGTCCTCGAGAGCGGGGGTATCCCTGTCGTTCTCCGCTCGTCGAAAGTAACCCCGTACCCGGTGAATATCGGAAAAATGGGCGAGATAAGAATCCTGGTGCGGAAGGAAGACCGGGAAGCGGCCGAAGAAGCGCTACAGGCGGAGACGGAAAAGACTACCGAAGATACCTGACCTTCATTTCGAAAGGCTGTTTTTGAGGCCCCGCGACCGGCCGTTCTGGATACCCGACAGCGACCACCGCCATGAATTCTCCCCTCGGTTCACCCAGGAAGTGGAGTACTTCATCCTTGAGGAGGAATAAAATCCCCAGCCACACCGTTCCAATGCCCAGAGAAGTCGCTGCGAGGAGCATATTTTCCACCGCAGCCGCGGAACTCTGGATCTCCATGGTGCGGAAAAAATCCCGCGCCATGCCTTTTTCGATTTCGAAGAGCTCTGTCCCGCGCTCGACGAGGTCGCCCGTATTCGCCACGGCGATGACGACGGGCGCACTCAGGATGCTCCGTGCCGCCATACGGAGCAAGGCAGACGCGGGTTTCGGAAATTCAGCCGACTTCGCCGTCACGAGCTGCGCCAGTTCCTGCTTCTTCGAACCGCGAATGACGATGAATTTCCACGGCTGCTGGTTGTGGGCAGATGGCGCTTCGTTCGCGGCACGAAGGAGAAGGGTGACAATCTCATCGGGCACATCCCGTTCAGAAAATCTCCGTACGCTCCGCCGCTTGCGGATCGCGTCTAACGTCTCATTGTGAGGGTACCCGGGCAAAGAAGGGGCGTCTCTTAGAAGCCTTTGACCGCCATCCTCGCAAACTCAACAAGGGCTGTCGGGAATACGCCGATGATGAGGACTGCAGCGGTCGTAACCGCGAGGGCGACTCCGCTCGAGAAAGACGTGGAGAGACTGACCGTTACCTTCGGATCTCTCATGTACATGTACATGACAATCCTGAGGTAAAAGTATGCCGATATCGCGCTGAAGATCACCGCAACGACGACAAGCCACGTATACCCCGCGTTGACCGCCGCCATGAAGATATACAGTTTGCCGATAAAGCCGGCAGTCGGAGGGATTCCGGTGAGAGAGAACATAAAAATGAGCATGAGCGCCGCAGCCATTGGGTGGGTCTTTGAAAGTCCCTCATAGTCGTAGATACTGTCACCTTTGAACCCTTCGCTCCTCAGCATGATGATGACCGCAAACGCGCCGATGTTCATGAACGCGTAAATCATGAGGTAGTTCATCATGCTCGCGAGCCCTTCGTTGTTCGCGACGATGACGCCGAGCAGTGCGTACCCGGCATGCGCGATCGACGAATACGCGAGCATCCTCTTTATGTTCGTCTGCGCGAGCGCGATGATGTTCCCGACCGCCATCGTGAGGATGGCCAGGGGAATCAGAATGGTCACCCAGTCCACGCGTGCCGCCGCGAAGGCAACGAGGAAAACTCGCCCGATGACAGCGAAACCGGCCGCTTTGGGCCCGACCGACATGAACGCGGTAATCGAGGTGGGTGCTCCTTCGTACACGTCGGGTGCCCACATATGGAACGGGGCAGCGGCAATTTTGAATCCGAATGCGACCATCAGGAACAAGATCGAGAGCAGAAGAGAAACGTTGTCGTAGAGCCCGCGCTCGACGATAAAGGCTGCAATCCCCTTGAGGTCCGTCGTTCCGGTCAAACCGTAGACAATCGAGATACCGTAGAGAAGAAATCCTGATGAAAACGCGCCGAGCAGGAAATACTTCAACGCTGCTTCGTTGGACTTGATATCGTGCCTGATGAAACCGGCGAGGATATAAGTGCTGAGCGCCATGAGTTCGAGCCCGAGGTAGAGGACGATCAGGTCTCCCGCAGACGCCATAATCATCATGCCGATCGTCGAGAAGAGGATGAGGCTGTAATACTCCCCATAATTCACCCTCTCGATGGCAATGTACTTGATGGATATGAGGATGGAGAGGATGACATTGACGAAGAAGATGATCTTGAAAAACGTGCTGTACCCGTCGGAGATAAACATCGTCCCGAACGTCTCACCGCGCGGACCGAGCAGCGTGAGCGCCACGAGAGCGACGCCCGCCATGCTGATGACCGCAACCGCCTCCTTCTTTTTGACCACGAGGTCGATCAGCATTACGAAGAGCGCAAGCGCCGTCATGAGGAGTTCCGGTACTATCGGCGTCAGATCGGGAAGCTGAAAATTCATCTGATTACCTCCAGCACAGCTTTAGCCGCTACCGCCTCCTGCATCCCAGCGGAGGAAACCCTCTCGAGGAGGTGCGCAACAGAGGGGTGCATAAAACTGAGGAACGTATTCGGATACACTCCTATCCAGAGTACGAGAATGATGAGGGGAATCAAGGTAATCGTCTCCCGAACGTTCATGTCGGGGAGACCATAGACTTTCGGATTGACCTCCATGAAGAATATGCGCTGATAGAGCCAGAGCATGTATCCCGCACCGATGATAATGCCTGTGCACGCGAGCACACCCACGAGCTTGCTCTTCATAAAGCCGCCGAGCAGGATGAGGAATTCCCCGATGAACCCGTTCGTCGCCGGCAGTCCAATCGACGCCAGGGTGAAGACCATGAAGAACGACGCGTAAATGGGCATGACGGTCGCGAGACCGCCGTAATCGACGATGAGCCTCGAATGGGTTCTGTCGTACACGATCCCCACGGACAAGAAGAGCGCGCCGGTCACGATACCGTGATTGATCATCTGGAGGATGCCTCCTTCAATCCCCTGCGTGTTCAGGGCAAAAATGCCGAGCGTGACGAAGCCCATGTGGCTGACAGAACTGTAGGCGATGAGCCGCTTCAAATCGGTCTGCGCGAGGCAGATGACGGCGCCGTAAATGATCGCGATGACCGACAGCGTGAGCATGACCGGTGTCATCGCTTTCGCCGCCTCCGGGAAAAGCGGCAGCGAGAACCTCAGGAACCCGTACGCGCCCATCTTGATGAGGATGGCCGCGAGGATGACGCTGCCCGCCGTCGGCGCCTCCGTGTGCGCATCCGGAAGCCAGGTGTGGACCGGCCACATCGGAACCTTCACCGCGAACGCCGCGAAGAAAGCCCAGAAGAGCCACAATTGCATCGTATAAGGATACGTCCTCGTCATGAGGTCGAGAATGTTGAACGTCTTGCCTCCATAGAGGTAGAGCACGATAATGCCGACGAGCATGAGGACGCTCCCGACGAGCGTATAGAGGAAGAACTTGATCGCCGCGTAGACCCTGTTGGGGCCACCCCAAACGCCGATGATGAGGAACATCGGGATGAGCATGGCTTCCCAGAAAAGGTAGAAGAGGAAGAAGTCGAGCGAGCAGAAGACGCCGATCATGAACGACGTCGTGAGGAGAATCGAGATGTAAAACTCTTTCACCTTCTTCGTGATCGACTCCCACGAGATGAGGACGCACAGGATGGCAGTGAGCGTCGAGAGGAGAACGAGGAGAATGCTTATCCCGTCAACGCCGAGGAAGTAATGGATATTCCAGTTCGGAATCCAGCTGTGACGCTCGACGAACTGCATCTTGTGTGTCGTCTTATCGAACTCCGTGAAGAGTGGCAAGGAGAGGAGGAACGTTGCAATGCTCGTGACGAGTGCGATGAACTTCGTGAGGAGCTCCCATGATCGCCTCATGATTAAAATGAGGAGAGATCCCAGAATCGGCAAGAAGATGAGCAGACTAAGAATCGGGTAGCTCAAGTGATTCATGATTACCTGTTGTTCCATATCGTCTTATCTCATAAAATAGAGGAGCGCTAGGATGAAGACCGCCCCCGCTGCCATGAAGATGCCGTAGTGTTCCACGATGCCCGTCTGGATCTTCCGGAGGCTCTGACTGAACCGTCCGATCGCACCCGGCACGCCATTGACGATGCCCTCGATAATCTTTGCATCCGTTATCGCAACGAGCACGCTGTTCGCGATCCAGAGTGTCGGCTTCACGATCGTATAGTGGTAAAGCTCATCGACGTAGTACTTGCGGAAAGAGATTCTGTAGAGCATCGAGAATTGCTCCGCGAGTTTTTTCGGCAGATCCGTCTTCCTCAGGTAGAAGAAAGCCGCGAGTCCTATGCCGAGCAGAGCGATCGTCGTCGACAGCCCCATGACCGCCCATTCTTCGGCGTGCGTGCCATGGAATTCCGGATGTCCGAGAACCGGCTCGAGAAAATGCGCGAAATGCGCGCCGCCGCCAAGGATCGGCGGGATCCCTACCCATCCGGCCGCTACCGCTCCGACGGCAAGGAACATAAGCGGGACCGTCATGATCTTTGGCGATTCGTGGATATGGTGCTCGCCGTGATGAGATCCTTGAGCGCCGTGACCCGCTGCGTGGGTGTTATGCCCCGAACCGTGCGTATCGTGTCCGGGGTCGTGGGAGCCATGTCCCGCATCGTGGGCACCGTGCCCTGAAGTGTGCGGAGCGGGATGCGCGTGAGCGCTGTGGGTCACCGCGTGCCCGTGCGCCTCCGCGTGGTGTCCGCCGCGGTACGTTCCGTGGAACGTCAGGAAGATCAGCCTGAACGTGTAGAGAGGCGTGAAAAATGCGACCGCCGTGCCCATGAGCCAGACGAGTTTCCCGACGCTCGAATGGGAAGCGTAGGCTGACCAGATAATTTCGTCCTTGCTGAAGAATCCGGAAAATCCCGGTACTCCCGCCGCACTGAGCGCCGCGATGATGAAGACCGCGTAAGTAATCGGCATGTACTTTTTCAAGCCACCCATTTCCTGAATATCGTTCGTATGGACGGCGTGAATCACGCTCCCCGCGGCGAGGAAAAGGAGTGCCTTGAAAAACGCATGGGTGTACAGGTGGAAAATACCCGCAGCATACGCCCCGACGCCGCACGCGAGGAACATGAGGCCCAGGTGACTGCACGTCGAGTATGCGATGATTCTCTTGATGTCGTTCTGAGTAATCGCAATGGTCGCCGCGAACAGAGATGTCGCAGCCCCGATGATCGCCACCGTGTCCATTGCAAACGGCGAAAGATTGAAGATCGGATTGCACCTCGCGACCATGAAAACCCCCGCGGTCACCATGGTCGCCGCATGGATGAGGGCGCTCACAGGAGTCGGGCCCTCCATGGCGTCCGGCAACCAGACGTGGAGAGGTATCTGGGCCGATTTCCCCACCGCTCCGCAGAAGAGGAGGAGCGCTATGAGCGTGGGCAGGTCGACAGTGAATCCGAGGAAATCGACGCGCTGCCCAGCGATAGAGGAAACGTTCCCGAACACGTCGGCATAGTGAAGCGTCCCGAACGCGATAAAGACCATGAAAACGCCGATGCCGAAACCGAAATCGCCGAACCTGTTGACGATAAACGCCTTCTTCCCGGCATCCGCAGCGGATTTTTTGTTGAAGTAATAGCCGATGAGGAAGTAGGAGCAGAGGCCGACGCCTTCCCAGCCGAAGTAGAGGAGCAGGAAATTATTCCCCATGACGAGCATGAGCATGCAGAAGGTGAACAGGTTCAGGTACGCGAAAAACCGGTAGTACCCCGTATCGCCGTGCATGTATCCGATCGAGTAGATGTGGATGAGGGTCGCGCACGTCGTGACGACGATGAGCATCACCGCCGTCAGCGGATCGATGAGAAAACCGACGGAGACCTTGAACGTCCCCGAAACGATCCACGAATAGAGGTCTGCATCGATCGTATGGCCCGCGAGGACGTCACGCAACGTGAACAGAGAGCACACCCATGAGCCAGCGACGGTAAGGACCCCCGGCCAGTGCGCCCCGTATCTGGTCACTTCCTTGCCGATCAGGATATTGACGATGAACCCGACCAGCGGGAGGAAAGGTATCAACACATGGTAAAATTGCAGTTCCATGCTACCCCCGCAGCTCCTTCACATCATCCACATGAGCCGTGGCCTTGTTCCTGAAGAGCGCGATCACGATCGCAAGCCCGATCGCCGCTTCTGCAGCCGCGACCGCGATGACGAAGAACGCGAGAATCTGGCCTCTCAAATCTTGGAGGTAGTGGCTCAGCGCAATGAGGTTGATATTGACCCCATTCAGCATGAGTTCGATCGACATGAACATGAGGATGACGTTCCTCCGCGACAGGAATCCGAAAACGCCGATCGCAAAGACGATCACGCTGAGCACCATGTACCAGCTTAACGGTACCATCCTACCCTCTCAACCCCTTCTTGGCGAGAACGATCGCTCCGATGATGGCGACGAGCAGAATCAGGGACGTTATCTCGAAGGGGTACAGGAATTCCGTGTAGAGAACTTTCCCCAGAGCGATCGCATTCGTCTCCTGCTGTATATGCTCGATCGTGTACATCCCAGGTGGCGCTGCGATGAACGAGCGCAGTGCCATGAGCACGACCACGAGGAGGCCGACCGCAAAGGTAAACCCCGCCGCCCCGGCACCGATGAACCTGCTGATCCTCATCTCTTCCCGCACGTTCACGAGCAAAACGGCGAACAGGAATAGTACGAGGATACCGCCCGCATAGACGATGACCTGCACCGCTGCGAGAAACTCCGCATTCAGGAAGAGGTAGAGAGCCGCGATGTGAAAGAAGAGGAGCAGCATCCACGCGACGCTATGGATAGGGTTCTTCCTCGTGATCACGACGAGTGCGAGCACCGTGATCGCGAAAGCGAAGTACGCGAAGAACGCCTGCTGGATCATTGCTGTTTCCCTCTGAACGTTGCCTGGCCAGGCGGAGTACCGAAATCATCGGACATCGGTCGCCAGAACTTCTTAAAGTACTCCTCCCCCTTCGTGCCCGGCATGTATTTGTCCCAGCTCTCGAGGAGCCTCTCCCTCTTGAGGATCAGGTCCTCTTTCCGGTACGCGGAATACTCGTAATTTTCGGTAAGCGCGATCGCTCCGTACGGGCAGGCTTCCACACAGAAGCCACAGTAAATGCAGCGCAGGACCTCGATCTCGTACTTGGTCACTTTCCCCTTCGCGCGACCGATGCTGATGCACTGGGAGGGACAGATCGCCGCGCAGAGTCCGCAGCCGACGCACTTCGCCTCCCCCTGTCTCTTCGCCAGGGCGTGCTGCCCCCTGAATCCCGGCGCGATCGGTCTTCTCTCCTTCGGGTACTGGATCGTCACCGCGTGGGAAAACATTCTCCGCAGCGTGAGCGCCATCCCCTTCAGGATCTCGATGAAGGTGAACCGTTTGACGATAGCCTTTGCGATCGCGTTCCAGTCTCTCATCGCTATAAGATAAGTTTCACGAATCCCGTGACGACGATGTTCGCCAGCGCGATCGGGATGAGGATCTTCCATCCGATCTTCATGAGCTGGTCATACCGGTAGCGTGGCACGGTCGCACGGATCCAGTAATAGAAAAAGATGAATGCGTACACTTTTATGAGATACCAGACGATGCCCGGGACGTACTCGAGGAACGGGAGGATTTTCAAAACGTACCAGGGAAGCGTCCATCCGCCGAGGAAGCAGACCGCGGAAATCGAGGCTATGATGAACATCGCGATATACTCGCCCAGGAAAAAGAGGGCGAACCTGAACCCGCTGTACTCGGTGAAATACCCGGCGACCAGTTCGCTCTCCGCCTCCGGGAGGTCGAACGGCGTCCGGTTCGTCTCTGCGACCGCGGAGATCGTGAAGACGATAAAAGCGACGAACTGCGGGATGACGTACATGCCAAACACCGATTGCTGCTGGGCCCTCACAATGTCGGAGAGATTGAACGACCCCGCGAGGATCATAACGCCCACGAGACTGAGACCCATGGCGATTTCGTAGCTGAGCACCTGCGCCGAGGAGCGAAGCCCGCCGATGAACGCGTACTTCGAATTGGAGGCCCAACCGGCGAGGAATATGCCGTACACGCCGATGCCGGCGATCGCGAAAATGAACAACAGCCCCACGTTGATATCCGCGATGACGAAATTCTCGGAGTACGGGATGACCGACAAATTCACCATGGCGGAGGCCATGAAGATGACGGGCGCGAGGTAGAACATCGCCTTGTCCGCCTGCGCAGGGATAATGTCCTCTTTAAAGAAGAGCTTGAGGCCGTCAGCGAATGGCTGAAGGAGACCGTGCGGCCCGACCCTCATGGGGCCGAGACGAACCTGCATGTGGCCGATGACTTTCCGTTCGAAGTACGTCGCGTACGCGACGTGGAGGAGGCCCACGGCGAGCACAACGGCAATCTTCACGATGATGATGAGCACATTGATGCCGAACGCCGCCAGTCCCTCGAGCGTCGCAGGATCTATGATGTTCGCCGCATTCATTGCTAACGGTCGCATTCTCCGAGCACGATGTCGATCGTCCCGATCGCCGCGATGACGTCGGCGACCAGATGACCCACGCAGAGCCTCGGCAGGCACCCCGCGTGGACGAACGACGGTGCCCTCACGCGCATTCGGTAAGGTTTCCCCGAGCCGTCGCTCACGAAATAGAACCCGAGTTCTCCTTTGGGGACCTCCGTCGCAACGTAAATTTCGCCTTCCGGCACCTTCGGTCCCTTCTTTATGAAATCGAACTGCCTCGTCAGATTCTGCTGCGCTTCCTTGATGTCATCCGGCAGTTTGTCGGGCGCAACCGCCAGCTCGGCGAGCTTCTCGTCGCTCAGCCCTTTCCCCCCCGGTACGACCGTCAGCGCTTTGAACTTGCAGGTGGTGAAACAGGTCGAACACTGGAGGCACTGCGATTGATCGATCTTGTGCGCCTTCTTCTTTTCTCCCGAGATCGCTTTCGCCGGGCACGCCCTCAAACACATACCGCAGCCCTTGCACGCCTTCTCGATGATGAAATACGCCATGTCCGTCGGCTGCGTGATCGGCAGCATTTTGTCTTTGGGGGGAAGGACGAACTTCGGATCGTCAGCCATGACAGGCCCCGGCGGCAATTTTTCGATACACTGCCGGATAATGCTGTTCGACTGCCGCATCTCGAGCATTCTGCAACGGTACCGATCGTACGTGTCACCCGCGGTTCCGATCGGGACGTCGAATTCCACCTGATCATAGGCGTCGTACGGCATATGCTTCCTCACGTCGTACGGCACGCCCGATCCCCTCAGCGTCGGACCCGTCATGCCCCAGTTGACCGCCTCTTCCGCGGAAATCACCCCGATGCCGACCGTTCTCTGCAGCCAGATCCGATTTTGGTCGATAAGGGTCTCGTATTCGAGGATCCTCGAGGGGAACTCCTCGGTAAACTTCCACAGGCTGTCGAGGAACGCCTGCGGCACGTCGTTCCGCACGCCTCCGACCCGCGGATACGTGACCGTGAGCCGCGCACCGCAAATCATTTCGAAGAGATCGAGAATCCATTCTCTTTCACGGAAACAGTAAAGGAAGACGGTCATCGCCCCGATATCGAGGGCGTGGGTCGCGAGCCAGAGCAAATGATTCGCGATCCTCGACATCTCCCCGACGATGGTTCTGATGAACTTTGCCCGCATCGGGGGGTCTATGCCGAAGAGCTTCTCGACCGCGACGCAGTAACCGATGTTATTCGACATCGCGGAGACGTAGTCCATTCGGTCCGTGAGCGGAAGGGCCTGGAAGTAACTCAGGTTCTCGCCGAGCTTCTCGATCCCGCGATGGAGGTAACCCACGTAGGGAGTCACCTTCACGATCGTTTCGCCGTCGATATCGAGGACGAGACGGAGAACGCCGTGTGTCGCGGGGTGTTGCGGACCCATGTTGACATTCAGTTCCCTCGTCTCGAAGATTCTCTCCGCTTCCTTCTGAATCATATCAACCTTCCCACTCGAACTCTCTCAGTTCCCGAGAACGTTTCACCATATCGGTAAATCCCGGCCAGTCATGCTCGAAGTCAGGGCCTTTCAACGGATAATCCTTTCTGAGCGGATACCCTTCCCAATCCTCCGGCATGAGAATCCGTCTCAGGTCCGGATGCCCGGTGAAAGTGATGCCGAACATATCGTAGCACTCCCGCTCGTGCCAGTTCGCACCGGCCCAGATGGGCACGACAGAGTCGATCTTCGGATCGTTCTCCGGCACCTGGGCGCGTATTCTGATTCTGTGCCGGTACTTGATGGAGTAAAGGCTGTACACCACTTCGAACCGAACGTCTTTCTTCTTCGCGTAGTCGACAGCCGTGAGGTCCTGGAGATGGTCAAAGCTGAGGAAGGGATCGTCATGGAGGTATCTCAGAATCGCGACGATCTGCCCCTTCTTGACGATGACGGAGACCTGGTCTCTGAATTCAACGACCTCGACAACCTGGTCGGGGAATGCCTCTCTTATTTTTTCAGCGATGGCGAGCGGCGCAAGGCCTGACGGGGCGAATGTCAGCCGTACCTGCGTTACCGCCATGGGCTCCACCTCGCGCGTTCTTTCCGCATCTTTTCCTGGAGCATCATCATGCCTTCAAGCAACGTCTCCGGGCGCGGCGGACAACCGGGCACGAACACGTCGACCGGCAAAAAGGTATCGCAGCCTTGAACCGTGCTGTACGTCTTGAAGACGCCGCCGGTGCACGCGCAGCTCCCCATCGCGACGACATAGCGCGGCTCCGGTATCTGGTCGTAGACCCGCCTCACCACCGGGGCCATCTTCTTCGTCACCGTGCCGGCGACGATAACGCAGTCAGACTGACGCGGCGACCCTCTGAAAATAATGCCGAATCGGTCGAAGTCGTAATGGGATGCACCGACCGCCATCATTTCGATGGCGCAGCACGCGAGTCCGAAGGTGGTTGGCCAGATGGATGACAGTCTCCCCCAGTTGATGATCTTGTCGAGCGATGTGACGATGACATTGGGCGGTAGGACCTTAACGCCTCGTTCCACCTCGACGAGACCGACTGTTGACGTATCGATCAGCATCTTTCCTCCCTGCTGTCAGATCAATCCCACTCGAACGCCTCTTTCCTCCAAGCATAGACGTAGCCGACGAGGAGGATCACGATGAAAAGCACCATCTCGATGAACGCATAGATACCGATTTTATCGAAGACGACGGCCCACGGGTAGATAAAGATCGCTTCCACATCGAACACCACGAAGAGCATTGCGATGATGTAGAAGCGGATGGAGAACCGGTAACGAGGCTCCCCTTTCGGGGTGATGCCGGATTCGTACGGCATCAGCTTCTCGAAATACGGTTTCCGGGGCCTGAAAATATAGCCGATGAGAAGCGCGCCGAGACCGAACGCGCCGGCGATAAGGATGAAGATGAGGACCGGCAGATATTCGGATGGCAAATAGGTTCCAGGCATAAGCGGTTATGTTATACTGAAAAGCGTTTACGCTTGTCAAGCAAAAAAATGTGTCGCCGCCATTAATTTTTATAGGGATTTTTATAAGGAGAAATGACGCCGAAAATCGTCTCGAACGGCGTCATCCGTGGGCATACCTGTATCGCGATTCATCTCCCGAATTCGTCTTCGGACGTTCACTCCCACGCAGTGTTCGCGTTCCGTGCCGGTCATCGATCGCTCCGGGCGAAACGACCGAACGCGATCAGCTTTCAAAGAAAGGATCTCCATGTACCGAATAGCGAGAAAGGACATCCTTTCCGAAGCGGTCGTCTCCTTCGAGATAGAGGCGCGCGAGATCGCGAACAAGGCGAGAGCGGGGCAATTCTTCGTGCTGAGAATAGATGAACGAGGGGAGCGTATTCCCCTTACGATCGCCGATTTTGACAGAGACCGTGGCACGATCACGACCGTTTTTCAGAAAGTGGGCAAGACGACTCACCATCTGGCCACGCTCGGCGAAGGCGACTCCATTTCTGATGTGGTGGGCCCTTTGGGAACGCCGACGCACATCGATCGCTTCGGGAACGTCATCTGCGTGGGCGGCGGTGTCGGTATCGCGCCTATCTTCCCGATAGCCCGCGCCCTGAAGCATGCCGGCAACACGGTCATTTCAATAATCGGCGCGCGGATGCGGGAACTGATTTTCTGGGAGGAAAAAATGCGGTCCGTCTCCGACAAGCTCATCGTCACGACGGACGACGGCTCCTATGGACGCAAAGCAGTCGTGACCGTGCCCCTCGATGAGCTGCTCACGAACAATGAAGATATCCAGAGGGTCTACGCGATCGGCCCCGCGATCATGATGAAATTCGTGTGCATCACCACGCAGAAGCACCGGGTGAAGACGATCGTCAGCCTGAACTCCATCATGGTCGATGCAACAGGGATGTGCGGTGCGTGCAGGGTGGAGGTCGGGGGAGAGACGAAATTTGCCTGCGTCGATGGTCCTGAATTCGACGGTCACGCAGTCGATTTCGACGTGCTCATGGCGCGCCAGCGGATGTACCTCAGCGAGGAAAAAGAAGCGCTCGAGCACTACCGGAAGAAAAAGGAGGTCTCGTAAATGGGAGAGCGGCAGGAAACCGAGAGACCGAAAAAGAGAATCCCCATGCGAGAGCAGCCTCCCGGCGAACGGGCGAGGAACTTCATGGAAGTCCCCTACGGGTATACAGCCGAAGAAGCAGTGGAAGAGGCGTCGAGATGTCTCCAGTGCCTGAAGCCGATGTGCCGTCTGGGGTGCCCCGTGTTGGTCGATATCCCCGCGTTCATCAAATTAATCCGGGAGGGGCGCTTCATCGAGGCAGCCTGGAAAATCAAGGAGGATAACGCGCTTCCCGCGGTCTGCGGGAGGGTGTGCCCGCAGGAGATACAGTGCGAATCGCTGTGCATCCTCGGGAAGAAAGGCGAACCGGTCGCGATCGGAAATCTTGAGCGTTTTGTCGCCGATTTCGAGCGCGACGCGGGAGAGATCAGAGTGCCGGAAAAACTCCCGACAACGGGGAGAAGGATCGCCGTGATCGGTTCGGGCCCGGCGGGTCTCGCCTGTGCGGCCGACCTCGCGAAGTTAGGCCACCACGTTACCATATTTGAAGCACTGCATAAGCCGGGAGGCGTCCTCATCTACGGCATACCGGAATTCAGGCTTCCGAAAATCATCGTCGAGAGAGAAGTCGACTACATCAAAAAGCTCGGCGTCGACGTCATGGTGAACACCGTAATCGGCAAGCTCTACACGATCGACGAACTCCTCACCGAGGGACGCTACGATGCCTGTTTCATCGCAACGGGCGCCGGGTTACCGCTCTTTCTGGGAATTCCCGGAGAAAATCTCAATGGCATCTATTCGGCGAATGAATTTTTAACTCGAGCGAATCTCATGAAATCGTACCTTTTCCCCGAGTACGATACCCCCGTAAAGAGAGGCCGGAGCGTCGCGGTCATCGGTGGCGGGAACGTCGCCATGGACGCGGCACGCGTCGCCCTTCGCCTCGGCGCGGAGAAGGTACACCTCATCTACAGGCGCTCCGAGGCGGAGATGCCTGCGCGACGTGCGGAAATCCACCACGCCCGCGAGGAAGGAGTGGAATTCAACACGCTGACGAATCCCGTGCGCTTCCTGGACGACGGGAAAGGAAACGTGAGCGGAGTTGAGTGTATCCGGATGGAACTCGGCGAACCGGACGAATCGGGCAGAAGAAAGCCGGTTCCCGTGAAAGGGAGCGAATTCACGATCCCGATCGACGTCGCGATCCCCGCGCTCGGAACACGTTCGAATCCCCTGCTCGTCTCCAATGTCCCCGGACTCGGACTGACGAAGAAGGGATACATCGTGGCGGATGAAGAGACAGGGATGACGACAAAAAAAGGAGTCTTCGCCGGCGGAGACATCGTCACGGGTTCGGCGACGGTCATCCTCGCACTCGGCGCCGGAAGGAAGTCAGCGCAGGCTATCGACGATTACCTGAAATGGAAATTCTGGGATACGAGAAAATTCGCGCCTTCCTGATCGATCGTCACTTCTTTTTCTTGCTCAGAATACCGAGGAAAACGAGCGCCGCCGCGCCGATACCGACCACCGTCCTCACAACCGCACCGGATACCTTCACGATCTTCTCTATCGCCTTCCGATTCATGGAGATGCGGTTTCTTTCCTCATCGTGGGATACCCACGGTTCCCGACGATCGCTCTCTCGAAAACGCCTCGAGACGGGACGAGATTCCCCCTATGTCATCGGTGCGCGGGAGGCGCGCTGTGATACGCCCTATGTAATCCCGCTCAAGCAGCATCTTGAACGAAGGACGGTAATTCAGATCGTATATCCAGGAGAGTTGCATCAACTTCAAATCATCGAGCGTCTTCACCAGAGACAATGGCACGATCTCGCCATTGATGATCGTATCGACGACCGGAGCTGAATAGCCGGGTAGATCGGGCAAGCCGAGACCGACCGCCGATGCCCGGCTCTCCTTCGGGCTTTCGTAATACTCGATAAACACCCTCCAGATGTCCAGCTTGTCAGCATCTCTGATGAGCTTGATAAAGAACAGCGTATCGGCGTCGCTCTTCTTCGGGAGTGAAAATGCGTTGTGGAATTTGACCGCCTCGGCCACGATGCGCCGCTCGTCCGCGTCGAGCCTCCCCAGCACATTCTGCTCCGCGAGAATTTCCGCGCCAAGGAGCCCGTGGTTGACCGAAAGGCTGTCCTGAAATGTTCTGAAACGCGCATATTGGGGGAACCGGCCGACGTCGTGGAAGAGCGCGATCGCCTCGGCGAGCAAACACTGCTCGGCGCCCTCCGACAGATCACGGGCGAGAGCGAGAATATTTTCGCAGACCCGAACTGTGTGTACTTCCTTTAAACGAATATTCATTTGGTCGCTCTCGTCCGGCATGGAGTAGGAAGCGCAAAAGTCCGCGAACCAGCATTTGAAAAACTGAAGATCCTCCGGCGTCATACGATAGTATAGCCTCTTTTTCGGATTGTCGAGCGCGGCGATCTTTCGATAGAATAGAGAGTGCGGTGGATGAGACGGATATTTTCTACATGCGCGCTGCGCTTTCAGAAGCGGAGGCAGCGTACGCGGAGGGCGAAGTGCCCGTGGGCGCGATCTTGGTCAGCGGCGGTCGCGTCATTGCGAGGGCCCACAACGTCAAGGAGGCATCGGGAGATCCGACTGGCCACGCGGAACTCCTCGCCCTGAGAGCCGGCGCACGAGAGATCGGCAACTGGAGACTCTCGGATGCGACATTGTACGCGACGAAGGAACCATGTATCATGTGTGCGGGAGCGATGGTGAATGCCCGGTTGGGGAAGCTCGTCTACGGCTGCAACGATGAAAAAGGAGGAGCCGTTGAGAGCCTCTACGCGTTGCTTTCGGATCGGAGGCTCAACCACCAAGTAGTGGTCGTATCTGGAATTCTCGAGGACGAATGCGCCGAGATACTGAAAAGATTTTTCCGCGAGAAAAGATAGAGACGTTTGTTTAGGACCGAGTTATTCGAATTGAGGATGTATCCGTGGAGAGGTGCCAGAGTGGTTGAATGGGACGGTCTCGCTCGCCCCGGCGAGTCCGCCCGAGGCGGAAAAATCGTTGTGGGGGCTAAAGAGGGAGACGCCGATAAAGGGTTCACGTACGTACTCTGTTGTCACGATCGGAAATGGTATATCGGTTCGACGAGAAATTTACAGAAGAGACTCGAAGCCCACAGAATGGGGCGCGTCAAAACGACGAAGCACCGCAGACCGGTTCGGTTGCTGTATAGCGAAGAACATGGGAGCTTCCATGAAGCTCGCCGACGGGAGCTCTTCCTCAAGAGTGGAACGGGAAGAGATTGGCTTAAACAAATAGTGGAGAGGTGCCAGAGTGGTTGAATGGGACGGTCTCGCTCGCCCCGGCGAGTCCGCCCGAGGCGGAAAAATCGTTGTGGGGGCTAAAGAGGGAGACGCCGATAAAGGGTTCACGTACGTACTCTGTTGTCACGATCGGAAATGGTATATCGGTTCGACGAGAAATTTACAGAAGAGACTCGAAGCCCACAGAATGGGGCGCGTCAAAACGACGAAGCACCGCAGACCGGTTCGGTTGCTGTATAGCGAAGAACATGGGAGCTTCCATGAAGCTCGCCGACGGGAGCTCTTCCTCAAGAGTGGAACGGGAAGAGATTGGCTTAAACAAATAGTGGAGAGGTGCCAGAGTGGTTGAATGGGACGGTCTCGAAAATCGTTGTGGGGGCAACTCCACCCAGGGTTCGAATCCCTGCCTCTCCGCCACCTACTCGTCAATAGCGTCTCATCTCGTGGGATGGTCTCGCTCGCCCCGGCGAGTCCGCCCGAGGCGGAAAAATCGTTGTGGGGGCAACTCCACCCAGGGTTCGAATCCCTGCCTCTCCGCCACCTAATGCAGAACCAGTCTTTTCAACCTGCCCGCTGCTTCGTTCGCGAGGAAATCATGCCGCCAGCGGGGAAGGAGACGATCCACATCCTGCTCATTCTGGATTGCCGTGAAGACTGCTGCCTCATGGAAGGAATGCTCCAGGATTCCGCGGGCATTCATTTCGAAATCGAGACAGTCCACTCCCTGACCGAAGGAACCGCCCGCCTCGCGGAGAAGGCCTTTCACGTCGTCATCCTCGATCTCGGCCTTCCCGAGAGCAGCGGCATAGAGTCTCTCAAAAAGATTCTCGGGCACACACTCGAAGTCCCGATCGTCGTCCTCACCGGGCACGATGACGATGAACTCGGCGTTGCGGCGATCAAAGAAGGCGCACAGGACTATCTCTCGAAGGCGCAGCTCGATCGGAACACGCTCCTGCGTTCCATACGTTATTCGATCGAACGTCATCGGCTGCTGGCGGAGCTGCATCGTCAGTCTCTCGAGGATTACCTGACCGGCCTCAATAACAGGCGGGGCTTCTTTCTCCTCGCGCAGCAGCACGCGAAACTCGCAAAGCGGATGAAGCGTGCGCTGTTGATCATGATCGCAGACCTCGACGGCATGAAGAAGATCAACGATACCTTCGGCCATGAAGCGGGCGACAGGGCGCTGGTCGAAATAGCGACCGTGCTGAAGAATACTTTTCGCGACGCGGATATCACCGCGAGAATCGGCGGCGATGAGTTCGCGGTGTGCATCATCGATGACGACACCTCCACGGCGGATGTCGTCATCGCCCGACTGAACGACAACATACGTTCGGCCAATACCCGCGCGAAGCTACCTTATCGACTCTCGCTCAGCGTGGGCGTGGCCCGATTCGGTCCGGACGCCGAGACCACGTTCGACGAGATGCTCGCGCAGGCGGACGCTCTCATGTACGAAGAGAAGCGAAGCAAACGGCACGCGTGACCGTGGGCACCATTCCGCCGCCCGAGAGCTCGCGTAAAAAATCCTTCCCGTAAGGGACAACCCCTTTCATCTCTAAAGTGTTCTGCTCTCTTCGGGTCAACGCATATCATCTCGGTACCCACACTTTCCCTTTGTCGATGATATGCTCGACCTGCCACCCCCGTTTCTGCAATTCCCGCGAAATCCACCTCCTGTGGCATTTCCACGGGAACCGCTCCGCACAGACAATAACGGAAAGTTTTTGACGGGCGATCGATTCGAGGAGCTCGATCCCCCGCATGAAATCATCGGTGACGAGGTAACTGACGTATCCTCCTTTTCTGAATCCGCCGAGTTCCCTGCCGAGGTAGTGGTATTCGATGCCCTCTCCTTCGAGGAGCTCGGCCAGATTCTCCCTCGTAAAAAAAGGAACCCTGCTCTTCGGGAAACTCCTCACGTCGACCACAGATCCAACAGAATACGCGTGCAGAATTTCGATGAAATCCTCCTCGCTTCTCCTGTCCGTTCCCAGGGTATAAATCCTCTGCATCAGGACAGATCTACCTCGAGCTGAATCGCGAGTTTGATCGCCTCGACCAAGCTCGAAGGGTCGGCTTTCCCCGTCCACGCAATATCGTACGCGGTCCCGTGGTCCGGCGACGTGCGCACGAACGGAAGGCCGACGGTCACGTTCACACCGGTCTCAAACGCGACCATCTTGAGCGGGATCAATCCCTGATCGTGGTACATGCATACGACGATGTCGAATTCGCTTCGATACGCTTTGTGGAAAAGGCTATCGGGTGGGTGCGGACCCGAAACAGGAATCCCTTCCTTGATCGCCCTCCGAACTGCCGGGCCGATGATCGTGCGTTCCTCCGTCCCGAACAGTCCTCCCTCGCCTGCGTGCGGATTCAACCCAGCCACGCCGATCTTCGGAGACGAAATCCCGAACATCGCGCACGCCTTGTGAGCGAGCCGGATCACCCGGAGAATCCTGCCCCTCGTGATAAGCGAGGGGACATCTTTCAGCGCTGCATGGGTCGTCGCGAGAACCACACGCAGGGGTCCGCCGACGAGCATCATCGCGAAATTCCGCGTGCCCGACAGTTCGGCCAACATCTCAGTGTGCCCGGGCCACGGAAACCCGGCCATGTGCAGTGCCTCTTTCGAGATGGGCGCGGTCACTAACGCTGCCGCGCGTCTCTCCATCATGAGCCCCACCGCCGTCATGATGTACCGCGCGGAGGCGGCGCCCCCTGCCGCATCCGGGCGTCCGCTCACAGGCGCAGCTGCCCTTTCGCAGGGTACGTGGATGACGTCGACCCAATTCGAACGGCGTACCGCTTCCTCTGGGGAGGAGATAACGCGGAGCTTCCAGGGGATGCCGACGAGCCGAAACGCGCGTTCCATGATGAGCGCATCTCCAATGACAATCGGGGCGCAGCATTTCCTCACCCGTGCCTCTCCAAGCGCCCGGGCAATGATCTCGGGGCCGACTCCCCCGGGGTCGCCCATGGTGATGAGAATCGTTTTCATGCGAGAATCCTCCCTCTCATCACCCTCCGAATGAAACGGCAACGTCCATAAACACGGGGGGTCGGACAACCCTCGCCATTCATTCGACCGCGTTGGGGTCCAGCTGAATGACCACGCAAGCACCGCCGCGAAGTTCGTCTAAATGGCGTCTGAGTCGTTTGTTCAATTCCTCCTCGACGAGCACCTTCTCGATATCGTCCCTCACTTCGTCGATATCCTTCCCCTGAAATTCGTGACGGTGCGCATCGTAAAACTGCTTTATATCGTCGTCCCCTACCCGTATGAAGGCACGAACCCGAAGGTCGATGTACTCTTTTACCAACGCATCCTCGTTTTGGGGCTTGAGGCGCATCCTTCGCGCCTCCCTCACGAGGAGAAGCCTGTTGATCATCGTGTTCAAGACGTCCTCGCGCGTCACGGTGGGAACCGCCTTTACCGTTTCAGCGTAGGTTTTTTCCAGCTCGCTGAGCGTGATCGCCCCGGTGTCGACGAACGCGACGACCCTGTCCTCGATGCCCGCGGATACCGGAAGGCAGAACCAGGCAATCGCCCCCACAAGATACACGACAGACAGACCGCGCATCGCCTCCCTAAAACGCATGACCAATGCTGAAATGCAATTCACCCCTGCTCTCGTCCCGCTTCCGCTGCAGTTTATGCCCGTAATCGACCCGCAGGGGCCCGACGGGCGTTTCATAACGGAAACCGATCCCCGTCGTGAATGTGCTTTCGGAGGGATCGATATCCTCCACTTCCCGCCAGACGTTTCCTCCGTCGAGGAACGTCACGAGTCCGAAACCTCTGCCGAGAGAGATCCGCAGCTCGAGATTCTCCATGAGAAACGCGTTGCCGCCCGTCGGACTTCCGTCGGATCCTTTGGGGCCAAGGGTATCCTGTTCGTACCCTCTGACGGTGGTCCTCCCTCCGAGGAAAAACCGCTCGACAATCGGCAGTTCGGCCGTCGCGCCATACCCTTTCGCAAAACCGCCCCTGAGGGAAGCGGCGCACACGATCCCGGAAACGAGTTCATGATAAATGTTGCCATAGAAGCTCAGTTTCACAAAATCCGACTCGGACAGGAAAAGAGGCGACGTGAGTTTCGCAGCGACCCCGGCGAGAATCCCTCGCGACGGATAGAACGGGTCGTTTCTCGTGTCGTAGATGAGCCCGAGCCTCAACCCGCTGATCACGAGCGTTCCGGTATCTTCGCGCGTCAGGATGACATCGGGCTGTACATCGTAGGTATTCACCACGGAAAATTCGTAGAACAATTCGGACTTGATGTGCGGCCCGATTTTGCGTTCCACGCCGCTGCTGATCGCGTTCCGAGAAAGTTTGTAGCGCGTCTCCCTCGTGTCGATGTTGATTTCCTCGCGGTGCTCCGTCAGGAAGAAAGCCCTGAGCGCCGTGGCGCCGTCGAGAAACCACGGCTCGTAGTACTGGAGTATGAGCCGTCTGTGCAACGCACTGAGTTCGGTGCGAACCGAGGCTTGACGGTGCATGCCCCATAGGTTCCGATAGCTCACATCGAGGTATCCTCTGTACTGCTCATAATCGGAATAGCCGAGGCCGAACTCGACGGCTCCCGCGTTGCCTTCGTGGAGACTGACGAGGACATCCCGCCGCTGATTCTCCCCTTCGAGCATCTCGACGTTGACGTCGGTGAAGAGACCGAGCCGGTAGAGCCGCTGCTTCTCCTTCCTGAGCAGGCTGTAGTCGAACGGCGCGTTCTCCTCCTTGAGGAGTTCCCGCCGTATGACCGCATACCGCGTTTTCCTGTTGCCGGTGACGATCGTCTTCCCGAAGAGCGTCAGTGGGCCTTCCTCGATCACGAACAAGACGTTCGCCCGATGCGCGTCAAAGGACCGCTGGACCGTCACGTCGACCATGGGGAATCCCTTCGTCGTATAAAACTCGATCAGCCGGTAGCGGGCATTCGAAATGTCGACATCGTTGTACGGCGCACCGGGCTGCAATTGCATAATCCGCCGCACCTCGTCTTCGGAGACAATCCGCGTCCCGACGATATCGATCCGCCCGATCTCGGTACGCTCGCCTTCTTCTACGGGAATCGTAATATTCATAGTCCGGGAGGTCTCGTCATACGATGTCCGGAATTCGCCGATGCTCACGTTCAGGTATCCGAGGGCAAAGTAGAAGTCGCGCAAAGTCTCGCGGTCCGTCTCGAAAAACTCGGGATTGTAGAGCGTGCCCTCCCTGAGCGAAAGGATACGCCTGAGCCTATCTTCGTCGAGCGATACCCCGTCGAAGGAAATTCTCCCCGTGCGAACCATCTTCCCTTCGAATATGAAGAACGTGACCGTAATGACATCGTTCCGCTCTGTCACGACCGGTGCGATCTGCGCGAACGGGAATCCGTTCGCGTGGTAGAGGGCCTGCAGCCGATGGACGGCCTCCTGCACGATGTCATCGTTGAAATCCTCGGCATCGCGAAAAGGCATCTCCGCGAGAATTTTTTTCCCCGAGATTGCCTCGTTGCCGTCGATCGCGATGAGGAGGCGTCTTCCTGGAAGCACGGAGAGAACGAGGACCCCATCCCGATAGGAGAGAAGCTTGACGGTCGGTCGCAGGTAGTGCCGGTCCTTGTAGTACTTCCGAACCCGCTCGATCTCTTTTTGCACTGTGATTTGATCGTAGATATCTCCCTCGGATATTCTCAGCACAGAACGTACGTCGTCAGTCGTGCCGACGATGACGATTTTCGCGATCCTCTCCGGCACCCCGGTGTCGACGATCAAGCGGATCCCCACCCTCGAGCGGCCACCCAACGGCTCGACCGCTGCGTCAACGCGCGCTCGCGGGAATCCACGGATCGCGATCGCCTCTCTCAGCGCGCCCGCCGCCTTTTCGACCGCATTACACGAAAGATACTCTCCCTCTTTTACGGGAAACAGGGAGAGGATCGTTCCGCGGGAGAAGGCATGATCACCGGCGACCGAAATCTTTTCCACGCGCGGTTTTTCCCTGACACGGATACGAACGGCCGCGCGTTCCCAATCATCGACCTCCACAGCGATATCATCGAATATCCCTTTCAAGAACGCCCTCTTGATCCCGTCCCGGACGCGTCCCTCGTCGATCGGTTCCCCGGGGACGATGTCGAGAAGATATAAGAGTTCGTCTTTCCCGATTGACTGTAGTCCCGCAATGTCGACCGTTTCGACGACGGGCACAGCGAAGACGACGTGGGGCGATACCAGTGCGCAGAGGAGAATGAGCGAAAGGACCGTTCTCGGCATGGTCATCACCGGAACTCGAACCTAAACTTTACGTCTCCGCCGATACTGCCGGTATCGTCGCGCGTCCCGACGAGGGAGATATTCCTGTTCAGGACGTACTCGACTCTCAGTACCTGTTCTTCCGTGGAGCCGACGGATGTCGTGTACGTGACAAAGACCTTGTCGCCGATAAACCTCTCCGATACGGTTACCCGAGGCTGTACGGTCCCGGTCACTTTCGAGACGTACGGTTCGACCTGGAACCGATCGATCCCCGTCAAAGCCCGTATTCTCTCCTCGAGGATATCCTGCTGTTTGCCCGTGATGAATGACGTCGCCGCTCCCGCGCCGATTCCACCTTCGAGCCCTTTCGTCTGCTTGCCAAGTTGCCCGACCGTGAGGAGAGAGAGAATGTCCACTTCCTCGAGCGGGGGATCGGACGACAGTGCGAGGGTGAATCGATCCATCTCTCCTTCGAGGCTCAGCCTGATCGCGTACCCCTTCATCGTCGTCTCCGCCGTGAGACCGAGGATGGGCTTGATCCTGTGCGGATCCGTAAAATCCGCGCTGGCGTGGATGATTCTGAACTCATTGTTGCGAAAATAGATGTACCCTTCTTTGGACTCGAGCCTTCCGAAGAGGATGGGATTGCCGAGAGTGCCCTTGACCAGCATATCGCCGCGTATCCGCACCGGGGCCCGCGCGATATTGTTGTCAACCGTGATATTTTCGCTGCCGGAAATCTGAATATTGAGTTCCGCCCTCTCGAACAGAGACGCTTCCGCCTTCGGCTTCTCGATCGCACGCGCGGCCAGGAGCCATCCCCGCCACTCGACCGGTTCGCGATAGCGCGCTCGATTGATGCGGATATCGCCCGTCACCTGCATGGCATCTGGCGTGCCCCGGGAGAGGAGATTCCCGCTGAAGTTCACGGAAAACTCCGGCGATATCTTCACCGTAATATCGTCGAGCCGCATATCGAGGTGAAACCGCCGCACCGCGAACCCCGTCAGATATGCGAGACCCGTGATACTGGCCGTTCCGCCCCCGAAACGCCCGGTCAATTTTTCGATGACAATTCTGTCTTCGTCGACGTAGAGATACCCATTGATTCCGCTCATGTACGCAGCGTAGCCCCTCAATCCGAAAGATCCGTCCGAGATCGTCATGCCGCCTTTTACGTCGGGCTTGTCCCATTTCCCCCTCACCACGAAAACGAAATCGGTGTCGCCTTTCAGATATCCGATTTTTCTCGATAGGCCTTTCAGCGGCGATAACGTCGACCTCCCGTCCAATTGGAGGTCATACTCTCTGCCCATCTCTACAGTGCCGGCGACGCGGAACGCCATATCGCCGCTCCGGATCGAGAACCGGGGGAGTTCCACCCTGCGGTTCCGAACGGAGAAGCGGACTTCGGAGTCATTCGAGAAAGACTGGCCGAACAGGAGGAGGCTCAGGCGGTTGATATTCGCGGACGCTTCGAATGTCTTCCAGTCCCCTTTCATATCGATCTTCCCCTCCAAATTGAGATGGAGGTCCTCCGGGACGTCTTTGAGGAGAGCGCTCGCGATGAAATCGTACCGCGACGGCTGGATGACAAGTCGAGCGCTCCACGGCAACCTCTCATCGAGATATCCCTGACCGTCGAGCTTCATCTTCTCGCCGAAGAGAGCGCCCCTCACGGTGATTTCGCGATTCCGGACTTCTCCGTGAATCGTTCCGGTCCCCATGTCTTTCCCTTTGAACGTCCCGCCCGCGATGATCGCGTCGATCGCGAGCGATGGATTGTCGAACGTGCCGCTCCCTTCGCATTTGACCGACATGAGGGCGTCGTCCGGCATTCCCCGAAGTCCCATGTCCTTCAAAAATACTCTCTCGGACGTGGCGCGCACCGAAAACGCCTTGCGGACGTCGATCGTCCCATCGGCGGCGATCGAAGATTGCCCTCGTGCGATCCGCGCCCGCGTGAGGGAAAACTCCCCGTGCGCGTACCGAACGCCTCCCGACGCCGAATCGAAGGGAAGCGAATAGACCGACCCATTCTCGACCGAGGCCGTTCCCGTGACCGTGATCCCCCGTCCCCTGCCCTCTATCTTCACGTCCGCGCTCAGGAGTCCGCTCGCCATGATATCGCCCGCGAACACCTTCACCGCCTCCCCGAACTTCGCCCTCCGAATGGTTGCGGCCAACTCGTACACCGGGTCCGCGACGTCGAAGAGATCGACGGCTTCGGGGAAGAGAATTCTGCCTTTGATTCGGTGTTCCTCCCCCGGCGCACTCACCACCGCGTCCCGAACCGTCAGGAGGTCTTTCTGGTACGAAACATCGGCGGTGAACCCTTGCGCCCGATATCCTTCGACCGAGGGATTCGCCACAGCGATTCTGCCCGTTATGATCGGGTGAGACAACGAGCCGCTCACGCCACCGGAAAACAGCGCGCTCCCCTCTGCTCCACTGTAGTAGGGCATCGAGAGATCCCGAACATTCTCGGTTGCCAGTTTGACCTTGAGATCGAGAGTCTTCCGCGAGAGATCTATCACCCCGTCACCCGAGCCGCGCGACTGAGGCGTCGCCAACGCGAGATTCACAAGGGACAGATCCGACCCGCGGAGCGCGTACCTCCCCGTGATGTCGGTTATACGGTCGAGGACATTTCCGGGCCGGCTCCTGTTCCTTGGCTGCGCCGTTCCCGAGTGAGGATTCCTGTAAGCGAACCATCCTTCAGGGCTGAACGATCTTCCCGCGGTCGAGAGTTCGCCATCCACCTTCCCTTCGGGGATTCCCGGATCCCACCGTATCAACTGAAATACGCCGCTGCTGTTCACCGATTGGGCGCTCACGTTTACCGAAAACTCGTCCACGACGGGGAGATGGATGAACGCGTCGGCGCGGGCGGTACCCCCATAGAGAACCGCCGAACCGTCCGAGAAATGCATCACGCCCTTTCGGTACGTAATAACGCATTGGAGAGAGTCCACATCGACGGTAAAGAGATTGCCCTTCCGGAGGCGTGCGCGCGCTTTGCCGTTGATATCGGAGAGCGGACCATTGATCTCCCCGTCGAATTGCACGAAGCCCTCGACGCGCTCTCTGACCTTGAGGAGTTCCATGAGCGTTTCCAGATAGAAATTTCCATCGAGCTCGAGATGCACAGAGATTTCATCCGGACGGGGGAAGCCAACGCCCACCTTCCCGATTTCAGGAGACGGCATCCCGCGTTCCGAACGGAATTCCGGCAACGCGCGCCCGCCCTTTTCAAACCGGATCGTCCCCGTGGCCGTAATGCGCCCGTCACCTTTTTCTTTCAACCCGAGAAAGCGCTTGACTGAATCCATGAGGACCGACATGCGTGTTTCGAAACGACCCCTTCCTTTCGCATAGACACCCTCTCCTGCGAGGTCGGAGCCGAATGCGCCGACCCGGAGCTTCTTCACGTCGATGCCGTTGTCCGAGAGGACAACCGCGACAGTCACATCGCACGCGATCTGTGGCCAGTTCTGGCGGTCAATGACAACATTCTCGGCCGAGGCTTTCAGGCGGGGCCGCTCTCCCGTGATCAGCTCGCCGGACAGCCCGTCAACTGCGATGTCCGCACGCAACGCGCTGTCATGGATCTTCACTGTGCCCGACGTCACCTCGACCGCTTTGATCTTGACTTTCCAAACCCCTTTCCGCTCCCGCTGGAGATACGCTTTGACGTGCGTGATCATCTCCTCGATCTTCTCTCTTTCAGCCGTTACCGACGCCCCTCGCAGGACGAGCCGGTGGAGATAAACGGTGCGGGTAAAAACCCCGCCGAGGCCGAGATACGCCTTCGCTCTTTCGACGCTGACGATATGACCCGCGGCGCCGTCGGACACAGCGATGGCATCCGCTTCAACCGCGAGCGGGAACAGATCCAGCGTGATGTCGTCGACGGTAACGTCTTCTCCCAGGAGGTCCTTCAACTCAGGGATGAGGTAAGCCTTCAGCGCAACAGAGAGCGCGGGGGTTCCCGCAAGGAACAGGACGAGAAAGACCGCGACGAGGCCGAAACAAATGAGGAGATATATTTTCTTCACACGTTGATGGCCGTCTCCACCGTAATGGTACTCACTGCCATGGTTGCGGCAGAAAAGGCGTCGCATATCCGGGCGCGGGGAGACGCGGAGTGCCACGCATTCTCTATCGCTCCGCTCTCCTGAGCGCCGTTACCATACGATCGATCCACCGATTTTCCGTCATCGCGTCGCATCGTGTAACACACGCCGTTTCGCCGTTTTATTGTATCAGTAACATTGCCATCTTGACCATCACGGCCACCTTTTCAAAAGAAATTGCTATAATTTTCTGAAGAGGCCGTGGCGCAAAACATTGACGAGAGACCGGGGTCATCGTCGCCGATCACGCGTCGCATAATGACCATTGCGGGGTACGCGATTGTGCTATTCTTCATGGCAGCCGTGAACAATGCTTCTTCCGCGGATGAAGTTGTCGCGCGGAGTGCCGAGAAACGTCCGGACACCGTGGAGAAAGCCACATTCGCCGGCGGTTGTTTCTGGTGCATGGAGGCGGCCTTCCGAAAGCTCGAGGGAGTGATCGACGTGGTCTCGGGATACACCGGCGGGCATAAGCCGAATCCGACGTACGAGGAGGTCTGTTCGGGAACGACCGGACATGCCGAAGCCGTTCTCGTCACGTTCGATCCCGCAAGGATACGGTATAGCGATCTCCTCGACGTCTTCTGGAGGCAGATAGACCCGACCGATCCCGGTGGTCAGTTCGCCGACCGCGGCGAGCAGTACCGTACCGCGATCTTCTACCACGATAGCGAGCAAAAACGTCTTGCGGAACAGTCGCGCGAACGGCTGGAAAAGTCCGGCACGTTTTCGAAACCGATCGTGACCCGCATAGTGCCCGCGACGACGTTTTACCCCGCGGAGGAATACCACCGAAAGTACCATGAGAAAAACCCGGTCCGTTATATGCTGTACCGCGCAGGCTCGGGACGCGATCAGTTCCTCGAGGCGGCGTGGGGGAGAAAAGGAGAAACGCCGGGGACGCGGAAATCGGGAAACGTCTTTGTGAAACCGTCGCGGGAGGAATTGAGAAAGAAGCTGACACCGTTACAATTCGAGGTGACGCAGGAGGGCGGGACGGGACCCGCATTCGGCAACGAGTACTGGGAGAACAAGAGAGACGGGATTTACGTCGACGTCGTCTCCGGAGAGCCATTGTTCAGTTCCCTCGACAAATATGACTCCGGGACCGGCTGGCCAAGTTTCACGAAGACTCTCGAGCCCGCCAACATCGTCGAAAAAGAAGATCGCAGCCTCTTTATGAAAAGGACGGAGGTGAGGAGCAGGCATGCAGACTCTCACCTTGGACATGTCTTCCCTGACGGGCCGCCCCCGACCGGCCTTCGCTACTGCATCAACTCCGCGGCCCTTCGCTTCGTTCCCGTGGACGAACTCGAGGCCGAGGGATACGGACGGTATAAAAACCTCTTCGAGAAAAAGGAGCGTTCCGGTCACCGGGAGTGACCGGGTTCACCGGTATCCGCCTGCTGATAATAATAGATACATGAAAGTCATCGTATGCGGGGGTGCCGGTCTCATTGGACACCGGCTGTCTTCTTTCCTCCTCGAGAGCGGATACGAGGTGATCGTTCTCGACAGGAACCGGTCCCGGATAGAGTCCCCGAAACTGCATTCCTTCCCCGTGAATCTCTTGAGGACAGAGGACTTCGACAGGAGCTGGTTCGAGGGCGTATCCGCGGTCGTTAACCTCAGCGGAAAAGACGTTCTAAAGCTCTGGACGGAAGAATACAAAAAAGCCATTTGGGAGAGCCGGGTGACCGTGAATGAGCGCCTCGTCGATTTCATGAGCACGCTCGACAGTAAACCGACCGTGTTCGTCTCGGCTTCCGCCGTCGGATATTACGGAGACACGGGAGACCGCGAGATCGACGAGAACACCCCGGCCGGAGAGGGGTTTCTCGCCGATGTCTGCGTGGCCTGGGAACGCGCTGCCCGGCGCGCGGAGACGCTCGGGATGCGGTCCGTCCAGGTGCGCACCGCGCCGGTCCTCAGCAGCGAGGGGGGATTCCTCCAGAAGCTCACCCAGTCCATGAAATTCGGCCTCACGGTGCGTTTTGGTGAAGGATCGAACTGGTTTCCGTGGATCCACATGCAGGATCTCGTTCAGATTTACGAACTGACGCTCAGAGAGACCCGCCTTTCGGGCCCTGTAAACGCGTGTGCGCCGGGGTTCGTTCGATTCCGGGAATTGCTCGATCTCGTCCGGCGCTACCGGAAAGCGGTCGTTCTGCCCCTGCCCGTTGCCCTTTTCAGGATGGTGTCGAAGGAACTTGCTGAAGAGCTGACGCACAGCCAGAAAATCTTCCCCGCGAAATTGCGTGACGTCGGGTTTCGTTTCCGGTACGGAGCTCTTGCCAAAGCGCTCGAAGACGTTTTCGGACGCATGGGTACCGGGGTCTCGTAGTTCGTTCCGTCGTGAGCGAAACATTTCTGACGGGCGGATCCGGGAGAGAGAAACGGCGTTGTTCTCGTCGCAGTAAGTCATTGGCGTGCCATGTGGGGAAACATCCGTGATGGAGATACCTTTTCAGAGATGGTATGACGCGCTCCTGAGGAGGAGATCCCGGCGCCTCTATCAGGCGAAAGCGGTCCCCCCAAACGTGTTACAGTCGCTCGCGGATACCTATACCAATTTTCGCCCATTTGATTCGGTTCGCGCGGCCTCCGCGCGAATGACGGACGACGTGTTCAAAGGCATTATCGGCGCGTACGGAAAGATAAGAGGAGCGCCGCACATGATCGCGTTCATCGGCGACACGCGGGACCGCCATGTGCGGGAAAAGATCGGCTACTACGGCGAAGCGATCGTGCTCGAAGCGACCGCTCTCGGCCTTGGAACGTGCTGGGTGGGGAAATCGTTCGATCGGAACGTTGCCTCGTCGTTCGTTGTGCTCGAGGAACACGAGCACATATTCGCGATCACCCCAATCGGCTATGCCGCTGAAAGATCCTCTTTCGAAGAACGCGCCCTCACCGCATTCGGTCGTTCCCACGCACGGAAACCGCTCGGCGAACTGGCGAGCGGGCTGCCGGAAAACACGTGGAGCGAGTGGACGAGAAAATCCCTCGAAGCAGCCCGCCTCGCGCCTTCCGCGGTGAACAGACAACCCTGGAGGTTTTACGTCGAACACGGCAGAATCACGATATCCGTCGATACCATGGACGACAGCTACGGGATATCGAAACGCATCGACTGCGGTATCGCAATGCTCCACATCGAAATCGCCGCCCTGGCGTGCGGCGTCAGCGGGACATGGGAATTCCTCGACCCTCCCCGTGTCGCGGCATTCGTCGCCCGATCCTGATTCCTATCGTGCGAGCTTCGAAGCGATAGCGGCGACGTGTCTGCCCTGGAAACGGGCCGCCGCCAGCTCGTTGTCGCTCGGCAGCCGTTCGCCTGTGGGACCCGCGATCGTCGACGCACCGTAAGGCGATCCGCCGGTAATCTCGTCTATCCGCATCTGTCCCGCAAACGAATACGGCAGCCCCACGATAATCATGCCGTGGTGGAGGAGCGTGAGATGGAAGCTGAGAATCGTCGATTCCTGGCCGCCGTGCTGGGTGTTGGAACTCGTGAACACGCTCCCGATCTTTCCAACGAGCGCTCCCCGGGCCCATAGATGGCCTGTCGCGTCGAGGAACTGGCGCATCTGACCGCACATGTTGCCGAACCGGGTCGGCGTACCGAAGATGATCGCATCGGCCGAAGAGAGCTCGTCGACGGTGCAGACCGGGACGTGTGCGAATGCCTTTTGTGCTTCGAGAGCGCCCATCTTCGCGAGGACGTCGTGAGAGAGCGTTTCCGGGACGCGCTTCACGTCGCACGTTACGCCTTCGACATCCCTCGCTCCCAGCGCTACGGCCTCAGCCATGCGGTAAATATGCCCGTACATGGAATAGAAGAGAACCAAAACGTTCACGGCATCGCCCTCCTCGCAGGTAGCATGAACTGTTGGGTCATCCCAATTATTCTACCACCGGCAACAGGATTTTTTCCGCGATGTCCCCCGATGCCGAGAGCCTACGCGTTTTTCGTTCTCTTTTGGTAAAAAGGCCTGTAGAGGCTAAAGATCTCCTGCTCGGACTTTATCCCCCCGAAACGGAGCAGGAGACCGAGGACGACGATGAAGAGAGACGCCGCGGCGATCATGATCGGTTGCACATGGAGGAAGCCGCTCACGATGATTTCTCTGATCACCGATACGATCGCGATTTCGACCATAGTGTCGAGCGCGACCCGGTGCGTCTCGAGATAGATGATGAGGAGTCTGACCGTCTCCGCGAGGATAAAGATGAACATGATCTCGGAAATGACGTGCGCAATGTTCGTCTCGCTGTAGAGGGACAATCCCATGGAATAAATCGTTTTGACGATGAGAATAAACGCGACGATGACGAGGCCCGTGAGAATGAGATCCATGATGACCTCGACGTATCTCCGGAATGCCGCGTGAATCCAGAAATAGAACTCGACCTCTTTTTTCGGCTTCATCGGCTGTTGGGTGTTCGCGTTTATGATCCTCAGCTCCCGGTGGAGCAGTGTACCGTGCCCGCCCTCTCTCCCGGGGCTACGCGGACATCCTGTTTCGGGAGGGTGAAGCTGAATGTGCTTCCCTCTCCGAGCTTGCTCTCTACCCATATTTTCCCACCGTGCGCTTCCACGATCTTTTTCACGATGGAGAGCCCCAGACCGGAACCATCCGACTTCGGGTTGACGCGATAGAATGCGTCAAAAATGTGCGGCAGGTGTTCGTTCGCGATGCCCGCTCCGCTATCGGTAATCTGTACGAGGATATCATCGGGTCGGTCGACTGGGTTGACGGTAATCTTTCCGCCCCGATTCGTATACTTCAAGGCATTGTCGAGGAGATTCGTTATCACTCGGTTGATCATGATCGTATCGGCCTGAATGATCGGATCCCCAGCGGGCTTGTCGAAAGCGACCTGGACCGCCTTCTCGTCATATTTCGCTTTGCCCGATCCGATGCTCTTGTCGAGAGCGTCTTTCATGCTGAACGGAGCGAGAACAGGTTTATCCTCCTGGTTGACGAGCCGCGAATACTCGAGAAAATCCTTGACCAGCACCTCGAGTTTGCGCTGATCTTCCAGCACCAGCTCGAGCGTGCTCCTCTGTGCGTCGGTGAGCGGTCCCGCTTTCCCCTTGAGGATTCTCGTCAGGAAGCCGATCGATGTGAGGACGGGATTTTTCATATCGTGCGCGAGCATCGACAGAAAATGTCGACGCTCCCGTTCCCGCTGCTTCTGGAGCGTGATATCCTTGAAAAACTCCACGCCCCCCCATGAATGTTCCGTCCTCGGTAAAGAGGCTGCCGGCAACGCAGGAAGCAGGGACAACGCTGCCATCGGCTTTTGTCATGAACACCTCTGATTCGACCGCACGACGTTCCGATCGGCCGGCAGCAAACAGGGGGCAGTTTTCCCGCCCGCTCGTGCCATGGATGACCTCGAAGTGCGACGCGCCGAGGAGTGCGTTCACGGCATGCCCGGTCAGCTCCGCGACGGCATCGTTGCATTCCCGGATGAATCCCTGTTCATCGACCCGTATGTATGGGATTGGAATCATGGGCATGGAACATCATGCGATGAAGAAGCTGACGCGGGTCCCTCTTGCCGCTTCCTCCGCGTCAGCTTCTCGGAAAAAACCTATTCGGCCTTGATGGGAATCTTTCTCGTTTCCTTGATCGCTTCCGGCGTTTTCGGGAGGATCACCGTCAGCAGACCCTTCCGAAACTCAGCCCGAATCTTGTCCACATCGACCTCCGATGGGAGAGGGATGGACCTGCTGAACGATCCATACGAACGTTCCATCCGGTAGTAATCCTTCCCCGTATCCTCCTTCTCTTCCTTCTTTTCTCCGCGGATCGTGAGCACGTCCTTCTGGATGGATACGTCGATATCCTTTTCGTCCATGCCGGGAAGCTCGGCAGTTATCTTGATTTCCTTATCGTTCTCCACCACGTCGACAGAGGGGCTGAACCTATCGCGGCGCGTTTCGAACGGCTCCCACCAGAATGAGCGCGTCAATTCATCGAACATCCTGTTGACTTCATTCCTGAGGAAGGTGAAAGGATCGACATCCTCCCTCCTGACCGGGATCGTCTTTTTCCCGAACGGTATGAGGCTTTTCAGATCCATAGGAACACCTCCTTTTTTATTTAGTTGTTTAATAACAATATATTAGCACTCACAATGCTAGAGTGCTAAACACTATTTACCATACCGTTTTTGACGAGGTCAAGATTTTTTACCGTCAAGCATCGTTTTTTAAAAACGAATAAGCGCGGATAGCCATAAATACGTCTGTTTTTTTCTCTCTTCCTCCAATTCACTTCGAATAACAGCGCCTCGTTCTCTCGGATATGATCGCATCCAACGGCAGGCACCGGGATTTTTTCCCCGTCTTGCCTGCGCCTCCTTCCTGAAACGAAGACCTTGGAGCGGGGTGACAAACGGGGCGCAAACCGAACAGATAAACGGAAACTGGTATAATGGGGGTATGAGAGAGGCGATGTTTTACGAAAGGCAAGCCGACGCAAAGGTCAGGTGTTTCCTGTGCAATCACCACTGCGTCATTCAGGACGGCAGACGAGGCCTTTGCGGGGTGCGCGAAAACAGAAACGGAACCCTTTACAGTCTCGTCTTCGGAAAACTCATCTCCATGAACGTGGATCCGATCGAAAAAAAGCCGCTCTTCCACTTCCTCCCCTCATCGACGTCGTTTTCCATCGCCACGGTCGGCTGCAATTTCCGTTGCGAACATTGCCAAAATTACGAGATATCGCAGTACCCGAAGGAGCACGACGACATCCCCGGTTACGACATTTCTCCCGAAAAAGTCGTGGAGGCAGCGATCAAAAATGGCTGCAAGAGCATCTCCTACACCTATACGGAACCGACCGTTTTCTTCGAGTTCGCTTACGAGTGCGCGATGCGGGCGCACGAAAAAGGCATCAAGAACGTCTTCGTGAGCAATGGCTACACGAGTCCGGAAGCGACGAGAGCGATCGCGCCATTCCTCGACGGGAACAACATCGACCTAAAAGGAAACGACGAGTTTTACAAGAAAATCTGCGGCGCGCGCGTGGAACCGGTCAAGAATACCATCCGGCTCATGAGAGAACTCGGGGTATGGGTGGAGGTGACGACGCTCATCATTCCGGATTACAACGATTCGGAGGATGACCTCCACGAGATCGCGAATTTCCTCGCATCCGTCGATCCGTCAATCCCGTGGCACGTCACACAGTTTTATCCCACGTATCACCTCACCGACAAACCGAGAACGCCCGTGCAGACGCTCCGGCGGGCCCGCCAAATCGGCTTCGAAGCCGGTCTGCGATACGTTTACGAGGGGAACGTCCCGGGCGAAGGAGGAGAAAACACCTACTGTCCGAATTGCCGGGAACTGCTCATTCAACGGTACGGTTTCGGTATCCGCAAGATGAAGTGCCCGGAGGGAAGGTGTCCCCACTGCGGATACGCACTGGCGGGCATCTGGGGATGATCAGATTCTCCCCATCATGAGGAGGGCATCCTCCTCCGGATGGGCGTAATACTTTTTTCGCCTGCCGACCGCCGTGAACCCGAACTGCTGATAAAAGGCTTGCGCGCCGCTGTTCGAAGCCCTCACCTCGAGGTACACGAATACGCACCCTCTCTTCTTCAACTCCCTGAGGAGGTGATTCATCAGCATCGTTCCGACGCCGCGTCGCCTGAACTCATGGTGCACGGCCAGATTGAGGATATGCGCCTCGTGGAGGAGGTACGTGGCGCACGCATAGCCGATGACATTCTGCTCGAACTCGGCCACGATCGCGATACCATTTTTTCGGTATATTTCGCTCAAGAACGAAAGTTCCGACCATGGAGTCGTGAACGAAGAGCGTTCGATTTCCATGAGAACGGGCACGTCGCTCTCCCGCATCGCACGGATAACGAGATCAGCCATCCTTCTCGAGTTCCGCCTCGGACTTGCGTCCGTACACGGGCACGAGACTGATCGGTTCCGAAAATTCTCCGCGACGTGCCTTGCCCAGTCCGAGATGAGCGACATTGATCGGCGAGGGAATCATCTTGATCGGGGGAGGGAAGACTGCTCGTTCAGCGAAGGCGTTCAGGATCGCGTCGCGGTAAAGCCCGGCTCCCTCGCCGGTGAAGAGGATGCGTTCACCTCGCGTTTCCGACCGCGACCCGATGACCTCCGGGAGACGTTCGACGGCAACCGACGTTTCGGGCACGACGCGCCCGAACCCCTCTCCGTCCCACAGAAAGAGAGCGGCAAACACTTCTTTCTTCCTCGCATCCAGCATCGCACACACCGGATGACGACAAGAGGGGAAATGCCACGCGAGCGCCTCGAGCGTCGGGACGGCGACGATCGGCCTGCCCGTCGCGAACGAGAGCCCTTTCACCGTGCTCACGCCTATCCTGAGCCCCGTAAAAGACCCCGGGCCGATCGAGACCGCGAAGACGTCGATATCCTGCAGCTCGAGCGATGCCTTTTCGATCGCGTGGGCAATCACCGACATGAGCTGCTCGGAATGGGTGGAACTCACGTTCAGCGTTATCTCCACGATCAGGCGCGCGGCGTCATCGATGAGTGCGACACCGCCGAGCAACGTGGACGTCTCTATGGCGAGGATCTTCATCCGGGCCTCCTGCCATCGTACCCCGTCTCCACGCATATCTTTCGGCAGAAAAAACCAGATATGACCAGGCAGGTGACCGCCACGGCGCCTATCGCGAGGGGTGTTCCGATGGCGTGCGCCAGCGTGCCGATGAGCGAGTTCCCGATGGGGGCGGTCCCGAGAAAGACGAACGTGTAAACGCTCATTGCCCGGCCTCTCAGCGTATCCGGGACCGTGAGCTGGATATGACTGTTCGCCACCGCGAAGAAGCTCACGAGGCTCCACCCGATGCACACCAGGAGCGCAATAGAAACGGTATAGTGCCGAATCAGCGCGAAGAGGAGGAGAAGAATCGAAAAAAAGAAGGCTGAAAGGGTCATGGACCTCGTTTTGTCGGGTATATCCTCCCTGAACGCGAGCGAGAGCGCCGCGAGCAGGGCGCCGGCGCCCGTTGCACCCACCATCAGGCCGAATCCTTCCGGTCCCCTATGGTAAATGTCGCCGGCGAAAATCGGGAGCAACGTGATGAAAGGCATCCCGAGGAGGCTGAATACCGCTACGAGCACGATGACCCGCAGGACATGCGCATGCCCTCTCATATACCGCAATCCTTCTGCGAGATCACCGGCGAGGCTTTCTGATTTTTCTCTCGTCATCCCGCGCGCGCGGATTCTCGAGAGAGCGACGATCACCGCCACGAAGCTGAGTGCGTTGAGATAGAAACAGGCAGGGAGCCCTATGGAGGCGATCGTGACACCCGCGATGACCGGACCGATCATGCGCGCACCGTGGAAAGCGGCGGAGTTGAGCGCGATCGCGTTCGTCAGGTTCTCGCGCCCCACCATCTCGACGATGAAAGACTGGCGCGCCGGCATGTCGAAGGCGTTGACCGTCCCGAGGAGCGCGGCAAAGAGCGCGACTTCCCAGACGGTGACGACCCGGATGTCCGTCAAGATGCCTAACGCGAGAGCGGGAATGATCGAGAGGGCCTGCGTGACGAGGAGGAGGTTCCTCTTCCTGAATCTGTCGGCGACGATGCCGCCTGCGAGGGTCAAAAGGAGGATCGGCAATGTACCGCTCGCCGCAACCACGCCGAGGTAGAACGGCGACCCCGTCAGGCTGTAGACGAGCCATCCCTGCGCGACGGACTGCATCCAGGTGCCCGAGAGCGAGATGAGCTGCCCCACCCAGAATATCCTGAAATCCCTGTTCCGTAACGCAGCCAGGCGGACGGTGATGGCCATCTGCTATTTTACCTGTTCGGGCGCACAGCGCGCGTCACCGCATACCGATGAAACCGGAGATGCATCGGGGATCGATCCGCGGTCAATTCGGGAGCGAGACGTCCTACGGCGCGGACAGCTTCGAAAAATCAGCGATGCTCGCGACGGTTTCCCATACCTCTCGCAGCAGGGAGAGCCTGTTGAGCCTGATTTCCTCCCGCTTGTCCATGACGAGCACGCGGTCGAAAAATGCATTGATCGCATCGGCGAGTGAAGAAAAGAGAACCAGAGCGTCATCGTATCTCCTCTCGTCGAGGAGAGGTCGCAACTTGCCCCGCACGCCGTCAAGATTCGCCTTGAGAACGCGCTCTTCGTCATCGATCAGCACGTCGGCGTTCACCGGCGGGACGGGAACTTTAGGAAGAATATTGTGCACTCTTTTGACCGCCGCCAGAAAAGCGGGATAAAGCGGATGTTCACTGAACCTCGCGAGTGCTTGCATTCGCTCCCTGACATCGCAGAGAGGCACGCGGAGCGAAAGGCCCAGAACCGACTGCGTGAACCCTTCGCTGAAACCGAGATCCGAGAGCACCGCCTCCACCCTGTTGAGGAAAAATTCCGAAACCTGCGCTCTGACCGATTCGCCGCGGGCACCGTCGGGAAATGCGCTCAGCGCTTTTTCGATGATGTCGTGCAGGCTGACTTCAAGCGATTTCCCGAGGAGTATCGCGACGACACCGAGGGCGTGCCTGCGCAAGGCGTATGGGTCTTCCGAGCCCGTGGGTACGATCCCCACCGAGAAAAACGCGGCGATCGTGTCCACCTTGTCCGCGAGGCTCAGGAGGGCTCCGATATCGGTCTGCGGCAGTGCGCCGCCCGAAGTAGACGGGAGATACTGCTCCTCGATCGCCTGCGCAACGTCCGCCGATTCTCCGCCGAGGGCAGCGTAGTACTTGCCCATCGTCCCCTGGAGTTCCGGGAATTCTCTCACGACACCGGAAAGGAGATCCGTCTTCGAAAGCCAGGCGGCGCGCACGAGTCTCTCCTTTGCCGCGGGCATGAGCCGATCAGCCAAAAATTCGGCGAACGCCGCGACGCGCTCCGTCTTGTCGTAGAGGCTCCCGAGCCTTTCCTGAAAGGTAACGCTCCTGAGGGCATCGATCCGCCGATCGAGCGGGACTTTTCTGTCCTCCTCGAAATAAAAGCGCGCGTCCTCGAACCGCGCCCGTATGACGCGCTCGGCGCCGATCCTCACCGTATCCGCGTTCTCCTCACCGGTATTGCTGACCACGATAAAATGATTCGTTATCGCGCCATCCCTATCTTCTACGGCGAAATATTTTTGATGGCCTTTCATGACCGTGATCAGCAACTCTCTGGGCAGAGTCAGGTATTCTCGCGGAAAGGTCGCGAGAACGGGAACAGGGTACTCGACGAGGTTCACCACCGTGTCGAGAAGTTCTTCGTCATGCACCGGCTTTTCTTGAAAAGCGAGGAGGATTTCGTCCATCTTCCGGGCGATCGTCTCTTTCCGTTCCGACTGATCGACGATGACAAAGTGTTCCGCGAGAACGCTCTTATACGATGCTGCGTCGTGGAATCGGACGCGAACGGGCGAGAGGAACCTATGCCCCATCGTCGCGTCGCCGCTCCTGATACCGTCCACCTCGAAGTCGATGTTTTCGGTGCCGAAGAGAGCGAGCAACCACCGAATGGGACGGGCGAATCGGAGATCGCCGTTCCCCCACCGCATCGTCTTCGGAAAGTGAAGAGAGAGGACGATTTTCTCAAGGGCTTCAGGGAGCACCGCGTGTACCGGACGTCCCTTTTCCTCCACGACCGCGACGACGTATTCCCCCTTCCCTTTCCTTTTGATGACGAGCCGATCGACCGTCACGCCGACCGATTGGGCGAATCCGACCGCGGCTTTCGTCGGGTTGCCGTTCGCGTCGAAAGCCGCTCTGCTCGACGGACCGACGATCTCCCGCACTCTGTCCTCCTGCACCCGCGGCAGTCCATCCGCGATCAGCGCGAGCCTGCGCGGCGTGCCATAAGTCTCAATCGCGGAAAAACGTATCGACAGTCCGCGCAGAATCCTCGCCGCGTGCTCTTCGAGCTGCTGCAACGCCGGCGCCAGAAATCGGGCAGGGAGATCCTCCGTCCCGATTTCAAGAAGCAATGGGGACGTCCCCAGCATAATTTCGACCATACTCCCTCTCTTTCGGTCAATGCGAGGTGTCTGAAATTATACAGTCGCGCATGAGAGCATGACAAGGTTATTCTCATTCTTCGATAAACAGTACCCCATCTTTCTGTGCGCGGACATATTGACAAAATGAAAAAATTTGGTATTATAAAGCGCAAAAAATATTTCATTACGGGAGGTGATTGGGAAAAGATGAAGTGCTATTTTATGGTCGGAATGGTCGAAGGACAGCAGGGCGATGTCCTTCAGTTTTCTTAAACAATTGACCTTGCAAAAAGGAGGAAATGTATGAAAAGAAACACTGTCCCAAGCTTTCTCCTCATGGCCGTCGTCTTACTGCTCTGCATCCCAGCCGTCTCTTTCGGGGTTCAGGCGGTCCTGACGGACGACTCTTTCACCTCTGCAACGTCTTCGAAAACGAATTACGGAAGCGGTAAAAACCTCGTTCTAAGCGATGACACATCGAACAGAAATGTTTTCATCAAATTCGCAATCCCGCAAGGAATAACGGAAGAGAATATCTCGGCTGCGCACCTCAGGCTTTTTGTGAGCAAAGCGTATTTCAAACCCGGGGCATTGAGCATTCACGCGGTGTCAGGCCCATGGGACGAGGAAACGATCACGCATTTCAACCGTCCCTCTCACGAATTCTCCCCTTCCGCTGGCCCTGTCTGGATCGACAAGACTAACGCGTACGTGACGGTCGATATTACGAACCTCGTCAAAGACTGGGTCGCCGGCGACCTCGCCAATAACGGACTCGTGATCATACCGTCAAATGGGATCGTCGCGCGGTTTGACAGCAAGGAAAATACGACGACCAGCCACCCGCCCGTTCTCGAAATAATGCTTGCGGGACAAGGACCGGCGGGACCGCAGGGACCTCAGGGTGAAAAGGGCGACAAGGGTGACCCAGGCGATCCGGGCCCACAGGGACCTCAGGGCGAAAAGGGCGATAAGGGCGACCCGGGTGAGCCGGGACCACCAGGACCTCAGGGCGAAAAGGGCGATAAGGGCGACCCGGGCCCACAGGGACCTCAGGGCGAAAAGGGCGATAAGGGCGATCGCGGAGCCGACTTCGTATGGAGGGGCGAATGGAGCAATGAAGCACAGTATGTCGCGGGTGAAGTTATTTACTACAACGGTATCCCCTATATCGCTCTGAAAGACAATGAAGGCAGCGATCCCGCCTCCTCACCGGATGACTGGGGCGTCCTGATGATAAAGGGCGACAAGGGTGACCCAGGCGATCCGGGCCCACAGGGACCTCAGGGCGAAAAGGGCGATAAGGGCGACCCGG